>Ga0335072_10007115_pt1 | contig 16329 bp, 12 predicted proteins | sample Lox_Sample_21_FD_206725 | JGI IMG/M metagenome (GOLD analysis project Ga0335072, IMG submission 206725) | Soil microbial communities from Loxahatchee National Wildlife Refuge, Florida, United States - Lox_Sample_2.1 | ecosystem: Environmental > Terrestrial > Soil > Wetlands | place: USA...
CATCCTCGTGCTCGGCGTCGCCGTCGGCGCCGTGTTCCTCGCCACTTGGGAGATTCCGGCCCCGACCGCCAAGGTCGAGCGCGTGATCCCGAATGACCGATTCCCGAAATAGCCGCGCGCGCGCGCGCTCGAGCCTGGGGGGCCCGGCGCGCTTCGAGAAAGCCGCGACGCGTGGCCTCGAGGCGGCGCTGGTCCTCGCGCTGATCGCGGGCATCGGCGCATGCGCCGGTGGGGCGACGGCATTCGCCCAAAGCGCAAACGCACCGAGCTCGAGCGCACCGGTCCAACTCGTCCCGCAATCGCCACCGCCGCTCAATTCGTCCGCCCCCGCGACGACAATGCCTCAAGGCCAGGCGCCCGCGGCAGAAACGCCGGCCGGATCGTCGGGGCCGGTGAGTCCGACTCCGGCCGCGGGCTCCGCGACGCAGAACCCGCCCATTCTCTCGCCCCAGCCGGCAGGGACCACGCCAGCCGCGCCGAGCCAACCCGCGCCCGGCTTCGGCGCCGTGCCGGGGGCCGCGGGCACCGGCGTCGAGGTGAACAATCTCGGCGCACCCAGCACCGAGGCGGTCGGCGCCCTCGACCCGAGCCAAGGCGGCCTCGGCCTCGATCTCTGGCAAGGCTCGTCGCGCCCGCTGGTCGCGAGCCTGATCGAGGCGTTGCCCGCCGCGATCCCGTCGCCTGCCTTGCGCGATCTCGAGCGGCGCCTCCTGCTCTCGACCGCGAACGCGCCCGCGGGTCCCGCGGGTGCGGGGCCGAGCCTGCTCACGCTGCGCGCGGAGAAGCTTCTCGATGCGGGCGACATCGACGGGCTCAAGGCGCTCGCGGCGGCGGTGCCGGCCAACGCGAGCAACGAGGCGATGACGCGGCTCGCGGTCGAGACCGCCTTGGTCGATGGCAAGACGCCCGACGCCTGCGCCGAGGTCGCGGCCGCGATCAAGCAATATCCCACCGCCTATTGGCAGAAGGCGGAGATTTTCTGCCAGGCGCTCGCGAAGAAGCCGCAGCTCGCCGAGATGGGCATCAGCCTGCTCCACGACCAGGGCGACAAGGACGCGACCTTCTTCACCCTCGCGAGCATTCTTTTGGGCGACCGTAGCGCTCGCGTCGCGAGCCTCGCCGACGCGACCCCGCTCGAGCTCGCCATGCTGCGCGCGGCGCGGCGGCCGCTGCCCGAGGACGTGCTGCGCTCGTCCTCGCCCCTCGTGCTGCGCGCGGTCGCCGAGAGCCGCGACGTGCCGATCGAGCGCCGCCTCGAGGCGGCCGAGCGCGCGACCGAGCTCGGCGCACTCCCGCCCGAGGATTTGCGCAAGATCTACGACGCCGTGCCGGTGACGCCGGACGAGCTCAAGACCGCGCTCACCAAGGCCGAGGCGGAATACGGGCCGCGCGCGCGCGTGCTCCTCTATCGCGCGGCCAAGGCGCAGAGCGTGCCCGCGGCGCGCGCCGAGGCGCTGCGCGCCGCCCTCGACCTCGCGCGCTCGGCGGGCGTGTTCGACCTCGCGGTCGCGGTCAATTTGCCGATGATCGAGGCGCTCGAGCCGGCACCCGAGCTCGGCTTCATCGCCCTCGACGAAGGCCGCGCGCTCTATAGCGCCGGCGCGACCGACAAGGCCCAGGCCTGGCTCGCGAGTGCGAAGGTCGATGCCGCGACCAATCCCGATTCGGCTGCGGTCGTGACCGGCCTCTGGCCCTACACGCTGCTCGCGGCACAGGCTGCCGGAGCCTGGGACCAGGCGGGGTTCGCGGCTTGGTACGCGGCGGAGAAGGCGAGCAAAAATCCGGCCGATTCGAACGCGGCCGACGAGCGCGCCGAGCGGCTCCTGGGGCTGCTCGCTTCCCTCGGCACGCCGGTTGCGCCCGAGGCGTGGCAGGCCCTTCTCGGCCAAGCCGAGGGCGAGCCCGCCTCCATGCCCTCGATGGCGCGTTGGCAGATGCTCAAGGACGCGGTCGCGGGCGGGCGCCGCGGCGAGACAGTGGCCCTCGTGCTGCTCGCGGTCGGCAGCACGGGCGCGGCCAATGCCAATCCGGTGGCGCTCGACGCGGCGATCGAGGCGCTCCACCGCATCGGCCTCGACCCCGACGCAAGCCGTCTCGCGATCGAGGCGGCCATCTCCGCCGGCATCTAGCGCCGTGGGCGCGGCACGCACGCGCGCGATCGGCGAGACAGCGCGAAAGAAACGCCGCGGCCGTCCGCGCGGGACCGCGCCGCAGCCGCTCTCGCGCCATGTCGAGAGCTTCCTCGAGATGCTGATGGCCGAGCGGGGTGCCGCGCTCAACACGATCGAGGCGTACCGGCGCGATCTCGCGGATTTCGAGGCGTTCCTGGCACTCCGCGGGCGTGCGGTCGATGCGGCCAGTCTCGAAGACTTGCGCGCCTATCTCGCGTTCCTCACCGAACGCGCGGCTTCGCCGGGTACGGCGGCGCGCCGCCTTTCGGCGCTGCGGCAATTCCACCGCTTCCTCTACGCCGAGGGACTGCGCGCCGACGATCCGACCCTCGCCCTCGACAGTCCGCGCCAAGGCCGCGCGTTGCCGAAATATCTGAGCGAGGCGGAAGTCGACCGGCTCCTCGAGGCGGCGCGCGCGCGCGCGGGCGACGAGGGCGTGCGGCTCGTCGCCTTGCTCGAGCTTCTCTACGCCACCGGCCTACGCGTCTCCGAGCTCGTGGGCCTGCCGCTCGCGGCGCTCGCGCGCGACCGGCGTACGATCCAGGTGCGGGGCAAAGGCGGCAACGAGCGCCTGGTGCCACTCTCGGCGCCCGCGCGCGCGGCCCTCGAGCGCTGGCTCCCGCGGCGCGACGCGGCGCTCGGACGCGGGCGCGCATCGCGTTGGCTGTTCCCGAGCTCGGCCGGGAGCGGCCATCTCACGCGCCAACGCTTGGGCCAGCTCTTGAAGGAGCTCGCGCGCGCGGCCGGGCTCCAAGCGGCGAAAGTCTCGCCCCACGTGCTGCGTCACGCGTTTGCAACGCACCTTCTCGCCCACGGCGCCGATCTCCGCAGCGTGCAACGCCTTTTGGGCCATGCCGACGTGAGCACCACCCAGATCTACACCCACGTGCTCGAGGAGCGGCTCAAGAGCCTGGTCGAATCCCATCACCCGCTGGCAAAACACCCGCGCCGTTGATACCGCAACTGCGAAATAAACAGGAGGCGTTCGTTAATCCTTAGCGCACTCCGTTTCAGTTTGGAAAGTATTTGCCGGCGCAAAGGCTTGCGCGCGCGCGGCTGACGAACGTGAAAATCGAACGCGTTCGCCCCCTTATGATCAAACTATCAATATTTTGCGTTTTTCCATCGGGAATGCCATTCTACCCGGAAGCCGCGCCGGCGAAGCGCGGCGCATGGCAAGAAGATCGAGGCTGCCGGATGGCTTCCGGAAGAGCCGAGCTGATCCGCAGGCCATCAACTGGAACAGTAGGGGGAGACACGCCAATGAGCTTGTTCTCGTTTCTCGACAGGAAGCACACGGTCGCGCGGCCGGGCTTCAGCCGGTGGATGGTCCCGCCGGCGGCACTCTGCATCCATCTCTGCATCGGCCAGGTCTACGCGTTCAGCGTGTTCAACCTGCCGATGACCAAGCTGCTGGGCATCACCAAGTCCCTGCCCGCCGACTGGAAGCTCACCCAGCTCGGCTGGATCTTCTCGATCGCGATTTTCGTGCTCGGCTTCTCGGCCGCCTTCCTGGGCCGCTGGGTCGAGGAGGGCGGGCCGCGGCGCGCGATGTTCACGGCCGCCTTGTGCTTCGGCGGCGGCTTCATCGTCTCCGCCTTCGGCATGTACGCCCACAGCCTGTTCATCACCTATCTCGGCTACGGCTTCTTCGGCGGCATCGGCCTCGGCCTCGGCTACATCTCGCCGGTCTCGACGCTGATCAAGTGGTTCCCCGACCGGCCGGGCATGGCGACGGGCATGGCGATCATGGGCTTCGGCGGCGGCGCCTTCATCGCCTCGCCGCTCTCGGTGTGGCTCATGGCGAAGTTCTCGACGCCGACCCATGTGGGCGTGCCCGAGACCTTCATCATCATGGGCTTCATCTACATGTTCTTCATGCTGGTGGGCTCGGCGATCGTGCGCATCCCGGCGCCGGGCTGGAAGCCCGAGGGCTGGACCGCCCCCGCGGTGCCCAAGAAGCTCGTCACCGACAAGCACGTCTACGTTTACCAGGCCCTCAAGACGCCGCAGTTCTGGCTCATCTGGTGGGTGCTGTGCCTGAACGTGACCGCCGGCATCGGCGTGCTCGGCCAGGCCTCGGCCATGAGCCAGGAAATGTTCGCGGGTCGCGTGACCCCGCTCGCGGCCGCCGGCTTCGTCGGCCTCATGAGCCTGTTCAACATGGGCGGGCGCTTCTTCTGGGCCTCGATGTCGGACTTCCTCGGACGCAAGAACACCTACTTCGTGTTCTTCGTGCTGGGGGCGTTGCTCTACGCGGCCGTGCCGCACACCGGCGAGGCCGGGAGTCTCACGCTGTTCATCCTGTGCTTCCTCGTGATCATCAGCATGTATGGCGGCGGCTTCGCCACCGTGCCGGCCTACCTCAAGGACATGTTCGGCACGCGTTACGTGGGCGCCATCCACGGCTGGCTGATCACCGCCTGGTCGATGGCCGGCGTGTTCGGTCCGGTGCTGGTCAACTACATCCGCCAGTACCAGATCGACAGCGGCGTGCCGAAGGCGGACGCCTACAACGTCACCATGTACATCATGGCCGGACTCCTGATCGTCGGCTTCTTCTGCAACTTGTTCGTGAAGGCCGTGCATGAGCGGCACTACATGAAGCACGAGGAAGCGGACGCCATGGGCATGGCGGATTAACGGCGCGGACCAAGGGAGGACACCATGAACGCACAGCATCAAACCGGCACCACGCCGTTTCACCTGTTCCTCGCGTGGGGCTTCGTCGGCATCCCGCTCACCTGGGGTGTCATCGAGACCGTGATCAACGCGCTCAAGCTGTTCCAGTAGGGCGCGTATCCCGAGACCGGCTGCGGGCCGCCCCCCAAGGCGGCCCGCAGTGTTTTCGGGCACCGGCAATGCGGGCGCGTTTGGGCGGCCAGGCCTGGGCGGGCAAGCTTGGGCGGGCGCGTTTGGGCGACCAGGCCTGGGCGGCCAAGCTTGGGCGGGCGCTCGGCATGGCCCGCGGTTGACATTTCGGGGGCCATCGCGTCATATCCTGTTGCGCTGCGGGATAGCTCCCGCGGCCGCGAAATTCCAGGCTTTCCCGCGCTTCTCGAGCCGGCCACGCGCGGCGAGGCCGATCCCCGATCCGTTCCCCGGCCGGCAGCGTTCCAGGAGCACGAGGTCGCGCATGAGCTTCAAGATCGTCGAGCAGGCCAAACCGCGTCTCAACCGCAGCGAGCTCGCGGTGCCGGGCAGCAACACCAAGCTGTTCGAGAAGGCGGCGGCGTCGGCCGCCGACGTGGTGTTCCTCGACCTCGAGGACGCGGTCTCGCCCGACGAGAAGCCGCAAGCGCGCAAGAACGTGATCCAGGCGATCAACGACATCGACTGGGGCTCGAAGACGCTCTCGCTGCGCATCAACGGCCTCGACACCCATTACATGTACCGCGACGTGGTCGACGTGCTCGAGCAGACCGGCGAGCGCCTGGATCTCATCATGATCCCGAAGATCGGCACGCCCGCCGACGTCTATGCGCTCGACATGCTGGTGACCCAGATCGAGACCGCCAAGGGCCGCAAGAAGCGCATCGGCTTCGAGCTCATCGTCGAGACCGCCCTCGGCATGCAGAACATCGAGGCGATCGCGTCCGCGAGCCCGCGCCTCGAATCGCTTCATTTCGGCGTCGCCGACTACGCGGCCTCGACGCGCGCGCGCACGACCAACATCGGCGGCCCCAATCCCGACTACGCGGTGCTCACCGACAAGGACGCGGCCGGGAAACGCGAGGTCCATTGGGGCGACATGTGGCACTACGCGATCGCGCGCCTGGTGGTGGCCGCGCGCGCCAACGGCTTGCGCCCCATCGACGGGCCGTTCGGCGACTTCCAGGACGCGGACGGGTTCCGCGCCCAGGGACGGCGCGCCGCCGTGCTCGGCTGCGAGGGCAAGTGGGCGATCCATCCGAGCCAGATCGCGCTCGCGAACGAGACCTTCAGCCCGAGCGAGGCCGAGGTGAAGAAGGCCGAGCGCATCCTGGTCGCGATGGAGCAGGCGAAGAAGGAGGGCCGCGGGGCCGTCGCCCTCGACGGCAAGCTCATCGACCTCGCCTCGATCCGCCAGGCCCAGGTCCTGGTCGAGAAGGCGAAGCAGGTCGGCACGGGCTGAGCCCCGGGCGGCGCCAAGGGCCGGCCGCGCAAGCGCTTTTCGCGGTCGCGAGGCCGCCGCCTCTGTGCTAGGTAGGCGCCATGCCGAGCCATCTCGAATTCGAGAAGCCGATCGCCGAGCTCGAGGGCAAGATCGAGGAGCTGCGCCACCTCGCGGGTGCCGGCGACCTCAACATCGCCGAGGAGATCGGGCGTCTCCAGGAAAAGCTCGACCGGCTCCTGACCCAGACCTACGGGCGCCTTTCGGCGTGGCAGAAGGTCCAGGTCGCGCGCCATCCCGAGCGGCCCCATTTCTCCGATTACGTGACCCAGCTGGTCGAGGATTTCACGCCCCTCGCGGGCGACCGCGTCTTCGGCGAGGACCGCGCGATCGTGGGCGGGCTCGGGCGCATCGGCGGGCGCACGGCGATGATCATGGGCCACGAGAAGGGCTTCGATACCGAGACGCGCGTCAAGCACAATTTCGGCATGGCGAAGCCCGAGGGCTACCGCAAGGCGCAGCGCCTCATGCGTCTCGCCGAGCGCTTCCGGCTTCCCGTGATCACGCTGGTCGACACGGCGGGCGCCTATCCCGGCATTGGCGCCGAGGAGCGCGGTCAGGCCGAGGCGATCGCGTCCTCGATCGCGACCTGCCTCGAGATCCGCGTGCCCTTCGTGAGCGTCGTCATCGGCGAAGGCGGCTCGGGCGGGGCGATCGCGCTCGCGGCTGCGAACAGCGTCCTCATGCTCGAGCACGCGGTCTATTCGGTCATCTCGCCCGAGGGGTGCGGCTCGATCCTGTGGCGCGATTCCGAGCACGCGACCGACGCCGCCGAGGCGCTGCGCCTGACCGCGCAGGACTTGCTGAAGCTCGGCGTGATCGACCGCATCGTGCCCGAGCCCTTGGGCGGCGCGCAACGCGACCGGATGCGCACCATCGCGTCGGTGGGCAACGCCATCGAGGAGGCGCTGCGCCCGCTCGAGCGCCTCGACGGCGCCCAGCTGGTCGCGCGCCGGCGCCAGAAATTCCTCGACATGGGCCAGAAGGGCCTGAGCTGAGCGCGATGGGCCGAGCGAGAGGCGAGGCCGCGCCGTGAAGCCGCTCGACATCGCGCTCGCGATCCTGGCCGCACTCCTGTGGGGCTTCGCCTACGTCACGTACCCGTTCGGGCTCGAGAGCTTTTCGGCGAGCCAGCTCGCGGCGTTGCGCTTCGTCGTCGCCGCCCTCCCGGCGTTCCTCGTGCCGCGGCCCAAGGTGCCGTGGCGCAAGTTGGTCGCGATCGGGCTCGTGCTGTTCGCGGCCCAGTTCGTGCTTCTGTTCCTCGCCTACGCCCACGGCATGCCCGCGGGCCTCGCCTCGGTGACCCAGCAGATGCAGGCCTTCTTCACCGTGGGTCTCGCGGCGGTTCTGTTCGGCGAGCGGCCGAGCGCCAAGCAGGTGGGCGGCATGGCGGTCGCGCTCCTGGGGCTGGTCTTGATCGGGTTCACCGTGGGCGGCGATCTGAAGCCGGTCGCGTTGGCGCTCGCCATGGGGGCGGCCTTGAGCTGGGCTTGCGGCAATCTCCTGCTGAAGCGCACCGAGGGCGTGGGCATGTTCCCGCTCATGGTCTGGTCGAGCCTGGTGCCGCCGATCCCGGTGCTGATCTACAGCCACTTCTTCGATCCCGGCCCCGAGCTCGGGCCCGCGATCCTGCATGCGTCCTGGCAAGCGCTGGCGACCGTGGTCTATCTCGGCGTCGCCGGCATCCTCGTGGGCTACGGCATCTGGGGCCATCTCCTGCGCCGCTACACGACGGCGACGGTGGCACCCTTCGCGCTCCTGGTCCCCGTGACGGGCGTCGTTTCGGCGGCGGTGATCTTCGGCGAGCGCTTCGACGCGCTCCGGAGTGCGGGCATGGCATTGATCGTCGCCGGGCTTGCGGTCATTCTCGTGCGCGGACGCGGACGCGGCGCCGAGCCTCCGCCCGAAGGTGGGGGCTGACCCGCCGCAAGGGGCGCGCGGCGCGCGCGTAACTCGGGGAGGCGGCCGCGCGCCGGCCAAAGGGATCGGGGCAATGAGACAATTTTCGAGATCGGTCGCGGCGTTGGCGGGATGGGCGCTGATCGGCGCGGGCGCGTTCGCGTCGTCCGCGGCGGCGCAGACCGCGCTCCCGCCCAACGATCTTCCCTGGCTCCAGCAATCGCCCGGGACCGCGACGGCGCCATCGACGACCGCACCTGGGACGGCCGCACCGGGAACGGTGGCGCCGGTGACGCCTGTTCAACCGGCACCCTCGACAACGCCGGCAACGCCGCCCGCGACGGTCACGCCCGCGCCAGCGCCGGGTGCGCCCGTTTCACCCGCGACACCCGGGCCCGCAGCCGGTCCGGTGCGTGGGCCCGCGGAAGTGCTCGACACGGCGAACCTGCTCGTCGCCGGACGCACGATCCATCTCTTCGGCATCAAGGGCGAGGGCGCGCCTTATGCGGGCGAGATGCAGTCCTATCTCAAGGCCCAGGGTGGGGTGGTCGATTGCGCGCCGCGCGGCGGCACGGCGGATGCCCCCGATTATGTGTGCATGACCCGGTCGGGCTACGACGTGGCCGAGGCGGCGCTCTTCAACGGCGGTGCCCGCGTCACCCCCGACGCGCCGGCCGACTATCGCCGCCAGGAGCAGCTCGCGCGCACGGCACGGCGCGGCATTTGGGCCCGCGTGCGCCGCTCCCAGGCCGTGGCGCCGATCTAGGCGCGCGCGGGGCGCCGGCGCCCTTGCCAGCCCTACGCTAATAGCGTATATGAACTTGGATGGGCGCGCCCCGCGGTTTCCGCTTCGAGATCGACGAGCGGCTGTGCCTCGAGAACATGGGGGCGCTGAGAATCACCGTCCCCTCGGGTAAGGCATTCGGAATATTGGCCGACATGCGCGTTCTCGACGACACGACCTTGGTGCTGAGCGGCCTGAGCGTCTACGGCTTGAATGTGGCGCCCGGCGAGATCGGCGCGGTCGTCCTTCGACAGGCGATCTACGCGGCGATGGAGGTATTCGATGTCGATTGCATCCGAATTGAAGAAGCGCGCCGGCACTCGGGTGCGGGTCCGGGCCGCGCCGTCAAGCCGATCGAGGTCCGGCGGCGCTCCCGCTAGGCTGATCCTGATGCCGCCGGCCTCGCGCCGGCTCGGGGACCTGTTCGAGGTCGCGCATGCGCTGGTGCGCGCGGGCGTGCCGCTGCGGACGGCCAAGAGCGCTCTCGACGCGCTCGCGGCGGGCCGGTCGGCCTATGTCGAGGCGCCCGCGCTCGAGGATTTCGAGAGCATGAGGCGCATTGTCGCGGCGCAGAACGTGGCACTCCATCGCATCGAGCCGCGCGCGGTCGACGTGAAAGCGCTCCGCGCGCGTCTCGGCATCAGCCAGGAGGCGTTTGCCGGCCGCTATGGGCTCGACGTCGCGACGCTGCGCAACTGGGAGCAGGGCCGCACCACGCCCGACGGCCCGGCCGCGACGCTCCTGCAATTGATCGAGCGCGATCCGGAGAAGGTGGTCGAGATGTTGGCGGAAAAATACGACAGCCCGGTTAAAGGGGCAACCCAAAAGCAGCGACTGAAATCTGCGGCAGAAGGCCCGAAAAATTTATCATGGTCTATTGACGATAAGAAAATTGATATCGTTCGAGAATTATTCGTTGACACAGCGGACAACAATTACGTCATTGCTCGATGGTGTTATCTCGAGGGACTATATATAGAATTTTTTTGGCTGGCGGTTCACGCACTAGAAAAATATCTAAAAGCTGTACTGCTCCTGAATGGGCATTCGGCGAAACAATACACGAGCGGCAGAAACCGAGGTTACCGTGACATGCACGATATCGCGGCGTGGTATTTCGAAGTTCAGTCACTGAATTCGGGACTCCTGTCAGATTGTCTTAAAGCGCCTCGCGAAATTGGGAACGCAGATTGGCGAGAAGAGCCGCCCATTGATTTTTTGAAGCATCTTTACGAGGAAGGCAATCCCCACAACAGATATCAAATTTTTGGCTACCGAGTGTTTAGAGAGGATTTATTTAAGCTCGATCAAGTTGTCTTTGCCGTAAGACGACTTTGCCAACCGTTAGACGCAGCGCATTTTTCGCTGCCAAGTCTGAGCGCCACGAACGATACAAACCGTGATGTTCTAATTCGTGAGCCTAAAGCGTGGGACGTCGGATATGCGACGAATTTGGAGTCCATTATCAACGGTACGCGCGGCGAAACACTACGTAATGCTGCGCTTTATAAAAACTTTCTATTTGCTCCTGCTAAGTATGAGCATTCGGGTAAATACGGGAAAAGCACTGTGCGTATACCCGTGCTGGTTCGCGAACTTTTGGAACCATTAGACGGCCCGCCCGATAACCCAGATACGAGACGCGCAATTGAAACAAGTCACTGGGTAATTGGAAACATTATATTGCCGCGGGACTTAGAATGCCTGCTTTCCAAGAAACTGGGGAATCTCAAAAACTCTCCTCGCCGGCCTTAGGCGATAGCAACGCCGAGCAAGCCTAAGTCGAAGCAAGCACATAACGTTAGGCGATAATCGCCCGCTCCCTCACACCCGTCCGTGGCATTGCTTGAATTTCTTGCCCGAGCCGCAAGGGCAGGGCGCATTGCGCGGCACCTTGCCCCAGCTCGCGGGATCGTTGGGGTCGATCCAGCGCGCGCTCGGCTCGAACCAGACCATGCCCGCGGCCGGCGGCGCGTCGCCGGGCCCCGGCATGGCCGAGCCGTGCTGGGGACCGCGGAAGCTCGGCGCGTCGCCCGGGAAGTGCTGCGGCATGGGCGGGCGCGCGAGCGGCTGGGAGGCGCGCGCGCCGAGGGGCGACGCTTGCGCCGCGCCCGCGAGCGCTCCCGGGCGCATGGCCATGGCGAGCGCTCCGGCGGGCGCCGCGGCACCGTCGGTTCCGGTCGCGGCCATCTCGCCGAACGCGGACATTTCCTCGTGCTGCGCCTGGAGATTGCGCGTCGGCGGCGGCGGCGGCGCCAAGTCCTCGGCCGACTGGATACGCAGCTCGAGATGGCACAGCACGCCGGTGACGCTCTCGCGCAGGCGGACGAGCATGTCCTCGAACAGCGAGAAGGCCTCGCGCTTGTACTCGACGATCGGATCGCGCTGGCCGTAGGCGCGGAGGCCGATCGCCTGGCGCAGATGGTCGAGCGAGAGAAGATGCTCCTTCCATACCTGGTCCAGGAGCTGCAGCAGGATGCTCTTCTCCGCCATGCGCATGATCTCGGGCCCGTACTGCGCGGCCTTGGCCGCGGTCTTGGCCTCGCAGGCCTTCTCGACGCGCTCGATGATCTCCTCGTCGGCGATGCCCTCCTCCTTGGCCCAGGCAGCGATCGGAAGGTCGAGGGCCAGGAGCCGCAGCGCCTCCTCGTGCAGCTCGTCCGCGTTCCACTGCTCGGGATAGGCGTGCTCGGGGATCGACTTGCGCACGATGCCGTGGATCACCTCGGCGCGGAAGTCGTCGACCATCTCCTGCACGTTCTCGGCCGTCATCAGCTCCTTGCGCTGCTCGTAGATCACCTTGCGCTGGTCGTTCATCACGTCGTCGAAGCGCAGGAGGTTCTTGCGGATGTCGAAGTTGCGCGCCTCGACCTTCTGCTGCGCCTTCTCGAGCGCCTTGTTGATCCAGGGATGGGTGATCGCCTCGCCCTCCTGGAGGCCCAGGCGCTGGAGCATGCCGTCCATGCGCTCGGAGCCGAAGATGCGCATGAGGTCGTCCTCGAGCGAGAGGAAGAACTTCGACGCCCCGGGATCGCCCTGGCGGCCCGAGCGGCCGCGCAGCTGGTTGTCGATGCGCCGGCTCTCGTGGCGCTCGGTGCCGACCACGAGCAGCCCGCCCGCCTTGAGCACGACCTCCTTGGCCGCCGCCACCTCGGCGCGGATCTCGGCCTCCTTGGCCGCGCGCTCGGCCGGGTCCTGGAGCTGGTCGAGCTCCTGCTTCACGCGCATCTCGACGTTGCCGCCGAGCTGGATGTCGGTGCCGCGCCCCGCCATGTTGGTCGCGATGGTGACCGCACCCGGCCGGCCGGCCTGGGCGATGATGTAGGCCTCCTGCTCGTGGTAGCGCGCGTTCAGGACCTGGTGCGGCACGCGCTTCTTCTTCAAGAGCTCGGAGAGCAGCTCGGACTTCTCGATCGACACGGTGCCGACCAGGACCGGCTGCTGGTTCTGGCGCGCCATGTCGATGAAGGTGATGATCGAATCGAACTTCTCGCGCGCGGTGCGGTACACCTCGTCGTCCATGTCGTCGCGGATGCAGGGCAGGTTGGTCGGGATCTCGATCACCTCGAGCTTGTAGATCTCGGCGAGCTCGTCCGCCTCGGTCATCGCCGTGCCGGTCATGCCCGCGAGCTTGGGATACATGCGGAAGTAGTTCTGGAACGTGATCGAGGCGAGGGTCTGGTTCTCGGTCTGGACCTGGACGCGCTCCTTGGCCTCGAGCGCCTGGTGCAGTCCCTCGGAATAGCGCCGTCCCTCCATCATGCGCCCGGTGAACTCGTCGATGATGACGACCTTGCCGTCCTTGACGATGTAGTCGGTGTCGCGCTGGAACAATTTGTGCGCGCGCAGCGCCTGGCCGACATGGTGCAGGACCGAGATGTTGGCCGGGTCGTAGAGGCCGCCCGGCTTCATGAGCTCGGCCTCGCCGAGCAGCTCCTCCATGTAGCCGATGCCGGTTTCGGTCAACGTCACCTGGCGCGCCTTCTCGTCCTTCTCGTAATCCTCGTCGGCGAGCGACGGGATGAGCGCGTCGACCTTGATGTAGAGCTCGGACGAATCCTCGGCCGGGCCCGAGATGATGAGCGGCGTGCGCGCCTCGTCGATCAGGATGTTGTCGACCTCGTCGACGATCGAGTAGGCGAACGGCCGGTGCACCATGTCCTCGAGCCGGAACTTCATGTTGTCGCGCAGATAGTCGAAGCCGAACTCGTTGTTGGTGCCGTAGGTGATGTCGGCGGCGTAGGCCGCGCGCCGCTCCTCGTCGGAGAGGCCGTGCACGATGCAGCCGACCTCGAGGCCGAGGAAGCGGTAGACCTGCCCCATCCACTCGCTGTCGCGCTTGGCGAGATAGTCGTTGACGGTGACCACGTGCACGCCCTTGCCGGTGAGCGCGTTGAGATAGGCGGCGAGGGTCGCGACCAGGGTCTTGCCCTCGCCGGTCTTCATCTCGGCGATCATGCCCTGGTGCAGCACCATCCCGCCCATGAGCTGGACGTCGAAATGGCGTTGGCCGAGGGTGCGCTTCGCCGCCTCGCGCACGGTGGCGAACGCCTCCGGCAGCACGTCGTCGAGGGATTCGCCGTCCTGGATGCGCGCCTTGAGCTCGACCGTGCGCGCGGCAAGGGCCGCGTCGTCGAGCTTCGCGACCTCGGGCTCGAGGGCGTTGATCGCGGCGACGCGCGCGCCGAGGGTCTTGAGAAAACGCTCGTTGGCGGTTCCGAACAGCCGACGAGCCAATGCGCCGATCATGGAACGAACCTCGAATTCGCGGGGGATTGCCTCGGGCGAGCCGAATCCGCGTGCCGCCGATATTCTTGTCGACCCGGACATTTCGGTCAAACCGGACATCCCGGTCAAACCGGACGTCCCGGTCCAATGGGCCCCGGCCGCGGAAACGGCCCGCGCGGCCCCAGCGAGAGATAAGTGCAGGCCCTCGGCCTGTCAATGAGAAGGGCGGATTTACGGGGCTTTCGGGGCGGGTGTGGCGTGCGCGCAAGCTTCTCTTGTCCGCGCCGCGTCTTTGTGCATGATCGGCCCCGCTTTGAGGCCGGAGTCCGGCCTTTCCGGGGCGACGCCCGCGCTGGCGCGGCGCCCGGATCACCCCAACGAGAGGTCGCGCAATGCTTGCTTCCCAATTCCGGGCCGTGCCCGCGGCCGCGGCCGCGGCGGGTTTCTTCGTGCTCGCGCTGGCATGCGCCGCGCCGGCCCCCGCCGCCGAGCTCGCGCAGGCGACCCCGGGGCAATCCGCCGCACCCGCCGCGCCCACGGGCAAGCCCGCCAACCCGGTGGTCGCGACCGTCAATGGCGCCCAGATCCATCTCGCCGACGTGGTCGAGGCGCAGCAGGATCTCCCGCAGCAGTACCAGCAATATCCGATCCAGGTGGTCTATCCGGCGCTCCTCGAGCGCCTGATCGACGGCAAGCTTCTCACGGTCGCGGGCAAGAAGGCGGGCCTCGCCAAGGATCCCGAGGTCAAGCAACGCATGGCGGAGATCGAGGATCAGGTGATCCAGAGCGTCTATCTCGAGCGCGCGGTCAAGGCCAAGCTCACCGACGCGGTGCTGAAGAAGGAGTACGACGCGTACCTCAAGGCGAACCCGGCCGAGCCCGAGGTGCATGCGCGCCACATCGTGGTCAAGACCGAGGACGAGGCCAAGGACATCATCAAGCAGCTCAAGGCCGGCGCCGATTTCGCGACCCTCGCCAAGGCGAAGTCCGCGGGACCGTCGGCGGCCAAGGGCGGCGACCTCGGCTTCATCAAGAAGGGCGACGTGGTCCCGGCGTTCGCCGACGCCGCCTTCGCCCTCAAGCCCGGCCAGTACACCCAAACGCCAGTCAAGACCGATTTCGGCTGGCACGTGATCAAGGTCGACGAGGTGCGCATGTCGACCCCGCCGACCTTCGACGAGGTCAAGGGCGAGCTCGAGCGCACGGCGAGCCAGGAGATGGTCGCCTCCGTGATGGCGGATTTGCGCAAGGGGGCCAAGATCGCGCGCTTCAAGCCCGACGGCACGCCCCTACCCGAAGGCGACCAGGCGCCGGCCGGCGCCCCCGCGAAGCCGTAGCAACCAGGAGACGCGCGGCCCCACGCCGATCCCGCACGAACGAGTCCGACATGGCCGAGCGCTCTCCCTTGGCACCCGCCGCCTTTCCCGATTTGCCGCCGATCGCGGGCGTTTCCCTCGGCGGCATTTCGGCCGGCATCCGCTATAGCGGCCGGAAGGACGTGTTCCTCGCCGAACTCGCGGCCGGGAGCACCGTCGCGGGCGTGTTCACGCGCTCGCTCACGGCCTCGGCGCCGGTCGAATGGTGCAAGAAGGCGCTCGGCCTCGGCCGCGTGCGCGCGATCCTGTGCAACTCGGGGAATGCCAACGCGTTCAACGGCGTCGCGGGCATGGCGGCGGTCGAGCGCACGGTCGACGCGCTCGCGGGTCTCATCGGCTGCGCGCGCGAGGAGATCATGGTCGCCTCCACCGGCGTGATCGGCGAGCCGCTGCCCGACGAGAAGATCCGCTCGGCCCTCGGCCAGGCGCGCGCCGCAACCTCGCCCGCGGGCTGGGCCGACGGCGCGGCCGCGATCATGACCACCGACACGTTCCCCAAGGGTGCCACGCGCAAGGCGAAGATCGGCGGCGTCGAGGTGACGCTCAACGGCATCGCCAAGGGCTCGGGCATGATCGCACCCGACATGGCGACCATGCTCGCCTTCGTCTTTACCGACGCGGCCCTGCCGCAGCCGGTGCTCCAGGCGCTTCTCGCGCGCGCCAATTCCCGCTCCTTCAACTGCGTCACGGTCGACAGCGACACCTCGACCAGCGACACCGCCTTGCTCGCCGCGACCGGGCGCGCGGGCAATCCCATGCCGGCCTCGGCGAGCGACCCGTCGCTCAACGGCTTCAAGCGCGCGCTCGAGAGCCTGTTGGTGGATTTGGCGCAGCAGATCGTGCGCGACGGCGAGGGCGCGCGGAAATTCGTCACCGTCAACGTGACCGGCGCCGCCTCGGCGCGCGCGGCCAAGCGCATCGCGTTCGCGATCGCGAACTCGCCGCTCGTCAAGACCGCGATCGCCGGCGAGGACGCGAATTGGGGCCGCATCGTCATGGCGGTGGGGAAGGCGGGCGAGAAGGCGGACCGCGACCGGCTCGCGATCTCGATCGGCGGCATCCGCGTCGCGGCCCTGGGTGCGCGCGTCGAAGGCTACGACGAATCGCCCATCGCCCAGCACATGAAGGGGCAGGAGATCGTGCTCGACGTCGATATCGGGATCGGGCGCGGGCGCGCCACGGTCTGGACCTGCGACCTGACCGAGGGCTATATCCGCA
>Ga0335072_10007116_pt1 | contig 16328 bp, 10 predicted proteins | sample Lox_Sample_21_FD_206725 | JGI IMG/M metagenome (GOLD analysis project Ga0335072, IMG submission 206725) | Soil microbial communities from Loxahatchee National Wildlife Refuge, Florida, United States - Lox_Sample_2.1 | ecosystem: Environmental > Terrestrial > Soil > Wetlands | place: USA...
GTAGGCCACGCGGGCCAACGCAGTATTGGTAGTCACAAGGATCGCTACACTATCTTCAATTGAGGTCGGTCGCTTGTTGGCCCTTAGCGTGTAAATTGATCGAATGGAATCGATATCATAAATTCGTGCTTTTTCTTTATGGTAGGAAATTCCGTCGTCGAGGGCAGCGTCCAACAACCGTTCGCTAATCTCAAAATCGGCCAAATGCTCGGGGGTTTTCAACCGAACAATTCCCATTGGCCTGTACTCATCATCAAGATGTGAAGCCTTCAGTTGTAGCTCGGCGGACGTTATCCCGCGTTTTCTCATCTCGCGATATATCGGATAGACTTGATATTGCGGATTATCCAAACTCGCCGCCGCTTGAAGAATCACCTGTCGCATCTCTTGATAGGTGTGCTCGAAAATTGCAAGTTTCGCCCCCAGACTTCTGCAAAGATCAATCGACTCTGCAGCTGCCGCACGCGCAGCTTCATCCTGAAGGTTAAGTAGTCGCAGCATAAGCGGAGTGTCTAAATAAATGGTCAAATTTGAGAATTTCTGAGAATTATTGGCGAGGTCTGGGCATAGCAGGGCGTTGGCCAACATCTGGCTCTTTACGAAAATGACAATGTCATCAAATACCTCGGCGTCGTTTTGCCGCGCAATTATAAAAGAATTCACGATGATGAATTCGCGCTTGTCGGTTACGATTCGCGGGAGCGCGCACTTACCGAAGTAGGATCGAAGGCAGTCGATGCCGAAGTATGAAAGATACCCCGTGAACGCGGCGATCGCGTTGTCCCTATTCCAGCGAACGTCAGCGTATGTTGCCGCGACGAAGTCGAGTAGGCTGGAGATTACTCTGGCTAGCGTCTCTGATGCCACTTGGCGGGCCGGCTCAATATTCGAAGGTACGAGTGAGTCCGTTGGAAGGTAGCTCAAGTTTCCATAGAGCGAAGTTGATGTCAGCTGACCAAGTAGAGTAAGACGCTTAAGGCACAGTTCTACCGTCGATGAAGGAATGTCAAGTTGAAATACTTCGTTTAGTGCCTCGTGTCCTGAATATCGGTTTATTCCGTGTGGAAGACTGTCGCGGATTATCGAGGTCAGGAACGGCGTTAGATAATCTAAATAATCAGACTTTCCTTCGCTTTCGTTGACGATCAGCATGGCTATGCTCACTAGCGAAACTTCGTTCGTTATCGCAGCTTCTCGTTCTGCATATTTAGCCATTTGGCATATCAGATTAGCACGAAAGCAGGACGTGTGCCGAAGTCTCGACTCTGAGACATGGGGACCGCTCACCTCTCCCCGCCACTGTCGTCCTGACACCGAGCGCAGCGAAAGGGAAGGATCTGCAGTTGTTCTTCGTCACTGCGTAGCGCGAGCGCTCTCCGGTACCATGCGCGGTATGCATGAGGGCAGCTACTTTACATATATGATGGCCAGCCGCAGCCGCACGCTCTATATCGGTGTAACCGGGAACCTGCTCAAGCGCGTCTTTGAGCACAAGTGGAGAGAGCATGAGGGCTTTACAGCGCGGTAAAACTGCGATCGGCTGGTATGGTTCGCGGGCTTCGACGACGTGACGAAAGCGATTGATCGCGAGAAGCAGTTGAAAGGCTGGACCAGAGCCAGGAAGATCGCGCTAATTGAGAAGATGAACCCCGCGTGGGTCGATTTAAGCTGGGATTGGTATGACCTGGAGCCTGCCGACTGGAAACGGGCTGCTGGTCGGATGGATGCATAAAAGCAAACAACTGCAGTTCCTTCCCCTTCGCTGCGCTCAGGATGACAGTGGCGGGGGTGGGCGCCCACGCAGGCAGTTCCCTCCTTCAACGCAAAAAAATGGCCCGGCGAGAGGTAAGTTCGCGGGCCAAGGAAATAGTTCAAAGACGAGAATGCCGGTTTGTTTAGAAGTCGAAGCGCAACGCCATTTGGCCGGTCCGATTTCCGCCCTGGCCCTGGAGCAGCGCGGAATTCAAAACGCCAAAGTTGCCGGCCCCGATATTCATCACCGGCGGCGCATAATTGGTATGGTTTATGACGTTGGTAAACGACGCTTCGAAGCGAAGATGCGCTCGCTCGCCAAAATTGAAGCGCTTGGCCAGACCCGCATCCACGTCGATCATTCCCGGCCCCTCAAGGGAACCGACGCCGCAGGAGCCAAAGCGTCCGGCATCGTTCGGCGGCGGGGTAAGGGTGACGCCCTTGAAATAGGGAAGAGTCGAGGAGATTTTACCGCCCGTGCAGTCGGGACGTGAGATGGCCCCGCCTTCGGATCGCTCGATCATATTGGTGTTCGATTGATCGTCGGCCGCCGGCTCAGTGGGCGTGAGCCACTCACCGGTCTGCATGGTCGTAACCGTACTCAGGTTCCAGCCTCCGATGACCGGACTCAGGAATCCCGGTCCCGCAAGAGTTTGTCCCTTTCCGAACGGCAGTGCGTAGGTGCCTGTCACCATGGCGCGCTGGCGCGGCGTCGCCACCACGTTGCCGCGGTCATACTTTATGTTGTCTTTGTTGGCAATTTCCGCGGCATAAGGCTCTTCGCTCGCGGTTATCGACGGCGCGTCGCTGCCCTGCGCACTGCTGATATTTTTGGTGAGGGTGTAGTTGGCGCCGAAGGTGAGCCCATGCCCCGTTCTATGCGTGATCTCCGCGATGCCTGACTGATAACTCTGCGTGCCGATGCTGTCCGACTCCTCCAGCAGCAGCCAGTTTTGGAAGGGAGTGCGCGGATCAGCCCATCCTGGTTCGCAGGACGGGGGGTTCGCGTTGTTACACACCTCTGTGTAACTGAACGGTGTTGTGCTGGCCGGAATTTCGTTGTTGTCTACGGTGATAGGAAGATGGTACGCACCCTGGCCCGTGTAACTCACCCTCACCGTCGTGTTTTGTGTCAGCTCCCGTTCCACGGTCAGGTTCCATTGTGCCGACGACGGATCTTTCCAGTGCGGATCGTTGGCCTCTTCGAAATCGCCGCCGCCGAAAGCTGTCGCTGCGCCCGGAGGGGAGGTGTCGGGAAACTGGAAGAACCCGGAAGAGCCCGGCAAAGCATTGTTGTAGGTGAGCAGGTCAGAGAGTGCGATGATGCCGCTGTTGAAAGACATGGGGCCAAGCGTTGTCATGGTATAGATGCCAAAGCCGGCGCGAACCACAGTCTTGTCGTTGTTGAAAGGACGCCATGCGAAGCTGACGCGCGGGTCAAAATCCTTCCAATTCCAATCGCGAAGCCCTTGAGGAAGCCCCGCCTCACTCGCCGTTTCGACGTTATTACACGCCAGATTGTATCCACTGTTCAGCGAACATGCGTTGAATCCCTGCAGAAAGCCAGTGTTGATCTGCTGCAGGAGCGAATTGTTTGCGATGAACTTAGGGAACTTGTCCGGAACCACGACGGTCAAGTTATTCCCCTTCGTAAGATAGGTTGCTATGTCGCCGTTGCTTTCCACAAACGGGGGAAGCAGTTCCCACCGCAATCCGAAATTGAGGGTTAGATGCCGGTTTAGCTGCCATGTGTCCTGGCCGTAAACGCCCCAGTGGACACTGCGTGCATCCATTTGCGGACCAATGACCGCGAAGTAAGACGGGCCGGGCATCCCGAGCAGAAAATCGCCAAAAGAGTAGTTGGTCCATGAGCCGCTGAAGGTGAATTCGCCAAAGTCGTCAGAGGGTGCGAAGTACATCAAGGCATTGAAATGTTCTCTGCGCGCATCGAATCCAAAGCGCAGCGTGTGCTTGCCGATGAGCTTGGTAACATTGTCGGTAAATTGCATGTTTTGCGAGATGGTATTTCCAACCTTGTCCTGCCCGATGTTGGTTACGGAGCCGTCGGAGAAAATGAAGGTGGGGAAGGCATGGGCCGTGGGATGCGCGGCGATGCCAACGGGATGATCGAAGTCCAGTCCGAGATCGGAGATGGCCGTGGCCCCCTCAATCGGAAAAGAGTCATTCTCGTAGTAATTGGCGAACCCGAAACGGAATTCGTTCACCAGCGTGGGAGTGATGGCATAGTTGTATGAAACCACCATGCTGCGATTCTGCTCGCTGGCCCCGACATTGGGCAGAAAATCGTTGGCGGGGCCATAGACGCCGGCGTTGTTGGCCTCGCTATAGAACACGTTCTTGAAGCTGTAGCGAACGAAGACCTGCTGCTTCGCATTGAAGTTGTGATCGATGCGGGCATCGAAGGCGTCAGAGTTCGAGGGGTCGGGCACGAGGTCCAGATAGTTGTAACCCTGGGTTTGGAGATTCAACTTGGGGTTGGCCTGGGGGTAGTAACTCTCCAGACCCTTAGTCACCGGATTGTTCGGGTTGATGCAACCCGGGCACGATCCGGTGGGGATGGTGTTGTTTGTGTAAGCCGCGCCGGTAAACGGGTTGGTCAAAGGCAATCCGTTATTCACATACTGCACGATATCGCTCAGATTGCCGGCCCAATCCTGCGCCGACGGCACAAGAAGCTCCTCCGGATAAGACTGCGTCTTGCGATTTCCTTCGTAATCGGCGAAGAAGAATGTCTTGTCGCGCCCGTTGTACAGCTTGGGAATCGTCACCGGGCCCCCGAAACTGCCGCCGAAGGTATTAAAGGTTCGCGGAGCCTTGACGGGGAAATTCAGAACGGTGGCATCCATGGCGCTGTCCTGAAAATACTCAAACGCGCTGCCGTGCAATTTACTGGTTCCACTCTTTGTGGTGAAGGTCACGTCGCCCATCTGAGCGAACTCGGCATTGTTGTCGAACGCGGTTACTTTCATCTCGTCGATGCTTTCGAGAGATGGATAAGTGTCAGCCAGCGCGCCGTTGTAACGAATGTTGGCCGTGGAAATCCCATCCACTGAGAAGCCTGTCTGCGCCGCCGTGTCGCCTCCAACCGCGATATTCCCCTGCGAGTCCCTGGTTACCTCGGGAGATGCAGCCAGAGCCGCCAGAGGACTGCTCGAAACTGACCGCGTGTTCATTGGCAATTGACTGATTTCTATGTTCGAAATCGTATGATTGATGGTTCCATTTTCGGTATTGATCAGCGCTGCGTCGGCGCTCACTTCCACCGTCGTGGCTGCTGCCGTGACGGTAAGCGTAACCGGAAGGCGGAGTTCCTGGCGGGCTTCCAGCAAAGCCGAAGAAATCACGGAATCGGCAAATCCCTCTTTATGAATCGTCACTTTGTAATGACCGGCCTTCAGGTTTTCGAACACAAACTCGCCGCCCGAGCCTGAAGTGGTGGTGCGCGTGTCGTTCTCGTCGAGCGACTGCGCCGTGATCAGCGCTCCGGGAATCAACGCGCCGCTATTGTCCTGCACCGTGCCGAGAATGGTGCCGAAAGTGGATTGCCCATTCGCGATACCTGAACAAAGCATAAAGAGCGCGCATGCGAATGCGACGCCCAGCGTTATGCGTCCTGTTGTAACGAATGTTGCCGCGATGCGAAGGGCGCTCTTGCGCCGTGCGCAGACTTCAATGTGCCTGCGAATGCGCTGTTTCAGCGCCGCAACGAGAGTATAAGCATTTTGCATCGGTAGACCTCCATAGGCGTACGTGTGTCTTGTTACCGGCACACCGCGTTGGCGGCCGGCCCTCACAGTTCCTGAATGTGTTGTGGCAACAAGACAACTCTGTCTTGCGGTTTTACGCAATCACGTTTGTGCGATGAACGGGAAGTTTGGAACTGCTCTAATTTGATTGAGCACCTGATGGAATAAAGCGCGCATATAAAATCTCTAAAAAATCCGCAATAATTTCCAAGGGAAGAAATCAAAGTACGCGGAAGCTATCTAAAGTGCGCCGTAACTAAGGAAGCAAATGGCAGCGTTATGGTTTAGATAACACTTACTTAGACTATGAGGCAACTATCTAAATTAGCCAGCGACTGTCTCGTAGCGCTGGCAGCCCGAGCATCCCCAAAAGATAGGGTGCTACCCAACTGGGATTTGAGACGTGTGAAACCACTGACCCCACCCCGCCCTTGTCATCCCGAGTGGCCTGACGCTCCCGTAAGCAGGGAATGCGGCAGGGAAACCAAAGCCGGTCTTGAGCCAGGACCACTCGCGTGTCCCGACTCGGGGCATTTGCGCTCTGGCATAATGGTCGCCTGACCCAAAACACTCCTGACCTGAGGGGGACGAATACATGCGCAAAGAACGCTGGAAGGACGAAGAGCTTTACACCATGGCCGCGAACGACGAGGACAGGCGCGATTTTGCCCTCTCGTTCGCGTATCAGTACTACGACTTGTATGACAAGGGCGTGACCACAAATTACTGGTGGTTCACCGGGCTTACCATCGCTACTCTGCTTGGTTCGGCGCTGGCTCCCATGTTCGCGGCCTTCAAATTAGGCGCAGCATGGATCGCGCTGCCGAGCGCGCTGGCGGGCTTCGCCGCGGCAATGAACTCAGCCTTCCATTTCCAGGAACAGTGGATCCAGGGCTACAGCGCGGTGAGCGCGCTGGACCTCGAGATTGTGAGGTTCCGCGAGCGGTCAGGGCCCGATTACGGCCCCGACAAAGATCCGGCCGCTGCGGTCACTTCGTTCCAGCGGAAGATCACGGAGATTGTGAGCGCAGAAGTGAAGAAATGGGGCAAGAGCATGGGCGCGAGCGCACGGCCGAAGGTGAGCAGGGTCTAGACCTCCCACCAAGGTTGGGTAGCCCAGAGCTTACCCTGAGCTTGCCAAGGATCTGCGGTCGCTCATTTCAAAGCCGACCTCTTACTACACCCACGGCTCTTGCAGGCAATTAGCTCCGGTCGTGCTACAGTCAGAGTCGGTAAAGGAGTTTCCAGCCGAGCCGCGGCTCTCGAACCCCGCAAAGTTCTCTCTGTAAGGCTTTTATTTTCATACGCTTGCAGAAGGCAGCGTTTGTTTTCAGACATTTACAGCGCCAACTTTTCAGTAATTAGCTGAAAATAGAGATACTTATTTACCGGAGATACCGGGGGGATATCCCCCACGAATCACGCACCACGAACCACACCTCACGAACCCTGCCTTCACCGCACCTTTACCTGGGGCATAGTGGTGCTTGGCTCGGTGACCGTCACCTGGACGGTTTGTGGCGTTCTGGGGTTGACCCAAACCTCAAGGTAATACTGGCCGGCGGGAATGTTGTTCAGCGTATAGGAGCCGTTGCTGTCGGAATGTGCGGGCGCGCTGCGTCCACGCTCGTTCGATAGCGTGACAGTGACCCCCGCGGCCGGTGAGCCGTTGGCGTGGATCAGCTTTCCACTGGCCGAGGCGGCATGAGCCGCAACGGAGGCGAGGGCCGTCGCCGCCAGGCAGACAAACAGGCGAGTGAGCGGGGCGCGGCGGTTCATGGTTTGACCTCCGGCGCCGGCACGAGAGATGCGGTCTCGCCGTCGGGCGCGGCCGGCGCGCGGGCCTGCGCGGGTGCGGCAGTGGGCGCGTGCAGGTGGATGGTGCCGAGCGGTATCTCAAGGTCGTCGGTGGTGGCCGGTTTCAGGCTGATGGTGTCGGAGACCAATGAACCGTGACTGATGCTGAGCGTGGGGAACAGCGGCTTGCTGTCGAAGTCGACCCCGTTGGCGAAGGTGACCGAGAAGTTGCCGTTGAAGCCGGGATTGATGCCGGGAGGGGAGATGATAAAGTCGCCGACCCCGAGATTCGTGACCTGGTTGCCCTTGTCGTCGACCACCGTGCCCGTGACGTGGTAGGCCTTGTGTAAAGGCGAAGGAGGTGGCGGCGCAGGCGGAGGAGTGGTTTCCGCGACCATGGTGTGGTTGATGAGCATGGCAATGCCTACCAGAGCAGCGAGTGCGCCGCCGAGCTTGAGGCTGCCGATGGTAATCGACGCACCCTGAATGCCGCCGAGAAACCGGTAGGTAAGCGCGGCGAGCCCCGTGGACAGCAGAAACGAGGTGGTGATGGCCGGCATGGTCATGAAGTGAGGCAGAAAGACGCCGCCGCAAAAGCCCAGCAAAGCAAAGGCGATGACCACGAGGTCGTCGATGGACCAGGGACGGCGGCTGTGTGCGGCGGACGATGACTGGCGTCGGGCAGGAGCCGGCGGAGTGGTGTGCGGCGTTGCGCCCATAGGGACCTCCTGAGGAGAAGATCGCTGCAGAGACGGGGTGAAACTACGGGGCCGGGGAGACGGAGGAAAAGCTCTGTGATTGTGCAGAATTATGGGGGCGCGAAGGCGGGAAGAGCAAGAAAAAACCGGGCAGGTGGTGGGATTCAGCGCGCGGATTAGTAATCCGCGCGCTGAGAAAGCAGGAATCCAGGAGCCAGATGCCATGAGCTGCCAGTGTTCTGTTCCAGAAACTCATTCAACAAATCGCTTCCTGGTTTTGTGTCAGGGCACGGCGGGGTATCCTCTGAGCCCCATGTCGTAAAGAGCGCAAAATCAGATGGGCCTTAGTCCCTCAGGCCATTACCGCGCTGCCTGATTGGCATTTATGCAACCAGGTGGCAAGTTTTCAGCAAATTAGTGAGTCAGAGGTCCCGCAGAGCCAATCACTTTTATTGCGGTTCTCCAATTGGTGCAGAGCAGAACCGACGCTGTTCCGCGGCGTTTTCCTTGAGAAAACGCCACCTGGCAGGCGCAATGAGACTCCACAGGAATTGGAGAACCGCCGCTGGCCGGTTGGTCGGCAATGGTCCAATTGCCGGAAGGGGCGATCAAAGGGCCCAACCCACCCGTCGCCGCCGACAGGCAAGAAACTCAAATCGCCGGTTTTCAATTTCAAAAATCCGCAGTGCCGGCGCCGAACAGGCCCTGCCGCAGAGGATTTCCTGGGCTATAGTATTGGCGGATAGGGGAAGAAGCGAAATTTCCGAACGGAGGAAAGCGATGGCCAGCCGGGAAGACGACCCACTGCACAAGCAACTCTGTCACACCATCCGCCTTTGCTGCCCCAAGTCCTTCTCGAGCGGTGCACAGGCTGAGAAGGGCCTGAAGGCTCTGAGAGACGTCACGTTAACCAAGGACGACCTGGAAATGTCGGAATGGGAGTACTGGAAGAGTGCCATCACCGGGCTGTGGAGTTGCGGAGAAAGCGCCCCTCGTCTTTGCCAGATCCTCGCCGGCTCACCGATGAGTGACTACATATCCAATAAGGATGCGATCAAGCTGTCGGACGATAAACGGCTCTCTGAAGCCCTCGACACCATGAAGAAAACCAGCGGCTACTTCGTCGTACGCATCAATGAAGTCGAGGGAGGCGCCGGCCACAGCTATATCTTCCTAAGCGAAGAGCGAAAACCTGGCGAGGATCTGAAGGGTTACATCTATCAGACCAACATCGGGATCAAGGCCGGCTTCGACCTTCTGGAATGGATTGACGATCCCAAATCCCAGGTCGAAGTGAATCTGGATGCGCACCTGCACGGACTGATTGAGGGATTTAAGGTCGGCCCCCTGGCGACCTATCGCAGGGAGTACATGCTGACGTCGCAGACCCAATTCACGTGGCAGGAGGAGGTTAACATCAAAAAGCTGAAAGGAACCGGCGGCGATGCTTTCGTCATCATGTGGAAGCCCGTCACGTTTCTCGAGGCTCAGGCGCGGCTCAACGGGATTTGCCAATCTGTGACCCAACCCTCCGTTGCCGTTCCCAACAACATCGCGACCATCGCCAAAGTCTTTCAGAACATCCAGTGAGAGCCCAGTGAGAAAATTGTCCGGGCAGGCCGGTTCTTTGGGGGCAACGGGGCGGCGAGTCAGCGAGTTGGTGAATCGGCCGATGAGCGGAGTTCAGCTCTGACCATCTCCCTTGGTCTGTAAGTCGTTCATTTCAGCCGATTACGCCAAAAGGTAAAAGGTACAAGCCATTGAAATCAAAATGCCTGACCCAACAATGTGGGCATTTATGGGCGGTTGCCCGCGGAACTGCGGTTCTGGTCGCCCTCCTCCTGCTGGCCGGCTTAACCTGCGCCGAAGCGTCACCGGCGCAGGGCTCCCGGCCCGCACAGCCTGTCGCGTCGCCGGGAGATTCGCTGCCCACGCCCGGCCCGCTCGCCCATCTATCTCCCAAGCTCTCGCACCGCGACATTCGCAAAGCCATGCGCCTCGTGGCCGGCTGGCAGTTGAACCGCATCCCCGGGCAGGCGCAGTACGACTGGACGTGGGCCGCGCTCTACGACGGATTCATGGCCGTCCCTCACGATGTGAACGGCGACAAGTACCGCCTCGCCATGTTGCAGGTCGGCGATGCGCTCGCCTGGCAGCCCGGACCGCGCATGATGAATGCCGACGACCAGGCCGTCGGCCAGATGTACATGGAGCAGTACTTCATCCACAAAGACCCGCGCATGATTGCTGCAATGCGCGCGCGTCTTGACGCCGAGATTGCCTCGCCCGATCCCGCCGATCCGCAACGACCGCTCTGGTGGTGGTGCGACGCGCTCTTCATGGCTCCGCCGGTGTTCGCCGACATGGCCAAAGCTACCGGCGACACAAAGTACCTCGACTACATGGACCGCGAGTGGGGGATCACGACCAACCTTCTCTACGACCCGGCAAAGCATCTCTACTCCCGCGATGCAACCTTCCTCGACAAGCATGAGAAGAATGGCGAAAAGATCTTCTGGTCGCGCGGCAACGGCTGGGTAATGGGCGGAATTGTGCGGGTGCTGAAAGTCCTTCCGGCTGATTCTCCGTTGCGGCCGAAGTACATCGCGCTGCTCAAAGAAATGGCTGCCGAGATGGTCTCGATTCAAGGCGCCGACGGATTGTGGCGTCCCGGCCTGCTCGATGCGGGCTCCTATCCGCTGCCCGAAATCTCAGGCAGCGCCTTCATTACTTACGCGCTGGCCTACGCAGTGAACCAGGGAATTCTCGATCGCGCTGCCTATTGGCCCGCGGTTGAAAAAGCATGGACCGGAATGCTGAACCATGTTTACGCCGATGGGCGGCTCGGCTGCATTCAGCCGGTGGGCGCGGCGCCCGGCGCATACACTGAGACCTCGAGCTACGTCTACGGAGTGGGCGCGTGGTTGCTCGCCGGTTCTGAAATCGATCGCGGACTGAAGTAGTTCTTGTGCAGGAGCCACGTTGAGAGCCTCGGTCTCCCGGGTCTCAAAAAATCCTTCCACTCCGCAACCAGCGCCAATACCTGTCTTCGAGCCGCTTCGGAACTCACTTGGCCGTAGCTTCGGCGCCGGTCGTCTCGGGCCCGGTCAGCACGCCGTCATTCAGCGAGGCCGCCACCAGGTGGTTGCCGGCAGAGCGAATCAGTGTGATCTCGTAACCTGCCTTCCACCACGACCAGGTCATGGTTTTGGCGTCGATGGCATACACCTGGTCGCTGCTTTCAGAACTGGCCAGCATCCTCTTCAACGACGAATCGTAGCTCAGGTCGTCCACGTCGCGGAAGGGCAGCCGCTGGAACCAGAGCCAGGTCTTGCCCAGATCGTTGGTGTAGTAAACGCCCTCGCGCGCGGCCAGCCAGAGAGTTCCGTCGGGCGAAAACGCCGCGCGGTGAATCTGGGTGATCATGCTGGGCACCAACAGCGGACGCCAGGTCTCACCCGCGTCGGTAGAGATGGCCGCACCCGCGGTGCGGGCAGCCACGATCGTATCTTTGTGAACCGTGATGCTGCGGTACTGGGCGCCGCCCATCACCGGCCCGCCCTGCCAGCTGCCCCCCTGATCGCGGCTGGTCAAAACGCCAATGTCGGTGGCCGCGGCCCACGTGTCGCCCGAGACGTCGAGTGCGTTCACGCGGCCGCTTAGCTCGATCTTTGCCGCCTTCACCTCTTTCTCTACGTTGACCTTGGTGTGGTAGTGCGTCTCAGTAAAAGTCTTCACAATGGTGTTTGCGATATCGTTTCGCGCCTCCCAGGTGAGGACCGCGCCCGCCGGGCTTGAACCGCCCCCGGAACTCGACGCGTCGCTCGCGTTTGCGGGAGGGTCGAGTACAAAAATCCCGTCGTTGGTGCCGGCCACCACCGTGCCGTCTTTGGATTGCGCCAGCGCAAACACGTCGCGTCCGTCGAGACCCGCGCCCAGTTGCTGCCAGCTTTCACCGCCATTGGTTGACTGAAAGACACCGCCGAAGGTCTTGTCGTTCACCACGCCGGCGTAAAGATGCGATGGGTCGTTCCGGTCGACCAGCAGTGCTGCCACCTTGCGTTCCGAGATGCCCTGATTCGATGGGGTAAAGTTCTCGCCGCCGTCGCTGCTGGCCAGCACGCCTCCGCGGTCAGTAGCCAGAAGCACGTGTTGTGAATCGTGAGGGTCGACATAGACGTCGTTCACCACTACTTCTGGCCCGGTCATGCGCTTGAAGGTCCTGCCTCCGTTCACGGTCTTGTAGAGGCCCTCGGTCGTCCCCGCATAAACAATCTCGCGGTTTTCCGGGTCCTGCATGATCACGCGTGTCCTGCGCGCCTCATTGGGAATGCCTTGAATCTTGTGGAAGAGCAGGCCCGAGTTTTCGCTCTTGTAGATGCCGCTGCATGCGCTCATATAAACGATGCGCGGCTTCTCGGGGTCCACGATGATCGAGAAAATATCCGAGTCGACAATCACGCCCCGCTTGATGTTGCTCCAGGTCTTGCCGCCGTTGCTGGTCTTCCACGGCAGGTGCCAGGTCCCGACGTAGACAATATCCGGGCTGCGCGGATCGACGGCCAGGGACTCGATCTCATGAATCTCGCGGCTGCCCGGGGGGCTGATGAGGGTCCATGTCTGCCCGCTGTCTTCAGTCCGAAAGACGCCTCCAAGGGTGCCGGCCAACAGGACATGGGGATTGGATGGTGCCTGGACCAGGGCGTGGATCGGTTGCCCCTTCAGTCTGGTAGCTTCCTTCCACGTGCGCCCGCCGTCATGGCTGATCCAAAGACCTCCGCCGTAGCTATCTTTCCATGCGCCCACGAAAATGTTGGATGGGTTGGACGAATCGACGACAAGGCTGTCGAGAACATAGCCGTCGGAAGGATCGAGCTTGGCCAGCCGGTGCCACGTCGCTCCGGCATCCGGCGACTCGTAAAGCCAGCTGTTTGTAGTGCCAAGGTAAAGATGGGCGGGGTTTGACGGATCCACCGCAAAGGCCCGCGCGTCGCCCCCATCGGGGCCCACGGACTTCCATCCGGATTGCGCCGGCAACTGCCCAGCCGCTGATAACAGCAAAAGCAGGATCGGGGTGAGTGCAAGTCGTTTGAGAAAACGGCGCTTGCGATCGCGCTTGCGACCAAAGCTCATGAGGGGAAAATCGCTCCGAAGAACATTACTTCAAGTATACAAAGGATTCAATCCGGGGGTCCGGTCGGCAGGGTGGAATGTATTGAGTTGGTGAAGGGGTGCGGCCGGCGTCGTGCGCGGTCGCATTTTTGTGATAACCACTGGGTTATTAACGAACTCGCCAATAGACATTAAAGGTTGCGAAAAACTCTGCTAAACGGCACGAAGTTTCAGCCCCTCAGGACAGGTCTACGAGCAAGCTCGACCCCTCCGAATTGTTCAAGGAGCTGCGGAGACACCACACCAGGTAATTAATAAAAAATTTCATCTTGGTTTACACAAATCCGCCGACGCAATCATCGAGACCGGACGACTCGAATTCCCGGGCTCTAAGCGAGTCACCGGCCCTGTGGAAGTAACCATGAAAATGCGCCTCTGTCCCAATCGCCGACGAATGTCCCGGAATCCGAGATGTACTCTCGTATTAGTTGCCCGATCCTTGAGCCTGCGAGATAACTCTATGACGACCGTTCGAATCTCCGCCGGAGTCGTGCATAACCTTCCGCATGATCTCCGCAAGGCGCTCGCGTCCGACGCCAAAGCACTGGCAGCTTGGGAAGACATAACGCCGCTCGCCCGCAACGAGTGGATCTGCTGGACCATCTCCGTCAAGAAAAATGAGACCAGGCGGCAGCATGTCGAAAGGGTGTGCTCGGAGCTTAAAGAAGGCATGCGGAGGCCGTGCTGCTGGCCGGGCTGTCCGCATCGATGAGCATTCTGCGGTGTGATTCGCGCTCGAGCGGCTGCTTGATGTACCGGAGCCTGTGCGAGGAATCCGGTCTCCACAGGTTGCGGAAAAACTCAATCACAGCCGCGGTTTTGAAACGGCACGACCGGGACACACACCCAATGGGTGGGTCGCGCGCCGCTATGGGCTATGTAACGAGACCGGCTTTCGCCGCTGAGGGATAATTTCCCATGCCGACAGGAGTTGTTCCGCAACGCCATATAAACCGTTTGCTTCGTCCCTCGCTTCTTCCATCGTTACTCGGGGCTCTGATTCTGTGCGCGGCCCTCGCCGCTGCGCTTCCGGCTGCGTTCTCTCAGTGCACACCACCACCATCCATAGCCGCCGAATTGAAAGCGCAGCCTGATGCTTCTGTCTACGCAAAACTGGGCAACTGGTTTGCCAGTCGCAATCAGCCGGCCTGTGCCGCGGATGCATTCGGCAAAGCGGTCGCCATGCAGCCGGACTCTGCCAATTACGCCTACCTCTGGGGCCTCAGTCTCTCGTCTGCCGGTCAGCCCAGGCAAGCCATTGCTCCACTTGAGCAATCGCTTCGCATCGACCCAACATCGATCGATGCACACCTTGTGCTGGGATCGGTACTGAGCCGGCTGGGCCGAAGAGCAGATGCGGACGCGCAGTGGAGGTTCGTTCTCAGCCTCGATGCCAAATCTTCCGCCGCCCTCGAATCCCTCAGCCGCGATCTGCTCGTCGATGGAAACTATGTCTCCGTTATCGACCTTCTCAGGCCCGTCGAAGCCTCTGGTCAGTTATCCGCCGCGTCCGCGATCAATCTGTCGGTTGCTTACACCAAGGCAGGATTGCTGAGCAATGCCTACGATGTGCTGCAACCGGCGCTGCACGCCAACCCGTCTTCGCTTCCGCTAATCGAAGCGTTGTCGGCCGTGCTGGTAATGCTTGACCGTTATCAGGATGCTGCCCAGATGCTCTCGGTTGTTGCTCGACAGCATGCCGGCGACGAGCCATTGCAAATCCAGTATCTGCATGTGCTGGTGCTGGCTGGTGACCCCGCAGCGGAGCCGCTTTGCCAACGGCTGCTTAAGGCGGATCCTGATCATTGGGAGCTGCTTTATCTCATGGGCCTCCTGCGGCAGAACGCCCACGACTTGAATGCGGCGCGCACCTGGTTTGAAAAGTCCGTAGCGCGAAAACCTGACTACGCCGATTCTCATTTTCATCTGGGATCGGTGCTGGCCGCCCTCCATGACAACTCGGCGGCCAGGCAACAATTAGAGAAAGCAATTGCGCTGGGCTTCCACGAACCGCAAGTTCACTTCGAACTTGGCCGAGCCTACCGTGCCCTCGGGAACGATACTGCGGCTCAGCAGCAGTTTCAGCAGTATCAGCAGGATGAACACGCCGAACTGAACAAGGAGATCGCCTCAGACAAGTATCGCCAGGCCGATCAGGCGCAGGCCGCCGGTAACTACTCGCAAGCCGCCGAGTATTATCGCCAGGCGCTCAGCGTGGACCCCAACGAACCGCTGCTGGCTTACCGGCTGGCGATGGCGCTCGACAAAACCGGGGACGTGGCCGGTGAGCGAACCGCCCTCGAACAGGCAATCAACGATAACCCGCAGATGGCGGTGGCCCAGAACCAGCTCGGATATTTGGATTTTTCCGCCGGGAACACAGAGCCGGCCATTAAGCACTTTCAACTAGCGGTTCAGGCCGACCCGGACTTTACAAAAGCCTGGATGAATCTGGCGGCCGCGCTATGCGTGCAGTCGAAGTGGGAAGACGCCAGGAGCGCGCTGCGGCATGTGTTGGAGCTGGACCCCGGCAGCGCACCCGCGCACCAACTTCTCCAGCGTATCGATTCCATCGAAATCCCCCAACCCACTCGTTGAGGATCGAATCTGTACAGCCAGGCCTCGACAGTTTTCCGCTATCTCCGGGCTCCAACCAAATAACCGCCAACCCGCGTAGTTGCTTTTCCATTACTGATGGATGGGGGACAATCCGACCGGAACGCGAAATCTCCACTAAATAATTTGGAATAAGTTCTATACAAAAATGTAACACTCAAAAAACTGTTATATTCGTTTCTGCCTTTAGCCCCAAAACGCCCCCAAATCTCCGTTTTATTCGAAATTAATGCCAATTTTCGCAGTAATTGTTTTCGCGCCATTGTTTACTCAACGTGCAACATGTCTTGCGCTCCAATGCAAAGCCGACACAGGTTCGCACAGGCCAACAGATGAACGAGAGATTTCGCTAGGGCCTGTTAACACTACTGGGGTGGCTGGCGCCGGGAGCCAGTTTTTCTCAATTCGAGGAATGAGGAGTGACGCATACCCCGGGGTCCCCGTGAACAAAGTTCAGGGGGTGGATATCGGGTGTCTGCTAGCGACGAGGGACGATGAAATGAGGAAAACTGGCCCCGGCCCGGAG
>Ga0335072_10007118_pt1 | contig 16327 bp, 8 predicted proteins | sample Lox_Sample_21_FD_206725 | JGI IMG/M metagenome (GOLD analysis project Ga0335072, IMG submission 206725) | Soil microbial communities from Loxahatchee National Wildlife Refuge, Florida, United States - Lox_Sample_2.1 | ecosystem: Environmental > Terrestrial > Soil > Wetlands | place: USA: Florida...
GCGTCGCGATAGCTCAACTCCCAAACCGCGGAATAGGTGTTTTCGGCCTCGGTAAAGCGCATCAGGCGCTCTTCCAGCGCGCCGCGGCTGACATAGAGGTCGGTACGGTCGGGCCGGATCTTGATGGCGGCACTGTACGCGGCGATGGCGGCATCGAAATTCTCAAAACTGGTCTGGAGCCGCGCCGTCACCATAGGCCAGCGGTAATCCTTGGGGGAATCGGCGGCCGCTTTGGCGTAATAACCGGTCAAACGGCCCGATAAGTTGTGGCGCGCGGCGTAAGTGGCCGCCTCATGAGTCAGCCCCTGGTCTTCGGGGTAGCGATCCATCAGCTCGATATATTGATCGACCGCGCCCGGGAAGTTATTCAGGCGGGTAAGTGCCGGGATCAGTCCGCGCCGGAGGGCGGCGATGCGGGTATTCCGTTCTTCGGCGGCGAGCGGAGCCTGCTTCATGGAATTGATGGCATGGAGGTAGAAGTCGCGCAATCCGGCATCGTCGGAAGCTTGCGCATAGGTGTCGGCCATGGCGGCGAGGTATTGGCCGTTAAACGGGTCGGCGGCGAGCAGCGGGGCGAGCAATTGCCGGGCTTCCGCGAAGTTGCCGGAAGCGGTGGACTTGCGAGCCGCTTCGTAAGTGAAATCGCCGCGGTAAGCGGCGTTGGCTCTCGCGGCAGCGGCGGTGAGAGTGGCGACGGCGTCGGCAGGCAGCTTGTTGCGCCAATAGAAATCGGTAGCCGCGCGGACCACGCCAAGGCTCATGGGGCTGTCTCGCAGAAGGTCCGCGACAGTCTGGCGTGCGGCGGCGATCGCCCCGTGTGCTTCCTGAATTCGCATCAGCGCGAGGCTGAGACGGATGCGATCGATGGGATCGTGGCTGATGGCGGCCTGGCGTGCCGCGGCGGCTTCCTGGATTGCCGGAAATTCGTATTGAGCCGCGGTCGCTTGGATGTATTCGAGGTCCGTCGGAGCGGTCGCGGTGGCGGCGGCGCTCCGGAGCAGCGCTTCGACATCCGCCCGGCGCTTCTCGGCATCGAGCACGTCTACCCGCAGCCGCAAGGGCGCAGCCGCGGTGGCGGAATCGACGAGCCCGCGATATTTCGGGTTGCCCGCGAGCTTGAGCAGGCGGGCCTGGGCAGGCGAATCGTCCTTCGCGGCCAGAACGTACTGGCGGACGGCATTGGCGTACTCGCGCCTGCCTTCGTAAATCGCGCCGGCCTCGTAGCTGTAGAGATCGGGTTGGTGGAATCGCGCGCGCGCTTCGGTGATGAGGCGCAAGGCATCGTCGTACTTGTAGTAGTCCCAGAAAATGGTCGCGGCTTCCAGATAGCCATCGGGCTTGCCGGGCTCGATCTGCGGAATGCGATTCCAATACGGGCGCGCCCGGGCGAACAGTTGCCGATCGGCGAGGGTATCTCCGATGCGCGCGAGAGCCTCGGAGTTGCGCGGCTCCATTTCCGACTGGTCGCGGGCGAGCGCGACGGCGCTTTCCATGCGCCCGAGCGAGCGCTCCACCGTGGAAGCGCGCAGGACCATCGAAGCATCGCCGGGGAACTCCGCGGCGATGGCCCGGAATTCCGGGGCGGCGGATTCGAAATGGCCGCGCCAGGCCTCGCCTTCGGCGATAAATTGGGCCGCCGAAGGATTGGCGTTGGCATCCACCTTGCCGGCCGCGGCAAGATCGCGCTCGAGCGCGCCGGAGCGCGACATCTGTTCGAAAAGCTGGGCACGCAATTGCGGATCGTAGAACCAATAGGAGCGCAGGAGGGCGATGCGGGCGGCGGAGTCGGCCGTCTCGCGGCGCCGGTAGGCGTTGAGCAGGTTCTTCACGAACGTCAGGTTGTCGGGAAAACGCTGGTGCGCATAGAGGTTCACCTGCCGGTAAAGCGCGGCGTCCAGCGAAGCCGGCGCCACAATTTCGCGGAAGTATTTTTCCAGCTCCGTGCCTTTGAAAATCTGCACCACCTGGCGGGTGAGCTCGGCGAAATCCTGATTGCGGCGGAGGCGCAGATACCATCGCGCCAGCTTCTCCTGCCAGCCGGAATCGGGGAATCTGGCAGCGGCATCTTTGTAGACCTGTTCCACCTGCGCGCCCAACCCGCGCTGTTCGAGGAATGCCGCCAGCTTCTCATAAAGCCGCTGATCCTGCGGATTGCGGTCGATCTCGCGGCGATAGAGTGCCAGCGCGTCGTTGGTACGCTTCAGCTCCACCATTCGCGAGACGTAGCGGTCGAACACCTGGTCGTACTCCCGCTTCAAGGACTGGTTGCCAGCCAGTTCCTTAAGGAGGGAGTCGTAGATCGCCTGCTCCTGAGCGACTCGCTGCTCGCGCGCGAACGAACTGGCCATGCTAAGGGCCACGCTGTAATGCTCCAACGATTGCGGATAAGCCGCCAGGAACTTGCGACCCGCGCGGATGACGCCTTCGTCATCGCCATACTGCGCGTATGCCCCGATCAGGCTGGCGTGCAGGGAAGGCGCTTCCTTGGCAAGCGGGAAGCGGGAATCGAACAGATCAAGCAGTTGCGACGCTCGGGCGCGGTGAAAATAAGCGACTGAGTTTTGATTTTCGCCTTCGTACTCCCCATGCGGAGAATCGCCGTTCAGCACGAGCGAGAGAATGCCATTAAGGAAACCGGGATGGGGGTCCATGGTGGCGATGTCCTTATATAAGGAGAGATCGCCGGCGCCGAAATGGATCTGCGATTCGGGCGCGCTCAGAAGCAGGCGGGCGAGTGCGGAGAGGGCGCGCTCCCGCGCCGCGTCATCGGCCGAGGGAAGACTGTAGAGCGCGTAGTATTGACGCGCCGCGTTGTCCCACTCCTCAACGCCCTCGAAGAGTTGGCCGGTATCGTACAGTTCCTCGGCGGTCCAGTTTTTTTTGCGCTCCCGATACTCCAGCAGAACGCGGCGGGCGGCCGCCCCGTTTTTCTGGTTTTCGTAATAGCGGAACTGGCGCGCCACGGGGTCGAGGCTTTCCGGATTGGCGGCAGCCGCCGCGCGGGCGCCGGCCAGGAAATCGCGCAGGCGGCCCTGACCGGCCAGCAGATCGAAATAGCCCTTGATCCAGTTCGCGGGCATCAGCGGGCGGAAAGCCTTGTCGAAAATGGCGATCGCCTGATCGACGGAGCCTCGTTTCAGCGTCAGGCCGGCCTCCTCCATCCAAATGCTCTCGTCATCGGGAAAAACGCGGCGGTAGGACTGAATCTCGCTCTCGGCGTCAGCGAATTCGGCACGGGCAACCAGGTAGCGGATGTAAGTCTTGTAGAGTTCGGCGTCCTTTGGGAATTTGCCAATCCAGGCGCGGTACTGCTCCATGACGGCGGCCTCGGGCAGCCCCTGGTCCTGCGCCAGCCTGACGGCGCGCTCGAACGCCGCGGTGGTGGCGACGGCGTCGAGAGCAGCCAGTTCGCGCGTGGTTTCGAGGCGCCGATGGTAGTAATCGGCGAGCGCAATGCCGTCTCCCGAAAGCCCGGCGAAGGATTTCCAATCCGCCTCGGCGGCCCTGAAATCGAGCGCCAGTTCGTCTTCTCCGGCGCGAAGGCGATAGAGGTACGCATCCTTGGGCGACGCCGCGATGCGCGCCGCGAGAGCGGGACGCGTTTCGCGCGGCGGACGGCGGCCATCGATCGTGCCATAAGGCAACGCCATCGGACGGAAAAAGATGCTCCGCAGGCCGGTATCGGCAGCCAGGTTCTGCACCCATTCGGACAACTCGGCGCGCAGCGCCAGTGTGGCCAGCAGAACAAGCCATAGAGGCGCGAGAACTCTACGGAAGGATTTCAATGGGCACCTCCTCGCTGCCGATATTGTGCGCCACGTCTTCGGCGACCACCGTGACCTCATATTTGCCGGGGCTCAGCTTGGGCACGCTCAGCCACCCGGTGTTCGCGCCTGCCCGCTGATTCCAGCGAATGTCCGCCGGTGCGGCTCCATAGAGGCGCGCCACGATGGTGCGCGCGCTCGCCGGCGCGCTGACGCGCAGTTGGATGATTTCACCGGCGCGGTATCGCGTCTTATCGAGGTGCGTGCGGATCTCCGGCGGATGGCTGGCGATGACAAACGTCTTCGATTCCCGGTAAACGCCGCCATTGCGGTCGCGGAGGATGAGGCGGACCGCATAAGTGCCGTCGGCTAGGTCGGCGGGCGCCAGGAAGCGTGTCTGCCAGGTGTCTTCATCCTTGAGGTAGCGCAGGGGCTTGGTAAGTCCGAAGGGGAAAATGGCGATCACGCTTTCGATGGCCGGATCGGTTTTCACGCGGATGAGCGGATCGCCGGGACGGATCACCCGCGGGCGAAGAATGGCGCGCGGCGCGGCCAGAAACGAGGTGTACGGCGTGACGAACTTGAACTCGCGCGAGAGACGGATGATTTCGTCGATACTGGCCCGATCCTCGCCCTCGCGGTCGATCTTGGCGAGCAGGGCGTCCACGCGAGCTTTCGCCCACGTTCGGGGCAGTTGCGGATGGTCGAGGCTTCGCACCGGCAGCGTGACTTGCGCGCCGGCCGTGCCGGCGCTGAATGTCGAGGGCGCGCCAGGCTTCTCATACTCGCCAACCCACGACGCCATTGAGCCGGGGAAAAAGCGGTCGTCGAGCGGGTAAATCAGGTGGAAATCTTCCTTGGGAGTCACCGTGAGGCTGAAATGATCCACCGGGCGCTTGCCGAGTTTGTTCAGAAACGCCGCCAGTTTAAAATCGAGCGGTTCCGTGGAGCGAACCCATTCGGAAAGGCCGTCGTTCGCCGCAAGCAGGTTGAGCAGCGGCAGGTTGGCGTCGTCTCCTACGCCGAAGACGTATGTGCGCGGGCGGCGATCGGCGGGAAGCCGTTTCCAGGCATCGGAGTATTTGGACGCCAGACGCGCATTTTGAATCGTTCCGGCAGTCGCGCCGCCATCGCTGATGAGGACCAGATAGGGGGCACCCTCGCCATGCGCGGCGAGGTCGAGCCCTTTAGTCAGAGCGCCATCCAGATCGGTGCCGCCGCGCAGATTGCTCTGTTTTACGTAGCTCAGCGCCTTCTCCACCTGGTCGGTAGTGGCGGCAACTGGCGCGGGCGCGAACAGGTTCACTTCGGAGTTAAACAGCACCAGTCCGAAGCGGTCGGCCGGGCGTAGCGCGTGCAGCAGACCTTCCAGCACACGATAGCTGCGTTCGAGTTTCTCCCATTGCATGGAGAGCGACGTATCGAAGAGCGCCACCACCAGGCGCGGCGCCTCATCGGATTGGCGCGGCGGGAGAAGCGTGGACGCCTCAAAGTACCCCGTCGCGCCGCGCGAAGGATCGCGCCAGGTGAGAACGGAGAGCGCGCCGGCGCCCGCGGGGTCGAGCTCCCATTCGCAGGCGAGATCCTCGGAAAGCGGTATATTGCGGCCCTCGAAAGCGGCGCGCACATGGTGCGCGTCCCGCTCCGTGATGCGCAGGGCGTACGCTTGGCTCGCCACGCGGAAATCGCGCAAAGCAGCCGCGCTTTCGAGATCCAGGGAAACGTGCAGAACGCCCGCGGTGAGCGCCTGATAAACGTCCGGCCGAAGCGGAATCGCCAGCGCCGAGCGCAGATTCTCCACGCGCATGCTCTGGTGGTACTCCATCTCGATGCGTTTCGTTCCGAAAGGCGGGACCGGTACGATCTTCGCCGTGAACAGGTTGCCGCGTCGCGCTTCGTCGGCATCGCGCTCGCCCTGCTGGAGCAAACCGGGGTCGATCGCCTGGTTCTTGAGATTTTCGTAAATCTCTCCGGCACGGCGGCGCTCCATGATCACGCCGGGAATGCGGGTGAGTTCGTCCCACACCGCGAAATCGGAGACCATGCCGCCCGCGGGCAGCGCGAACGAATATGTTCCCTCCGTAATTTGCGCGGTGTGGCTGCCGAAGATCTGCCGTATGCTCACGCGCGCATCGCCGTTGTCCACACGGATTTCAATGGTCATGTCGTCGAGCGAGAAAATCGCGGCGTCCGGCTGCTGCCGCCCTGCCGGGACCAGCACGCCCGCGTCGGCCATCGCCAGCCGCGCCATTGCCACTAATACCCACCAGCGTTTCATCGCAGATTCTGCTCCGCTACGCGCACGAGCCCGTTATCGGTCCCGATATAGATCGTTCCGCCGCCCGCGGCGAGCGCCGTCACATTCAGCGATGGCAGGCCGTCCGTCGCCAGGTGCCACCGCCCGGCCGCGCGCTCGTAGATCGCCAGCCCGTTCTGCATGGTGCCGGCGTAAACTCGCGCGGCCGTTACCAGCATGGCGTTGGGGTTGATCACGATAGATCCTCGCAGATCGGCAAATGCATCCCAATCGCCATCGCGGGTGAGGCGCTCGACGCCCGCGCCGTAGGTACCCACGAACCAATCGTTGCCCACGCGGCGGATGGCGGTGATCCAGTTGTGGCGCAAGCGGGAATTGAAAGTGGTGTAGCTCGCGCGCACGACACCGTTTTCGAGCACCGAAAGACCGCCCAGCGTGCCAGCCAGCAGTTGCCGGTTGTCCTGGGCCAGCGCGTACACATGCTGATTCACGAGCCCGTGAAAGTCGGACACGCTGTGTGTCCCGCTGTCGTCAACCAGGGTGATCCCGGCGGGCGTGGCCAGTGCCATGGCGCTGCCGTGATAAACGATGTCGGTGACGTCGTCGGCGATCAGCCCTTGCGCTCGGCGCATCACCTGGCGCTCGGCGGGCCGGCTGTCGAAGATCGCGAGCCCGTTGGCCGTGGCCACGGCGGTGGAATGCTCCTCCGGGTTGTCGACGATGCGGTTGATGCAATAAAGCTCGTCGCTCTCGAAATGCGAGACGCGATCGCCATCCAGCACGTCCAGGCCATGGTCGAAATACCCCACCCACAGGCGCCCGGCGGCATCGAAGGCGAGCGCCGAGACGTTGCGGTCGGCCAGTTTTGCGGGCTCGGGGGCGGTGACCTGCTTCCAGGCCGATTGGCCGCCGGCGGCGGCGTAAAGGCCCTCGGAAGTGACCGCCAGAGTAGCGCCGGGAACGCTTACCAGCCGCTCGATGGCGCCTTTCGGCTGGCCGGTCGCGGAGTGCTTGAGGCGCGGAAATCGCGGCGCCAACGGAATGGCGGCGATGCCTTCTTCGATGCTTCCGGCGAACAGCGTATCGCCATCGAGGGCCAATGCGGAAGTGAAAAATCCGCTGGCGAGGGCCCGATAAAAGCGGCCCTCCCGGAATTCGGCGATGCCCATCGGCCCGCCGGCGAAGACAGCCGTTGCCGACACGAGAATCGACGTTACGTTGGCGTCGGGCAGGCCTTCCGGCTCGCCGAAGTGCGTGAGCGTGCCGGCCTGCCAGTGGTATACCCCGCGATCGGCGGTGCCCGTCCAGAAGCTGGTGCTATCGCCCGCGAGAGCGGTTACGCGCAAACCGGTAAGCGCGGGGGCGAACGGCGCCAGCGTCTTGCCGTCGAAGAAAAATACCCCGTGCCCGGCCGTGCCCAGGAGCATGCGGCCGGTGGCCAGCGGCAGCAGCGCGGTGATCTTGCGCGCCGCGGGGTCGGCGGGCAGAATCTGGCGGAAGCTTTGGCCGTCGAAGGCGATCACTCCGGCGCCATCGGTGGCAATCCAAAGCTCGGGGCCCCGGGAGCCCGCAAGGGTTGCAACGGCGAGCCCTGCCAGTGGCGCCGGAGGCAGTTCCAGTCCTGCCCGCCAGCGATGGCTAACCGTGCCGCCGTCGTCGTATTGCAGAAGCGCCGCGCGCGTCAGAACGAAAATGTTGTCCGCGAATTCCGCGACATCGGTAAATGCCAGGGGCGAGCCGATGGACTCAACGGCCGGCAGGGTGTGATCGAGTTGCCGCGAGGTAAAGCTGGAGACTTGCGCACCGGCCACCTCGGCGGCGGCTTTTCGGGCTGCCTGGGCAGCTTTCCAGATGGCAGCGCCCGCCCAAAGGATGGCCGCCGTGGTAAGGAGCGCGGCGGACAGCCACAATTTTCGCATCATAACGAACGCTCGTTGTGCAAGTGAGGGACCGCGACCAATCCCTCACCGGATGCCTCTGCGCCGCCGCGAAAAGTCGTGCTATTTATCGGCGCCGGGAACGATTTTCGTGCCGGTGAAGTCCCCCGCGACATCGTACGGCGCCACGTTCACGTCGCCCTTGATCTCGGTGTCCGAACTGAAGGTAGCGGTATAAGTCAAGGTGATCGTGTCCCCGTTATACGGCACCTGGTGCTGCCACGTGAATTTCTCGCCATCCACCTGCCCGGTGAGGGGACCCTCGCCCGTTTCCCCTTTGCAGGTTCCGGTTAGCTTGTCGCCATCTCTTTGGAAGGTGCAGGCGGCATCATGGCTCTCTCCAGCTACGTTGATGACGATCTTCCAGCTCCCGACGATGGTGCGATCGGCTCCCAATGCCGCCATAGCGGTCAGCAGAGCCAGGACAAACAGACGTTTCATTCAAGTACCTCTTTTCCCGTTGACGAACGGCAATGGCTTATTTTAGCAGCACAATCAGAGGTTTCTGAGCTAGACTAAAGCCATGGAGTGGGGTACTCCATCCACGAACCGCCCTGGCCTGTTCGGGTCCGACTAGCTTCCTACCTTTTGCGGCCCGCGCTCCGCAGTTTCCAAAATCCACAGGAGTTTTTATGAGTAAGGTTATGGAACAGGTCCGCCAGGATCTTCCCCATCTGCGCGGCAGTGTGCCCGGACCGAAGGCACAAGCCATTATCGAGCGCGATGCCGCCGTGGTGTCGCCTTCTTACACGCGCTGTTATCCGCTGGTCGTGGCGAACGGCCAGGGGGCTATGATCGAGGATGTAGACGGCAACCGCTTCCTCGATTTCAACGCCGGAATCGCCGTGGTGGCAACGGGCCATTGCCATCCGCGCGTGGTGGAGGCCATCCAAAGGCAGGCCGCTAACCTCATCCACATGTCCGGCACCGATTTCTATTACGAAGGGATGGCCGCGCTGGCTGAAAAACTGGCCGCCGTCGCTCCCGGCGGCGTGCCGCGGCGCGTGTCCTTCGGCAATTCCGGCGCGGAGGCCATCGAAGGCGCCATCAAACTGGCGCGCTGGACTACCAAACGCGACAAGATCATCGCCTTCTTCGGGAGTTTTCACGGCCGCACGCTGGGAGCGCTCTCGCTCACCGCGCGCAAAGCGACGCAGCGCGCCGGGTTCGGGCCGTTCATGCCGGGCGTGGCCCATGCGCCCTACCCGAATTGTTACCACTGCCCGTTTGGCCAGAGCGAGGAGACTTGCGCAGTGGAGTGCGTGCGCCATATCGAAGATGTACTGCTGAAGACCATCGCCCCGGCCTCCGAAACCGCCGCGATCGTGGTTGAGCCGGTCCAGGGCGAGGGTGGATATGTCGTTCCGCCCAGGAAATTCTTCGATGAACTGGCGCGCGTGGCTCGCGAGAACGGGATCCTGCTGGTCTGCGACGAAGTGCAGTCGGGCATGGGCCGCACCGGCAAAATGTGGGCATCCGAACACTTCGATCTCGTGCCGGATATCATGGCCGTCGCCAAAGGGATCGCCAGCGGGATGCCGCTCGGGGCGACCGTGGCGCGCGCCGATCTCATGACCTGGCCGCCCGGCGCGCATGCCTCCACTTTCGGCGGCAATCCGGTGGCTTGCGCCGCTGCCCTGGCGACCATTACCCTCCTCGAAGAGGAACTCGTCGAGAACGCGGCGCGCATGGGCGAGCATCTGCGTTCCCGCATGCGCGATTGGCCGTCGCGATTCCCCTCCGTCGGGCAGGTCCGCGGCCTTGGGCTGATGATCGGCATCGAACTGGTGCGCGATCAGGCCACGCGCCAGGGCGCTCCGGAATTGCGCGATCGCGTGGTCGATATGGCCTTCGAGCGCGGACTGCTGATATTGGGCGCGGGTGAAAATACCATCCGGCTATGCCCGCCCCTGGTAGTCACGCGCGATCAATGCGATTTCGCCGTCGATACCTTGGAAGCCTGCCTCGCGGCAGCGTAGACCATAGACAACTGTGCCGCGACCGCGAGGGAGCGGTGCTTTTCGCTTTGACCCCGCCGGCCTCGCGAAGCTATCATTGGTGCGTCATGGAGCTTTCCAGAAGACGCTTCGCCCAGGTGGCCGGAACGGCGCTGGCTGGCGGGCGGTTGGCTGGCCAGCAAACACCCATCACCGCCCAGCAGGTAATCGATCGTGTCGGCAACGCCGGGAGTCCGGACGGGATCAAAGCTGGAGACGCCGGCGCCACAGTCACCGGCATCGCCGTCACCGCCATGGCCACTATGGACGTGCTCGCGCGCGCGGCCAGGGAAAAGGCCAATCTGCTCATCACGCTCGAACCCGTCTTTTTCGGCGCCGGAGACGCACCGCTTGCGGGCGACCCGGTGTGTGCGGCCAAGCGGGAGTTCATCCGCCATAACGGGATGGTGATCTGGCGCTTTAGCGATTATTGGCGCGCCCGGAAGCCCGATCCTTTCGCCGCCGGTCTGGCGCGCACGCTTGCCTGGACCCCATACCGGACCGGTGACGACCCCTTCCGCTATGAAGTGCCGGAGTTGACAATCGGCGCACTGTCGGACGTTCTGTTGAAGCGTCTGAATGCCCGCGCGGGAATCCGCGTGGTCGGCGATCCGCGGACGCAGGTGCGGCGCATCACGCTGCTTCCCGGCAGCACACCGCTCTCCGCCATGCTGAAAGCGCTGCCCGAATGCGACGTGGTGATTGCCGGAGAAACGCGCGAGTGGGAGTCCGTGGAGTACGCGCAGGACACCGTGGCATCAGGCCAGAAGAAAGGTCTGATTATGGTCGGCCGGGTCCTCTCGGAGGAGCCCGGAATGAATCTTTGCGCCGAATGGTTAAAGACGCTCGTGCCGGAAGTTCCGGTCCGCTGGATTCCTGCCGGCGACGCGTATTGGAGGCCCGCGGTATGACCGCCAATGAGGTTGTCGAGCGCATCAGGAAGAACATCGGCATTCCGTGGAATGAGAAAAGCTATCGCGATACCTTCAAGGTCGGCGACCCGAACACGGAAGTGAAGGGCATCGCCACGACGTTTATGGCGACCCTCGATCTTATCCAGCGCGCTCGCGCGGCGGGATTGAATTTCGTCATCACTCACGAGCCGACTTTCTGGAGCGACCGCGATACCGTCTCCGAACTCGCGAACGATCCCATATACAAATTCAAAGTCGATTACTGCGCCCGCAATAAGATGGTGGTCTGGCGGTATCATGACCACATCCACTCGCGCCCGCCTGACCTGATCTGGGTGGGGCTCGTCCGCTCACTCGGCTGGCAGGACCGGCAAACGTCCGGCAGCCGCAATCGGTTCACTTTCCCGGAGACGACGCTGGGCGCTCTCGCGGCCGATATCCAGCGCCGCATGAACGTCCGTGCCCTCCGCGTGGTTGGCGACCCGAGCGCCAAAGTGAGCAGCGCGGCGGTGGGGATGGGCTACAACATCCCGCGCGCCACGCCCGATGTCGATGTGGTGATCGGCGGTGAGAATCCCGAAGCCGGCGGACCGTTCGACGATACCGAATACATCCTGGACGCGGCTTACTTTGGCCGCAATAAGGGGCAGATCGTCCTCGGCCACGCCATTTCCGAAGAGCCCGGAATGGAAGATTGCGCCAACTGGCTGCGCACTTTCGTTACCGAGGTCCAGATTCAGTTCATTCGCGCGGGCGAGCCTTTCTGGTCGCCGAAGGCATGAAGTTCGCGGCGCTATTGCTGTTCGCGGCTGTTTTGCAGGCCGCAACGCTGCGCTATTGGGTCGAACCTTGCACACATTCCGGGAGCGGCTGCCAGGCTGACGATCCGCAGCTGGCGCAATGGGCCATGGAAGCGTGGCAGGCGGCATCCGGCGGGACGTTGCACCTGGAAAAAACCGCCGACCGCGCCCAGGCTCACATTCGCATCTATTGGGCCACCGGCAGCGACGGACTCTATGGCGAAACGCGCCCCATCGACGTGAACGGCGAGCGCGGCGCCGACGTCTACATTCTGCCCGCGGTGGTCCCGGCGGGCGAGAAGGATCGGTTACTGCGCGACGCCATCGTTTATCTAACTTGCTTGCACGAAACGGGGCATGCTCTCGGGTTGGAACATACCGCTAATTTCGCTGATATCATGTACAGCTTCCAGTACGGTGGCGATATCCCGGAGTATTTCGGGCGGTATCGAAGGTTATTGCGATCGAGGGCGGATATCCGCAAGCACTCCGGTATGTCGGCGGCGGACCGGCAGAAATTAGTCGAAAGGTTTCGATAGTTATGTTTCCGCGCGTATGTCTGCTTACGATGCTTTTGGCCGGCAGCTCCCTGGCCGATGCTACGGGCGCTACTTCGCGCTGGCCGGTCTAAACCTGGACTTACTTCGGCCGAAACTTCCGGCGGCTACATCGGCTGGATACCGATACCCAAGTGATTCCGCCGAACGAGATTCCAGCGGGCGCGGGCCGCGGGCCCGGCGGCCGGGGTGGACCGGCCTTTCGGCTCGTAGTGACGGATGTCGCGGCTGGGCTGAAGGCGGGCGACCGCATCGCCGGCGTGGACGGCGCCGCCGCAAACACGCTCCCGTCCTGAATGACGCCATCAATGCTCACCAGCCTGGAGAGAAGATCGAACTTCATGTGATGCGCGCCGGCACGCCGGTCGGCATGGAGGTCGAAGTGGCGCGAAACGGGAAGAAGACGTACCGGCTGACCGTCTCGGAAGGGGCGACACCCGCCCAAACCGCCATCTTTAACGACTGCCTTCGCTGAACGTGCTAACCTGCTTTCCGTGCGAGCCATTTTGCTTTTCATGCCGGTCGCCCTGTTCGCCCAGGACCAACCCCTGGCATCTTTTCCTTACACTCCCAGCCTGGAAACCAGGTTCCTTGACCGTTCCGCTGACCCATGTGTCGACTTCTACAAATATGCGTGCGGCAACTGGAACCAGTTGAACCCCATCCCACCCGACCAGGCGCGCTGGGATGTCTACGCCAAACTTACCGACGACAACCAGCGCTACCTTTGGGGCATTCTCGACGAAGCGGCGAAGCCCAGCCCCAATCGCACCGCGGTCGAACAGAAGATCGGCGATTATTTCCATGCCTGCATGGATGAATCCGCAGTCGAAAAAGCGGGCGCCGCGCCGCTTCAACCGCGCCTGAACCAAATAGCCGCCCTCACCAGCGCCGCCGGCATCGCCGCGCTGCTGGCCGGCATCCATCTGGAGACCGGCGGAGATGCGCTTTTTGCCTTTACCTCGGCGCAGAATTTCGCCGATTCCAGCCAGGTGATTGCTTTCGCCTTCTCCGGCGGACTGGGCCTGCCCGATCGCGATTACTACGTCAATTCCGACGCGAAATCGCAGGAGATCCGCGCCCAATATATCGATCACGTCGCGCGCATGCTCGCGCTCCTGGGCGATTCTCCCGCGGCCGCGCGCGCCGGCGCGCAGACCGTGATGGCCATCGAGACCGGACTGGCAAAGGCCACGCTCACGCGCGTCGAAAAACGCGATCCGTACAAGCAGTTTCATGTGCTCACGCGTGCGCAACTGATGGCGCTAACGCCGGATTTCAACTGGGACGCCTATTGGGCCGGGCTCGGGCTTGCGGCACCCGCCACGCTCAATGTCACCGAACCCGAATTCTACAAGGAAGTGGAACACCAGCTCGAGACCCGCCCGGTCTCCGACTGGAAGACGTACCTCCGGTGGCAGTTGGTGCATTCCGCCGCGCCTTACCTTTCGCGCCGGTTCGTGGAAGAGAATTTCGATTTCTACAGCAAAACGCTGCGCGGCGTCGCGGAAATGCGGCCGCGCTGGAAACGATGCGTCAGCTACGTGGATCGCGATCTCGGGGAAGCTCTCGGACAGGTATTCGTGGCCAGGACGTTCGCCCCCGCTACTAAGGCGGCAGCCCTGGCCTTGACCAGGCAGATCGAGGCCGCCATGCAGAGCGAACTGGAGCATCTCGACTGGATGAGCGATGCCACCAGAAAGCAGGCGCTCGTCAAACTGCACGGCGTCGTGAACAAGATCGGCTACCCCGACAAGTGGCGCGACTACAGCTCGGTCCACGTCGTCCGCGACGATTTTCTGGGCGACGTGACGCGTGCCACCATGTTCGAAACCAAACGCGAACTGGCCAAAATCGGCAAGCCGGTGGACCGCGGCGAATGGCAGATGACGCCGCCCACCGTGAATGCTTACTACGATCCGCAAATGAACGACATCAACTTTCCGGCCGGCGTGCTCCAGCCGCCACTGTACGATCCGAAAATGGATGACGCTCCCAATTACGGCAATACCGGCGCCACCATCGGCCACGAGCTGACGCACGGATTCGACGATCAGGGCCGGCAATTCGACGACAAGGGCAATTTACGCGACTGGTGGACCAGGGAGGATGCCTCCCGGTTTGTGGAGCGCGCCGCTTGCGTCATCGACCAGTATTCGGGGTACACCGTAATCGACGGCATCAAGATCAACGGCAAGCTGACAGCCGGCGAGGACATCGCCGATCTCGGCGGCACTACACTTGCATATATCGCGTGGAAAGCCGCCACCAAAGGAAAGGACCTTCAGCCCATCGATGGATTCACCCCGGAACAGCGCTTCTTCATCGGCATGGCACAATGGGCCTGCGGCGACGAGCGGCCGGAGAATAAGCGCCTCAACGCAGTCACTAACGAACACTCGCCCAACGAGTATCGCATCAACGGCGTGGTCGCCAACCTGCCGCAGTTCGGGCAGGCATTCTCCTGTAAGCCGGGCCAGCCCATGATGCGTGTCAACGCTTGCAGGATATGGTAAGGAGTGGCCCGGCGTTCACACTGTGCAATCGTGAGAACAGCCCAAAGGCACATCGATTTCTGAGAAACTGAAGTAATCAGCAATGCATCTTTCGATCCGTATGAACCACGCGCGCAGGCGCCATGGGGCTCGGGCGGCCATGCCCGGGCTCGTTGCGATAGCGGCTTGTTTGCTGCCGGGCTTATGTCTGGCACAGTCGCCGGTCCCCAGTTTCACCATTTCGACGGTGGCGGGGCAGGGACCTCCGGCTACCGCGGCCTACAGCGGCGACGGGAATCCCGCCATCAGCGCCGCTCTCAACGGTCCCGCGAGCGTAGCCTTCGATTCCAGCGGCAACATGTATATCTGCGATCAGGTCAACAACGTGATCCGCATGGTGGCCGCCAGCAGCGGGAATATTTCCACGGTAGCGGGGAACAACTCCGGCGGTTACTCGGGGGACGGAAAGGCCGCAATCAGCGCGCAAATCAACGCGCCCGTTTCCATCGTGGTCGACAGCAAGGGAAATTTCTATTTTTCGGACTTTAAGAACGGCGTGGTCCGGATGGTGAACACTTCCGGGATCATTTCCACCTACGCCGGCTCGCAGTCGGAGGGCCAGGGCTTCTCCGGCGATGGCGGCGCGGCAACGGCTGCCGCCCTGTTCAACCCCACCGGAATCGCCCTGGACTCTTCGGGGAACATGTACATCTCCGATTGGGGCACGTATGCCGATCTGAATTATGTGGGGAACGATCGCATCCGCGAGGTCGTCGCGTCCACGGGGATCATCAACACTATCGCCGGTAGCGGCACCGTCGGATACAAACCAACCAGCGGTCCCGCGCTTTCGGCAAACCTCAACGGGGTCGCGCAGGTTGCCGTAGATACCAAGGGCAATCTTTATCTGGCGGACAGCTTCAATAACGAGGTCCGCAAAATCGCCTTGGCCACGGGCGTCATCTCGCTTCTGGCCGGCAGTCCCACGGCGCAATACGGATACTCCGGCGACGAGGGGCTGGCGATCAACGCATTACTCAATAATCCCACCGGCGTCGCCGTGGATACAGCCGGCAACGTATACATAGCCGACTCCTTCAACAACGTGATCCGGGTAGTGACGCCGGACGGTCTGATTCACACCGTCGCCGGCGGCACGAGTTTGCCGAACCAGGGATTTATCGGAGATGGCGGCCCCGCCCTCGGCGCGCAATTCAACAATCCGAATTTCCTGACGTTCGATTCCAAGGGGAACCTGTACGTGGCGGACTACGGGAACAACGTAATTCGCAAACTGGTCCCCGGCGCTCCGGCCGGCAATGGCGCCCCCGCTCCCGCAATCCGCACTGCGAACGGCGTCATCAGCGCCAGCGATTTCGGCGCGCTATCGTCGGTGGCGCCCGGTTCGTGGATGGAAATTTACGGGACCAACCTCGCCGCCATTACGCGTGAATGGAATTCCGGCGATTTCACGGGCGTCGATGCCCCAACGCAACTCAATAACACGACGGTCTCGATCGGTGGCCAGTCCGCGTTCGTGGAATACATCAGCTCCGGGCAGGTCAACGCGCAAGTGCCGGCCGGCGTCGGGTTGGGCAGCGAGCCC
>Ga0335072_10007119_pt1 | contig 16326 bp, 24 predicted proteins | sample Lox_Sample_21_FD_206725 | JGI IMG/M metagenome (GOLD analysis project Ga0335072, IMG submission 206725) | Soil microbial communities from Loxahatchee National Wildlife Refuge, Florida, United States - Lox_Sample_2.1 | ecosystem: Environmental > Terrestrial > Soil > Wetlands | place: USA...
CCGTTGCGCATCGCGAAGTGGTCCTTCGGAATCTGAAATTCCGGGTTTGCACCGCGCCGATTTGGGTAATCGTGATCGTGTCGGCGCTCGCGTTCGAGCGCGGGGGACGCCACTTTCAATCGGCTCTTTTTATCTTCTTTTCGGGCGGTACCTGGGATCCCCAAGCCCTTTACCGATCGTAAGAGGGCGTTCTGGCTCATGCCGTCCTCCCCAACCAGATATGAGAACCCGAGATGCCGGAAAACCGGCGCCGCGGAAAGCGAAAGCCGCCCGATCAGTCCCGACGAACCGACCCATAGCGGCCAAGACCCCACATAGATACAACAGGTATATAGTCAAGTAGATTTTTCGAGAAAAACTTTAACGCTTTGTCACGATCGCGTTGCGCGCCGCGAAAGCGCGTGCGGCGGCGAGTTCGTGAATTGCGGCGCTCGTACAGGAGACGATCCGGTCGTCCGCCATACGTGATTTTGCGGACGCGCCGCCCGGCTCTTGCCGGAGATCGGGCGGCCGCTGATGTCGCGTTCGGCCGACGCAAAACCAGACCGGGTGAGGATGGAAATGTGCGCTTTCGGACGATCGAACGATGCGCCGCGGCCGGCGGTGCCGTGCTGCGGCTTTCTCACGTGTGCGTGCTGCGAGGTCGCTGCGCGGCCGGCCAATTCGGCGCCGCGCAATTTGCTCGCCGGCGGCAGCGGCCTGGAGTGGATATTTGCGGGATTTTTGTCGACGTTTCGTCTATATCCTGTCGAAAACAAAGCGCAGATGTATCTTGCAGATTTGGCCGCACCGGTGAGCGCGGCGCAGAACGAGGGAGAACAGCATGAAGCGTATTTTGGGAGCCTCCGTATTGCTGGCGCTCGCAGCCGTCATGCCGACGCGGCAGGCGGCGGCGCAGGATCCGCTCGGTGGCGCGATCGTCGGCGGTGCGCTGGGCGGCATCATTGGCGGCGCCGTCGGCCACGGCCGCGGTGCGGTGGCGGGAGCCGTGATCGGCGCGACGACCGGCGCGGTGATCGCGGCCGAAGCGCAGCGGCGCGCCGGCGGCTATTATTGGTGGCGCGGCGGCTGCTATTACCGCTATCCGAATGGTGCGTGGGCTGGCGTGGCGCCGGGCTATTGCTCGTACTGAGCTCACCTTCAGCCGCTCGTTTCCGCGGTCGATTTCTATCCGCGAGTTTCAGCCATTGATGGCCGCAGTAGGCTGCGGCAAGGGCTTCTTGACCCGGGCGCGGAAGAAGCTGAGCACGCGCCGCGCGGTGTCGGTGTGCAGCTTGTTGAAACTGGTCAGCGCCTGATCGAGATCCTTGGCCGACATGCCGCGGTCGGCGGCACGCAGCAACAGGATCGCCTTGGTCGTCGACGGCGACAGTTCGGCGACCTTGCAGAGAATGAGGATGATCTCGGCGCCGGGATCGAGCAGCGCCCGCTCGACCACGTCGATCGGGGTGTCGCACATGATCGACAGCGCGATCGCGGTTTCCTCGAATTTGCGGTCGCGGGCATATTCGTAGACGTCGGCCTCGCTGATCCGCCGTAACCGGTTCTGCCGCTCGATGGTCTCTTGCGCGGCGGCGAAATCCGGCGAGGAATGCCGGGTCTCCTCGCGGATGCCGCTGACGACCTCGGCGACGACGCCTTCGATCTGCGTTGCCGCCTGCGGATGCTCTGCCGACAGCCGCGCCCGCACCTCGGCCGAGGCCTTCTCGAGCAGAACCAGAAAATGCGCGCGCGGAATATCCGGCCGCTGGCCGACCTGGGTCGCCAAGGCATCATCGTGGGCGGCGCGATCGACCAGCATGCGGAAGCCGGCATCGGAGAACCGCGCGCCGCTATTGCGCACCACCGAATGGACGACGTCGCGGTCGCCGCGCTCGACCAGCACGTTGGTCACCGCTTCGCTCAGCGTGCGGCGCCGCGAGATCGCCAACAGATGCTTTTGGCTCTTGGTGCCGGCGCTGATCAAGAGGTCGCGCTCGTCGAGCCCTTCCGAAAGCGTCAGCACCGAGCCGGCGACGTCGATGTCGTCGTCGAAAGCGAGCATGTGGATGACATTCGACGGCGCGTTCGGGATCGGTGCAAGCCGCTGCGCCAAGCGGGCGCGGGCCTTGCTCTCGATGGCGTTGACCAGCCGCGTCATGACGTCATCGAACACTCCGATCTGATCTTCGGAATAGTTCTTGGCGTTGTTGACGAAGAGATCGGTGACGCGCGACAGAATGTCGATACGGCGCGGGATATTCCCCGACGTCAGCGCGGCTTCGAGCTCGTCGAGGAGAGGAAGGCTACGCATTACAACTCCGGGCGCCCGCAACGCCATTCAAATTGATGGGAACAATGCCGTAAGAACGGTGAACAAAGCCTTTCGTATCGGCGTTTTGGCATGGTTCGCCGATCGCGCGCCGCGAAGTTAACAAAGCGATAAGCGGCGCTTGGCGAGCCCAGTGGCCGGAGGGCGCTGCTTTAGGTTGTCGGCCTCCGAAGGAGTCGTGGCGCGGTTGCGGGTGGGATCAGGATGCCCATCCGGTTTTGCACCTCGGCCGGAACGCGATAATCGCAAATTACCGGCCGCGGGTCGCGCAGACCGCAGGATTCGCGTTGCACGATGAAGCACCACAGCGCGTGCCCCGCCTCAGCTACAAGTTTCGCGCGTGCGGCGCGGTTTTGGGCAGCCAGCTGCGGCGCGGCCAAATCCGGATTGTGGTCTGGATGATGACCCTGATTCCGGGCGGGTTCGTATAGACCCTTACCTTCAGGCTCGCGATCAAATGCCGCGAGCGCTTCGAGCGCCGCTTCGAGCGCGCGACCCAGCCGGCCGAGCGCGGACGCCTGTTCCTGCGCCACTTCGTAGTCGAGCGCGACGACCTGCCTTGCGTTGCCGGGGGCTGAGCGTAAAGTCATGGACAGATCATAACAGACGGTACGGGGAACGCGGGGAGGGAAAATATGCGTCGTCTCGTCATTATTGCGCTGGGTACCTTGTTGCTGGCGCTGAACAGCCACGCAGCATCCGCCGACGACACGCTGAAAGTCGCCGTGCCGCAGAAGGGAGCGTGGGACGCGGGTCTCGTCGAGCTCGGCCAGCGCGGCGGCATTTTCAAGAAGCACGGACTCAATCTCGATGTGCTCTATACCGCCGCGGGTCCTGAATCGATTCAGGCCATGATCGGCGGCAGCATCGATATCGCCGTTGCATCCGGCGTGTCGGCGGCGATCGGCACCTTCGCCAAGGGCGCTCCGATCCGCATTCTGTCGAGCGAAATGACCGGCGCGCCCGATCTCTACTGGTACGTTCCCGCCAATTCCCCGATCAAGACGATCCAGGATTTCAACGGCAAGTCGATCGCGTTTTCGGCCGTGGGCTCGTCCAGTAACGCCTCGGTGCTGGCGCTGATCGCGCAATATCACCTGACCGCCAAGCCGCAGGCGACCGGCAATATCGCCGCCACCATCACCCAGACCATGACCGGGCAGGTGGATGTCGGCTTCGGCGCGGCGCCGTTCGGGCTCGATCTGGTCGAGGCCGGCAAGACCCGCATCGTCGCCTCCGGCGCCGATGTCGACGTGCTCAAGAAGCGCGTCGTGCGCGTCAACCTGATCGGCGCGCAGACGCTGGCGAACAAGCGTGATGCGATCACGCGTTTCATGCAGGCCTATCGCGAGACCGTCGACTGGATGTATTCCAGCCCCGAGGCCTTGAAGATCTACGGCGAATATTCCGGCCTGCCGGATTCCATCGTGCAGCGGGTGGTCAAGCTCATCCCGAAGGAAGCGCTGCAGACCGACGAAATCAAGGATCTGAACGGCGTGATGGAAGACGCCATTGCGCAGAAATTCATCTCCGCGCCGCTGACGCCGGACCAGATCAAGGAACTGGTGCAGATTCCGAAGTGACTTGTCGTCATTGCGAGGAGCAAGGCGACGAAGCGATCCAGCTCCGGGCCCTCGGCTGGATTGCTTCGCTTCGCTCGCAATGACGCTTGCGTCAGGTGCCGATCAACGCGTCCACGTCGTCACCGAAACGGCCGCGGCTGCATCAAGATCGAGGCGCGGGCCGGGTTTGAGACCGTTCCGCGCCAGAACCTCTTCCGGCGTTCCGGCCTCGGTGAACGGCGACAGGCCGCCGGGGATCCGCGCCCGATCGGCGCGCGAAAGATGAAAGCTGTCGTAAAGCGGCAGAAACATCGTGAAAACGTCGGGGCCGCCGATAATGGCGATCGTGCCATCTGTGGCGCCGAGGGCCTGCAAGGCCTGGTCGAAACCGGCGCCGTCCGGATTCCATAACAGCGCGTTCGGATGATCCGGATCGGGCGCGAGCGCCGCGGTGCGCCGCGTCACCACCAGCCGCTTGCGTTTGTCGGCGCGCGGGCCGCCCTCGTGTGAGTGGCGACCGTGGACGACGGCCGCCGCCCGGTCGAGACCCGATTGAAAATAGTGCTGGTCCGCGTCGAAGCGGATCGATGCCGGCATCTGATGATCGCCGTCGGCGAGCTTGCCGTCGGCCGAAACGATGACATAGCCTTCGATGCGGCGCAAAGCGGAGCCGGTCAGAAGACGGTGAGATATTTGAGCAGCGACAGCACGCCGATGATGATCACGATCACGCGCACGATCTGTTTGGCGCGGCCGTCGATCGGCAGCATATTGATCAGATAGAGGACAAGAATGATGACCAGAAAGGTGATCAGAACGCTGATGAGGACGGACATGAAAATCCCCGCTTTTAAGCCCTCGAATTGATCCCACCTTTCGCGGGCAGGCACAACGTCTTTCGACGGCCGAGGATGCCTTGGAACCGGTTCGGGCCTATACTGAATGAGTCTCCGGGGCTCGCCAGTGGCGGGCTACCGCTTCGCCCTCATGGAGGCGACGATGATCGACGAGCCAAGCCTGATCATGATTCAATTCCTCGCCTGGGTGGCCGACCGGCCGCGCAACTACGCGCAGACCATGGAGGCGTGGCGCAGTTCTTGTCCGCGGCTTTCGGTCTGGGAAGACGCCATCGTCGAAGGGCTCATCCGCATCGACAACGATGCCAATCGCGGCGTGCGGCTGACGCCGCGCGGATCGGCTATGCTGGCGCGGGCACAGCCGCCAACGGCGGGCCAATCGGAAAAAACGGGCAAAGCTCCCAAGCTTCATGCCGGAGTCCATGGCAAGGCGCCAGCCGTTGCCCACGCCGCGGCATTCTAGCTGCGCGCCGAAGAACTCACCTGAGGAATTCACCCGATGAACGGAGTGCCGTCGGATCCGCAGACCAAGGCGCTTGAATTTGTCGCCCAGGGCTGCATTTTCACCCTGGTCGTAACCATTGCGCTGCTGGCCTGGGTGGCCTCGGGCGTCGATTTCTCCAATGAAATCCCGCGCGTCGGCGCCATGCTCTGCCTGACATCGTCGGTGGTCTGCGGTGTGGCGTCGCTGGCGCTCGTTCCGCTGGTGCAGGAAGCGCGAAAGCCCGGCCAATCCAATTTCGACGTCGATGCGCGCTATCGGCTGTTCGGCGGCCGCTCGCTGCGGCTGAAATCGGTTCTGCTGCCGCAATATGTTTCGCTGCTGTTGGGCATCGGCTTCTACATTTCCGGCATGATCGACTGAGCGTCGCGCTCGCGCTTTAGCTCAGCACCGGTCCGTCCGGTTGCGGCGGAATGTCGAACGCGTTGATGACAAACCCGACCATGGCATAGAAGCCGGCGCAACTCACCGCTTCGATCAATCCGTCACGGCCAAGCGATGCTTGTGCACGTTCGAAGGTCGCCGCGCTCAAGGCTTTGGCCGAAAGCAATTCGCTGACGAGGTCGTAGATCACGGCTTCGTCGTCATGCTTGAAGTCGGGACGTTTTCGCGCGGCGATGGCCTCGATCGTCTGCGGCGCAAGACCTGCGGCGCGCGCCAGCGGCTCGTGCACCGACCAGGCATATTTCACATCGCTGTCGCGGCACATGACCAGCACGATCAGTTCGATCAACCGCTGGCCGAGCTTTGCCGAAGAGCGAAAATAATTGGTCAGGTCGTTGGTCGGCGCGGCGATTTCGGGAATGTGCATCCATATCGCGAACGGGCCGCTCAAGCTCGGGCGCGGCCGCCGTCGCGTAATGTCGTCGAACAGTTCTTGCTGCCGCGGGCTGAGATCCTCTCTGCGGATGTCCTCAAAGCGCGCCATCGTTCGTCCGAGCCTCGCGGCCCCTCCCTCGCAGTGCTTTTCGTTAGGTCGTGGTTGTCGGATGCACAAGCGCAAAGGCGCGGCCGGAAGCCGGCTTCCAGCCGCGCTCGAGGCGATGGCACGGCGCGGTCAGCTCAGGACGCCGTACTTCTTGAACCAGCCGATCATCCGATTCCAGCCGTCTTCGGCGGCTTCCTTGCGGTAACTCGGCCGGTAATCGGCGTGGAAGCCGTGCGGCGCGCCCGGATAAATATGGAATTCGGCGGTCTTGCCTGCGGCCTTCAGCGCGGCCTCCATGGCCTCGACCTGATCGATCTTGATACCGGCGTCCTCGGCGCCATAGAGCCCAAGCACTGGCTCCTTGATCTCGGGCGCCAGTTCGATCGAGTTCTTCGGCACGCCGTCGCTCTTGTCGACCAGCGTACCATAGAACGCGACGCCGGCTTTGAGGTTCGGATTGTGCGATGAATAGTGCCACACATTCCGGCCGCCGCGGCAGAAGCCCATGATGCCGAGCTGATTGACGTCGCCGCCTTGCGACTTCGCCCAGGCCACGGTGGCGTCGAGATCGCCGAACAACTGCCTGTCGCTCTCGGCGTTCACGATGGGAAACAGCTTTTGCATGTCGTCGATCTTGGTGAGATCGACGCCGCTGCGGAAATAATAATCCGGCGCCACCGCAAACGCGCCGAGATGAGCGAGCCGGCGCGTGACGTCCTTGATGTATTCGTGCAGGCCGAAAATCTCCATGCAGACGAGAATGACCGGCGGATTCTTCGCGCCGGCCGGACGCGCGTAATAGACCGGCATGTCGCCGCCCGGCACCTTCACCGTGGCGTCACCGGCGGTCAGGCCGGTCGTGTCGGTATGGATGACGTCGGCGCGTACCGGGCCGGCGGCGAGCGTGTAGCCCGCGGCCGCCGCGGCCGAGCTCGACATGAATCCGCGCCGCGACAGTGGCGGCACGACTTTGGACAGTCCGACAATGTCGGACGGCAGTGCTGGCTTGTTCATGTAACAACCCCGATTGATGGCGCCGGAGGGTAGGGGCGCCGGCGAGAGCAACGACAAGAGCATAGACGAGTGCTGCAGGCAGCACAGCGGGACCAACACCGCGCCCGGGAACAACAAGGTGCCGAGGTTCCATCACATAAACGTGCGGACGGTGCTGCTTTTATGTGCGTTGTGGGTTGCTTTGCCGGCCATAAGCGACTATGGGGATTTCAAACCGTCGTTTGAAAAAATTGCCGTTGCCGCCGCAAGCTTGAGGTTTCGGCTTACGGCGCGCGCCAAGCGGGGAAACCGGGCACATGACGCGACCTTCCGAAGTCACCCGCGACCGCATCATGAAGGCGGCCGAGCGCCTGTTCGCCGAGAAGGGTTATGACAGCACCAGCATCCGCGCCATCGTCGCCAAGGCGCGGGTCAATCAGGCCGCGATCAACTACCATTTCGGCGGCAAGGACGGTCTTTATCGCGAAGTCTTGCGCGCCGCGTTCCGCGGCATGACGCAAGATCAGGTATCCCATGCCGAGGATGTGAAAACCCTGTCGCGCGAGGAGGCGCTCACCGCCTTCATCCGCCGCCAGCTTCGCCCGCTGATGGCGCGCGACGAATCGAGCCGCCACATGCGCATTTTCAACTGGGAAACGGTCCGGCCGACGCCGGTGCTGCGCAGCCTCGTCGCCGAGGAGGCCGCGCCGTTCATGAACATGGCGGTCGAGATCGTGCGCCGGTTCCTGCCCGACGCCGACCGCAGGACGTTGACGGTCGCCTCGATCTGGCTGATTGGCCAGTGCGGTGTGTTCCTGCGCAACCGCGAGCGGCTCGCCGAGCCGCCGATCGGGCTGCAAATCGACGATGCCCTGGTCGAATGGCTCGGCGAGGCGATCAGCCGCTGGATTGTGGCAGGTCTTGGTGCAGGTCTTGGTGGGAGTCTTGGCACCGGGCTCGACACCGCCAAGGCTCCCGGCGGCTGATCATTTCCGGGGCGTTTCTGCCTGTTTCCGCCTGTTTCTAGCCAGCCGGGAACGGGGGATTGCCCCAAAAATTCCTTTTTCCGGGCCCTCGGCTGCCCAGAACGAGTGTTTGAAATTCAATCGCGCGTTTGAAAAACGCGGCCTGACGGTGCAGCCGAGCGGATCGTCCAAACGGGCGGGTCATGGAGGGCAGGGTCATGCAGCGGGATCTGGTCAAGGCCAATGCGGGCAAGGTGATCACCGGAAAACTGGCGGCAGGGCGGAGCGCTCCGCTGCTAGCGCGGTTTCTCGGCAAATTCGTCCTCGACATCATGCCGGCCGCGCTGGCGAGCGTGATCGGCGGCTTCCTGTTCACCCAATTCCATTTCGGCCATAGCGCGCCCAAGCCGGTGCTCGAGCAGGTGACGCCGGCCTCCGCCGAGATGATGGCAATGGTGCGCGACGAGCACGCGGTGATCATCGATTACTTGAAGACTCAGATGGCGGCCGAGAAGTCCCGCGCGGCTGCCGAGGATGCGAGCTTGGCGCGCGCGGAGCAGGCCGCGAAGCTGGCCGACGCCAGAGCCGCGGAGGAAAAATCCGCCGTTGCCGCGCCCGTTATTGCCGCTTTGGACACGAAGTCGGTGGATACCAAGCCTGTATCTGAAAACGCTTCGCGCCACAGCGTGGCGACTGCGACCAAGCCGGTGATCTGGCACGTCAAGCCGTCGGTGGCGGCCGTGCCGCTGCCGCAACCGGCGCCGCGGGCGCCGCTGGTGATCGCGCAGGTCGATCCGAACCAGGGTGGCCAGGCTTCCGATCGGCTGGCGGGCGATCCCGATTCGCTGCTCGGCAAGGCGCTCGATCTGAAGGACCATGTCGTTGCCGGCGCCCGCCGCACGGTCGCCGCGGTCGGGGATATATTCGCCGCGTTCGGCAGTGCATTAACCCCGTCGGCCACCTTGCCGCGTCAACTCACGTCGAGCGAGTAGAAGCCCCAGCGTTACGCCATTACGCCATTACCGCCGCGCGGAGCGATCTGGTGCCATTGGTCAACAGGCTGTGGGTTTCACACCCATTGCCGCTTGCAGGGCATTGTGACGGTGAGTAAGCCATGATGTCACGGAACCGGAACCGGTTCTGGGACCAGGGGTTCTGCAAGAGTTCGGTTCTGCAACGATTTTGTACCGATTAGGCAGCAGAGCCAGCACGTTCCGCATGGTCTGGCGTCGGCGGGAACAGTGCTTATATCGCCGGTTCAGGTCCGGAATGACGTTTTACATTTCAAGTCTTAGCGACAATTGTGGCTGTGGGAGAGGTTGATGCGTTCCGCCGGGAATTTCAGTCCGGAATGGGGCTATCTCGCTCCTGTGCCCAGTATGTTGCGCACCGTGCGCGTCGTGCTGGTCGCGACCGCGATTGGTGCCACGGCCGGGGCGGGCGTGGTCCTGTCGCTGGTCGACCGGTCCGCGGGTGACAGCGACAAAGTCGCGGTGGCCGCGCATGCGATTGTGACCAGCGCACAGGCCGCCTCGGTTCAGGAAGCGCCGGCGGTGAATGCCGCGCCGCTTGCGGCCGCAGCGCCTGCGGTCTCCGAACTCAAATCTGATGTGCCCAAATCCGATGTGACGGCAACCGTGCCGGCGCCGCAAATGCAACAAGCTGCTGCGCCGCAAGTCGAGGCGACGCAAGTGCAAGCCGCGCCGGCACAACAGGCGTCGAGCATCCAAGCTCCGGCAGTGGATGCGTCGGCAACACGCGCGGCGTCCGCGGATGAGACGACGAGCGCCGCCCCGGCGCCGCCTGCAGGTTCCCTCTCGGAAGCGCCTGCCGCGTCCACGTCGGAGGCATCCGTGGCGACGAATGAGGCAACCGCCGGCGATCAAACCGTCGCCGGGCCGCAGCAATCGGCGCAGCAGAGGAAGCCGAGGCATCATGCTGCGGGCGGGAATAATCGGGACTTCATCGGCGCGGCGCTGCGGCATCTGTTCAGCGCCCGCGCCGGCACGTCCTACTATCCGAATCGCGGCCTCTAGACCTTGGCGCCATCCGTGCCGGACCCCAGCACCAATACGCCAATTGCAACGGCCATGCGCTTCATTGTCTTAGCTCCCGATGGTGCCTTACCGGGAACTTTCGGATAGTAATTGCCCGATTGTCAGCAAGCCCGCAGCCGATCGCGCCTCGCGCGTTTAATGCAGGCGAGGGCGCACAGTGAGTGGAGGAAGTCATGCCCGAGGTCGTCGTCTACATCCTGGAGGGCCGCTCGCTCGAGCAGAAGCGCGGCCTTGTCAAAGACATCACCGATGCGGTGGTGAAGAATGCCGGCACGACACCCGAGCAGGTCACGGTATCGCTCGTGGAAACCGCCAAGACGTCGAAGGCCAAAGGCGGCGTATTGTTCAGCGAGATGCCGGCGCGCAAATAGTGCGCCGGCGATAATCGCGCAGAAAATCCTCCTGCGGGAAACCTTCCCGCGGGGTGGGCAATTGTAGAGCGGTCAACGGCTGAATGACGGCGCGCCGCGCGGTCGGCGTGATGCCGTTAACAGCGTGTGACTGCGTCGTGACACTGATACGCCGGGCCGATGGTGTGGCGTTAATCATGTATGGCGCGCGACATGCGCTAACTTTGCCGTGAGTGCAGCGCACAATTTACTTGCTGCAGTGCGGTAAATCGCTGATAATACGAACTCAAAGATCGCGAACCGGGCCGCCATATACCGGGCGTGGTGGGGCTTTTCGGGGCGAATCGAGTGCCGGCGCAACGGCTCGCAGAGGGGTAGAAGGGTAAAGTGGAATGAGCGAAGTATGGGATACGAAGGATGGCCGCCGGCGGGTACGGCGCGATCCCCCGACGATCGAGGACGCTGTGCTTGCCGCCCAAGGCATGGCGGAAGACGACGTCGACGCGCAGGTCGAAATCGTGATGTCGCTCATGGCCGTGTCGGCCGAGGAAGCCCGCGCCGGCGTATTGAAATATGGCCAGCGCAAGGACCGTGAAGCGGCCCGCTTCACCATTGCCGGACGGAGCGGTGCTCCGCGCACTGTTGTCGTCGAACGCCGCACCACGCGCCGTCCGCTGACGGCCACGCGTCCGGCTGTTGGCGGCGTCGTTACCGCGAGCGTGCGCAGCCGGCTCTGATCCGGGAAAAAGCCTGCCCAAAGCCTGCTCAGAGCCTGCTCTTGGATTTGATCCGAGGATCAGCGTTGCAGTTGTGAAAAGACCGTCTGGCGCGCCGTGACACGGCAGCGCCAGATTTTATTTTGCCGGCACGATCCCGAGAGGCACGCCTTGGACCTGGTCCGAAGGCGGAAACCGGTGTCCGGAAAACTCATGCTCAAATGGAGAAATCCAGTGCCGCCTATCTCGCACGGGCGGCTGAGATCCGGTGCCAGATGAAGAGCACGACCACGGCGCCGAGCGTGGCCGTGATCAAGCCCGCGCCCTGATCCGGTCCGTAATGGCCGATCGCCTGGCCGATGAAGGTCGCGACGAACGCGCCGACGATGCCGAGCACCGTGGTCATGATGAAGCCCGACGGATTGTTTGGACCCGGCATCAGGAATTTCGCGATGATGCCGGCGACGAAGCCGATGATGACAACCCAGATTATGCCCATGACAACCTCGCAATGATGACGTCGTGCGTTTCAAACTTGTGCACAGTCGGCCGTAATGGCCACATAAGCAAGCCGCTTTGCCGGCGTCGGTTCCGCCTAAGCGGATACCTCCTCTTCGCCGGCGACAATGGCGCGGCCGCCGGCTTCCATTATACTGGCTTCGACGACGGCTGGGAGACGGTCCCTATCATCTCAAGACACGCTCGATTGCGGGCCAAGAATGTTTTGAGGTCGCAATGACCAAGACGATTGAAAAGCCGCGCACCAAGACGCGTACCAAGACCAAGCGTCCGCCGCTCTACAAGGTGATCCTGCTCAACGACGATTACACGCCGCGCGAGTTCGTCGTGCAGGTGCTCAAGGCGATATTCCGCATGAACGAGAGTCAGGCCTATCGGGTGATGATCACGGCGCATCAGCGCGGCGCTTGCGTCATCGCGGTGTTCACCCGCGATGTCGCCGAGACCAAGGCCAAGGAAGGCACCGAGCTCGGCAAGATGAACGGCTATCCGCTGTTCTTCACCACCGAACCCGAAGAATAGGAAGAATAGTTCGGCCCGAGGAAAAGCTCCGTCGGAAGTTCGGGCCAAGACAAAGCGCCGGATTGCCCGGAACTATTGCCGCGCGGTCTCGCCTTGCGCTTCGCCCTGCGGAATGAAGATCGGCGTTTCGTTGGACGCAACTTGTTGATTGGGCGGCGCAGGCTCGGCAACGGCCCGCAGCGGCGCGCCGGCGTAAGCGTAGAGGAAGCCGCCGATCGCCATGCCGGCAAAGAACACGGCGCTCAACATCAGCATCACGACGCCGCCGTCACGGGATGCGATCGGCTCACGACGAAATTGCCGATCCAAAAGTTCCTGATCGCGGTGCTCCATGCGCGGCTCTCCCAAAGCATTGGCGGCGCAAACAATGCCGATAAGGAACCCGCCAAAGCGCGCGGCGTTCCCGCATATTTCTCGCAAGCTTTAACGAACTGAAATTTTTGAAAAAAGAGATTGTTCAGCGGGCGCGACGACGGCCGGCCGGCAAGGAACAGGGCGGCGAACCTGGCGTTGCCTCGGCGGCGGGGTGGCTCGCAAAATGAGGTTGCGTCATGCCCGCACGCCATCAACGCTATCGTGGTTCCAAATGGCTCGTTCGTATTGCGAGCACGCTTGTGGTGCTTGCAGTTGCGCTGCTGTCGGGCGCGGTGATCGGCGGCGTCGGCGTTTACATATTTACCGATTTCACTGATGCATCGGGTCCGCCGCGTTCGGGCGGCGCAACCGCGAGCAAGCCTTCGGCGCCGGCCATCAATGCAGAATCGAAAACAGAGCGCTTGCTGCGCCGACCGGCCAGGGTAACCGACAAGCTGGTCGGAACGGCCGCGCCGCCGCTGCCCCTGCCTCCGGCCGGGGCCCACCCCGACGACGTGTCGTCATCGCAAGCCGCCGCGGCGGCAGCGCCGCCGGCGCAGGCCCGACCGGCGGCAGCCCCGCAAGCGACTGCGGCGGACGAATTGCAGCAAAACTCTGCCGGAGTTGCGGCGGAAAAGACCTCAAGTGATGAGAAGGATGCGAGCCCCGCTGCGAGCCCGGCGCGGACCGCAACCAATAGCCAGATCGCGCGCAAAGCCGCATCGGCGCGAAAGCGCGCCGCCATCGCAAGCATGCGACGGCTCACGGCCGAGGCTCGTGGTGAGAGGGAAGCCGCCGCGCAACGGCCAGTCTACGACTACTATCGCCGCGACGATCGCGGTCGCCAGGATTCGGCGCAATCATTCTTTGGCTTCTTCGGGCAAAATCGCTATGGCGATCGTTACAATGATCGCTACAGCGCTCGCGGCAACGGTTGGTGAAGGGATGATGCAAAGCGCCTTGCCGTCGGATGATGTTTGACGGCCGCGCGATGTCGCGTGAATGCTTCGGCGCTAGCCTTCCAGCGTCTGCACCAGCCACGGCCGCAATTCCGGCGGCACGTCGACGCGTGCCGAGATCGCGGCGGCGAGCTTCTTGTCGCCGTTGAGCCCGATGACCAGACGGGCGAAGCCGGATTCCGATAATTTGGCCTTCGGGTTGTTGATCACCCGCAGCTTGATGTCCTGATTGCCGCGCTTGAGCAGCACGTCGGTGACCACTTCGCCGAGCTTGGGCCGCGCCGCGATCGCCATCAGCATGCGCGGCTCGGCTTTCTCGGCGATGTCGGCAAGATCCTTGTCGCGCAACGACGGCGACAGCGCGATCACCGGGCCGCTGATCGAGGAGTCGCTGTGACGTGCGAGCGTGCCGAGCACTTTGGCCGGGCCCTTTCGCACCGGCGCCAGCACGGTCGCCACTTCGGCGAGCGTCGTGCGATCGCTCTTTCGGATCAGCCGGTACAGGACCTCGTCGAACACGTCGGTCTGCGCCGTGTCGCAGGTTTCGGCGCTGCTCAGGAACAGATCGATCATCTGACGCAATGCGTCGCGCCGCCAGGGGTCGGGCTGCCTGATCAGCGCCTGGTCGAGTTCTGTCAGTAGCGACTGCGCGGCGGGCGTCATTGTCGTTGATTTCGAGCTTATTCCTTGGGTCAAATTGCCGCTAAATCGCAGCGGTTTTGCGGATTCCTTGAAAGCTCAGCAGGTTAGTTAGTTCTCGGTGCGCGGGCGTAAATTACGTGCTTTGGTTGCGACCTTCCGCCGTGCGAGCGAATTCGCGAGAACGTAACATCCTATGACGGCACTTAAGACGGGATTAAGAACGCGGCGGCAAACCGCGCGCCGGGCGCTCGCATGAGGAAAAATCCGGATGCGGGCCTGCGCTTGACCTGTACGCGTTAAACCGCATGCGTGAATTCAAATAAAATCTTCCGTATTGGTTGTGTTGCCGCTTTTCCGCGGCGCGTTACGGTGCCGCCAAGTCTGCGTGTATTACTTCGCCGCGACCAGTACGCCGTCGAAGATCAATATCGCGTTCGGCGGAATCGTGCCGCCGCCGCCGCGTTGAGCCATAGGCAAGATTCGGGCGATCAGCGTGCGCCGGCCGCCCATACGCGGCTTGGAATCATGGCTACGCGCGCCGTCCCGGGATGCGATAGGCCATGCGAGCGTGACCGGCGCAGTAGGCAAGTCCTCCAACCGCCTCGTTGCCGCAAAAAACAACAGCGCTTGCGCTGGCGTTGCTCACCGGCCAGCGGCACTTGCACGCGGCAAGCTCGAGCAACGAGCAGGGCCGGGTGCTTTCGACGGCCGCGGCGACATTTGTCAGCTCGGCGTCGGTGGCTTTGTCGGGCAAGGCGCGGTCGGCGAAGATGAGGCGCAGCAGCCGACGTTGTGATGAGGGCCGCGAATGCCGCGCGCGCGGCGCGTGTTCGGGTGCGGACTCAGATACGTGCCGGCCGGGCGCCAGGCCGAGTCGGTGAATTTTGCCGATGACGGCGTTGCGGGTGACGCCGATCTCGGCGGCGATCTCGCTGCAGGTCAGACCTGTGGCGATGCAGGTTCGGAGCTGTTCGACCCGCTCCGGGGTCCAGGTGACGACGGTCATGAACGCCCTCGTTGCGCCGCGGCCTGTTCTGGGCCGCCCGAAAGCGAAGACCGCGCACAACGGCTGCGAGCGACGGGAATGGTTGCCAAGGCGGACCGGTAGCGATGGCGCACGACACCACCCTCACCGAATCGCATCCGCGCTGCGGCGATACCAATTCGTTGCCCTATGACCCGGAGTTCTTTGGATCCGGGGCAATTTAAGCTTGTTGAGCGAAAACCTTCGCTGAGACCGAACGTTTCACGATTCGACTCGCCTGCCAATAGTTAAAATGCCATTATAATCCAGTTTTAAACTATAGGTATTAGTTCCCATGGCGCGGCCCGAAAACCGCTCGGAAGCGCGAGCGCTGAGTCTCACGCTGCCGATCGAAACCTTCAACTACCTGGCGCTCTTGGCGACGCTCGGAAAGCTCGGACGCACCGAGAATGAAGTCGCAACCCACATCCTGGTGCGCGAGGTTTATGCCATGCACGCGCGGGGCTTCCACGAAATGCGCATCGCGCCGCCGACGGATGAGGGGGCGTGAGCGAACGCTTGCGGGTCGCGTTACTTCACTGCGACCAGTTCGACGTCGAAGATCAATGTCGCGTTCGGCGGAATGACGCCGCCGGCGCCGCGTGAGCCATAGGCGAGTTCGGGCGGAATGATCAGCGTGCGCTTGCCGCCGACCTTCATGGTGGCGACGCCTTCGTCCCAGCCGGCGATGACGCGATGCTGGCCGATCGGAAATTCGAACGGCGCGCTGCCGTGATCCAGATTGCTGTCGAACTTCGCGCCCTTCTTGCCGTTCTCGTAGAGCCAGCCGGTGTAATTCATGGCGCAGATCTGGCCGGGCTTCGGCGACGGACCGGTGCCGATCTTGAGGTCGATGATTTTCAGACCCGACGGCGTCGTCGTCACCGGCTGCGCGAGCGCGCGCGTTGCCGTGACGGCCAGCCCGGCAAAGAGGGCGGTGCGCGTAAAATTGCGTCGGGTGAAAGCCGGCATCTTGTCCTCCTGGCCAACTGACCGAGCGGGGTTAGGGCACGTCCGCGCCGGCAATGCAAGCCGGCGCGCCGCATCCGCTTCCTGTTTGTGGTG
>Ga0335072_10007121_pt1 | contig 16325 bp, 3 predicted proteins | sample Lox_Sample_21_FD_206725 | JGI IMG/M metagenome (GOLD analysis project Ga0335072, IMG submission 206725) | Soil microbial communities from Loxahatchee National Wildlife Refuge, Florida, United States - Lox_Sample_2.1 | ecosystem: Environmental > Terrestrial > Soil > Wetlands | place: USA: Florida...
GGCGACGGCGCCGTCGGCAGGCATCGGGACATCCGGCTGGTCCTGCGGCAAGAACAGAGTGATTTCCGTCTGTGCCGGGGGTTTGCTGGAGGCGGTCTGATCGTTGCTGGCCGTCCCATTGTCCTGGTCGCCGTTGCCGTTGGCCTGCCCCGCGTTGTCGTCGCTGTTGGTCTGGTCGGCGTTGTCGCCGCTGTTGGCTGTGCTGCTATCGTTGTTGGCCTGGTCCGTGTTGTCCTCGATATTGGCCTGGTCAGCGCCATTATCGTTGTTGGCCTGGTCTGTATCGTTGTTGGCCTGGTCTGTGTTGCTGTCGTTGTCGGCCTGGGCCCCGGGCGGGGGCGCCAGTGACGCCAGCGTCAGGTGATAGCGGCCGGGAGGCAGCACGCGCGACACGGCGATGTTCCAGTCGTCTGCGCGGCCGGCGGCGCGCGTCACCACCTGCCCGGCGTCATCCCGCAACTCCGCGCGCACAGGCACGCGGCCGAAGCTGGTCAGCGCTACCACGCGTTGAGTGGCAATGGCGAAGGACAGGTCCGCGGGCAGCTTCACCTGGCGCGGCACGTCCGGCTGCAACTCATCGGCATGCAGCGTGATGGTGTAGGCCAACCGGTCGTTCCGCCCCAGGCTGCGCGCCGCCACGCGGTACTGCCCCGCTTGCAGCGTCAGCTTCAGCGGCGTGCCGGCAATCAGCCGGCCGAGCGGGGGCTTGTCCGAGCCGGCCGGTTCGGCAGCCTCGAGCGCCGCCTCCATGCCATCGCCGTCAATGGTCAGCGACACGGTCGCGGCGCCAGCCAGGTCGAAGGTCCAGACATCAGGCGGCCGCCGATCGTTGCGGTTCGCCGGTTCGCGCCATTCCAGTGACTGCGGCGCGTCGAACGGCAGCAAATGCGGGCCATGCCCGGTCAGCGCGGCCGGCTTCACGATCGGCTGCAGCCGCGCCACGACGCGCGCCTCGACACTGGGGGGCTGCACGATCAGCCGATAGCGGCCGGGGCCAAAATCCTGGTCGATCGAGGACAGGTCACCGGCGGCAAGCAGAGGCCAACCGTCCGAGTCCTCCAGGCGAGCGGTGAAATTGCGGCCGTCGCCGAGCAAGTCGAGGTGGTAGCGGCCGGCGGTCGTAATGCGCAGCGGGAACGCGATGCCGTGACCTGGGGTAAGGGTGGCACGGACACTGCCATCCGGCAGCAGTTCGGCGCCTTCGGCCAGGGGGGCCTCGGTCGCGCTGATCCCGAGGTGACCCGCCGAGTCCTTTGTCGAAACATCCAGCCGATATTGCCCGGCCCGCAGGTAGCGCTGCAGCAGCATGTTCTCGCCAACACCATTGGCGTCGGCCTCGGCCAGATCGGGAATGAAGCTGGTGCCGATGCGGCCAGTCGTCTTCAGGCGGCCAGTGGTCTGCACCTGGTAGAGACCGCCCTGCCCCACTGTCAGGGCGAAGCTGGTTTCCTGATCGCGGTCGAGATCGAGGAATGCAGGCTGTCCGTCGCGCAACGCGGCCAGCGCGGGGGCCGGCGCCGGTGCGGGCATGGCCGAATCCGGTGCGGGCAGCAACGCGAGCGCGAGGGTGCGGGCGTGGTCGGCCACCGGCAGGGTGACGGTGGTGGTGGCGCCGGCCTCGACCACCTGGCTGGTGAGTGCCGGGCCGCCGGCAACGTCCCGCAGCACCATCGTTCCCCTGGCACGTACATGCACGGCCAGCGAGCCGGTCGCCCCCGCCGGCTGCGTCTCCAGCACAGGACCGTCGGCAAGCTCGAGCGGCACCGGGCGGGCCAGGAGGCCAGCCTCGGCGTCGGGCTCGCAATTCACCAGCACCGCCAGCCAATGTTCGGCATCGACCGTCTGCTCGCCCAGCGGCAGCACCGGGGCTTCCGGACCAGCGGTCTCGGGCGCCGGCGGCTGCAACCCGGGCGGCCCGAGGGTCAGGTCGAGGATGCCAAAGGCATGTGGCTTCGGCGTCAGCACCAGCGCGTACCAGCCGGGCGACAGCGCCCACGCGGTCGCGGCGGTGCCATTGCCCATCGCGTTCATCACCGCGCCCTCCGGCGTGGTAACGTGGGCGGTCAGCGCGGGGCCCTCGGTGCGTACGGCCACCGTCTCCGCCGCGGTAACGTGAAACAGCAGCGTTGTGGGGCCGCGCAGATTGAAGCGGGTCCGCCACGCGTGGCCGGGAGCGATCGTCGGCACCCCCGGCTCGGCGAGGACCTCGGCGCTGCCGGTGCGCGAGCCGTCCGGATTGAGGCGGAAGCGGACCAGGATCGCGGCGGCCGGAACTTCGTCGCCGCCATTGGCCGGTTCCTGCACCGCAAGCCAGTAGCGGCCGGGCCGGGCGAAATGGACGGGGCTGAGCGCCTGCGTGCCGACTGATTGCGCCGCCGCCAGCGGACGCAGCGTGAACGCCTGGCCAGGCGCGGCCTGCAGCGTGACGAAGCGGGGCTGGGCCGGCTTGCCGGCAACGTCGAGCAACGCTGCGCGGGCCTTGTCGTTCTTCGCCAGGTCAGCGGTCTGCGTGTCGGCGTCCGCCGCGCCGGCGGCGAGATGCGCGTCCGCCGGTTGCGGCAACAGCACCAAAGCGTGCGTGGCGTCTCTCGGAACGTCGAAAATCTCCGAGCTGAACACGCCGACCTGGCTGGTCACACCACCCGCCAGCAGCGCGCTGGAGCGGCCGGCGCGCAGGTAGAACGGCTCATCGGACGCGCCATCGGCCCAAGGCAGCTTCGGTCCCCCATAGGCGGTGACAAGGTAGGTGCCCGGAGGGACGCGGCCGGACAGCACGATATCGGTCATCGGGTGTGCCGGCGGCGACGCCACGACATCCATCTCTGCCGGCAAAGGCACCAGGTCACGGCCATCCCGCCACAACGTCAGCGCGGCAAGGCTGCGGCCGGCGGCCTCGATCCGCAGCGGCGCCGGGCTGTCGCCAACCACGAGCCAGAACGACTGGAACTGGACGTCGCGCAACGTCAGCGCGACTGGCCGGTAGCCTGGCGACAACAGCGCGGCGCCGGCCGCGTTGAAGGCTGTGACCGACAGCGTGGTGTCGCCGATCGCGGCTGGGGCGCCGAACGCACGCAATTTGTAAGTGCCCACATCGAGCAAAGCGTCGATGCGGCCGTCCTGCTTGCCTGGCCAGCCCTCTCGCTCTCCCGGACCGGTCAGCATATCAACGAGCTGCAAAGCCGTACCCGTCGGGCTGGTGGCGCGAATGGCAAAGCGGCCGGGCGCGGTGACGTGCAGCAGGATGTCGGTCTCGCCGGTGGTCGGAAACCGGGTGCGTTCCAGCGTCGCTGCGCCGGCCGGAATGTCCGGCAGCCCGGTCGCGGGACGCGGCGCAGCGAAAGCATCCGCCGCATTGCCCTGTCCTTCCGGCGAACTGGCAGACGCGCCTGCCGCCTTCGATTGCGGGGGCTTTGATTCAGCTGGCGCGACCACTTGAATATTCTGTGGTAACGACCGATTTGCGGTGACCGGTGACGCGTCCGATTGTGCGGCTGACGCGGGGGATTGGTACTGCGGCGATGCCGCCGGTTGCAACGCCGCGAGCCGCTCGGTGTAAGAGCGGATGAGGCACGGCTCGGGATTTGCGGCGCCGTTGCCGGACGTGGGGGCACGCTCCAGGCACCCGGCACGGTTGCGCGCCCAGGCTCGCTGCGTGGCCCGCAATGTGTCCGCGTGTCCGGCGTCCTGCTTCAGGGCGGCGGCGTAGGCAGCGGCGAGCTGGCTATCAAGCCGGCGAAGCCGTTCAGAGGCACAGATCGTTCGATCGAGGGGAGCCTGCGCTTTCGCACAGTCGAAGCTCTGAGCCAGAGCGGTCACCGGGCCCAGGCATATCGCAAGAGCCAAGGCAGCACTGACACGGGGCAGTGCTGCACACAGGGCCGAGGCAACGTGACGGCGGGGTGAAACCGTGTGATCGGCGCACATCATGGTCGGCCTCCGGCCGTATCAGTCGAATAGCGACAAACTGAAGACAACGGCCGGCGGACAGGCGCACGGAAACCGCAAAGCGCTGCATCCTACGCGATCTTCTTGAATGCCGGCACATACTTTCGGCGATTGTTGTCCGGCGGCTTCGGGACGAGGCCGGCCTTGCCGGAACGGCGCGGACCAGGCAGTCCTGGTCCGAGGCTCTGGACCTGCTCACAACGCGTTCGCGCGGGCCGCTGCCTTGGGGGCCAACTGAGGCTATCCGGCAGGCAACCCAGTCGCTGCGGTTCAAGCCAACACGGCTCGCTTGCTCCCTCATAGGGGAGGTATGGCGGACACCAGGTGGAACAGTTGGACATCGCCGCGGAATATCCTGATGCCGGGATCATAACGAAAACCATGATAAAGTCACTATAACGCTAAGCGCCGTTATGGAATCGTATAACGGCGCGTAATTTCCCCATGGCCTGCTCAATCCGTACCAAAAACGATCGGCATCGGGCGCCGGGATGAATGTCCGCCGTGATTAGGACGCCGAGCAGTTGCTCACCCGAGAAGGGTTTCGTCTCTCGAAACGAGCGTTATAGCAGGTCGTTCCGATCACAATCTGGTCACGCCCTTCGTACCTAACGATTACCTACGGCCACCGCATGTGATGCAACGAAGCAGCACCCAACTCTTTTGCGCATTATTAGATGCAGATGCCACGTACCTTTCACACTCCGTAGGTCACCACGTGATATTCCGCGCACCTCGAACAGGTCATGCCTGTTCATAGAGGAGGGCAAAGGGTGCCAAACCTATTTGATGATGAAAACCAGCCGTATTTGGTGCTCGTCAATGATCTTAACCAGCATTCCCTCTGGCCGGCATCGTTGCCATCACCAAATGGATGGCGGGCCATCTCCGGCCCATTAGGGCGAAGTGCCGCAATTCAATTCGTGGACGACCACTGGACCGATCTGCGGCCGGCGTCGCGATCGCTGTAGTCCGGTTGGCGCAACCAGGAATGCGTTGAAAGTTTTTCCGAGGCCGCCGCACAGCGGCCCGCGGGGCGGCACGACAAACCTCAAGGAACTCGCAAAGTGGCTGAACGTCATCAGGACTGTGTCCCCCTTTCCGTGGCGCAGCGCGGCATGTGGTTCGCGCAACGCTTCAGTGCACCCGGCAGCATCTTTAACATCGCGGAAATGGTAGAGATCCATGGCCCGATCGATACCGGCTGCTTCGAACAGGCCGTGCATCAGACCGCAATGGAAGCCGAGGCTGTCAGGCTTCATTTCATGGAATGCCCGGACGGATTGCAGCAATTCGTCAGCCCCGACATCGAGGGCGTTGTACCGCTGCTGGATTTGAGCGCAGAGGCAGACCCGATGCCGCTCGCCCAACAATGGATGCACGGTGAATTCACGGCCCCGCACGATCCGCTGCACGATCAGCTATGGACCTGCCGGTTGATCAAAATTGCCGCTGATCATTTCGTCTGGTACCACAGAAGCCATCACATCCTGCTGGACGGATTCGGCGGCGGATTGTTCGCGCGCCGCCTTGCGGAAATCTACTCGGCATTGATCGCCTGCCGCGCACCGGGCGAGACGCCGTTCGGCCGGTTCGCTGAATTGCTGGCGGAAGATCATATCTATCGCAATTCCGAACGTTTCATCCGCGACCGTGATCATTGGGTGGCGCGCTTCGCCGATCGGCCGGAACCGGTGACGCTCGCTACGCGCCATGCTCCGAGCCAGGGCGGCCTGCTCCGCCGAACTTGCCAGCTTTCCGCCGCCTCCGTCGATGGCATGCGCAATTTCGCCCGGCAGGCAGGCAGCAGCCTGCCTCAACTGATGATCGCCGCCACCTTCGCCTATTTCCACCGCATGACCGGCGTCCAGGACCTGGTGCTTGGCCTGCCCGTGACGGGAAGGCTCAGCAAGCGGCTGCGGCAAATTCCTGGCCTGGTCGCCAACATCGTGCCCTTGCGGGTCACGGTGCATCCGACAATGTCAGGGCAGCAATTGATGCAGTCGGTGGGCCGCCAGGTGCGCGAAAGCCTCCGCCATCAGTGCTACCGCTATGAGGATTTGCGCCGCGATCTGCACCTTCTCGCGGAGCAAAAGCATCTGCTGACCACGGTCATCAATATCGAGCCGTTCGATTACGACCTGCGCTTCGGCGATAGTCCGGTGACGGTGCACAACCTCAGCAATGGCTCGGTCGAGGACCTGGCGATCTTCGTCTATGACCGCGGCGACGGCAAAGGCCTGCGCATCGACTTTGATGCCAATCCGGCGCTGTATTCCGCCACCGAGATCGACGGCCACCAACAGCGCTTCCTCCGCCTCCTCGAAGCTTTCGTGACGGACGCAGAGCAGCAGATTGGACAATTGTCCCTTCTCGATCAGGCCGAGCGGGAGCGCCTCCTTGTCACCTATAACGCTACCGCCGATTCCAATCCGGTTCCCCCCGTTGCGGTACTGTTCGAAGCGCAGGTGCAGCGTGGCCCCCACGCCGTCGCCCTGGTTACCGAGCATGGCAGTCTCAGCTATCGTCTTCTGAACAGTCGGGCCAATCGGCTGGCGCATGAACTGATCGCCCGCGGAATCGGCCCGGAACATCTTGTCGCAGTGGCCGTACCGCGTTCCCCTGATCTGCTGGCAGCGCTGCTTGCCATCCAGAAGGCCGGTGCGGCGTACCTGCCGCTTGATCTGGATCATCCACCCGAACGGGTGGTTGGCATGCTGCATGAAGCGAAGCCTGCCGTCACGCTGACCACCCAGGCATTCGCCAGCCGGCTTCAGGCGATGGCTGTGACGTGCTGCGTGCTGGATTGCCCTGCAATGATCGCATCGCTCGCCGCTCGGCCCGCAACAGATCCGCAGGACAATGACCGGACGCGCCCGCGTACACCGGCGGATCCCGCTTATATGATTTACACCTCCGGCTCCACCGGCCGCCCGAAGGGAGTCGTCGTTACGCAGGCAAACCTCAGCAACTTCATCGCCGCAATGCAGGCGCGCTTCGGCCTGGGAACGGCCGACCGGCTGCTGGCCGTTACCACGATCGGTTTCGACATCGCCGGGCTTGAACTCTATTTGCCGCTGGTCAGCGGCGCCCGCGTCATCTTGCCATCCCAGGCGATCGCGCGGCATCCGCCGTCGCTTGCCAGGCTGATCGTGGCCAGCGGCGCCAATGTCCTTCAGGCAACGCCCGCGCTTTGGCAGATGCTGCTTGGCCAGGATCCCGACGCACTGCGTGGGTTGCGTATTCTGGTCGGCGGCGAGGCCCTCACCGGCCACCTGGCGCGGGAATTGAAAAGCCTGGGCTACGATCTCACAAACCTCTACGGCCCCACCGAGACCACCATCTGGTCCACGCTCGCGGACCTTGGCGATGTGGATCTCGACGTCCCGCCCATCGGCCGGCCGATCCGCAACACCCAGGTCTATGTCCTCGATGCCGCGTTGCAGCCGGCGCCTGTTGACGTGCCGGGTGATCTCTACATCGCCGGCAACGGGCTCGCGCTCGGTTATCACAGCCGCACCGGCATGACTGCCGAACGCTTCGTCGCCAATCCGTTCGGCCCATCCGGCAGCCGCATGTACCGCACCGGCGACCTTGCGTGCTGGCGCGGGGATGGCAGCCTGGATTTCCTCGGCCGCAGCGACCGTCAGGTAAAACTCCGTGGCTTTCGTATCGAGCTCGACGAGATCGAGGCGGCGTTGTCCAGCCATCCCGTTGTCGCGCAGGCTGCCGTCCTCCTGCGTGAGGATCGGCCCGGCGACAAACGGCTGATCGCCTACGTTTTACCCCAGGGGGGTCAGCACCGGGGTCAGCACCCGGGTCAGCACGGGGGTCACCACGCAGATCAGCAGCTCGATGCCGCAATCCTGCGCCAGCATCTCGCCGACAAGCTGCCGGAGTACATGGTGCCGGCAGCCATCATGCTGCTGCAGACGCTGCCGCTGACGCCGAACGGCAAGCTCGATCGCAAGGCCCTGCCCGCGCCTGATGCCGCCGCAGCAACCCGCAACACCGGCCGCGCCCCGCGCAACCCCACCGAAGAAGTCCTCTGCAGCTTGTTCGCCGAGACGCTCGGCCTGCCAACGATCGATATTGACAGCAACTTCCTGGAGATGGGTGGCGACTCTCTGCTATTCGTCCGCCTTGCCTCCAAGGTTCGCACCACCTTCAACGTCGACCTGTCGCTCGGCAGCCTGTTCGATGTGTTCACCGTGGCCGGCGCCGCCGGGCTTCTGCGCAGTACCCAGGCCTCGCAGACGCCTCTGCGAGCGGCGGTGCGCCCCGAGATACTGCCGCTGTCCTATGCACAGCGTCGGCTGTGGTTCCTGCACCAACTCGAAGGCGCCAGCCCGATCTACAATATTCCAATCGCGCTGCGGCTGTCCGGTGCGCTTGACCGTGCGGCCCTGGAGCATGCGCTGGCCGATGTGGTGGAACGGCACGAGATCCTGCGGACGCTGATCCACGATGCCGCCGGCGAACCATTCCAGCGCATCCTGGGGCCGGCGGAAGCCAACCTGCATCTGTGCGTGACGCACATCGCCGAAACCGAACTGCAACCCGCACTCAATGACGCGGCGCACGAGGGCTTTGACCTCGCACAGGACATCCCGCTGCGTGCCTCTCTGTTCGTGCTGGCGCCAGAGCAATGCGTGCTGCTGCTGGTGCTGCACCACATCGCCGCCGATGGTGGCTCGCTGGCCGCGCTCGCCCGCGATCTCACCACCGCCTACGCGGCGCGCCATGCCGGCAAGGCGCCCGCCTGGGCGCCGCTGCCGGTGCAGTACGCCGACTACACGCTGTGGCAGCGTGAATTGCTCGGACAGGAAACCGATCCGGACAGCCGGATCGCACGCCAGATCGCATTCTGGCAAGACACGCTCGCCGGCCTGCCCGAACATTTGCCATTGCCGGCCGATCATCCCTACCCGGCCGTCGCCAGCTATCGCGGCGACAAGGTGCAATTCCACATCAGTCCGGATCTGCAGCAGCGGCTCGCCGCCCTGGCGCGCGACAACCACGCCAGTTTGTTCATGGTCTTGCAGGCAGCGCTCGCCGCGTTGCTGACCCGGCACGGCGCCGGCACCGACATCCCGATCGGCAGCCCGATCGCCGGCCGCAATGACAATGCGCTGGATGAACTGATCGGCTGCTTTGTCAACACGTTGGTGCTGCGCACCGATACCTCCGGCAATCCGAGCTTCCGCGAACTCGTGGCGCGCGTCCGTGACACGAACCTGCGCGCCTACGCCAACCAGGACCTGCCATTTGAACGATTGGTGGAAATCCTGAACCCCACCCGCAGCCGCGTGCACCATCCGCTGTTCCAGGTGATATTGGCCTTCCAGAATCGGATCGATGTCGGGCTCGACATGCCCGGACTCGGCGTTGCCTATCAGCCCATGGCGATCGATGCCGCCAAGTTCGACCTCGCCGTCATCATCGCCGAAAGACACTCACCCGACGGCGGACAGGCCGGCATCGATGGCGTGCTGGAGTTCCGCACCGACTTGTTCAACCACGGCACGGTGGATCGGATCACCGACCGCCTCGTGCGGTTGCTGGAAGCCGTGGTCCAGGACCCGGACCTGATGATCGGCCGCCTCGACCTGCTGACAGCGCAGGAACGCCGGCAGCTGCTGCATGACTGGAACGAATGCAATTCCGCGCAGCAGGCCGTCAGCTTTCCGGCAATCTTCGAAGCCCAGGCTGCTGCGCGTCCAATCGCGACCGCGCTGGTTACCTCCGGGACCACCACGCTCAGCTACGCGGACCTGAACGCGCGTGCCAACCGGCTGGCGCATCTGCTGATGCGGCAGGGTATCGGGCCCGGGGACATCGTCGCCATCGCACTGCCACGATCTCTCGGCATGATCGTCAGCATACTCGCCGTGCTGAAGGCCGGCGCCGCTTACCTGCCGATCGACCCGCGCTATCCGGCAGACCGCATCTCCCTCCTGCTCGACGACGCAAAGCCGGCCAGGGTCATCGCGGATGACGCCATTGCGACGCGCCTGCCGCCGGCCACGCCGCTTCTGGTGCTCGATTGGGTCGAAATCGGCGCTGCGATCGCAGAGCAATCCGAAAGCGATCCGGTGGACGCCGACCGCTCCGCACCGGCCAGGCTCTCCGATCCGGCCTATGTCATCTACACCTCCGGGTCCACCGGAACGCCGAAGGGTGTGGTGATCACCCACGCGGGCATCGCCAGCCTCGCTGCGACGCAAACCGAGCGATTTGCGATCACATCGGACGCACGTGTCCTGCAGTTCTCCTCCCCGAGCTTCGACGCCTCGGTGATGGAATTGTTGATGGCATTCGGCAACGGCGCGACGCTGGTCCTGCCGCCGCCGGACGCCATCATGGCCGGCCCGCCGCTGGCGAGCCTGCTGAACAATCAGCGCATCAGCCACACGCTGCTGGCACCGGCCGCTCTCGCCACATTGCCGCAGGCCGAGTATCCCGCGCTGCAAACGCTCATTGTCGGCGGCGAGGCTTGCGCGCCGGAACTGGTGGCCCAATGGTCCGGTGGGCGCCGCATGGTGAACGCCTACGGGCCCACCGAAATCACGGCCGCGGCGACAATCAGCGATCCGCTCAGCGGTGGCGGTGTGCCACCGATCGGCCGGCCCGTCGCGAATACCACGTTGTTCGTCCTGGACGACCTGCATCAGCCGGTCCCCATCGGCGTGGCGGGTGAACTGTACGTCGCCGGGCCCGGACTGGCGCACGGTTATCTCAACCGTCCCGGCCTGACCGCGGAGCGCTTCGTCGCCAACCCCTTTGGTCCGCCCGGCAGCCGGATGTACCGGACCGGCGATCTGGTGTGCTGGCGTGACGACGGCAGCCTGCATTACCTCGGCCGCAACGACGACCAGGTGAAGATCCGCGGAATCCGCGTGGAACTCGGCGAGGTCGCCGCCGCACTGCGCGCCCAGCCGGGGATCGGGCAGGCGGTCGTCGTCGTGCGCGAGGACCAGCCGAACGACCAGCGCCTGGTGGCATACCTGGTCGCGAAACCGGGTTTCGCACTTGACGTCGCGGCCGTGCGCCAGCGCCTGGTTGCCGCTCTGCCGGCGCATATGGTGCCCAACGCCTTGGTGCTTCTGTCCGCGATGCCGCTGACCACCAGCGGCAAACTGGATCGCAGTGCCCTGCCGGCGCCGGGACAGGCCATAGGCGCTGCGGCGCAACCGCCTCGCACCCCAACCGAAGCAACGCTGTGCCGGCTGTTCTCGGAAACCCTGGGTATCGCGGCGGTGGGTCCCGACAGCAGCTTTTTCGAACTTGGTGGCCATTCGCTGCTGGCAATCCGGCTGGGGCGCCGGATCCAGCAGGAAATCCAGCCGGACTTTCCGATTGCCGGCGTTTATACCCATCCCATCGTGCGCGACCTTGCCGCGCTGCTGGACGGCAGCACAGAGGGCAGCACCGCCCCGGCATTGGCCAGCGACACCGTTCTGCCAGCGCCGATCAAGGCGACCGGCACAAATCCTCCCGCCACGGCGTCAAACATATTCCTGACCGGTGCCACCGGTTTCGTCGGGGCGCACCTGCTCGCCACATTGCTGAAAGAAACCGATGCACGCATCGCCTGCCTGGTGCGCGCGCGCGATATTCCAGACGCCAGGGTGCGCGTGCAGACTTCGTTGCTGCAGTTCGGACTCGGTGCGGTCTGGGATGAAAAGCGGATCGAGCTGCTGTGCGGCGACCTCGCCGCTGCCAATCTCGGACTGGATGACACCGGCATCCGTCGTGTGCGGGGCGACTGCGATGCGATCTATCACTGCGGCGCCCAGGTCGATTTCCTGCATGCCTATGAACGCCTGAAGCCTGCGAATGTGAACAGCCTGCTGACGCTTCTCCAATGGACCACCGACGGATTACCGAAGCGCCTGCATTATGTTTCCACGTTGGGTGTCATCGATCCGTCCTACGGCGCGATCAGTGTTGCCGAGGAAGCCGAACTGGAGTCGTGCCGCGGGCTGATCGGGGGCTATAGCCAGAGCAAGTGGGTCGCAGACACGCTGGCGCGGCGCGCGCAGGCCGCGGGCCTGCCGGTGGCCGTATATCGGCTGGGCAGCGTCACCGGCGACCATAGCAACGCAGTCTGCAACGAGACCGACCTGATATGGCGCATCGCGCGGATCTGCGCCGAGCTGGGTGCGATTCCCGATCTCGACCTGGCACTCAACATGACTCCGGTCGATGATGTCGCGCGCGGCATTGTGCGGCTGGCAACCACTGATGCGTCCAGCCCACCGATCTATCATTTGCTGGCGCATTCAGCGTTGAACCTTAGCGATCTGGTGCCCGTGTTTGCCAGCCTCGGCCTGCCGATTGCCGTTGTCCCGGTGGATCGCTGGATGGACCTGGCACGCGCGCGGCTGGCATTGCGTCACGATGAAAGCCTTGCCGCCGTCGTGACCATTCTGTCGCGGCACGACACCGCAGCGGCACGGCCACAAATCGACTTCTCCTACACGCGGGACCGGTTGCGCGCACTCGATTCAGAGATCCGGCCAGTCACGCAGGATCTGCTGCGACGTTACCTGGCGATGCTGGGCATCGGCGAGGCGGCGCAGGTTCCGGCGGTAGCGAAATAACCAGGACACACACATGGCACGCTTCCTGATTGCCGGCACCCCAGTGCCCGGCCACATCGCGCCGTTGATCGCGGCCGCGCATCACCTGATCGACCGCGGACATGAGGTGGTGTTCTACACCGCAAGTGTGTTTCGCCGGCAAATAGCAGCGATCGGCGCCAGCTTCGCTCCGTTCCCGCAGGACATCGACCTGGACTACCGCAGGCTGGACGAGCATTTCCCGCAACGTGCCGCGCTGCCCGCCGGCCCGGAGCAACTCATCTTCGGCCTGAAGCATCTGTTCGCCGATGCGATGCCGGCGCAATACCGCGGCCTGCGTGCGATCCTGTGGGATTTTCCTGCCGAGGCAATTCTGACCGACACGATGTTCTGCGGCACGATACCGCTGCTATTGGCGGGGCACAGCCGCCACCCGCCCGTTATCAGCCTTGGCATCACCGCGCTTGCGTGGTCGGGCGAGGACACGGCGTTCTTTGGCACGGCCCTGCCGCCGCCGACCACGCCGGCGGCGCGTGCACGCAGTGCGGCGATGACCCGCTACATGGAGCAGAACGTGTTTGGCGAGGTGCAGTGCTGGTTCGATGCCATATTGGCGAAGCTGGGCCTGCCGCCACTGCCGCGCTTCCTGTTCGACAGCTTCATCTCATTGCCCGATCGCTATCTGCAGCTCACCGCCGAAGCGTTCGAATATCCGCGCCGTGACCTGCCCGAGACCGTGCGCTTCGTCGGTCCTCTGTTTCCGCGGCCCGGCACGCAATTCGAGCCACCCGACTGGTGGGAAGAGCTGGATGGGTCACGGCCGGTGGTGCTGGTCACTCAGGGCACGCTCGCCAACACCGACCTGACGCAGTTGGTTGTACCGACACTGACCGCGCTCGCCAATGACGATGTACTGGTGATAGCGACGACGGGTGGCCCGCCATTGGATGCGATCTCTATTCCGCTGCCGGCCAACGCCCGGGCTGGCGTTTTCCTGCCCTTTGACCGGCTGCTGCCCAAGGTCGATGTGATGGTCACCAACGGTGGTTACGGCGCGGTGAACCACGCACTGAGCCTCGGGATCCCGCTGGTGGTTGCCGGCGACACCGAGGAAAAACCGGAAATTGCGGCGCGGGTTGGCTGGTCGGGCGTCGGTATCAACCTGGAAACGGGCCGTCCCACGCCAGAGCAACTTCAGGATGCCGTCCAGGTGGTGCTTCGCGACTCATGCTTTCGCAATGCAGCCAGAAGGATGCGAGCCGAGTTCAGTCGATACAACGCACGCGAGGAAATCGTCGCGGCAGTGGAAGGCTTCGCCGGCGTCACTGCATGAACAAGATCGAGCCGGCACCGCCGAGACCGGTGCCGTACGATCGCGTTTTCCGGCCGGCAGGCCGGCGGGCAGGAACGTACCCCTCCAAACTCAGCCTGGACCGCCCGTGCGACACGGGCGGGCCCCAGCGTGCCGCGCTGGGCTTCATTCTGGTCACTGTCGCACTCGACATGCTGGCAATGGCCATCGTGATTCCGGTGCTGCTCAGGCTGGTGCTGGCGTTCCTCAACGGTGATACCGCACGTGCGGCCGGCTGGTTTGGATTGTTTGGTACCATCTGAGCCTTCATGCAGTTCATCTGCGCACCGGTTCAAGGAGCGCTGTCCGACCGCTTGGGCCGTCGCCCGGTTATCCTGTTGTCGAATTTCGGCCTGGCGCTGAACTATTTGTTGATGGCGCTTGCGCCCAATCTTTCTGTGCTGTTGATTGGCCGCCTTATTTCGGGTGCGTCGGCGGCGAGCATGTCGGTTGGCGGCGCCTACATAGCCGATGTCATGCCTCCTGGGCGGCGATCCATCGGGTTTGGCAGGATCAACGTCGCCATCGGTATTGGCCTGGTTCTCGGACCGGCAATGGGCGGCGTGCTTGGTGCACACAATCCTCGCCTGCCATTCTGGGTTGCGGCCGGGCTCAGTCTTTTGCCATGGCATGCGAATCGCGGCCAGTCCGAATTTCGAGCCGCTGATCGTTCGGCAGGGGCTGGAATTCGCCTTACTAATAGGCAGCGACTTTGATACCAAGCAGCGTCGCGGGCCATTCCCCAGGGCGGTCAGCTAATCAGCGCGTGTCCGCCGCTGAAACTGGTGTGGTTGCCCAACAAAGTGGCCGCTGTCTGCCCGGCAGTCATATTCAGCAGTACCACCCCACAAGCCGGGTTCGCACTGCTGGTGATTGCAATCGCTGCCAGCCCATTCGCACTTGTATCATACGCTTGCAATGTACTGCTTGCAGCACCCATCAGGTCGATGTTCAGCTCGTCGGTGCCATAGACGAAACCCGCAATCGTCTCTATGCCGCTGCTGGGCGTCAGAGCATATTCGATGGTATCCTCACCGGACCCTAATGTGATCGCATCAGGGCTGCCGATGAAAGTCAGGTGGGCACCGTTCAAACCTGGAGTGGCACTGGCGCCGTTGCTGCCGAGATTGATTGTGGTTACCTGCGCCTGATTGCTCAGGTTCAGAACATCACCGGCGCCTACGGTAGTCACCAAAGCGGTCGACAGCCTGCCGTCGCCGTTCAAGTCCTGGCCGAACGTTGGCTCCAGGTCTTCCAGCGCAAAACTCTCCCCAGGCACCACACCGGTCGGGCTGCCGGTATAGTTGCCGTTGATGTCGGTGCTCCACACGACGTATTCATCTGCGCCCATAACCGTCCAGGCGACGTCATAGCCGGTCGCAGTCTGTACGGCCCCGATCGGCACCACATTGCTTCCGAACTGACCGACCGTGACCGGGCTGTTTTGATACTGTAGGATCGGGCCGGTGCCGCCTGTGTCTTCCAGCACATACGCATTGCCGACCGACGCGAGCGTCGTTGTGTTATCTATTTGAATGATGGAAGTTGGTTTTAGGCCGATCGTGCCGTCACCATTCAGGTCGTAATTGAAGCTCCGTTCCAGCTCTTCCAGCACCGGGCTGTTTCCCGGTACCACGCCTGTGGGGCTGCTGGCATAGTCGCCGCTGGCGTTCGTGTTCCACACGACGTATTCATCGGCGCCCGTCACCTTCCACGCGACTTCGTAGCCTCCGTTCGACAGCGCCGCCGCCGCATAAGGCACCACGTTCGTCCCAAACTGGCCGACCGTCACCTGGCTGTTTTGGTATTGCAGCGCGACACCAGAGGCGAGCGACGCCCCGATCACATAGTTGCTGCCAACCTGCCAGATGTTCGGGTCGAGGGACGCACCCACAGGCCCGATCGTGCCATCGCCGTTCAGGTCGTAATTGAAACTCGGTTCCAGCTCTTCCAGCTCCAGGTTGGTCCCCGACACGACTCCCGTGGGGCTGCTGACGTAGTCGCCGCTGGTGTTCGTGTCCCACACCACATACTCATCGGCACCAATAACCTTCCACGCGACCTCGTAACCGCCACCCGGCAGTTGCGCTGCGGCGTAGGCAACGACATTTGTACCGAACTGGCCGATCGTCACCGGGCTGTTCTGATATTCCAGCAGCACACCAGAGGCGAGCGACGCACCGATGACGTAGTTGCTTCCAATCTGCCAGATATCCGGCCCCAGCAATGTGCCGGCCGGCCCTATCGTGCCATCACCGTTCAGGTCGTAGTTGAAACCTGGTTCCAGCTCTTCGAGCATGACATTGGTCCCTGGTACCACGCCTGTCGGGCTGCCGACGTAATTGCCGTTGGAATCGGTATTCCAAACCACGTACTCATTGGCGCCGATCACCTTCCACGCGACTTCGTAACCGCCCCCCGACAGCCGGGCCGCGGCGTAGGCA
>Ga0335072_10007122_pt1 | contig 16323 bp, 11 predicted proteins | sample Lox_Sample_21_FD_206725 | JGI IMG/M metagenome (GOLD analysis project Ga0335072, IMG submission 206725) | Soil microbial communities from Loxahatchee National Wildlife Refuge, Florida, United States - Lox_Sample_2.1 | ecosystem: Environmental > Terrestrial > Soil > Wetlands | place: USA...
ATCCTTCAGAACATCGAAGTTCTGTCGGCCGGAACAGACATCCAAAAGGATGCCGAGGGCAAGCCGAAGCAGGTTCAGGTCGTGAACCTGCTGGTAAACCCGGAGCAGGCGCAGGACCTCTCGTTGGCTGCCAGCCAGATGAAGATTCAACTCGTTCTCAGGAATCCTTTGGATACTAAAGTTGCCCAGGTTCCCGAAACCGAAATGGCGAGCCTGTTTACTGGACAAAAGCCACCTGCTCCGAAAAGCCATGGTGAAGCCCCCAGGCGTGCCAGGCCAGCTGCCCCGCCGCCCTTCACGATACAGGTCATCAATGGATCAAAGCAGACTGAGCAAAAATTCTCTTCTTCCGAGGGACAACAAAAGTGAAATCGAGAGCCGGCACCATCATTGCCCTTTTCAGCGCAATCGTCTTGATCTTCGGTTCCAGCGTGTCCCTGCGAGCTCAGGCTGCAGCGGAAGCGGTTCAGGCAGGCGCAGCTGCCGCCCAGACGACGCCATCGCAGCCTAAGGTTCCCGTACCTCCAGCTCAACCAGCGGCACCCGCTCCAACCCCGATCCTGCAACCTGTCGGGCCGACCACACAAGATTCCTCAAATGAACTCTCCGTGGCTGTCGGCAAGTCGGTGGTTCTCGATCTGGCTCGGCCGGTTACGCGGATCGTTGTTGGATTTGGCGATTTTGCCGAAGCCGAAGCGGTCAGTCCGACCCAGGTACTTGTGAATGGGAAGGCGCCTGGAGAAACGACGCTCATCCTTTGGGATGTCAGCGGCGGACGTCAGTTCTTCAACGTGACGGTACGTGCGAGCAAGTTTAATGAGAACGATCAGCTCGAGGCGCTTCGGCGCGAACTCAGAGCCGAACTTCCCGGCCAGGTCGTACGGGTCAGCGAGGAGAACGGCAACGTATTCATTCGCGGTACAGTGAACGATCTCAGCAGTTCAGAGCGTGCGGTCGCAATTGCTTCGACAGCCGGCAAAGTTGTTAACCTGCTGGACGTTAACCTTCCGGCCGCAGAGCCCCAGATTCTCCTCAAGGTACGGTTTGCCAGCATCGACCGGCAAAAGAGCCGTCAGTTCGGGATTAACCTGTTCAGCCTGGGTGCCGGAAATACGATTGGAACTGCAGGCACAGGACAGTTCTCGCCACCTTCCATTACCCTTGCCGGCGGGCAAACTTCGACCGGAGAGATACTCAGCCAGCCTTCTCTCAATTTGTCGAATGAACTCAATCTCTTTGCGTTCTACCCTGGAATCAATCTGGGTGCCACGATTCAGGCACTTGAGCAAAGAGGCTTGGCGGAGACTCTCGCCGAGCCAAACCTGCTCGCAGAAAATGGCAAACAAGCCAGCTTTCTTGCCGGTGGAGAATATCCGTATCCTGTGGTCCAGGGAATTTCGGGAGGCGTGAGCGGAGCGGTCACGATTCAATTCAAGGAATATGGAATCCGGCTGAGTTTTCGCCCGACGATTACTCCGCGGGGAACAATCAAACTTCAAGTTGCGCCGGAAGTCAGCGCTCTGGATTTCGCGGATGCGGTTACGATCGGCGGATTTACGGTACCCGCAATCACCGAGCGCAGAGTCAAGACGGAAGTTGAACTCCAGGATGGTCAAAGCTTTGCGATTGGCGGTTTGCTGAATAACACCGAAACGGAGACGTTTGAGAAGATTCCCTTCTTAGGTGATATTCCGATTCTCGGAAAGTTCTTCCAGTCGATCACGCGGAACAAGACCAACACAGAGTTAATCGTAATTGTGACACCGGAGATCGTGTCGCCAATTCCGGCCGGTACGCCGCTCCCCAGCCTCAAGTTCACGCAGCCTTTCCTGCCGCCGAACTCAGCTATTCCGATGTACACTCCGGATACTAAGACGGCTGAAAACACACAACCTCCGCCACCGACTGCTATACCGGTTGAGAAGCTCATCGAGAGCATGAAGCCGGAACCTCCGCTCACGAACGATCAGGGCGGCGGGATGCAACCGACAGGGATGTCGGTCAGCGCCGGGGGCAGCGGTCCATAGCCGTTGACACTCGGCTAACTCCGGCTCAGCTGATTGGATTGGTATTCAGACTTTTTCATCCCCGACGAGCAATCTCGCCGGGGATTCTCTTGTCCAGGATGATGCGCAGAACAGAGGATGATCTCATTCTCCAGGGTTGCCAAGGACGCCCCTATTTTTGAGTTGGACGCACCCAGAAGGGCCAAGGAGACTATTGATGAGTCGACCGCGGAAGCTATCCTCAAAAAGTCGGAAAAAGAGTGCACAGAATCTTTCTAGCGCGAAAAGCTCACACGTAAAGGTGACGAATCTCACGCGGCAGTCGGAGCTGGGTAGCCGAATCGAAGTTGCAGACCGTGGGCCTGCGCGTACCAAAGGCCTGCTGGGCCGCAAACAGCTCGGCCCAGGCGAGGGAATGTGGATTGTCCCTTGCGAATCTGTGCACACATTCTTCATGCAATTCCCAATCGATCTGGTTTATCTTGACCGGAATCATCGCATTACCAAGGTGCGGCACTCAGTCCCGCCCTGGCGGCTGTCCGCTTGTTTGTCCGCACATTCCGTCATTGAGTTGCCAGCGGGCACCGTTCGCACAACAAAGTGCGAGAAAGGCGATGTCATCGAGCTTGCCGGGGTCTCGCACAGTTGAACGGAATACGGGTCCCGCTCCGGGACTGAAGGCTGGAGCCTCTTCATACCCTCGGGACGGGCTTAGCCGCTGGCTCACATGGCATGCAACCTTGGATCCAATGATTGAGAAGGATGTCTCGCGACCGCAACGGACTATCAGGCGAATCGCTTGGTTCCAACAAGCGAATACAGACCATTTCTCAGTTCAAGATCGAAAATATGCCCAGCATATGTACGAGGAGTTCAGCCGCTTCGGACTTCTGAATGACCCATTGGTTTACACTTTCGGGTCAAGTAAGGCCAAGTGTGGCCGCAGCGCATCTAGATGTATACAGAAGTTTACAGTCCGCTTCCCTTTCAGCTTGTAAATGCTTGATTCTTACCACTAAATGGGGATAGCAAAAATGGCAGCGGACTTGCTATAAACTTACTAACCCGGCCCGTGGCTGGCAAAAAAATCAAGCTTAGGAGAAAACAAAAATGAACGATCTGATGCTCAAGATGTATATCACTTGCAAGTCTCTCATGGAGCGCGAGGAAGGCCAGGACCTGGTCGAGTACGCCCTCGTGGTTGCCTTAATCGCTTTCGGCGCGATCGCCGGAATGAATGCGTTGGCTGGCGGCATCAACAGCGCGTTTAACACTGTAAGCAGCAAGCTTATCTCCAACATCTAAGGTATTCCGCTCTGGAATATTCCGGAGCGGTAACCGGAATAAACGCGGTAGGAGCCAAATCGCTGCAGGAGTACCGATGGTCAGCCTGAGCATGCTCCTTCATTCGGTGTAAACACGCAGTGTGAAGGTAGCTGGTTGAGGGACAAAGGCTTCGGGTCCTGCAGATCGATTCGGCACTATACGGCGCTTCCTGATACCTGATTGTTTCTTGGGTCAGAAGTGCATGCGCTTCCCAGGCGCGCGGTGTTCACCGCATCCACGCGTTGAGGAAGTATTGTTCTGCCTGCTGGTTTGCCAATGCCCCTCATGGGACAGTGAAGCGCAGGTCATCTTCTTGGTTTCTCGCGGGGGAGCGATCCATCGGGCACACAACCAGTGTCCGGGGTCTCTCCCTCAAGCTTTGTTTGGTCAGTCCAGCACTCATCACGCACTCGTCTCTTGTTATTTCACCGAGCATGAGTCGTCTCAATCCTTGCTGAGACCAGGGTAATCTGCCCTCGAGACTCTCAAACTCTTTCGCGTTCAGTTCCTGTTGCCCGGTTTTGAGGCGTCAGAAAGCTGCATCGATCAATGCAGAAACCTTTTGCTATTCTGTGTTTCAGAAAACGGTGGTGAAAATCGGCAAATGACCGGTTCACGCAAGAACGGCGTTTATCTCTTGCTCTTGAGCTGTGGGATCTCTGTCATATGGGCTCTTGCGCTCGACAGCGGGAAGCAGGGCATGGCTATGGGGTTTCCAGGGATCTATTATGGAACTCAATGTCTGGTTCAGCATTGTGATCCCTACAACATGTCCGAACTCAATAATTTCTATTCATCTCAGGTGCAAGTATCAGATTTGGATTCGGTGCAGCGCCGGCAATCAATCACCCTGTATGTGAATTTGCCGCCCACATTTCTAGTCGTTGCTCCATTCGCGCTGCTGCCATTCAAAATCGCGGCCGTCATTTGGGCGAGCTTAACGGTGGCCAGTTTTTCACTTGCTGCGTATCTCGTTTGGACGCTCGGTCGCCTCCGAGCATCGAAAGTCGCTCTTTTTCTCGCATGCATTTTTCTTGCAAACGCCGAAACAATCTTTGCCGGCGGCAACACGGCAGGAATCGTCGTGAGCTTTTCAGTCATAGCCGTTTGGTGTTTTCTCCAGAACCGATTCGTCACGGCAGGCACCATCTGTCTGGCGATCGCCCTTGCAATCAAACCTCATGACGCAGGTTTTGTTTGGCTCTATTTCCTGCTCGCAGGTACCGTCTATCGAAGACGTGCTCTGCAATCAGCCGCTATAGCACTTGTTCTGGCTTTTTCGGCAATCCTGTGGGTCTCGCGCGCCGCTCCACATTGGATTCAGGAATTTCGCACAAATATGAGCTTCATTTCCGCGCACGGAGGAATTAACGACCCTGGCCCTGCCTCGATCGGCATGCGGATACCGGGCATGATAATCGACCTGCAGACCATTCTGAGCGTGATTTGGGACGACCCGCGCTTTTATAATGCTGCGTGCTATTTTGTTTGTGGGATTCTCGGATCCATTTGGCTTTGGAAGACCGTGAAATCACGCTTCTCAACGGAGAGCGCTTGGCTTGCGCTCGCATCAGTTTCAGCATTAACGATGCTCGTGACCTATCATCGTCCATACGACGCAAAGCTACTGCTGCTGACCGTTCCTGCCTGCGCCATTCTATGGGCCAGAGGTGGCAAGGTCGGCTGGATCGCATTGCTGCTAACTACTACCGGGACCGTGATGACTGGTGATCTGCCTTTGGCGATTCTCATGATTCTGACCGAAAAACTGAAACTTTCCGGGGCGGGAATCGGCCAAGAGGTTCTTGCTCTCTTATTGACTCGGCCACTTCCATTGATCCTGCTTTCGATTTCAATCTTCTACTTGTGGGTATACGTGCGGCAACTTGCGAAAATAGAGGAACTTGCCCTGGCAGAGGTGAGGGCTCCGGTTTGACACTGCATATCATGATGCTTTCGTCTAGGTACCGTTCAGCCAGACTGTCTCTCGAATTGCGTCATGCAGCGGTTTTTTCACCCCCTGTGTGAGCCGCTAAGTACGCAGTATTTGCCGACGTCGAGGAGGCGACAATCTTTAATTTTCCCACGATCACCGCGCAACAAATCGGAGAGAGTCTCCTCGCAATTCCCGCTTTCATTCCGGCGCTGGTTTGCCCGGGTTACCTTGCTGGTTGGTTTACTCATTTTCACGGGTTTAGGAAACGCTCATTCGTCGAGCAAATTTTTTGGAGCCTCCCGATATCCCTGGCAATTTCTGTAATTGGATCCGTGCTCATTGGCAAATTTCTCTCTCTGACAGTAGCTGTAGTGTGCTTGCTCGCGTGCTCGGTTGTGTGGCTAGCGCTGATTTGCCGAGAATGTTATCGCGCGTGGCACCTCGGTAAAAGAGAAAATGCTGGGTGTGGACCTTTCAGTTGGAGGGCTTCCTTGTTCGCGTTGATCTGGATTGCGGTTGCGGTTTTATCGCTCGTCGATCTCCAGAGTCACCAGCAACTCTTCATGAACTTGGCTGTCTTCGATCAGTCTGCAAGAGTTAACTGGACCGAGGCTGTTCTTCGGACAGGAGTTCCCCCAGCCAATCCGATGTACCTATACAAACATCAAGCTTCAATGCGTTACTACTACTTCTGGAACGTCCTCTGTGCGGTGATATCGAAGACCGCAAGACTCCCGGTTCGTGCAGTCTTCGTCGCCAGTTGCGTATGGGTAGGGTTCATTCTCGCCGCCTTGTGTGGACTCTACCTGAAACATTTCCTCGGAGCAGGCAAACGACTGCGGATCACATTTCTCCGTACAATCGCTCTTCTGGCAGTCACAGGAATTGGAGCCAGTCTCGATCTTCTCAGTTTGTTAGGCTTGAAGGGCGCCCAGATTGAAGGACCAGCTGAGGACCGCGTTCCAAGTTGGCTGGTCTCCTTCTTTTTCGTTCCTCATCATGTGGCAAGCATGCTCTGCTGCATGCTCGCTTTTCTGCTGGCATGGATGGCCGCTAAAAGCCCAGCGCCCCAGCGCGCGGCGAGCCTTATCCTGATCGCTTTGTCCCTCGCAAGCGCCTTCGGCCTTTCTATCTATGTTTCTTTCGCATTTTTTCTTGTGATGCTTGTTTGGGCCATCTGGCAGGTCCTGATTGAACGCTCATCGCACGCTGCATTCCTGCTGATGGCGAGCGGAGTTGCGGCCATTGTGTTACTTCTTCCATACCTTTCCGAGCTCACTCAGGACAAATCCAAAATGCAGGGCGGGGCGCTCTTCTCATTTTCAGTTCGAGAGATCATCCTCCCGGATAGTCTCATGACGTCGGGCATATTTCACCATCTCGCCATCGGTCATCCTTTGCTGACATTGAACCTTGCCAAGCTCATTCTTCTCATCCCTGGTTACGCGCTGGAACTGGGTTTCTATTTCGCAATTCTCCTCATCTGTCTTATCCCATCGTGGCATGGCCGAGCATTGCTGACTTCAGAACAGAGATCATTGGTGTTCATCGGGGTAACTACTATCCCGCTGATTTCCCTCGTGCGTTCCGGTGTGCTAGACATTAACGACTTTGGCGTGAGAGGGGCTCTCCCGATGCAATTTGCATTGCTTCTTCTGGCGTCGGATGTTACGTCTCGCTGGAGTGATGCGCGAACTGCACCTGTTGACTCCGATAATGCCAAATGCCCACAGTTCCAAGTTCCATCTTGGTTGCGCTCCCTTGCTTCCTTGGCTCTTATCCTCGGAGTGGTTGGATTTGCGTATCAAGCATTCATGCTGCGTTTTTTCCTTCCTATCGCAGGAACTGCGCACGACCTGTCAGCGAATATATCAGTAAACAACCTGTCTCACGATGCGTATATCTCAGCGATCGGCTACATGCAACTTGACAAGTCCATCCCGCGCGATGCCATTACGCAATTCAATCCTGTAGTCCGCGAAAGTTTCCTTTGGACAAGCGTCGATTTGCTGGGTATCGACCGCCAAGCGGCCATTTCGTCTGATCAACCATGGTGTGGGGCAGAATTTGGGGGAGACCCGAGCGGCTGCGCTCCCATGGCTGCCGCCATCGACGCGGTGTACGGCGGCACCTCTGCCGAACGGGCGTTGGCCGTTTGTCAACGCTATGGAATACAGTACCTTGTTGCCCGCGTCTACGATCCAGCATGGAAGGACAAGAGCGGGTGGGTGTGGACTCTTCCGCCAGTAGTGCAAGATCCAGAGTTTCGTGCGGTTGACTGCCGCCAATGATTGCAGGACAGTTGCGGGGAGACAAGAAGATGACGAGAGAGCGACTAGATGGCTTCTACCTACTGTTGATCAGCGCATTGCTGTTTCTTACATCGGGCATCGCTCTGGAAAGTACATCACCGGCCGCAATGCAGGATTTCAGAGTACTCTATAACCCTGCGCGCTGCCTCATTCAGCATTGCGATCCTTACAACGAGACCGAGGTGCTTCGCGTAGATCGGGAGATAAATGGGAACAAGCCTCCACGTAACACGATCGTCCAGCAGATTGTAACAAGGTATATTTATCCGCCAACAACGTTTTCTTTTACTCTGCTTTTCGCGATTCTGCCTTGGGAAATTGCTCGCACGTTATGGATGGCACTCACGCTGGGAGGCTTGGTTGTTTCTTCTTTTTTGATTTGGGATTTGGGTGCGGATTACGCGCCGATTTTGTCCGGCATTCTTGCAGGCTTCTTACTTGCGAATTGCGAATCAATCGCAGTTTCAGGAAACGCAGCTGGGATTGTTATAAGCCTTTGTGCGGTGGCCGTCTGGTGCTTTCTAAGGGAAAAGCTGGTCCCGCTTGGAATCCTCTGCTTGGCGATCAGCATAGCAATAAAGCCTCACGATTCAGGCCCCATATGGTCTCTTTTCTTACTTGTAGGCGGAGTTTATCGCAAAAGAGCGTTGCAGATTCTTATCCTCCTTGCCATCTTTAGTCTACCATCTATCCTCTTGGTCTGGCGCGTGTCGCCGCATTGGATGTACGAAATGGAATCCAACATCTCGGCATTTTCGACCCGAGGTGGGCTGAACGATCCAAGTCCCGCTGCTGCAGTTGCGAACGGCCCGGGGATGCTGACAAGCCTTCAAGGAATCAGCAGCATTTTCTGGAGTGATCCGCATATCTATAACACGGTCGCGTACCTGGTATGCGCGCCCCTCCTCTTTGCATGGGCGCTTATTGCTCTCCGCTCTCGTCCGTCGCGGCCAGGAATCTTGCTTGCGCTTGGGACAATTGCGGCCCTTTCCCTACTCCCTGTCTATCATCGCCAATATGACGCCAAACTATTGCTGCTTGCGATTCCAGCTTGCGCAATGCTCTGGTCTGAAGGAGGCTTGACCAGTTGGGCTGCACTCCTGGTCAGTGCCGCGGGACTCATCGGAACCGCGGACTTGCCCCAGACAGCGTTCGAAGCACTTATCGATCACTTTGGCGTACATGCTACGACACAGTTCGCGGAAAAACTCGCCGCCCTGCAGGCCTTTCCAGCCCCACTCCTCGTAACTGCCATGGGAATCTTCTACCTTCTGATTTATTGGCGGCGCCCATCGGGTCAATTCGCGGCTGCGGAAGACAGAACTTCTCGACTGGGATAGTACGGAAATTGATCGTCGCTTTAAGATCACATCGGAATTACGATCATCGAAATTCGATTTTCGGAGCGATGCCGGGTAGAAGCAAGGTCGCCCCTGCCGTCCTCCTAGACCTCCGGGACATGCGGTTCCGTATCCGGGGGTTCATGAGACACACAGGTGGCGTTGCCGAGTATCCAGCAGCGAAACCAGCCCCATACGGTCAAAACAGGACTTGGGAGAGGCGTGGTTCATGTGCGATGCGCCGCAATTCCACCCATTGCCGACAGAGCAGGATTCGCAGCTTATGCCCGATCCAGCCCTCGAGTTCTTCCAATACGCCCTTTACTTCGGTGAGCCGGAAGTAAGATCCCATCCCATGCTCAAGGTCACCGTTCTCATTTCCATGGTACTTGCGCAGTCAGCCCCTTGCCCTCGGGGGTCAGTCAAAGCGGCCACTTAGGGTCACTTCAAAACCGGCCACCAGTTTTGAGGTGACCGCCGAGGACCCTTCTCGTTCAGCTAACATTTCCCCTTGCCGGGTGTGTAGAAGACTTACGCCTCCAAGTGAGTGCGCCTTGCCGGGTGCACCAAGTAAAAAGCGGGTTCTCTGCGGCCGCGTAACCCGATCGCGTACAGCCGATTCAATTTGATTACCGAGGGACAAGGGGCAACTCTTTAGCCGCTAGGCGGGCTACGCGTAAAGCCAATCCAAGAGGCCTCATCTAAGCAGTCACTTCAGATCTCGCCAATTGGGGCCAAATGCGAGATCGGCAACGAGCGGCACGCTCAGTTCTGCCACTCCTTCCATTTCAGCGCGAACCAGCCCCTCAACTTCGGCTGTTTCGTCCTTGGGCACCTCGAATAGCAACTCGTCATGTACCTGAAGGACCATGCGGGTCTTGAGATTCCTCTGCGAGAGTTTGCGGTCGAGTTCGATCATTGCCAGCTTGATGAGGTCAGCGGCGGTTCCTTGCAGGGGCGTGTTGATGGCAGTACGTTCGGCAAATCCCCGCTGATTGGAATTGCGGCTCTCAATGTCGGGGATTGGCCGTTTACGTCCGAACATGGTGCGCACAAAACCGTCGCGCCGCGTGGCTTCGAGCGTCCTTTCGATGAATTCCTTAACTCCCTGATAACGAGCAAAGTAGCGATCGATGTAAGCACGCGCTTCAGCCTGCGGAATATTGAGTTGAGCAGCCAACCCGAACGCCGAGATGCCGTAGACGATTCCGAAGTTCACGGCCTTGGCGCGATTGCGGGTTTCCTTGTCCATGGTGTCAGCGGGGACGCCAAAAACCTCGCTCGCGGTCAGCGTATGAATATCTTCGTTGTTGGCGTAAGCCCGAAGCAGCAAAGGGTCGCCGCTGAAATGCGCGAGCAAGCGCAGCTCGATCTGCGAGTAGTCGGCTGAAAGCAACTGCGTACCGGGGGCGGCAATGAATGCTGCGCGAATCTCGCGACCGAGTTCGGTTCGGATTGGGATATTCTGCAAATTCGGATTCACTGAGGAGAGCCGCCCGGTTGCGGTCGCGGCGGCCTGGAAGGTGGTATGCACGCGGGATTCCGTGTCAGCTTGCAACGGCAACGCATCGATGTAATTCGATTTCAGCTTGGCAAGGTGCCGATATTCGAGTACAAGCTTTGGGACTTCGTGTTTTTCAGCCAATTGCTCTAGGACATCCTGCGCCGTCGAGATCACCTTGCTCTTTCCGCGCACGGTCGGCGCCGGCAGACCCATGTGCGTGAAAAGCACTTCGCCGAGCTGTTTTGGAGAATTGATGTTGAATCGGCGCCCAGCGAGTTCAAAGATGCGCTCTCCTACTCGGTCCAATTCGACGGAGAACCGCTTGGACAGTCCATCCAGAACATCCGTATCGATACGTACGCCGGCATGTTCCATGCGATAGAGGACTGGCGCCAATGGCAGGTCAATTTCGGAGTAGGCGCGCGCAACTCCGGACGCATCTACTTCGGCTCGCAATTGAGGTGCAAGGCCCTGGATTGTCGCTGCCGCGGCGCATAGAGTGGACGGCGGCGTCTGGCCATGGCGCGCCGATACGTCGGCCAGCGCCTGGGTAGCGTGTGTCGGATTCAGCACATAAGAGAGCAGCATCGTGTCGTCCACAGCGCCATCAAGTTTCACGCCGAGTCCACACAGAACATGGAGCGCAAGCTTCCAATCGTGGACACGCTTGGAAACCGAAGCATCTTCAAGCAGCGCGCTCAGTTCCTTCGTTAACGGAAGCCGCAAGGCCAAACCGGCTTGTGCACATACGCCGACGTTGGAACGGGTTTTACGTTCTGCTTCCTCCACCGCCTCAAGGAGCGACAGAGTCTGAGGTGCGTCGTCGTCGGACGGGGGCTCGGCGGGCTCTGCCGCATCGAGCGCAAACGCGAAGCCATTTTTTCGCGCTGCCTCATAGAATGCGGCGGCCTGTTGATCGGTCGGCTCATCGACCAGCTCGATTGCGGGGCCGGTCGTCGACGGCTCAAGTTCGCGCAACAGCGAAGTGAACTCGAGCTCCGTGAAAAGCTCGCGGCAGCCTTCGGCGTCTGGCAGTTGAGTTTCCATCGCGCTCAGGTCCAGTTCGAGCGGCACATGGCTATCGATCGTAACCAGTTCCTTCGAGAGCAGCACGGCGCTGCGATTCTGTTCGAGTGACTCGCGATAACTCTTCCGCTTTACCTCTGCGGCGCGGTCGAGCACGGACTCGACACTGCCGAACTCCACGATCAGATCCACGCTCCCCTTGTCGCCGATGCCGGGAGCGCCCGGAATGTTGTCAACCGTGTCGCCGCGCAAGGCCATTACGTCTACGACCTTTTCCGGCGGCACTCCAAGAACTTCAGTGACCTTTGCGGGATCAAGGATCAGATTGTCCTTCTGCGGATTCAAGATCTTCACCCGCGGCGTCACCAATTGCATCATGTCCTTGTCACCTGAGACGATGAAAACCTCATGGTCTTGCGCGGCGGCCTTGCGTGCCAGGGTACCGATCACATCATCGGCTTCAAATCCCTCGACCTCAAGGATCGGAATGCGGTACGCCACGAGCGCACGACGGATGTAGGGAACCTGGCGCCGCAAGTCATCAGGCATGGACTGGCGATTCGCCTTATAGCCCTCGTAGGTGACTTCTTCAAAGCTCTGCGCTTTCGAGTTCCATTTTCGCAGGGGGCCCATGGTGCGTGCGCGCTCGTCGCGGAAGACCTCGCCGCTCGGATCGAATACCGCCGCAAAGTAGCGGGGCGTAAAGTCCTGACGCAGTTTTCTGATCATGTTTACAAAAACGTAGATCGCCGCCGTGGGAAGGCCGGTGCGTGTTGACATGGGTCTGCTGCGCTGCATTGCGTGGTATGCGCGGAAGATGAACGACATGGCATCGAGCAGAAAGACGGGCGGCTTGGTTTGGTCGGGCACGCTACAGAGTCTATCAGCGATGGTTGAAGCATGAACCCAGACGACGACTTCCAAGCGACCGGGGAGCCGTCTCGTGCTCCCCCCTGGTTCCCCCAACGGTACCGTGGCAATAACAAAAATCCTATCGCCAAGGGCTTCGCAGAGCTTGTAAGCTTATTGTCATCATCTTCTTCATCGCGCAGCTAGATGACCACCATGAATTCCAACGCTGGCAGTACAATATCCGGCACAGAACCGGAGTGCCCAACATCTCGCAATACAGAAGGCTACCGCTATGACGGCACCTTCTATCGATACATTGAATTGGGATCACTCCGCTCCGCAAGTGTTATTGTTCCGCTCGTATTGCGTGAACTATTGCCAAGGAGTGTGATTGACGTCGGATGTGGTGCCGGGGCTTGGCTCTCGGAATACCGAAACCGTGGGATTGAAGATTGTTTGGGATTAGACGGCGCGTATGTCTTGCAGGCTGGCCTCCTAATTGATGCTGAGCATTTTCTGGCTCTCGATGTTGTAAAGGATTTCGACGTTGGACGTCGGTTTGATCTTGTTCAGTGTCTCGAGGTGGGAGAACATCTTCCCGAAGATTCTTCCAGAACCTTGGTCGAGAATCTAACCAGACATGGTGACCGTGTCCTGTTTTCTGCCGCCACTCCTGGACAGGGCGGCGAAAATCATATCAACGAAAAGTCGCATGAATTCTGGCGACGATTGTTTGAGGAGTATGGGTACAAGCCCTTCGATCCGATCCGCCCAATGATCAAAGGAAACGCCATGGTGGAATCCTGGTATCGCCGGAACATCATACTCTACGTTGCGAAGGGAGCTTTTGCAGACCTACCGCCAAGCGTGCTTGGCACAGAGATAGCTGATGATCGGGCGATTCCAGAGGTGAGTTCATTCGCCTACAGATTGAGAGCGCGGGTGGTCTCCACGCTGCCAATGTGGTTAGTGTCAAAGATTGCGCTTGTCAAGCACAAGCTCGTCGTTGCGCATCGTCGTTTTAGGAGCAGATAATTGGATTCTGAAAAAACGAACCGGGAGGTTCAATTCCACATTGAAGGTGCTGCAAATGCGGAAATGCGGAATGAGCCGTCCGAGCGCAGTTCTTGCCCAAGATTGACGCTCATCGTTCCTTGCCACAATGAAGAGCAAGTTCTGCCAGAGACTTTTTCACGCCTCGGAAGGTTGTTTGATGAATTGACACAGGCAGGACTGATCCTTCAGCCTGCTGTATATTTCGTCGACGATGGTTCAACCGACGGTACTTGGGGTTTGATTGAGAGGCTTTCGACTGCAGATTTCCGCTGCAAAGGACTGAAGCTTTCCCGGAACTTCGGCCAGCAGAACGCTCTTCTCGCCGGTTTGCTTTCCGTTTCGGGCGATGTATTAATTAGCCTCGATGCCGATTTGCAGGATGACGTTGCAGCGATCAAGGACATGGTACTTGCCTACGCGCGGGGCGCAGAAGTAGTTTACGGAGTTCGGCGCAGCAGAAAGACCGATAGCCTTTTCAAGCGTTCAACTGCCGAGAGCTTTTATCGGCTTCTCCAAGTGATGGGTGTGCAACTTATTTTCAATCACGCTGATTTTAGGCTGTTGAGCCGGAGAGTGGTGGAAGAACTGCGGAACTGTGGCGAAAGAAACCTGCTTCTTAGGGGCCTAATTCCGCAACTTGGTTTCCCGTCGGCGCTGATCTACTATGACCGGGATGAGCGCTTTGCCGGTCAAACCAAGTACTCCGTTTCAAAGATGGTTTCACTCGCGGTCAGTGGAATTACATCCTTTACAGAGGTGCCGTTAAGGATTATTACACTCGTCGGAATGACCGTTTCTCTTATCAGTTTTGCGATGGCTGCGTGGGCGCTTGTGATACGGTTTTTCAACCCCGCGGCTGTCCCCGGATGGGCATCCATCGTGATTCCACTCTATATGCTCGGTGGAGTGCAGTTGATCTGTCTCGGCGTTATTGGCCAATACCTGGCAAAAATCTACACAGAGACGAAAGCGAGACCTCGGTTCATTGTCGAAAGGATTATTTAGTGGATTATTTGGCGTGCGCCGGTTCGTTCGCCGTGAGGTTGACAGGAAGTGCTGCGGCGGAATTTTGAGATGATGCAATCGAAGTCTCCCGTGTCGATTCGGAACGCGAAAGATGCGAAGGAGCCTGCGCCAGAATTGCATACTGCCCGCCAAAAGCGAGTTTCGAAAAAGCTCCTTCCAGCGCCCCAAACCAACGGAAGAGCTTCTCCGGGAAAATGAGAAAATATTCCTTCGCGATCGAAGTGAACGCTGACGCCTTGAGTAGATCGCGCATGCGGCTTGCCGTTAATAACTCCGCGTCGGCATCCACCGGACATCTCCGCACAATGGTCTGAGTGACTGGATTCCACGGGTTGTGTTCAACGATGCAGCACCATCCTCCCGGAGTCAGCACCCGTTTGATCTCCTTGATCAGGAGCGCCCGATCCTCTCCGTGCACATGGTGGAAGACGCATACGGCCGTGACAAAATCAAACGAGCCGTCCTTAAACGGTAATTCAATCGTGGATGCCTGCTCGTATGTTTTGAAGGCGGTGTGTGGGGACAACATTCGGGCAGACGGGTCACAGCCGCAAGCAGATGCGAACTCCTTGCCAGCTAGGTTGAGGAGTTCGCCGCGGCCACAACCGACGTCCAGCCAAATTCGAGTCCCGGTCGCGATTCCGCGCGACTCCAAGAGCCTCCGGATCAGGTGCCACTTTCTCCGGTGGAAGTGGAGCGGGTCGAGCGAGAATCGGTTTCTGAGCGGATCATCGAGCAGTTCGTCGTATGCAGAGGCAAATTGGTCGAATTCAGGAGAATGCTTGTCCATGGATTCCAACTTTCTTGCCTTGCGACTCGTGGTTATCTGGAACCAATCTGCGGCGGTGTTCTCAGAAAGATCACAGAATTGTTGTCAGAATAAACCTTCTTCCAGTTCGGCAACAGGGGCAGCACTCGGGCAGTGGGAGAACTCGGATTCAGAAGGCAAAAGCTTACCTTATATTTGTCGAGAAGCCCTTCTGGGTCACTCTGCAGCATCGCCCATTGGCCAAATGCTTTCAGCACACCCGACCATTCGAAGACGTCCGCACGCCCGTCGACAAAATCAGGGTATTCCGGCGCCGCCCAGATAAGGTATCCCCCATATGTGTAATCGTTCAGCATGGGTCCGGAAAGGTGGCTGCGCTTGAGAAACTCCACTGCTTTGACGGGACTCTTGTTCTCCACCTGAACATTGAGATTTTCGGTGCTGGGAAAGACAAGAAATGCGACGAGAATACAGAACGTGATCACGGCGGCATTGGGCCAGATCCGATCCTTTTGAGCGTCGTAATTATCCCATGAGGCAGATAATTGGCGCGTCAGAACAGGAGCGGCTAGAATCCCGAATGCGAACAAGGTGCGCATGTGACTGACACCCAGCCAGGTACCCAAACCGACAAGGAGCAATTCATCCCAGAAGTAGCCTGAGCGGCGTGTCGCAACCAGCAGGAAACTGCAAAAGAGGAGCCCCAGAAGAGCGATACCGCGCGCGTCCGTCATTTGAGTCGGCTCCCATTCCTGAGACGCGGAAAGACCAATCGGCTGATGGAGGATGGTATTGATAGGATAAAGAACCTGTTGTAAACCATTCGGATTCAGAAAGACAGCGCCGGCCGAAAGGACGATTGCCAGCGCCAGCATTCGCCGGCAATGCGGGTCCCAACGGGGCCCCTCGATCGATCCCGCCTTGAAGTCGAAAAATGAACTGAAGAGATAGACGCCGGCCACGATCAACCCCAGGAAAAATGAGGCGTGGCAATTGACCCAGATGGCAAACAAAACAGGAAGCAGCAGGAACCAGCGGGCATTTCGCGTTCGCGCGAGATGAATCAGGATTAGTTCAAGTATCAGAAAAATGTAGCCAATCAACTGCGGTCGGACGGCAAGGCCGATGGTGGCAAAGAACCAGATCGCCATGGCTCCGGCGAAGGCTACC
>Ga0335072_10007123_pt1 | contig 16320 bp, 25 predicted proteins | sample Lox_Sample_21_FD_206725 | JGI IMG/M metagenome (GOLD analysis project Ga0335072, IMG submission 206725) | Soil microbial communities from Loxahatchee National Wildlife Refuge, Florida, United States - Lox_Sample_2.1 | ecosystem: Environmental > Terrestrial > Soil > Wetlands | place: USA...
GATCAGATGCTTGCTGGGAATCGCCATTTCCGGACATTTCGTAGCTTTGATAGGATGGAGTGTAGCTATACTGCTGCTGACCGGAAGCTGCTGTATTCGTAGAAGTAGAATCCGTGGCCATGGTATACCCACCTTGGTAGGAAGGCGGATAATGAGCTGGTGGGTTGATATTTGAGCTGTACACAGGTCCGTAACCAGATGGACTATTCGCCGATGTTGAATAATCCGCCATTGCTCGCGGTGGGTCACGGTAAGTTGATGACATTGGAAATCCAGAGGAATACGAAGCGCTTGACTTTGGTTTGATTGGGGGTCCGTCAGGATACTTTCTTCCGGTTAGCACAATCGCTTATGTCACACCGATATAGAGACGGCTCATACCGGGTCCTGTATGGGTTTTGGCGTTACAGGGTCTTCAGGATACTCCTGTGGCTCTTCACTCTGTTCAATATATTAGCCCTCGACGGCCTTTATGAAATGGAACAAAGGCAAAAGGTGCATTACATACACTCTGAAGATGTTTGCTTATCTTAGTATTTGATCCCGACGAGCTGCTCGATTTACTTTTCGGTTTCCCGGTATTGCTGCTTGATTTCTCATCGGACCTCTTCTCTCTACTCGACTTGGACTCTCTGTGGCCAGCCATAGTTGTGGTGACGATGAAAGCTTGTTTTGTGCACGAACTCGCAAATCAGGATGTTGTGTGGCAGCGGCATCCAGACAGAACAAAATGAGTTCGTATGCATTCAATAAGTCGGTTGCGCAAATATTTGAGTACTTCTTTAAGTATTACGACCTGAGGCTCAATCTGCAACCTACATCAGAAGGGCATTCTAGTACCCATGTCCCAGCGTGGAGACGATATCGAGGCGGCAGTTATTACCAGGCTCAAGACGACATGTTGGAAAGCCTAAAGCAACATTTGTACAACCTCTCATCCTCGCCTTCCAAGGTGATTCGCCGTAGGAGACATCCGCGTTGGGCATCAAGCATTAGGCTATCAGCAGGATGGGGGGTAATAATCCCACCCCTCACTCCCAGCGCAGACTATCATTTGCGAACAAGATAACAGTAAGGCGGCACGATGTGGTGTCGTAAGAAAAGAGATTCGGTTGCTCAAGCCGTCTTAGAGTGGTCGTACTCGTCAAGTGACCTTGTGTACGCCTAATTCTGAGTAATACTTTCACATACCTCGACTGCTAGCGCTTGCTAGGACAATTGGGGCAAGACCACCCTCACCGACATGATGATGAGCCATTCAGGTATGAAAGTCGCAAGCCATGATGGAGGAATTATTGGGCATGTTTGTGACGTTGCTGACAGTAGTAGAATTGGACAATACTTCGCGGTTTGACCTGTGCCTCTAATTTGACCTTGAAAACTCTCTACGGCCATTGGTATTTATGGGAACGAAAATGCATAGTAGGATAAGGAGACGGGTTCATAGTCGGAGTAAATGAAGATGAGAGGAGACGTTCAGCCTTCCGCCGCAAGTGGAGTGCATATAGTCTGCGCTTGGACCTCTTCTGATTGGCTTTAGGGATCTGCGCTGGTTCCGATTGGCTTGCGATCTGAACAGTTTGGTTAGCTTATAGCCCTTAGTCGGCAAGAAACTTATGTATTTAATCAATCAATCAATCAATCGATGGCGGATCTAAGCGTAAACCCAGCCCTTGTAGCATGGCTCTTTCTAGGCCAATCTTATAAGTGTCTGATCAATGACACCAATGGGGGCATGCGCACAGGGGGACATGGTTTGGACACAGTTTGGACATGGTTTCACGAGTGCGCGGACATGGTTTGGGCATGGTTTCAGGATGCATGGCAATGGGAGTGGGATGACGTAGGAGGCCAAAACAGTCACTACATAAACCTCACCTACAGGTAGTATACAGAAGATAAGCATCAATCAAAACCCCAGTTTTTACCCTATCATTGTGATAGTTTACACCGAGCTGTACCAACAATAAGATTACCTCAATTTCCAGATACCATATCATGACATCTCTAGCTAGAAATTGCAGCCGCTTGAAATCGAAATATATACCTGCAACTGAAGTCATATCGATGCATTCACATGCGGTACGTGAAAGGATTTAAACTAAGCCATGTTTTAGCGTTGCAGATCTCATTTCCCCGGCTGGCTGACATCAGAGCTCGGTGCACCGGCTCGATAGCTTGAAAACTTAAATACATGATCGAACATCAACAGGCAACTCCCTTGGCAGCTCCCCTCAATTAATATTGCTTGATATGCTATCTTCTTGAACTCGTCAAGTTTTCCAGTAGAGCTATCCTGAGCATCATTTCTTGCTAAGAAGCACATTGGAGAGCAGCTAAATTCATAATCCAAAACATTCTTCAGATGGGTCATGCTCTAGTCATAAAACCCTCACCGCAGACCCATGCCAGCTCTGCAGATAAGTACTTCTAGGAAGCTCAGCAGAGTACGGGATTTGTTCAACAAGCTCAATATGGTCAACAGCTCCCATATGGTTAGCAGCCTCAATGTAGACAACAACAGCACCGTCAAACTCCTCTCCCACAGCAGCAATATCCACCAAAACCTCCAAAATGCAGTTCAGAGCCAGTTATTAGCGTAAACGGTGAAAATATAGACTTCAATCAAACGTTCTGTGTTGCAAACCCCAGGTATAATGATATCTGGGTAGCTCTTCTCTTCCTAGCTACCCTCGCTGGCTTTGTGGTAGTTTCAGCCTTTGCTATTCAAGGTTACAACGAGGCGAAGCTCTTCTAAGGCGGTTCCATATATGGAGGAGCTAGTATTGTGGGCCTCTCAACAAACACAATCATACTCTTGTAAGCTCCCTCACCACCAGACCAATCCTTACTGACCATCTCAGTACTTTCGTTCTCGTAACTGCTTTCGTCGTCAGCTTGACATACTTTTAGATGGCACAAGCATTTACCAAACGAATCATATGGATTACCGGAATACTGCAAATTGTTTTTGGCATTGGGACTGCTATTGTATACATCGTGCGGCAACAATGTGGTGCCGACATAGTCTTTGTTATATTCTCGGTGTTTTGCATTATCTGCTTCATCAGCTGGATTCCAAGAATTCCCTTCTCGGTACTGATGCTCCAAACCACAATTGACGTTTCCAAGAACTATGGACACGTATTCCTTGTGTCACTTCTTGGAGGCTTAATAGCGACGGCTTTTGGCGCCTAGTTTGTAGCTTATCGCACTGAGGTAACTTTTAATGCCTCTAGCATGCGTAATGAGGCTGCAGCTCTGCTCATTGTCCACCGCCTATCTTCTTACTGTCACCGGTCATCTTACATGAAGCTGCCCGCTTTCGTTTCTGTGGTCTCTTTTTTCCAGTTTTGCAAGGCTGCAGTTTGTTGTCGAAATGCGCGCAAAGTGCTTAAAGGGAGATGAAAGGCGTCGGTTTTCCTTTTCCTTCTTCTTCTTTTCCCTTCTATTTTTTTTTGGTTTTTGGAAAGGGTGGAGTTGGGTATTTGATATTTTGTGATTTTTAGGGACAAAAATAGGACAGAAACACCCAAGGAAGTTTATGTAGATAGAGATTTGGTTAAAACTGTCACACATTCATTGCATAGCAGCAAAAGTCAAATGAGGAGATGAGTTGACGTTTTGCCGAGAGGTGTATCTCGATACCTTGGCCTGTCTTCGAGGGAACAGAGGCAGAAGACAATGGGAATGAGGAATGTGAGAGACTGGTATGTCTGAAGTGGGAATCGAAAGGAGAGTAGCTGAGCATCTCGACATATTTAAAGACACCAAGCCCACTGCTGCCAAGGATCATAACCGAGAAATGGAGCCCCTTTGAACACCATAACGAGCAGTTTCCCTTCTCGAGAATGAGCAATGAAATGTAGACATCGAACCCAGGACATATTTCAGTATCACTGTTAGAAACCCACCCAATCCCACGGGAGAATCCCATCCCGACAGCACGATCCTAATCCGTAAAACTTCAACCTACCGAATTTGAGATTACTGTCGAGGCATCTGGAGCCTATCGTATCATCCCAAAGTTCCTATAGTTTTCCGTAGCAACAGTCGCACAGCTAGCTATCTTGGGCTCGTATCCGAGAGTTGGCAGTATTGTAGGCACGAGACCATAGATAGCAAAGAAGCCATGAGTGATTGAAAGAGACTCTTATACCTTTAAATGGATGAACTTGACAGGCTGGTCAAGCTTTATTATTAAGCAACGAAATGAATAGTCGAACATTGGAGCAAAGAGACATAGCCAACAATGCAGGATGATTAATTAATCGAAGCAAGGCTCCAAGTCTACGACCCACACAACACCATGTACAGACGACAATGCCGCCTAGGCTTGCCATATTCGATCAGTCTCCCTTCCATTGGCAATCCAGCCTCTTGTACCAACTCCATCACCAATACCCATCATCTTCCATCTTCCACTGAAACCCGTCTGCCCATCAGACTAGCTGTTAAGATAATTCCGAAGAACCCCAGTTAACTTTTGTGCTCCTTCTCCAAGCACATGCGTCAGATTCTCCAGATCATCTCCTGCGATAACACCAGCTTTCCTCACAAAGTCCTTTGCGGCACTCTCTAGATCGCCGTAGGTCTCTTCAGCAGCAGGATCTTCTTCCCGGCCGAAGTACGCGTTCGAAGAAATGGAAGTCGCACCTTCGAAGCCTTGTAGTCGTGACTTGGCCTCTGATTGTGCAGCTGGGTCGAAGGCGCCTTTACCGAAGAACTCGTCGGAAGAGATACTCTTTTGTGCGCCAAACTTTTCGCGCGCATATCTCTGGTCATCTACAGGGTTATTAGTAACGATTACGTTTTGGCTTGAAATTTAGAGAAGGTATAGTCGGAATTTTATTTACCTTCTTCTGTAGCTTTGATTGGTCCTACCGAGCCAAAACCTCCCGCCTTCTTTGGTGCAGCAGCAGCTTTGTTGCCACCAACTTGGCCGAATCCTAGTCTGCCAATCCCCATACCTAGTCGCTCAAGCTCGCTATTTGTGCGCTCTCTGCCTTGTGTGCTTCCGAAGCCTGCTCTGCCAGGACTCACAGGCGATGGCGAAACAATCTTGGTATCTGCTGTCTTCGTTGCAATCGTCGTCTTCTTGGTAGCCGCTTCTTCAGCATCAGGATCATATCCGAGCCTCTCGATACGCTCAGCTTCCTCCTTTGCTTTACGTTCTGCAGCATCGAAGTCAATTACTTCGCCAGTAATCTTCTTTGCGCCCAATTTTGGAGCCTTCTTTGCGCCAAGGACATTTGCCTTTCGTGGTCCGGTCCCTGTGGTGGTTGTTTTTCGTAACGCCGCCGAAGTAGTAGTGCGGCTGGCTGCTGGAGGTGGAGTACTTGCTCCTTCGACGTTGGCGAGGGGTGATGGTGATGTTGTCCGGGCGATTCCATTCCCATTTGTACCTGCGCTAAGAAATGGTGACGGCGTTCGACCAACAATCGGAGGTGTGGCAGTCCGCGATACTGGGGGTGTAGGACGCTTAATCGAGGGTTTATCCCAAGATGAGAAGAAGTCATCCTCGGGCTCGCCAGCCGGGGTAGAAGTTCCATCGGTAGAAACATTCCCCATAACATCTGTAATCACAACTTCGTCGGGGTATCTGCATATCCTCTTTCAGCACTGGACCTATAGCCATATTCGGTCATTACATACTCTAATTCATCCTTGGTGGCTCTCTTTTTGAGTTCATCTTTATATTTTGTAGCAGCGTTGGATGTATATTTGGTCTTGGGATCTTTGCTGTTTAAAGCTGCTGTGCCGCCGTTGGATTGAAAAAACTTTGTTGCAGACTCGTTGCCACCAACTTTCATTATTCGCAGTTGATCCCATTGCCACTCTAAATGTGATTAGTTTGCTCTCGTTCCGGGTTGGACATGGTAGACATACGGTCAAGGTTTGTCGACCGCACAAAGGAGATGTGAACTCCGAGGTTCCGGTGGTTGGAAGAGCAGTCAAGGCAGAGGTATATTCCAAAGGGTACAGATGTCCATGTTGGATTTTTTTGCCCACAGTCGAAGCATATCTATAGAAACATAGGTCAGCTAAGCCCTTGATGGTATGCCAAAGGGCATACCTTGTTCGCTGGTTTTGTCTTCAGTTTTTCGAAGATCTTGTGCGATTGAGCCTTTGTCGCAAGAGCGCTCATGATGCCGGTGAGCTGATGAAATCAGGAGAGCAATAATTGGAGCCGAAGCAGGTTTGCGCCTGGGGTTTACGTTCTGCTCCTGGATGTTGTGGGGGGATCTCTAAAATTGTCTCGGGGTTCGAAGTCGGCCACCTTTCCGAAGCCTCCGCTTAGTCATTTCCCCACATCAACGACTTTGAACTACGACCATGGACATTAAGACTTGAATCAAAGTTGTATCGGGCGACTGCTCAGCAGGTTTTAAAAATGCTTCCAATTCCACGAGTTCTACCGCTATTAAACCTTCCTAGTAGCCTTCGGCCGATCCTGGCGGCACGTCTATACGCGACACAGACTGGTCTGGGTACGACCAATGCACAGCCAAAAAGTAAGAGGAAAGCGGTGACGATATTGAATGATGATGGGAGGGTAGCATGGGGTGATCTTTCTGCAAGGGAGAAAGCCGCAAGGACGACACAACAGACATTCAATTTTGGCATGATTATTCTGGGAGCTATGTTAACAGTCTGAATACCAAAGCTCCATTTCCCAGCATCTGTGCTGATATATGGATAGGGAGGAGTAGCATATGTTATGTATACGGAAGTGTTCTCGCCTGACAGCAAAACAAGTCATTTCAATCGAGCGGTAGACCGAGTGAAGAAGGATCCTCGATGTGTTGAGCTTTTAGGGAGCAGCAAGAAGATCATAGCATACGGGGAGCCAACCTGGAATAAATGGCGGAGAGCGAGGCCGATAGCGTATGTATGGTCGACTGGGATTCTGTTGCAGTGGCTAATGTTGAAGATAGTTCAAGAATCAGCAAGGATGGGACAGGTGCGGAGCATCTCGTTATGCATTTCAATGTACGCCCATTTTATAACCCTCCCTGCATATGTCTAACCAATATTAGGTCGAAGGACCTCTGGGCAAAGGAGTAGTCAACCTCCACATGATCAGGCGGCCTTCTGAGCATGAGTTTGAGTATAAGTATCTTTTTCTGGATGTGAAGGGCCACCAAAGAATATACCTGGAGAACACAGAGGCCGCTCCCACCAGTGTAAGGAAAGGGAAGAGCAAACTATTTGGTGTTCAATGGACAAGATAACGAATTATCTGCTTTAATCTATACTGTTGGTAGGAAAAAAAGCACGTATCTGAGAAGTTTATGAATAGTCAAAAAGCACAGTTTAAGCTTCATGACAAACAAAACCTAGATAGAAGCCAAGATCTCTAGGACCTATCTGACAGGGTGTATCATTCAGGAGTGACGCCATAGCAGAGCAGAGGAAGGTCTTAAAGGCCGAAATGTATACTACCAAGATCACATGGACGGGCTATACCAAACACGGTAATCATTCACGTGACTTATAACAAACTTCTACCGCATTATACCCTCGCCCTCATAGAAACATGCAAGTCATACCCTCCCCATCCCCAGGACCCCCTGGCCAATCCTCAATGGCGACCTTGCAAGCCCTAAAAGCCGCCAAAAAGGAGCTCCGAACCCTCATGAAAGCAAAGCTCTCCCAGATCCCCAAACCTGCTCTAGAATCCCAAAGAATGTCACATCCTCTCCGCTAGCCAATCTTTCCAATATCTAACATAAAACAGGCAAGGCAGCGTTCCAAGCATTGCTTAATCTGAAGCAATACAGAGATGCGAAGAAAATTAGTGTCTACCTCTCTATGCCAAGCGGCGAGATCCAAACGGATGAAATTGTACGGCATGCATTGAGCGTTGGGAAAGACGTGTTTGTGCCGTATTTGCACTCGAATGTGCAGATGGAAGCACGCCCTGGAGAGGGTGGCAGTGGTGCGCCGAAGAAAGTTATGGATATGGTGAAGTTGCAAGGAGTGAAGGATTATGAAGGTTTGGAGCGGGACGCGTGGGGGATTCCGACGGTTACGGAGGAGGGAGTGGAGGGGAGAGAGAGGGTTTTAGGTGGGTTTGGGGATAGTGCTGGGGGAAAGAGGAGGGTGAGCTTGGATGTGATGTTGATACCGGGTGTGGCTTTTGAGGTTGAGGAGGGTGAAAGGGGGGTGGTGAGAAGGTTGGGGCATGGGAAGGGATTTTATGATTATTTCTTGCATCGGTACAGGAGTTCTGATGAACATGCGACTGAGAAGGCATCAGTCGAAAAGATGGCACTTTTTGGCCTAGCCTTAAAGGATCAAGTTTTAAGAGATATCCAGGCGCCTCATGTCCCTGTTGGACCACATGATAGCCTTTTGGATGGCTTAATCGTGGGAGACGGTCAGATCATAGAAGCCCCGACATAACATCGAATTTCATCTCCGCCAGACCCTCAAGGTCATCCCAGGTGAATACAGTTCCAGCTTTACGAGACACCTTGGTAGCTTCCCAAAAATCGTATGCTTTTAGACTTCTGGACCTCCAAATCGTAACACAAGACGCCATTTAGTTTCCCTTAACCTTGCAAGCTTTGAATCAACGACACATTGTCTCCCTTGAGCAATATTTGTCCTGGAAAAGCTGTCAGCGATTCCGTAATTTCCCAATCTAAGTCTCGCAGCTTACCTAACGATCTCCGACTCTCTTCTTCACTCTTCGTAGCCAGCTTCACCTCCACCGCATCATCGATGACCAGGTTCATGAACTCGTCGAAACCCTACAATTCACGGTCAGGTTGGCTTGCCATATTTAAACTTCAAGGACGGCACTAACTCGAATCTTGCCCTCAATTCGAATAGCCAGCTGTTCGTACAGCCAAATTTGCACAGTCGAGTGTTGCTGGAGAAGTTTGAAGATAAAGTTGATAGGTGGGAGCAGCACTCTGCGACCTCCTCCTCCACCTCGACCCGTCATTATGCGATCTGTCCGAGGACACCCAAACCTAGCTGCGAGAATTTAATTTGCAGCTTGGAACCGTCAATTCTGGGATTTCTGCGTGGAAAAGGCTGGGCGCGGTGAAGTTCTAAAGTTTTGGCCGCAAGGCGAACCTGGAATTGGAGCTAGGAGAATAATAATTCCGTTGCCGAGTATTCTCTTTTATGTACCGTACTTCGCACATCCAGTCTTTCGAAGAATTAAGAAATAAGTTAAGTAACTATTAGCTCCCTTAGAATTGACTATTTCCTCAGTTGGATTAGCAGAGCCTCAATTAACCTGAGTCATGCCCCCCTTCAATTTCTAGACTTCTTTTCGTACCTCTTGACGTCAAGAGGAGTCCCGTGTTCTGCAATTCTAGCTTCAAAATGACTACGTATTGAGACATGCTTGAAGGCTACTTAATTCTCGAAATATTTCTATCCACGTCGTTTAACGATTCGGCAACGATTTGTCATTTAACTTCAGTTTGTCATTAGCAACAGTTTACAAGTACAACAACGGTTTCAACTTTTGTCGTGAAGCAAACGGACTGTTGGCGCTTCTCTTTATGGGACAATGTTGAAAGGCACTGAAAGGAGCCAAGACGTTCTGGGTGCCATTCGTGAGGTCGTTGTCATCACTCGAAGCTGTTGTCACTTCGAGTGCATTTCATAGATTACTATATAAAAGCACCACGCAGAGATAGCCCTGGTCTCCTGCCAATTGAGTTATGGTTATGAATTTACTTTTCCATATTGTCACAATCCTATCGATGACTGCTGAGAGCTATAGAGCTATCTACTGCTCTAGTCCTGAGTGTTTCAACGATCTGTTACATTTGACAGTCCTTATCATGAATATCAATAAGGTCTAGAGATTCTTGAGTCAAAAGTTTCATTTGCCACCCGATGCGGAGATTGTGCTCCCACTGATCCACCTGGAGCTGTTACTAGCGATGAAGGCAACGATCTGCGCAAGATCGTCTATACTACCGAATCTAGGCATTGTAGGAGAGTATGTATTGTTTTCCTGTCTAAGCGCATCCAATTCCTCGGGCTCAATGTGGCAAGGGTCTCAGTCCCAATGAGTCCAGGCGCCGCAGCTATTACAGGAGTCAGTTTCATATCATACTGAACTCAGGAGACTTGTCACGCCGTGATGGGAATGGATGTTGCTAGCAGGTATGCACACCATCGACAGTGATATTATGAGATTCGCCAAACTGTGGGATCAGACAGTCGTCTACAGAACGAAGAGTCAAAACGCGGATTAACACTTCACGCAGTTCAAAAGTCAAGCTCCTTGCGCGGCGGAGGAGCGCCAGACGATGCTTGCCTAGCCGCGGTCAAGGAGAGAAAAGTGATGCGTCCCCCAGAAGGAATAAGCGGTAACGGGCTTTTAGTTAAGAGCACTAGACCTTGGACATTGGTGTCGAAGATTTCTGAGAAGAGTTCCGGTGTCAACTCAGGCGTCGGAACCATCGGGAATATCCCTACATTGTGGCCCACGGTATATAGTCAGCCAAGGTTTCTTTGTGGTGCCCATCGGTATTCTAAGGAGAGGATTCAAAGAACCAACATCAGAAACTAATATCTCGCATTTGACCAATAGTTTGGAAAACATGCACGACAAACAAAATGCAACAACTCACTCGAAATAATCTTCCTGGCCCCCCAGCTCTCCACGTCACCTGCGCAGTCCTCGCTCCCGCCGGGATCCTTCAAATCTGCCAGTATCGCCACAGTCCTCATGCCCACCCCAGCGGCCTGAATCTTCGCAACCGTCTCCCTTGCTCTCTACCATTCTTCAGGTTCACATATATGATCGCGACACTAGCGCCGCGACGGGCCAGCTCGAGAGCTATGCCGCGTCCGATTGCCGAGGGTGCCGCCTGTTACAGTAGCGGTGCGGTCGAGGAGGGGGATGCTAAAGAAGGAGGGTGAGGTTGGGGTGAAGGAGCTCATTTCTGGAGGGGCCTGTGGCGGATTAAGTGTCGTGATATGATTAGTAAGCGGGCGGGTTGTAATGTTTGGGGGAGGTGCGTTGATTCGTGTATCATTGTCTAGAGGGGTGAGACCTTATAGCTAGAGCATGTTGTAGGGTTTGTTGTCTCTATCTCCCTTCGTTGATTGACAATTCGGTTGTGGATTTGAAGGCACGCACCACTTGATTTGTAACCTTCTGCCGCAATTTCAAGAAAGATTTCAATATTTGGATGGGGCCTTGAAGTCATGACAGGATGTCAAAATCAGAGTAGATTCTTGTAGTCGGGACGGATTTCTAAAGAGATCGGGGTGGATTCTCTAGTTTAAGGTGGGTTCTTAAAGTCAAAAATTATGTCAGAAACTAACTCCATGTCATGAAGTAGACGCTAGTCGCCTCATCAAGCGCCAAACAACCACAAACTAACCACCTACCAGCGCCAAAAACCAGAATCACAGCAAATCCAGCGGCTCGTCACAGAAACATCATCTGATTCATCCCGTAACATCAGTAACACGGCGTGATTTCACCAGTCGGCTCTAAAAGCTTCTGCTTATGGGGCAACCTCAATGGCTCCTCCAGCCTCTAGGCCCTCCAAAAATTTGTCATACGCAAGATCTCATCATCGAGCAAAAACCACCACTTTAGCACGAAAATCAGCCCCAAACTCCCAACTTCTCGGCTCCCACGGCTTCTTGCCCCAGATCTTCCAGTCAGCACTCTGCAGGTCCTTACAAAGCTTTTCTTCGTTGATCACAAGCAAGGCCTCAAGGATTCGGTCGCGGAGAATGGGGAAGGGGATCATGTCTATGTAGCCGTGGTGCGGGACCGTCTTCTGGAGGGTGGTAGGCAGCAGGGAGGGGCGCCCGGGGATGGTGGGGGTGTAGATGCGGGGCAGTTGGCTGCAGGTTAGATTTAGGATGTCGCTGATGACGAACAGGGCGCTGACGGCATTCATGCTGTGCATGATGATGAAGGTGGTGTCGGCGGCTGGCTCCGGGACGGTGGTTATCCAGGAGCCGTACGGCTTTTCTATGGCGGTGTCTGAGCCTCCCGATGAAGACGAATCGCCACTCGCGGACCTCCTGGCATGCAGATTGGAATTATTGCAGTTGGGCCGCTGCATAGCTTGGTTCGACGTAGCAGGTGTCCTGGAATGGTCTAACTGTTCACGTGCCATATGTCCACTTTTTTCTGTGTGGGCCAATTTTCTACCTAGGAGATCCTCTTAGCCTATGATAGTCTTCCATATCCATGAGATAAGAGTTCCTACGCCGAGCACGCTGTGCTAGCCTATCTTGAATGCGCATTCTCTCCGTAGGGTCCGTGACAGAGGTCCAATCATCCTTCGCGGACTTGACATACGGTTGCCACACTGCCTTCATGATACCTTTCTGGCTTTTGATCTTTTCTGACCTTGTACCCTGACTAAAAGGATGCGGAAGAATATCGAAAGTCAGAAGCACCTCATGGGGTTGATATTGAGTTCCTCCAATAAGGAGCGTATGTCAAGAATCAAAATCCTTAACCGGAATTGGCTAGAAGGAGAGACTACTCTCTGACATTTTTCTGACATTGTTATGATTGGATGGAAATGACGTCATTTTATGCCATAAACACTGATAAAAGCGTCTCTTTAAACAAAGACCAACGAGAGGGCATTTCTAGTTCATTCTCGTCTGTGCACAGAAAACCTGTCGTACAAGACCGCGTGTAATGTATAATTCTGTCCGAAATCTTTGGCTTGGCGCCGCGTCATACGTGACGCACGCTGTTATGTAGTAATATACGTGAAGAGGAGAAGAGCTGCGCAAGGGAGCTTCCTAAATAGGATGTATATATGCTTACTAAGCCATTCAAGACAACATGTTATCTTCTGGACTGTAAGCACTCAAAAGGATCCATTTGGACTGCGTATTAATAACTCGTCCAGAATATTAAGCATTGGTGGGAGAGCCTGGTCCTGAAACATCGACTCCATGACAGATCACAAAGCGAAGTATCTCGGCCTCTGGTACGGCACTACGGCCGAGGAATCTTTCGACCACTTCACAGAACTTATCATCCTTAGTACCCAAAAGGAAACAGGTACCCGTGACCTCTACATCTGTCGCAAGAGCAAGTACTACAAACAGCGTCCAATCGAGATCCTGACCTGGGACAGTGAGGACGAATTCCATTGTACCATACCTCACTGGGTTTTTTCAGGACCGGTCACGATCCGTGGAAAGTTCCATGCCGACGCTAGCATTCTAAAGGTCGCTTTCACTGGGAGTATCTTCGAGGTGGAAAACTATACCGTTGATCTCCGAAAATCCGACCCCGGGTGCCATAAATATCAACGTGCGGCCGAGTCTCTATCATACTCCTACCGTGTACCACATCTCTCTCCTCTCGAGAACTATTTCCCAGCCGCAGATGCATCTTCAGAAGGTCTGTCAGAGTCTGATCTCGAAGCTACAGTCAATGCCCTGCTACGATTAGATTCCGGTAGCCCAGGGGATGCTCGTGCGGATGGCTTCCTGGTGCTGAAGAACGGCAAGCTGGTACTTGAGGAGTATTTCTGGGGTCTCGATAAGGAGACTGTTCACGAGATATCCTCTTGCACGAAGAGCATCGGGGCAATTCTGGTAGGTATCGCTCTTGACCAGGGGCTGGTGGATCTTGAGGACGTGGTGGCGGATTCCTTTCCTGAGATTGAAACGGATTGGAGGAATGGGGAGCCGATACGGCTGAAGCATGTGTTGGCCATGGCAAGCGGCACTGTATTTGAGGAGCATGAAGACCCTAATGGTCTGATTGAACCGGGTCTGTTCGTGTCGGAATCGATTGCAAAGGACGTGCTAGCCTCGAAGAGAATAGCCAAACCGGGCGAAGTATACAATTATGATAACAGTCTTCCTTTCTTGGTAGCATGTTACCTGGAGAAGAAGACTGGTATGACAGTGGAGACATTTGCGGACAAGTACTTCTTCCATCCCCTCGGGATCAGGGACCGGTGCTGGACATATTTACGTCAACTAGCCTGCGACGGGAAACCATCCGTGATGCTTTCAGGCGGTGTTCGACTACGGCTTCGAGATTTTGCCAAAATTGGGCAGATGATGCTAGATGCGGGTGTCTACCGAGGCGAACGTATTGTCTCTGAGAGATATGTGATGCTGTGTGTAACACAGCACACGAAAGCAGGCCAGTGGCCTTATGGCTTTTATTGGCATTTGAATACTGAAGATCAGCGGCACCTTGATAATATTGATGGTTTTCTGGCACTGGGTCAAGGTGAGCAGGTTATTGCTGTCCTGCCTAAACAGAACCTTGTCATCTGTTGGATGTCGTCAACTTGGGTTAATAACTTTGGCTACCGTGTTGCTATGAAAGAGATCAGTGATAATTGGGTAAAGAATATTCAGGTATAGCTTATAATATTACGTAATAGAGTATATGAAGAGGGATAAAGCATCCTTTGAAGAGGTCCAGCACCATCATAGAATATGTTTGTCACGAGTTTATAACGGTTACGAGGCCTTGATCCGCGAGCACTCCGGTAATTAGAACCATTGGAGCCCACGATGCCTGGCAGTGCCTTCTGTGTTGCGGCAAGCATTCACAAGGGATACGCGTCCTCTTTCTTTGAATTTCGATTCTCTTGACTTAGAGCTGTTCTGCCAGACGGACGGGACTATGAACACGTGAGTGATTGTTTCATTACCACTCCTACTTGCATTTGGCTTGATGATTTCACCTGTGGAAGGCACTGCGATATTTTATCATATCATGTTGACTTTATATACTTTATCTCACCACGTAACAACCTTACTCCTCCTCACAAACTCCAAACCTCCCCCATCTTTCCGCCTAACCGGCTTCTCACACTTCAAACTCGCCGTGCGAGCATGCATATCAAACTTCATATCCAAGCCAGCAATGCGCATATCATCCTCCATCCACTCCACTCCGGGATCCTCCTCAGTCTCAACCTCAATAATCCACTCCCCCAATTTTCCCGCTAGGAAGGCATCCCAAAATCCCTCGCGGCGCGGGCGCGACAGCAGTAGTGCTGTCGCCTCGCGCCGTAGGGGATTATAGGGACATTGCCAGACGACAACGTAGAGAGGGACAATGACTTGCAGGTCAAATGTGTAGGGACAGTCTTCAGCTGCCATCTTCGGGTGCTCGAGGATCTCCCGCGCACACTTGAACTGCTGTTCGAAATTGGACATGAACGCAAGGCGATTGAGATGCGGTTCGGTAGTTATTTTGCACGCAATGCCGAAATAGGTGGCTAAATAGTGCATCTGAAGGGCTGTAACGCCGAGGAAGTGCTCTTGTGAGGGTGATTGGGTGTTGATGGCGTAGAGAGGCTGGAAAGCAGCGTGCCAGCTCTCAAGTTCTGCGAGGTATTTGTCGCGCTCAGCGATTACGGAAAGGGAGCAGTTCACTATTGCGTCGACTTGGATGCAACCTCTATCTGTGATGTCGATGAGGGTGGTGGCCATGAAGTGCAGGAGGCGTTGCATGACGAGCTCGAGGTAGATGCGGGCCTCTTTGACGGTGGTAAAGACGGCGGGCATGGATTGGATGCTCGCTGTGCCGTAATTTTTCATGTGCTGATGAGTTGTCAGCGTTCTGGTGTCCAGAAATGACATTGATTGGATGTCGAGTCGTCCAAATGCGTGGATCAGTTCGTCTTCGATGACACTTGGCAGTGGCGATGTGATACCCAGTCTGTCATCCGTTGAAGTGGTATTCTTGGTGAACCAATCCTCAATTAGTTCCAGGCCGGTTCTTACTTGGGCCAGGGCAGACTCATGATTACCGTGGAATGTCTCAAAGCACACAATTACAAGGCATGTGATCAGAGTTGTCCTCAAATCTTGCTTTCCTTCCGAAGCAGCATCTCTCATCCGTCGTATAGCTTTACTGTACTGTAGTAGAGCAAACCGGTGGTGAAAATCAGTGTCGCCTTTCTTATCTCGTTCATGGGAGTCTTTGGCACTTTCTAATATTTGGCCGAGTGCAGCGATGGCCACCACAGCATGCCGAATTGAAGGGTCATTCTGACAAGTTTGGAGGACAAGACGACTCCATAAAGTTGAGTCAAAGTAGCCTGAGAGCTGGTAGGCAGTTTTGTCGCAGAATATTCGAAAGTAGCGATACTCTCGCTCATCCTTGAATATCGCACAAGGAGGCTGATAAAATAATGGTTGGAAATCAGGGGGGATTTTGGGCATTACAACTTTGCATACAGCTTTCTTTGCTGGCTTTTTAGGTGGTTTATAGCCGTCGCAATTACGTCCAAATTTCAGACAGCGGACACAGCTAGGTTTGGTCTCATCGCACTTGACTTTGCGTATTCTACAAGGTTCGTGACATGGTCA
>Ga0335072_10007124_pt1 | contig 16319 bp, 20 predicted proteins | sample Lox_Sample_21_FD_206725 | JGI IMG/M metagenome (GOLD analysis project Ga0335072, IMG submission 206725) | Soil microbial communities from Loxahatchee National Wildlife Refuge, Florida, United States - Lox_Sample_2.1 | ecosystem: Environmental > Terrestrial > Soil > Wetlands | place: USA...
GACAACACACTCCCTTAATAATGTAGCCCCTTGAACTGTGGAAATATAGACCATTCTCTGCACCATCAACCATTTACCACCTTATACTAATTTAGCAATGGCGATTGAGACATCCTGACGACGTGTCTTGAAGAGGTGAGCTCGAGAGCTGACGAGTCGGTAAATTTACAATAAAGCCGAAGGACCCTGAACAAAGCCGTCCTTCGCTTGTCGATCCTTTTTCAAACTTTTTCATCTTCATCGAATCTTCGTCACCCTCCCGACAATCCCGCACTACCTTGCATCTTTACTGTCTGCTCTGCTTGGTCCTTGATTGTACATCTTCCTCAAGGTATGTCACCTTCGATTGAAATTTGCGTCCTTCCTTTTGTTTTGTGATGATTTAATTTGCGATTGACGACGAATGGACTTGAATCACGCCTGGTTCTCATACAAGCCTTCGTTCAAATGAAAGCAAATTCTTTTCTGAACTTACTTGCCTTTGATTTGTATTTCCTTTCGAGCTGTTTGCTGATGGGGGTAGACTTCGAATTGGAATCAGTGTTAAGTATTGTCAGCGTTGCTATCACCGACACGGGAGATCGCATCGATATGTTCCGTTTCCGTTTCCAGGTTCCGAAACGAGGCGAAGAACGAAGAAGCTTCTTGATTCGGAAAACGCCGATTTCCAAACGCTAAGATGCTATTATGCACCGGATGTCACATCGCTACTGTCATTAAAGTACCTTGGACCAGTAAGGCGACATGTGACAACATACTACTTTGGTTCGTGAATGCAAAAGTCAGATTCCCCGAAATGAGCGAGATCTTTGCTTTCCACTCTTTGAGTTCGAACTTCGTGCAGCATCTAATATATGCATGAAAGTTTGCCAATTTGGTACCAAACCCTCCCCCGCATATCCTAAGATGATGTAAAATCAAATGCCGGAATGACTCCTGATTACTTCACCAAGATCGCTGAACCTTTCTTTTTTTATACTTTTATCGTTTTATTGCATGCATATGCTCATTCATAGGAATCCTCCGTCGGCGATTCTTCAATGCGCATTCCGATCGCCACGGCCCATAGTCTAATGCGCTACGGTTCAAAGCCCCTAGGATGGCGTACAAAGCCGAGCCGCTCACTCGTTTCGTGATGACAACGCCGATATTAGCTATTCCCGCGGGAAAACCAATGTCGGAAGTTTGCCGTGTTGCGCAATGATTAACTCGGAAATTTCGGATTCGGTGAGGCCCCAATCCCAATCGCAATTCCCCGTGCGGGGTAAACCGGCTATGCGGTGGAGAAAGCACTCATATACTATCGGCTACTTCCTTAAGCAGGAATAACACTTCTCGAAGATTCTCCTGAACGCAATCAACAAACATGGGCGATCTAGACTGGAATGGTGAAAACCCTTGGAAGAGTAATCGAGGAATCGATTATGCTAGACCTATCAAGGTACCTTATCTTTGATTGTGGAGACTGATAGATAGGTTATTGTTATTGGAGCTGGGATCAGTGGGATGCATTGTGCTGCTCGACTTCCCCAACGGATACCGAATTTGAATTTGACCATTTATGAGAAAAATCCGGAAATCGGAGGAACTTGGTATGAAAATAGGTATCCTGGTGTAGCTTGTGATGTCCCTGCACACAGCTACACTATCAGCTACGCATCGAATCCCGAATGGACTGAGTTTTATGCTTCAGGACATGAAATCGAAGACTACCTGAAGAGTGTAGCAGACAAGTTCAAGCTTCGTCGGTTCATGAAATTCAATCACAAATGTCTCGGTGCTGAATGGAATGAAGAAAAAGGAAAATGGAAAGTAGAACTCGAAGGACCAAATGGAAAGCTCTTTGACGAATGCGATGTCTTGGTTAGTGCCAGTGGATTCTTGAATAATTGGAAATGGCCCGATATTCCTGGATTACACAGTTTCAATGGTATCAAAGTTCATTCGGCTACTTGGCCTGAAGAAGATTTGGATTTGACTGGGAAAAATGTCGCGCTTATTGGAAATGGAAGTTCGGCGATCCAGATCCTTCCTAAATTGCAAAAGATTGTCAATCGACTTGATGCCTATGCTCGAGGAACCACCTGGATTTCACCACCTTTGGCCAATTCCAAGGTCGAGGAGATTAATCCTGGAGGAGCAAATAGTATGTCTCTGTCTGAATCTTGACTAATCTGTGTAGTGGCCTTTGATAAAGAGCAAATTAAAAGATGGAAAGAACATCCAGAAGAATATGAACAATTCCATCGAGAAATCGAGTATGAACAACATCTCTCTTTCCAGGCGCTTATCATGGGATCTGAGGACCAAGTTGAGGTATCTTTTCTGGTTATTCTCTTCTAATTCCAGGGACAAAAATTCTTTACACAAATCATGAAAAAGAGACTGGAGAAAAAGCCAGAGATTTTCGATCAAATCTTACCCAGTTTTCCTCCTGGTTGTCGTCGATTGACACCTGGTCCTGGTTACCTCGAAGCTCTTGTGGAACCCAACGTATTACCTCCACCGTTATTCTTCTGATATGACTAGGTTGACTTTATCAAAACAAAGATCAAGTGTGTCCATCCCGACGGAATTGAAACAGAAGATGGAAAGATTCGCAAAGTCGATGCAATCGTTTGCGCAACTGGCTTCGATACCTCTGGAGCCAAGTATATCCCTTTCATCGGTCGAGATGGAGTCAATTTGAATCAGAAATGGAAAGAAAGACCAATTGCTTATAATTCGTTTGCCGTCGATGGATTTCCCAATCTTTTCCTTGTTGCCGGTCCGAATATCGCCCTTTCCAATGGGAGTTTGATTCTCATGTTTGAGAAGGTGGTTGAATACATTGCCAAGGCAGTCAAGAAGATTCAACGGGAAGGGATTAAGGCAATGGTCGTCAAGAAGGAAGCAGTTGACGATTTCAGGGAATATGCGGATAATTTCTTCAACAAGACTGTCTTCGCCACAAAAGTACACTCCGGCTGTTGTGACGTTTGCTAATATCTAGTGTCGAACGTGGTACAAAGCTGGTAAGGAAGAAGGACCTGTTACAGCACTTTGGCCAGGATCCTGTCTTCATGGTATTTTTGCTTTTGAGAATCCTAGATGGGAAGATTACGACTATGTCATGTTCCACAGGAATAGATTTGCATATTATGGAGATGGATGGACTGAAGTTGAGAGATATAAAGGCGATATTGTGTCGTATATGGATCATGTGGATCTTCCACCTATTCCCACTGACGATGAAGAGCATCATCTCAGTACGGTGGTAAATGGACAGATTGACTTTGGTAACGCTGTCAAGACAAAGCATACCGCTGAAGGTCCACATAATCCTGTTCCTGCTGTTTAGAGATTATTATTATTATGTATCGTATTGTTTCTAGATGTAATCGATCTAACTATTTCGTCTATCCTCCATTTTATATTGCGCAACCAAATTAAGTTCCGTTTCGAGTTCTTTCATAATCTTCTCTGCTTTTCCGGGTTCGATTATTCCTTCTTGCCATGTCAACACGATACTTAATGGTCCACCCTTGACCGATGCCAAACTGAAAACCAATGGAGACGAAATAACATTCGAACTTTGTGTAAAGTGCATCCGCGTAATCTTACAAGGTCCATCTCCTCCATCCACCACCCCGACATTAGATATTTCAAGGGAATTTTCTCTTGGCTGTCCCACCTTCTTCTTAAACCATCCTGCATAATCATTCAGAAATTTCAACAACCCCACTGCGTGATTTTTTGAGCTCGAAGTTGCTTGAATTGTCTTCTGATTGCATTCGCGCACTACGTCCCATGAAAAATCGCCTTTGCACAGAAGATATCCCGGCTTGGGTTTCGTGGAATATTGAAAGACGAAGACAGAGACGTAATTGACCATATCTCGATCGCTGGTGTTTGTAAATCGTCGAAAACTCATAGCGACATTGGATGAAAATCGTTCATAGTCGGGATAATTTATCGCAACGATGCGGGCAACTAGGATTGCGAATAGACTTGTAAATGTGACTTTCTCCTCGCGACATCGTTTCAGGATTATGTTCATTAAATCTCCTGAGATGTCTAGGAAACGGAGATGGGTGGTGTTTGGTTCGACATAAATCGGAGGTCCTGTCCACAAAAGTTTGTCTCGCCAAGGCCACACTGAATCGATGAGTCTGCGAAGGGAAAAGAGGAGAGAGACTGGAAGTGAATGAGCTTCCTCGATGGATGGAAGTAAGGGTAATTGAGGGACTTTGACAATAGGATCGATTTCGTCGGTGGTGAGCTTGAAGTCATTCAATAACTCCAAGAGGTCCATATGAAAGGCGAATCCAGATTTTCCATCGCCGATAGCATGGTGTCGGAAGAATCCCACGTCAATTGCAGTAGGATTGTTTTGCGAGTGAACGACAATAACGCGCCACAAGGGAAGGTATGGAAGGTCTGTGTATGAATCTTGGTGCACATTCTCAATGATTGAAGCCAAGTCCGGTTCGCCGTTCTTTTGCTCGATGAACGTGACAATCTTTGTCAAATCGATCGTTGGCAATCGTACCCAAGAAGGAGAGAGTGTCTCTTCATTGGCGATGGAAATCCCTAATACTGGATGTCGATTGATGAGTTCACGAAGGCAGGAGAATATAATTGTCTCCAGTGAGTGTGTTCGCAGGCTCTCAGGGAGCTCATATCGCGCCGTGGATCCTACGCTCGTATAGAAGCCAACAGCATTACGCGCAATATTGTACCGTTCAAAGCGACCTGAAGAATGTCAGTACTTTCCTCTGAGTTAATCATACCTGGCGCTCGAAGTGGAACCATCGTAGTGGCAGCGCACATGGAGACGAAGAGTCCCGCGAGGGCCGAACTTGAGTAAAACAAATAATCTTCGTGGCAAGATCTGGTCGAATCGCGTCTCCACATTTTAAGTTGGGCGGCGGAAACTTACCCCTGAAATTGGTCGGCCAAGACCGATCGATCGCAATTAGGTCTCTTGAAGAAAAGAATTGCAGATCGAGAGTAAAAGAAATAGAAAGTTAATGTTATTGATGTACATAAATTGAGAACTTCAAATTTCAACTTCCTCGCAGGTGGAATTGAGAGGCAGTGTGTCCTACCGACGACTACAATATCTAACAAAACTCTGTCATCTTCGAACACTTGACCTCCCCTTGTAGATCCGATCCCACCTGATGAAATTATCCCAGTGAAATATTGAAGAACAAGAGGGTTTTTCTAGAATAGAAGGAAACAAGATTAATAACGAAGAGTCCAAAAAAACAAAAAATATCCTCTGTGAAGACTGTTGAAGAAAGAACGTGTATCCCATGCAAGCCAAAAACCAAAGGAAATCTCATCTCTTGTCACCGCCGACATAATCTATAACATCACGAGACCAGCAATAAGAGCGACGACAACGCTGAGGAAGCCAGCTTGAAGTTGCGATGCGCCGCTGCTGAATAGAATGGGTCCTTTGCCGGTTGCTGCTGCAGCAGGGCCGGGTTTGGACGTTGTGATGGTGGTGACAGCTCCTGTGTAGACAACTGGGGGATGAGATACTGCGGCGGCTCCGGAAGGACAGACCAATGGTGGATATCCTTGGCCGGTGGCATACGGCCATCCTGAAGTGCATCCGCATTCTTCTTCGATGAAGAAGGTTGTCGTGGTTGTGTAGCAGGAGAGTTCGATGATGGTCTTGGTGTATGGTCCCTTGGTGAATTCGATGCAAGTAGGTGCCTCGGTAACGTAGATGGTCTCAGTTTCCTCAATGAGGATGGTAGGAGTAGGACAGGTGATGGTGAATGACTCCACAATAACGATGATCGTCTTGGTGAACACCTTGAATGGGTGGTGCTTGTGGTGCTTGCTTGAGACGGGGTGGGGTTTGCTCGTGATGTGGTGTTTGGTGTGATGAGGTTTGCTTGTGACATGATGAGGCTTGCTCGTGACATGATGAGGCTTGCTTTCGACATGAGACTTTGTGACATGAGGCTTGCTTTCGACATGAGACTTTGTGACATGAGGTTTGCTTGTGACATGAGTTTTGGTGGTGTGGTGTATGGGTTTGGACGTGACACGTTTGGTGACGGACCGAGTAGATTTGGAGGAATGAGACACCGAAGAGCTTTTAATAGTGGTGGTGACTGAAGACTGGATAGAGACCGAAATAGATACCGAGGGACTCACAACAATCGAGACCGTGCTTGGGGTGGAAGAGGACGAGATCGTAATGGAGACTGTCACAGAAGTAGATGGTGAGATAGACGGAATACTTGTGACAGCGGTAGAGCTGATTGAGCTCGTCACAGGAGTAGATGGTGAGATAGACGGAATACTTGTGACAGCAGTAGAGCTAAATGAGCTCGTCACAGGAGTAGATGGTGAGATAGACGGAATACTTGTCGTGACAGCGGTAGAGCTGACTGAGATCGTCACAGAGGGAATGCTGGTCAGTACTGACACGGAAGGGACTGAGCTCGAAGGTGAAGAGACAATGACAAGTGAGCTGGGCACTGAAGTAGAAGGTGCCGAGGTGATAACGATAAGAGATGAGGAAGCAATTGGTACCGATGGAGTAGATGAGACAGTACTTGAGGGCGCAGTACTGGGAACGCTTGGGGTGCTGCTTGGAGCGCTTGGAGTGCTCGAGGGGATACTAATCGAAACAGAAGGTGGAATAGATACTTGAACAGACAGAGACACCGAAGGAATAGACACCGGAGGCACAGACACTGATACTGGTGGGCTAGAAACCGGCGGGCTAGAAACCGGCGGAATGGAGACGGGAGGGCTAGAAACCGGCGGAATGGAGACGGGAGGGCTAGAAACTGGAGGAATGGAGACGGGAGGACTAGAAACTGGAGGAATCGAGACTGGAGGGATCGAGACTGGAGGGATCGAGACTGAAGGAATCGAGACTGGTGGAATGCTCGAGAGAATTGTCAGTCTACTGAGTGCCGAAGGAGACGAGAAGACTACAGGTATAGTGGCTGCAGCGAAACCAACTTGTAGAGCGAGGACGACAGCGACTTTCCAATTCGAGGGTCCCATTTTCCTGTCTGAAAATCTCTTTTCTCGAAACCGACTTTTTGCAAAGAAGACAATAACAGCTCAACTGAAACGAACGAAAAGCTCGAAAAATGACAGTAGTTCAAAAGAATGTAAGTGCCGTAGAGGCAAGCGTTTGTCTTGAGCGAGTGTAGGGAAAGAAGGAAAAAGTTTAGAGTGGCGAAAGGGAGGATGCAATATATAAGAAGGGCCAACAATAGCACCACCTAGCATGCGCTGCCTCCCTGTTCCCACGCATATTACGACGTGCTTCTGGCATATTAGAGCTTTGAATAGGACAACAGGTCCAAGCGTCCAGTAAAAGGAGGGCGACAACGTCAACAGCAGCTAAATTTAGCGCTGGGACCGTAAATATGCTCAATATGAAAGGCGCCCGTCGGCTTCAGGGGGGGTAAAATCCTCGAGGCCAGAGCTTTGCGCGGCAAATGCTTTTCTGACCAGCCATAGAGGCTAAGGGAAGCTAAATTGGAATGAAATTGCAGCAATTTAAGAGTGCAGCCAAAAGAGGTCTGAGCGATGGCGAAGCGAGGTTATGATTGGGGGCACACTGTTGAGGTCCAAGCGTTCCCGAAATTGCGTCTATTTGATGGTCAATCAATATTCGCGAATGTCGAGAGATGGGCATTTACGTTACATTGTCTTTAAGGGACGTCTTACAGAGACTCCGTGTTGTGATATATTGCTCGGAAGGCATTCGGCTCAGTTGCCCGGTCTCGATGATGGCGATGATGAAGAAGACGATGCAAGAAACACAAGAGAGATCGGCAGTTTGAAGGCTGAATTGATCGGCAGGTCAATTCAGGCTGGCTCGGGGGGGTCGGTAAAGCCACCCCCTGATAGCCAGCACTCATCCATAACCACGAGCTGGATATGTCCCACCCCAAATCAATGCACAGCCACCTGTCTGGCAAAATACCTCACTATCTGCAGATAAAATTGCAGCTGACCCCTGAACAACGGTCCGCGTTTCATTTACAGCACATGCCTTCAACGTTGCTTCCTTCATTTCGGATCTTGTTCGTCAATAGCAGTGCTTTGCTACTGTCGATGGGATCTCATATCAGCCGACAGATGGAGTGCATGTAGATCTCCATAGCTGCGGACGATATATCATAGTATCCAGCAACTTGTGCAGAATGGTGAATGACGTATTCTCACAAGACCAATAAACATAACCTTCATTGAATGAAATCTGTCAAAAGACTCCCAAATACTGTCCCAACTACATACCTCGCCCTCGCTTGATCAATGTAGACTCAACCTCATAAACTCGAAATTAGGAGCGTGCTATTTTCAAACTTTCTACTCGTTTGCACACAAGATACACATGTCATAATATTCCTTTCTGCAGTGGTTTAATGAGCTCAATTAATTTCAATTTACTTGCTTTCAAGTCTCCAAATAGTCGGAGCGTGGTGCCGCCAAATTAATTCTCCTGTCCTGTTCTTCAAAACATGCAAAGAAAGCTCCGCCAGAACGGGTACCCCCACCCTTATTGTCCGACTCCCAGATAATCAAGGACAGGACATTGTCAGAGCCGATACAGGAAATTACGAACGCTATCTGCAGATGCCCCTTTATGTATTTCAAGCGCTCAAAATAGATCTAATTTGGTATTTGGGAGGATCTTCGCTGATTGGATTTTGAGAAAAAGTCTAATTTTGATAGCCGAGATTGCTCCAGTCGGCTTCCTGGCGGGATAAGACTGATGAGGGTATTTTAGGTCCGTAGTGGGATGATATGCTGTTGTTTACATTACGCGCGACTTGCGCGCGTCGTGCGTCATTCTTTTAGCACGAGATTCACTGCATTGCGTTCAAAAACCTGTCCCTGATTTTCGTTTGTGATGGTTGATCGAATCCCGTCAGTCAATTGCCAATTCGCCTCGGAAAAACGAAGGACTAAGGCAATCATCCTAGCAACTACTATCTAACAGTTGTACTCTTAACTAATTAAGAATATACAAGATTGTATTCCAGGAACGTCAGAGGAAGATTGAGATAACACGGATCATTCCATTGCTGCGGCTCATTCATAAAGGGACTTGAATATCTACAATCAGCACAATTCCTCTAACTGACACTTACAAATAACATTCCCAATCGAATTCACCGTATCAAGTCAACTGAAATGAAACACAACTAGTTTGTCCTAAACAAGCGTAATAGCATGATGTATAACTATACCCCAGAGGAAGATTTTCTACCGATACAACATCGAATTGTGTAATGCTACTGCTGATGATATCGGAATAGAACTTGGGATACTAATTCGCAGACTTGAGGAAACGAGCTGACTGAAAGTAGACGGTGAAGAAGCTAACGGTACGAAAATTGAGGAATCGACTTTCACTGAAATGGCAACTTTGGAGGAAGGCAGGACAATTGAAGTGACTGGCGCAATTGATTTATTCGTGGACGTTGTTGCTTTGATACGTGAGGTGAATTTCTTGTGCTTTGGAGTAATTGGAGATTGTTTGATTGACTCCATAATAGTTTCGGTCATTGTGCGGACTTGAACAAAAGTCTCTTCCCTGAGAACGACAATAACTTCCATGACAATGTGCTCGGCGACTTTTGTTGGGGAACACTTCTTTGTAGTCTCACTTGCCACTGCTCCTTTTGTTTGACGGTACGAATGCAGTGCAGAAAGTAATGACGGCGGAATATTGCAAACTCCGCGCTTTTCGGCGAGCGATCTAGAAAAGTAAATCAACTGGACAATTGAAAAACAAACAAGAATTCCGGCGCGGTCTTACCTTTCTTGAAAAGCAGAAGTGCTTGCAAAGAGCAATTGTAAGATACCAATAGCGACCCAGAGCACCACAATTGTTTTCCGCATTGTGCTGATTGGTGACCTCCCTCTGAACTTTATGTCCAATTGAAAAGGAGGACGCTAGTTGGAAAAGAGGTCAGCGAAGAACTTCATGGCGAGAGGACATTTTAGACGAAAGTTCGCACCGAGGTTTAGCCGGGATGTTTCCCTTAAATATGGTAATTTGAGAGGAGCTGACGAAGATCTCGAACCGCTTTGGAAAATGATGAATTTAAAGTTCGGTCCAAGGCACCGCCGATCACCCAATTGGTCGAAACCCGCCATAGCCAGGGGAGCGCAAATAGCTGGAATTGTGGCAGGATTCGCGATGATGATGAAAGAATATCTCTACGAAGACGGAAATCGAACATCAATTTCATCATAAGGCAGTGGAGCTGTCTGTAGTTGGGAGTTCATGGGGGAGATGCTAAGGTCCGGAGAAGGAGGGGGCTATCGCGTCGCTACGACGCTTGGACCTCCCTTTCACAGGTGATCCTTTCATTAAACTCGCGACTTCTCCCGATCATCCACCCTCGCCTCCCTACTCCTTCACGGCTATCCTTCGCTTTTCGCCACCTTCTCCTACCCAGACCTCTCACTAACCACTTCCCCCATTACCTGAGTACACTCCTGTATTCTGAACATGTACGACCTTGACCCAACGATTTCGGTGGAGGATTTCAGTCGCGCAATACACTTCTGGACACCCATTCTAGACACCCTTGGCTGGCCAGTACAACACCAATTCCCAGGCATTCAAATCTTTGGACCCTCCTCTGCACATCCCTACTTTTGTATCGCTGAAATTACATCTCCTGCTTCTTCTCCTGTCTCTCAAGATTCGAGTACTGGTTCCTGTGCTGCAAGACCGGTCTATTTGTGTTGTGCGGATAGCGAGGAGGTCGAGGCTTTGTATAGGAAGGCTGTACAACAAGGGGCTAGAACTGTTTTGGAACCGGATATGTATCTTGAGAAGGACATTAAGCAGGAAGTGAGGGAGGAAGGTGAGGAAGGGTGGAATGACGGATGTAGGTTTTTGGGTAGGTTTTTGGATTTGGATGGGAATTTGGTGGAGGTGGGTTGTGTTGAATCTGAGAGTCAGGGAGATAGGTCTATGGATGAGAGATAATTGCAATGGGAATGCACTTTCTTGGGGTTATTCAGGGTGTGGGTCTCGTTTTGGGGAGTTAGGTCGGGTCAAATTTGGGCAATCTTTTGTTGTGTTACTTTTCTATACATATTTTTCTACAGATATCGTATCCAAATCTAAGATATAAATGGTTGATATCCGGCAAGATTCAGTGATTAGATCGTTTCCCCTGAGTCCAATTGAATGCAAGTATCAACCATTTCGCCATACAGTACGTGACCTTGCGGCACGCAGCAACTTTGTCCGAATTAGATTCTTGGTCTTACACGTCCAAGAGGCTATTTGTAGAGATCACAGGCACGACACCGCTGGTTGTGAATCATTGTATTACTACATCACGTTCTCCGTCTATATTCTCTATATTTCTCTGCCACCACGCCGAGGCAGGGCAGCAAGGTTCACCTGGAGAGGTTCCGGTTCAAAGGGCTATTTGGCTTTGCAACTAAGACACAAGTCAGCAATAACAATGAAAGAACGACTACTTCTGACATCGTCGTTCCCAATGTTTTGGTAGTTTGTCTTGCCAGTGTTTTGAGCCCCGAAACACAGCCCATTTCCACTGCCTAAACATAACCTCCATCTTCTTCTCGTCCTCGCTTAATTCAATTTCCACCTTCTTTACCAATCTTTCTGAGTTTCTTGCTGCTTGGATTTTGCTAGCGTACTCATAGACCTTTCCTCTGAACAGCGTCTGGAGTAACAATCCTCCTCGGCCGTTTCTGACGAAACTGATTTGGCGTAGTTTGAGGAGACTCCGCAACTATCTGGTTCAGGTTCATGACCATGCAGAGTCCCAAGCATAACAAGACTCGCATGCGAATTGAATTTGAATCGTTTTATGAAGAAAGCAAGGCGGAATATGTTCCTAAGTCATCAGATGACGACGGAATCGCTAAGAGATGTCCATAAAAGTTTCTGCCGAGCGGAAGAAATTGATCTCGAAATTCGGCCCCGGAGTTGTGACAAAGCTTGGACTTGATCATCACACTATCGTGTAAATACGAGCCGCTGTTGGGACGAGCGATGCGATGAAATGTGCTGATTTTCCGCCGTCCCCGCGCTGGAAGTTTGACAGCCAAGAAAATAATGCTTGGTCGTTCGCGCCATTCCAATTCTTATTTTGTGCCATGCATTCTATCTGAGAGGTGCAAATCCCACTATCGACTCTTCCCTGGACTCGATTATCTTTTCTCGTTTCAGACGGAGATTCATCAAGACCGACAAGGTGAACGACATGAAATTAAAGGTTTGGTAAATTTGTGTTGGTAGTGAAGTGCATTGAACTGCTCATAAAGAAAGGGTTGGGTGAAGTGCAGGCAACCTTCTTCCGTGGTGTGCAAAAGTGCAAAATTGACGTACAAAAGTTTGATTTTCAATGCCAAAAGTTGAAAAATCAGGCAAAAAGTGTGTACGAATCTTCAAGCGGAAGAGGACTGTGCACAAATAGACAATCAAGTGTGTAGTAAAAAAGTCAAAATTTTTTTTAGCAGGACGATGACAAAAATGCAAAATTGCGGTACAAAAACTCGATTTTGAAGGACAAAAGTTGGAAATTTAAGGCAAAATTGTAGTGCAAGTTAACAAGTCCATGGCCGTTATGCAAGCCCACTTGAAGACTTTATCCAATCGCAAGTGGGACTGGAAAACTTTAAATTATGGGGACTCAATTCTAAAATTTCCGTTGTGGAGTCTTGTAATCTTACAAATATGCCATAAATGACTGGATGCTAAGACTCCAACACAACACAATATTCCACAACACTCGAACACCTCTTAGGTTGCTCGAACTCTGTGGAACGCCGTGGAATGTTGGCGAATTCTTCGTGAAATTACCCCTGGTATGCCTTCTCAAACTATATATTAACCGTCTCGCGCGCCTGTATCGATGAACTTGCTCAAAGTGTCCTTGCGCATCATGCCTCCCAAGTCACAACGACGTAAGTCCACTCCTGCGAAAGCTCCTGCGAAAGCGGTGCCTCCAGAGGTTACTCTAGAGAACGAGGTTACGCCTAAGAAAACGACCAGATCCTCTCCCGCAAAGGCAACAGCAGCGGCATCCTCATCACCAACAACCAAATCGACTGCACCACTTAAGATGCAATGGAACGACGACCAAAGAGCATATGTGGTCCAATGGATGATGGACAACAGGGAGCTCTATATCAGAAAAGGAAACGTGTTCGCCAAGCAGAAATATCAGAAAATCTTGGACTGGATACCCAGAGACATATTTGAACCAGAATGGCGGGACAAGTTGAGCATTAAAAACATCGAGACATGCTGTAGGTACCTCGAAAGTGAATACAAGGCCGCGGATGCTCTAATGAAGACAACTGGACAAGGCCTTACTCAACAGGATCTCGACAAAGGTTATCGTAATCTCCATGGTATATCCCTGCTTGTCAATGTTCTCACGAGTTAGATAAAGTCGTGGCTGGCTTTGTCTTCTACGATGAAATGGACGATATATTGGGAAAGTCTCCAACCATTCACCCTCCTTACGTTCGTCAGAATTTGCCGCCTGCAGGCCAAGCTGGTCCCAAAGCCTCGGCAGATATTCCTCCTCGCACATCAACACCCCAACCATCCAAAGCCCAACAAGCCTCAACGTCTTACGAGCAAGTCCCATCGCTGACCGATCGTCCTTCCTTTGTCGGACCTCCACCCTCCTCTTTTATAGCCCCTCGCCCATCTTCATCTGCTCCTCCACTCTCATCTTTTATTGTCCCTCGCCCTACACCGTCTGCTCATCATGAAGAGCCTTTTGTTCCGCCTGTCCGACCTCCTCTTCTTCGCGCTGGTGTCCCCGAGCTACCTCCAGAGCTTCTCTTGAGTGACGACGAGGACAACCAGCTCAATAATGACAACGCGTTCGATTCCCAGCAAACGGGCCACGAAGTCATCGATCTGGATCTCGACTTTCCTGACTTTGATGACCCAATTGAGGAACCAACTCAAGAGCAACATACATCTCAAGAGCAACATAACGATGTACCCACTGCCACTACTCAACCATCCAATACTCAACCAAAGAAACGTCGTGCAAGTGCTGTCGACCCAGCAACCGAGTTGAGGAAAACCTCCAGCAAGAATAAGCGCCGTTCAAAGGTCGAGAATTATGACGAGGTTGTCAAGTATGAAATCGACACTCAAACGGATCTCAAGAAAGAGCAATTGAGATTCCATCAAGAACGGATGCTTGAGAACGATAAGAGGCAAGCTGCGATGGAGGCGAAACTTGTGGATCGACTGGAGGCTCAGGAATCGAAACTCCTTGGTCTCCTTGAGCAACAGAATGAGAGGCATCAAAAAACGGTGGATACGCTCCTTGCCTTGCTCAAAAGAGAGCAGAACATTGGACTTTGAAACTGTAAAGACGAGACAACGTATTTATCCTTCGTACTAATGGTTGGAATTTGAGTGTTTAATAGTTTAATAGTTTCTTTGTTCGACGATTGTAGTCTATCTATTGAGAGTATGTTCTTTGTGTACTAATAGTGGGAATTAATGTTTTAATAGTTTAATTGTCTGGTATTTGTACTCTCTTCTCGCTTATTGTCTGACTACTCAACACATATATCTGTCAACTATCGAGGTAAGCAATGTATAATTGTCTGGGTCCAAGATAAAGGTGGAACAAGTGTTTGACCATCAAGATTCATACCACACCGGCTACGATATTGTTCTCTGACGAGTGAGAATAGCCTTCAGTTCAGACAGCTCTATTTCACATATATGAAGTCGGCATCCTAATTTCTGCATTACTAAGACACTGGATGTATGCAAGCTTGGATGTATGCAAGCTTGGATGTATGCAAGCTTTAACCGTGTATCTTTCCTTGAACTAGATGTTTGTGCACAAATTGAAGATCTGTATAATCATCTAGCAGTCGAGATGGCACTCCTATAATTGACTAACGAATCAGACAATTAGACGAGTTTTCTTTAGACGGTGAGACATATAACCTAACCCATCCATCTGCGACATCACCACCTCATGCCCAACGAGTTTGCTTGCTTCTTCGAAGGATGTGGAAAGTCGTACACTACAGTCAGTGGCCTCAAGACTCACTTGATTAAACGCAAAGCTCAAGCAGATGAATTACACCCTGCAAACGACACCGCGAAGTGGGACCTTGCTCAGAGCAGAGGTCTTCTCTCCTCCTTCACCCGTCCGGGCAACTTGACGGCAGAACAACGAAAAGCTCGGCGAAAGGACACCAACAAGCGAAACTATGTTCGACACAAAGATAAATACATGGCACGTGCACGGACAGCCAGAGTCAGAGGAAGAGAAGCTCTGGATGCTGCATTCGAACTCCAACGATTGTATCAAGCTAAAGCCGACCGATCTGCTGGCAGCACGGTGCTAAACGATCTATTCGAGTCGCCCGTCGATATCAATCAATGGATAGACATGGATACTATGCCCCCGGATGAACATGTGTTTCCTCAGTTCGTCACGTTCTTCTTTCCTCCAAATACATGGCCTGAAGTCGACCCCTCTGCCGAGTATGACGATGAGAACCCTGCACCACTTTTGTTGGAGTGTCTCCCTAGCAAACGAACTTACTACGAATTGTGTAAACTCGTCCATCCGGATTCAGCAAATCAACGAGATGCAATCGATCCTGCAGTTATGCAGCGCTTGACAGCCGGCTGGCAAGTGTGGGAACCTATTGTCTGTAATGAGGAATTTAGTCAGCTGCGACTCTGGAGGGAGGGAGAGGACGACCAGTTTGATGGTGCTCTTGAGGAAGTTGCAAAGTTCTACTGGGCCTGGATGACAGTCGTGAGCGATGCGAAAAGGAAGTTGTTGCCTACGAAGTTGACGGGATACCGTCTTCACATGGCATTCCGTGCAAGGCCAGCCGAAGCAACACCTCCATCTGATGCAGATGGAGGCGAGCCAGATCATGAAACAATGTTGTTGGACACTCTCAAGAGGGCTCAAGAAGCGTCCCCACGTCGACGTCGTCGCATTGAAGTCCCAGACACTGCAGCTCAATCTGCTGCGAGTACTTCAGACGGTGCTCCAGACGGTGGAGCTCCAAACGAACAAGAAATGACTTCACGTCGACCTCGTCCTCAACCCGTTCCATCGACTGCTAATGGCGATGGAACTACTGCAAATCCTGACGGAGGGAGATACAACTTAAGGCGCTAGGAAGGAGTTAGGAAGCAAAGGTCTGAGAAAGAAGAGAGTTGATTAATTATATACTTATTCATAGCCAAAACACATTCAAAAGCTCCTCGCGCCCTGGTGATCTCACGAAAATATGCATCCAACGCCATGCCAAACCCACAGCAACAT
>Ga0335072_10007125_pt1 | contig 16318 bp, 14 predicted proteins | sample Lox_Sample_21_FD_206725 | JGI IMG/M metagenome (GOLD analysis project Ga0335072, IMG submission 206725) | Soil microbial communities from Loxahatchee National Wildlife Refuge, Florida, United States - Lox_Sample_2.1 | ecosystem: Environmental > Terrestrial > Soil > Wetlands | place: USA...
CAGCGGCGCACGCCAACCATGCGTTACTTTGCCTCCGGCATCCAGCATCCGGGTGTCGACTTTGAAATCGCGATCTCTTCGTCGGTCATGTCCACTTGCACATCGGCAAACAGCGGAGTGCTCAGGTAGCGCTCGCCCGTATCCGGGAGCATGCACAAGATCGTTGACCCCTTCGGCGCCTTCGCTGCCACTTTCAACGCCCCGGCAAATGTCGCTCCCGAAGAGATGCCGACGAAGATCCCTTCCTTCTTTGCCAATTCTTTACTCCACTTCAGCGCCTCCGCATTCTCAATGCGAAGTACCTCGCTGATGGCCTTTGATGCGACCGCATCCCCGGCCAGTTTCGCAATAAAGTCCGGGCTCCATCCCTGCATCGGATGCGGCTTCCATGAGGGATGCGCTGCCGCGGCAGATCCATCTTCGTTGCGCTCCTGCTCAATTCCGCTCGACAGCATCGGCGCGTCGGCGGGCTCGCAGACCACAACCTTGATTTCTGGCCGCTCTTTGGCCAGCACCCGAGCCACGCCCTTGAGCGTCCCGCCGGTACCGAATCCAGTCACCCAGTAGTCCAGCCGCTGGTCAGCAAAATCGCTCAGAATCTCCTTCGCCGTTGTCCGCGAATGCATATCGGCATTGGCTTCGTTTTCAAATTGCCGCGTATAAAACCATCCGTGTTTCTCGGCGAGTTCCACCGTCTTTTTCACCATGCCCACGGCTCGTGCCGACGCCGGCGTGATCACTACCTTCGCGCCCAAGAAACGCATCAGTTTGCGCCGCTCAATGCTGAAGGTTTCCGCCATCGTCACCACCAGCGGATAGCCCTTCGCTGCGCACACCATGGCCAGGCCAATGCCCGTGTTGCCGCTTGTGGCTTCGATCACCGTCTGGCCCGGCTTCAGCTTTCCTGATTTTTCCGCTTCTTCGATAACGCCCAGTGCCAGCCGGTCCTTCACTGATCCCAGTGGATTGAAGGCTTCGACTTTCACGTAGAGATTCACATCGGGCGGCGCCAGCCGGTTGATCTTTACAACTGGAGTGTTGCCGACAGTTTCAAGAATATTGGCATATCTCTTTCCCACGATCCGACCTCCAAATTCGGGTCATTGTATCGTCCGCGCACGGGGAAAATGAAGGAAAAAGTGCTGCGCCGCAAAGGACGTTTCGTTGCACGAGCCGCAAGGATGCCATCTCTGCCTTGCGTTATTCGAGTAGAATGCCCAGAGGTCGCGATGCCGACAAACGACATTTCTGTGCGGCGTGAGTCTCCGCTGGCCATGAGTTCCGCGGATTTCCGCGCGGCGGGCCATCAACTGGTGGAGAGAATTGCCGATTTTATTCAGTCCCTTCCCCAGCGTCCGGTCACACCCGCCGAATCTCCTTCAGCCGTGCGAAGCGTGCTGGAGGCGGAGCGGCCGCTGCCGCGCGAAGGCTGCGATGCCCTCACACTTCTCGACCATGCCGCAAATCTTCTGTTCGACCACTCGCTTTTCAACAGTCATCCTCGTTTCTGGGGATACATCACCTCATCGGCCGCGCCTATCGGCGCGCTGGGAGATCTTCTTGCGGCCGCGGTGAATCCCAACGTGGGGGCATGGCTGCTTTCTCCCATGGCGAGTGAGATCGAGAGCCAGGCCATCCGCTGGATCGCGGAGATGCTTGACTATCCGACCGATTGCGGTGGCTTGTTTGTGAGCGGCGGCAACATGGCCAACATCGTCTGCTTTCTCGCCGCACGCCAGGCAAAGGCAGGATGGGACGTGCGCACCCGCGGCATGAACGGGCCGCAGCTGCGCGTTTACTGCTCGAAGGAAGCGCATACCTGGATTCAAAAAGCTGCGGACATCACCGGCCTGGGCACGGATGCAATCCGATGGATTGCGACGGACCACGACATGCGCATCGATCTTGAGGCACTGCGCGGCCAGATCAGAAAAGACAGAGAGGCCGGCGACCGCCCGGTGATGGTGGTGGGCAACGCCGGCTCTGTAAGCACGGGCGCAATTGACCCCCTGCCAGAGCTGGCAGTGCTTTGCCGCGAGTTCAATCTCTGGTTTCACGTCGATGGCGCCTATGGTTGTCTCGCTGCGGTGCTGCCTGATGCACCCGCTGCCTTGGCAGGATTGCGCGAAGCAGATTCAGTGGCCGTCGATCCGCATAAATGGCTCTATACGCCGCTTGAAGCTGGATGCTCCCTGGTCCGAAATTCCGAAAAACTGCGCGATGCTTTCGCCTACCATCCCGTCTACTACCACTTCGGCGTCGAGGCGACGAACTACTTCGATCTCGGCCCTCAGAACTCGCGCGGCTTTCGTGCCTTGAAGGTCTGGCTTGCGCTGCAGCAAGTGGGACGCTCTGGATACCAGCAGATGATCGCCGAAGACATTCGTCTTTCCCGTGCAATGTTCGAGTGCGCCTCGCGCTATCCGGAACTTGAGACACTCACGCAATCGCTGAGTATCGCCACACTTCGATATGTTCCCTCCGATCTTGACCGTGGGAATGCGAAGGTGGCCGAGTATCTTGACAAGTTGAATCTCGAGCTGCTTACACGGCTGCAAAACAGCGGCGAGGCATACTTGTCGAATGCAGTGATTCACGGCAAGTTCGCACTGCGCGCCTGCATCGTGAACTTCCGCACTACGCTCGCCGATGTTGAGGCTGTCCCGCCCCTCGTTGTGCGCTTTGGAGGCGAGGTAGATCGCGATTTGCGCCCTCAGAATCTTCCGATAGAGAGGCGCTAACTCATCAAACTCACTTTGCCGGCTCTGGTTCCTCTCCGGCGGGCTGCGGAACAATCGTCTGGCGCGAAGTCGCGCCCGTGTGGTGCGCGTTGCGATGTGACCGCGATCGCACCTGGGCTCCATCGTCCAGATCGAATGCGGCATTGATGAGCGCAATATGCGAAAAAGCCTGCGGGAAGTTGCCTACGAAGCGCTTGGATTCGGGCTCGTACTCTTCAGACAGCAGGCCAAGGTCGTTTCGCAGCGTGAGCAGCTTTTCAAACAGCCTTCGCGCATCGTCCGCGCGACCGATGGCCTTAAGACTGCCAACCATCCAGAAGCTGCACGCGAGAAAAACCCCCTCGCCTGGCGGCAATCCATCCTTGGCTGCCTTCGTGTCATAGCGTTGCACCAGGCCGTCGCGCATCAGCTCGCGCTCGATCGCTTCTACGGTGCCAATCACGCGAGGATCATTGCCGGGTAGAAACCCGACCAGCGGCATTAAGAGAAGCGAAGCATCAAGCTGATGAGAACCGTACACCTGCACAAAACTGTTTTTGGATTTGTTGAAACCCTTCTCGCAAATATCCTTGTGAATGGTCGCGCGAATTGACTTCCATTTATCCACCGGAGCTTCATACTCCAGTTGCTCGGCCAGCAGAGTTGCGCGGTCGAACGCGACCCATGCCATCATTTTGGAATAGGTGAATTGCTTTGGCCCGCTGCGCGTTTCCCAGATGCCTTCGTCTGGCTCCTGCCAGATTTTTTCAAGGTGATCAAGCAACAGCACAAGCACCCTGAAATCGTCTTCGCCATGCTGCCGCATGCTGTGCTGCGAGTGGAAAAACGAGTCAAGCATCTCACCGTAGATATCCAGCTGCACCTGCAATGCAGCCGCGTTCCCAACGCGCACCGGTTTGGATTTTTCATATCCCGGCAGCCAATCGATTTCCCACTCGATGAGTTCCCGCTCGCCTCCAAGTCCGTACATGATCTGCAGTTTTTCCGGACTTCCCGCAAGCGCACGCAGCAGCCAGTCCTGCCAGGCAACCGCTTCCTCAAAGTATCCCCCGTTCGCCAGCGCCAACAGGGTGAACGTCGTATCACGAAGCCAGCAGTAACGGTAGTCCCAGTTCCGTTTGCCGCCAATCCGTTCCGGCAACGAAGTAGTAGCAGCCGCCACAATGCCGCCTGTGGGTTGAAAAGTCAATGCTTTGAGCGTCATTAAGGATCGATCGACGGCCTCGCGATACTGCCCCCTGTACTTTGACCGAGAAGCCCATTTCCTCCAGAACTTTTCGGTCTCGTCCAGCACCTTTTTTGCGTCGATGGACTTCGGATCGGCAAGATGCGAAGCACCGTAAGTGAGCGTGAAGGTTGCGTGATCTCCCTCGCGGACATCGAATTCCGCCACGGTTTTCAGGTTCTCGCCATGCACGGGTACCGTTGCATGGAGCACGGCCAGATTCGGTCCGGCAACTGCGCGCACACCGTCGACAACATGCGTGACCCACGGCACTGTAAAACCGTAGTCGAAGCGAAGAACCAGTTCCATGCGCACGGCGACCCTTCCTCGAAGGCCCTCGACAATGCGCACCATGTTGGAGTTCTTCTCTCGCATCGGCATAAAGTCGATCACGCGTACGGTCCCGTCCGCGTGTTCGAACGTGGTTTCCAGGATGAGAGTGTCTTCACGATAGCAGCGTGTTGTCTTCCATCCGCCTTCGGCAGGCGTGATTCTCCAATAGCCGTGCTCGTCGGTCCCGAGCAGCGCTGCAAAGCAGGCCTGCGATGAGAAATTGGGCCAGCAGAGCCAGTCGATCGAGCCGTTTCGATCGACAAGCGCCGCAGTTTCACAGTCGCCGATCAATGCATAGTCTTCGATTCGTGCGGTCATGGTTTCATTGCTCACGATAGTTGCGCATCAGTCCGCCGTCGATGACGAATGTTGAGCCGGTAACGTAGGCGGCATCGTCCGAAGCAAGATATGCCACCAGGCCCGCCACGTCATCAGGCATGCCCATGCGCCCAAGAGGGATATTCGCAAGGAGCGCATTCAGTTTTGGCTTGTCTTCAAGCAGCGCCTTATTGATCGGCGTCGCAATCGCTCCGGGCGCAACGTTGTTGATGGCGATGCCCAGCGGACCAAGTTCCATGGCCAGGTCGCGCATGAGCATGCGAAGGGCGCCTTTGCTGCAGCAATACGTCGAGAATCCCGGGAAAGCCATGTCCTCATGCACCGAACTGATATTGATGATCCTGCCCGGCTTTTTCGTATCCCGCAGACGCTGCACAAACGCCTGTGTCAGAAAGAACGGTCCGCGAAGATTCACCGCCATCACCTTGTCGTAATCCGCTTCCGTGGTGTCCCAGAAATCTGCGCGGTGTTCCATGCCGGCATTATTTATTAGAAGGTCGGCCGTCCCGAAGCGGCTCCATGCTGTATCCACCAGCTTGTGGATGTCGGCGATCTTGGTTACGTCGGCCTCAACGATCTCCACTTCGCCGCCGGCCTGCTTGACCATCCGCTCGGTATCCTGCGCGCCCTCTGGGTCCCCAATGTAATCGACAACCACCTTGGCACCCTCGCAACTCAGACGCTTGGCAATGCCTTGCCCAATGCCGGAACCGGCCCCGGTGACAATCGCAACTTTTCCCGCCAAACGGTGGCCCGCCGAACCATTCATTGTCCGCTCCCTTGATCTGTGCCGTCTTGCTTGTTGGATGCTGAAAACCGCGAAGTCGTGGCTCGCATCGCGCCTTCCCCGGCTCGTTTTTGGGCGGCAACGCATCACAGCTTTCCCCGCCTACGCATCGTCGACTACAATCCCCGCAAATGCGAATCGCAGCTCTTCTCCGCTCTCTGCCGACGCAAAATACGATCTTGTACCGTGCACCTCTCATTTCCGTCGTGTTCACTTGCGCAGTCATCTTGCTTTCAAGCTCCGCCTCGCAGGGCGGACAGGCGCAGCCGCGCGCCGGTCATTTTCTCATCTACACCATTGATGTTGAAGGGGGCCAGTCGACTTTGCTCGTGAGTCCCACGGGCGCATCGCTGCTCGTCGACACAGGCTGGCCCGATAATAATGGCCGCGACACCGACCGTATTCTGGCGGCGATGCACGACGCCGGAATTACCCGGCTCGACAAGGTTCTCATCACGCACTTCCACGTCGATCACGTGGGAGGTGTGCCCAATCTCGTCAAGCGCGTCGAAGTGGGCGAGTTCCTCGATCACGGCGAAAATCGCGAAGACTCCGACATCACGCGCCACGACTACGCCGCATATCTCGCGGCCATCAAGGGAAAGCCGCGCCATGTCGTGCATCCCGGCGACACCATCTCCATTCCCGGTCTGAGCATCATCGTCCTCACTGCGGACGGCGAACACATCGCTGCCGTGCCGGGCATCAAGCCGGCGCCCAATCCGTATTGCGCCACCGAGCCGAGGTGGGCACTTGACAGCAGTGAAAACCCGCGCTCCGCCGGTATCCTGGTTCGCTTCGGCAAATTCCGTTTTCTCGACCTCGGCGATTTGACCAAGGCCAAAGAGATTCCGCTGGTCTGTCCTGATAACCTGATCGGTCACGTTGATCTTTATCTTGTGAACCATCACGGCATGAATCTCTCCAACGCGCGAGCGTTTGTCTTCGCGATTCATCCGCGCGTGGCTATCATGAACAATGGTGCGCACAAAGCCGGCAGCCCCGAAGCCTGGCAAACCGTGCATGAAAGCCCGGGTCTCCAAGCTCTTTACATGCTGCACACGGCGGAGGGGTCTGATGCGGCGCACAACAGCGCCGAACCGCTCATTGCCAATCTGAAGGGCGGCAGCGACGGCGCATATTTCAAGGTAGTCGCTGCAACCAACGGCGGCTTCAGTGTCATGAATTCGCGCACGGGAAAGACGACGGATTATCCGGTGAGATAAGGCGTGCCGGCAGCTTTTACAATGGCAAGCGCAACGGGGAGCTCCACGGAAGGTGCTCCGCAATTGAGGAGAAACCAATGTCCTTTTCGCGACGGCAGTTTTCCGCCGGGCTCAGTGCGGTCGGGGTCATGATGACCCTGCCCCGCATTGCTCGCGCGGCATGTCCCTTCCGCGTGGCTGTGATCAACGACGAGATCTCGCAAGACTTCGACCACGCCTGCCATGTAGCTGCGCATGATTTCGGACTCAACTGGATCGAACTGCGCGGCATGTGGAAGAAAAACATTACTGAGCTCACTGCAGGCGAAATTGCCGAGTCGCAAAAGATTCTCGCCAAATACAGTCTGCGCGTCACCGATATCGCCAGCCCGCTTTACAAAGTCGACTGGCCCGGTGCGCCGCCTTCCCACCAGAGCGAGCGTCGCGACCAGTTCAACGCAGACTTCGGATTCAAGCAACAGGACGCTCTCCTCGAGCATTGCATCGAGTTGGCGAAAACCTTCCGCACCGACCGCATCCGCTGCTTCGACTTCTGGCGCCTCGACGATGTAAAGCCGTATCGCGAGGCCATCAACGACAAGCTGCGCAAGGCAGCCCGCCGTTGCGCAAAAGACAATCTGATCCTGCTGCTTGAAAACGAAATGAGCTGCAACACGGCAACAGGCGCTGAAGCAGCGGCGACGCTCAAGTCCATCCCCGAACCGAATTTCATGCTCAACTGGGATCCAGGCAATGCCGCGACCTTCCCCGGCAGCGATCCGTATCCAAAAGGCTACGATTTACTGCCTAAGAACCGCATCGGCCACTGTCATGCTAAAAATGTGATCCGCCAACCCGGCGGCAAATGGGAGTGGGCGCCTGTCGGAACGGGCGTGGTCGATTGGGCCGGCCAGCTACGTGCGCTCGACCATGATGGCTATCGCCACGCCGTGAGCCTCGAAACGCACTGGCGCGGCGCCGGTACGCCCGAGGCCTCAAGCCGCATCAGCATGCAAGGCCTGAAAGCGGCTCTGGCAAAGGCAGGAACGGGGTGCTTCAGCTAGTGTCTGAGCATCCCTGATTGATTTCGCCTTGATTCCGGTATTCCGCTACTTCAGGCTCGACATCTCCTTTCCCGGGATGGGAACATTGTTCTCTTTCGCGATTTGCTCAATCAGTTGGAGATGCTTTTGGATCACGGTTTCACCTTCCTGTGCCGCCTGTTTCACTGTTGGGTTCTGCGCTGATTCGACTTCGTCCTTGTAATCCTTCAGGTCCTTTTCGTGATCCTTCACCATCATCTGGATATAGGCTGTGTCAAACTGCTTTCCAGACATACCCTGCAGTTTGGCAATCTCTTTCTTTTCCTTCTTTGAGGTGCCTTTCGGAACGGAAATTCCAAGCTGCTTCGCTACTGGTTTCATCAGCTTATCGTTGATCTGCGTATGGTCCGCGACCATCTTCTGGCCGAACTCCTTCACATCGGCAGTTTGGCCCTTTTGCTGCGCAATCTGGCCAAGCTGGACTTCAGCGTTGTCACCTTCAATCGCCTGGGATACAAAGGCCTGTGCAGCGTAATCGGGTGGAGCCGCAGTGTTCACGGGCCCATTCACTCCCGGATTGCCCATGCTTCCTTGGGGCTGCTGTTGTTGTTGGGGCATGCTTGGCTGCTGCCCTCCTGACTGCATCTGCGCCATGAGCGGAACGCTTGTCAAAATCGCGGCCGCTGAGCAGATCAGAATTCGCTTCGAAATGCGCGATTTAGCCATAGATATACTCCCTTCTAATGCTCGGCCCGGACGTTATGACGTTGGGCTTGGGCAACCTTCAATCGACTTTGCGATGCATCTTGGTCGCCGGGGAGTTGCCTTCCAAGCTTCGCAATACGTCGCCGCCGCAACCGCAGGGCCGGCAAACACCTGACCCGTCAGGCTGTTTGTCAGGGGCGTTCAGCCGCATGCATACCACATGGCGCGACGCGTGCGTGGTCTCGTGCCGGGTAGACTCGAACCATGCAGTTCACGAAGCGCCTCCGCGACGGGGTTCGCCGCGGAGAGATCACCTCAAGCGTCCGCATCTGGGTGCGCCCGCATGTCAAGCTCGGCGTGCGCTATCGCATGGAGGAAGGCGAGATTGAGATTGATTCAATCGAACGCATCGGGTTCCCCGACATCACTCCGGAACTGGCGCGCGAGTGCGGATTCCTTGGTGTCCTCGATCTGCTCAACGTGGCCAAACATGGCAAAGGCGAGAACTTTTATCTCATCCGTTTCCATTTCGTGCCACCAGCGCGAAAGAAAGTGGCAACCGGCACAAAAGCGAAGGCATAAGCGGCATTCGGCGACGGAGAGGGCCTATTTCGCAATCCGCTCTTCAAGCAGCACCAGCACTGGGTCGCCCACCTGCTTGCCAAGCGAACGAAGCAACTCTGCTCTTACCGGCAACTTGTGTGTGCCATTTCCGAGTGCCATAAATGAGCTTTGAAACGGAATGCCGTCAATCTTGCCACGTACCTTCACCAGCCCACGCGTTTTGAAAAAGGCGACGGACTCAGGCCAGACAACATACGTCCAGCCACCCTTGCTGGGACTCTTCTGCAACTTGGCAGTGAAGCGCTGGTTTAGCATGCTGAAGCATCCCTTCGATTGGGCGAAGCATAACGCCTGTGGCGCACCGGTTTCAATCGGCATCGCCGGGGTGGCCATCCTTACGACGGTTTGTTCCGAATCAAAGCTTGCGATGCCACGAGCTCAATTCGCCTTGTGCGCTCGACGATACAGCTCTTCCAGCGCGTCGCACGCCGTCTTCACGCCGTCTTCCCGCGCAATCTGCAGCGCCACTTCGTGCGCGCACGCCGCATAATCAGGCTCGCTCAGCATGGATTGAAGCAGCCGCGCGACGCGGGCGGCCGAATAGCGCGATTTCTGAATCACACGAGCCACCTTGATCCGTTTCATGCGCCGCGCATTGTCGGGCTGATCGTGCGAGTAAGGCATAATCAGCATCGGCTTGCCTGCACGCAGACATTGCGCCGTGGTCCCCACTCCGCCCTGGTGCACCACCAGCGAGCATCGCGAAAACAGTGCGGAGTAGGGTGCGTACTCGGCCACGCAAATCGATTCCGGCAGCGGCATCTTTATCTGATTACGCGGATCCGTCCCGATCAACAGCACAGAACGTACCCCGAGCCGTATTGCCGCTTTTGCCGACATTTCATAGAAGTCTCCAGCCGCCAGCACCGCGGCCGATCCCAGCGTGAAGACCACAGGCGGATCGCCGGCTGAAACAAATTTCTCCAGATGTGCGGGCAGCGCGGCATTGCCCGCGTCCGAGTCATAAAAACAGAATCCAGCGATCAGCGTGTTCGGTGGCCAGTCCTTCTGTTCCTCGCCCAACACACGCGAAAACAGAGCCAGTACAAGGAGCGGCGAGTGCTTGGCATCAAACAGCGGATTCGTGCCTTTTGCCAGCCCCAACTCGCGGCGCAGATCGTAAATCGGCTCAGGCCACTTGCGGCTCGCAAACCGCGCCACGCGCTTGATCACGCGGCCGAACCCGGGGACCGCCTTGTCGGCTCGCGCCAGTCTTGGATAGGGAGGCAGCACCGGTGGATCGAATGCTGAGAAGAATGATAACGGAGCCAGCACGTAACTCGCCCACGGAATCCCAGTCACTTCGGCAACCAGGGGACCTGCATAATTCAGTTCGCCCAGCAGCATCAAGTCGGCGCGCACCGGCTCGGTGGCTGCCTGCCGCAGGTCGTCATACGTTTGCCGCAACGAAGGAAAAAGAAAATCGCGCAGCCCATGTTCGGTGCCATGCTTCACGTCGTAGACCATTTCGACGAGTATCGAGTTGGTCGGGTCGATGTCCGGACGAACGGCATGGAACTCGAGGCCCAGAGGCTCAATCTTTGGCCGGTAGACGTTGGGAAGCGCCATCACCGGCAGGTGTCCCCGCCGTTTCAATTCAAGCGCCAGGGCGACCAGCGGATTGATATCGCCCAAAGTGCCAATGTTCGAGAGGACAATGCGCACAAGTTGGTCCGTAAGTTGTTTTGAGCCGCAGCGTTTAGAGTAATGCATCCCTGCGGATTGTCCATGTTTCAATCGTCAGTGCGCGTACCGAGAATCATTCCCTGGTGCCGCGAGTGCTATCATTCGCCTGTTCTAAATCGCCTCGGGGGTTACGAGTGAAGTTCCTGCGCAGTCCCGCCTCATTTTTCTTCGCCCTTACGTTCTCCGCCGCTGCCTGCCTCGCGCAGACGAGCCTCTCGCCCAAGTGGGAAGAGCTCACCGGCCCTGACTTCATCCAGGCCATTCATCAATCGCAGGGCGTGTGCGTACTGCCCTTCGGCATCCTCGAGAAACATGGCCCTCATCTGCCCATTGGCACTGATTTGCTCGATGTGCGCTACGCGGTGTTCAACGCTGTCAAGCAGGAATATGCCGTCGTCTTTCCCCAGTATTATTTCGGCCAGATCTTCGAAGCGCGCCACCAGCCGGGTACCGTCGCTTACAGCCTTTCCACGCAGCTTACTTTGCTGCAGGAAACGGTCAGCGAGATGGCTCGCAACGGCTGCAAGAAGGTCATCATCGTCAACGGCCATGGCGGCAACGAGAGCCTTCTTCCGCTCTTCGCGCAGTCGCAACTCGCCAGCCCGCGCGATTACGTTGTCTACGTCTTCGGCCTGCCCAACACCAATCTACCGGGACGTCCCTCCAAGCGTGACCCTGAAGATATGCACGCCGGCGAAACCGAGACGTCTAACATGCTCATCGCCCGGCCCGATCTTGTGCACATGGATCGCGCCAACGAGGAGTCTGGAGCGGACCAGAACCGCGATCCGCTGCCCAAGGGCGTCTACACCGGTATCTGGTGGTATGCGCGATTCCCAAATCATTATGCGGGCAAGGGCGCCGACGCAACCAAAGCGCTGGGTGAGTTTGACCAGAAGGCTTGGTCGAGCCAGATCGCTGAAGCGATCAAAGCAATCAAAGCCGATAACGAAAGCCTGAAGCTGCAGAACGAATTCTACGAGCAGGCGCAGCATCCGCTGGATACGAAGCAGTAAGGAAAGGCCGATCGCGGGGCCCGACTCGCCCGCTGCGAGCTCCCTGCGCAATCGCAATATCGGCCGAATGCTCTAATTGGGAAGAGGTTGCTGCCTCGCCTTGGGCACCGGGCAAAGCCGTGTCAGTGCGCTTTTTTGAAACCCCAGCAGACATTCCTGGGCTTCGATGATCATTCTGCGAATGGTGGCGAGCTCTTCGCTGTCTACGGCTTGCTCGATTTCGATCAGTTTCTGCAAGAGCGAAGTTGTGTCCATCCTGGTGGCCTCAGGATCATGAGTGTCTCCCGGAATCGCCTGATTTCCAGTGACGAAAATCACCCGACATCGCAGGTGCACGCGACCTGAAAACGGCAGAGCAGGTAGCCACCCGATCGAGACACAGAGGCAGGTATCGCAATTGCCTTGCAAGGATTTCTCGCGCGGGGCGGAGAAGCGGAGCGCTCAACCACGGGCCATGTCGCGAAGGCATTCGGTCACGGCCCGTGGTTTCGCTCCCTCAGGGGAGCGACGGCTCTCAATCCGCCAATTCTGCGCAAATCATGCGCTCGAAAGCCTTCAATACGCAAGATCGAATTTGCCGAAAAAATCCCTTTGCGGAGCAAAACCTGTGGATTTCTTACGGCACCGAAATGAAGGCTCACTGAGAGCCGACGGAGTCCTGTCGGGGATGACTGAACGCGGCTGGCGGCACCTCGGTCAATTGCAGCCCAGGACCCTCCCACAAGAGTCGCGGCACGCCCTGGCTCACTGAGTGCAGCCCTTCGAGATGGAATCGATGCGTCCCCGCGCGCAAGCCGAGCGAGCCGAGGCTAAAGCGGACGGCATTCCCGGGCGACCCGCACACCTGCGCAAACGGCGGTCCCGTTTTCGCCACTTCCATCCCATCAATCACCACCCGCGCACCGTCACGCGCCGTCAGGTAGAACGTATAGCCGCCGTCCGCTGGAATGTCGATGTACCCGTCCCAGGCCGTTGCGTAGCGCGTAAACCCGTGCGAGTCCACCTGGATGCCCGGAGACTCTCCATCGAAGACCGATTGTTCGCGTGCCAGATTCGGCAACTCCGTCCAGGCTCCGGGATAAAGGTGCCATCTCAGTCCCGCCGACTGTGGTCCCGGATGTTCGGTCGCCTCATGCCAGTTTTTGACAACGACGACTCCGCGCGCCGCCCAATCCTGCCGGTCTTGGCGATCCTCCACCTTCAATAAAACGCGAAACCGCCCAGCGCCATTGCGACCATCCAACTGCGTGCCGTCGGAGTCTTCGAAGCGGTGCTTCACTTTGCGGCCGTGCGCCTCAATTCCATCTCCGAAAAGCCAGGTGAAATTCGTATGCGGAGAATTCATGGCCGTAAAGGTCACGGTTTGTCCGGGTGCAATCACAGGCGGATCGACGGAAAACTCAGCCACGGGTCCCGACGGTTCTGAAAACCTGACCGGAGATGCGTTTTCGCCGATGACGAGCGGCATTGCGGCGTCGTCGGTGACGCGCCGCGCACCGTATTTCACGTTGTCAAACGTAACGCCGCTTACTTTGCCTGAGATTGTTGAAGCAGCCAGTGGAGGCTGGTCGAGGGCCCAGATGTTTCGAAACGTAAACCCGTGCAGCGCGGGCTCCTCCTGTTCAATCTGCGCCAGCGAATACCAGTTATTAATCCACAAGTTCTGGAACGTGTAATTGGAGTGATTACCCTTCGCCCCGTCTGCGCCCCAGAAGCCGAACAGCCCGAAGGTCTGGCCGCAGGCTCCGATGCCGCCGTGCAGAATGTCGGAGTTGCGCAGAGTGAAGTTGCGCGAGTTGAAGGTCTTGCCCGGCCAGCCCGCGCGCACAACGTTGGAAATACTCGTCGATAGCTCGCTGTTTTCGATCAGGATGTTTTGTACGTCCTTGCCGGGGCGCAGCATGTCCTCGTCGCTGTACCCGTCCCAATTGCCCTGCATGGCAAACACGTCGTCAGACGAGCGCAGAAACGAATTCCGCACAACGGTGTCTCCTCCGCCCAGCCAGTCCATCCCATCCTGGTTGGCGTTGCCGGGATTGCCTCCCATCACGCGCAGGTCGTCGAAAACGAATCCAGTCGAATCTTTCATCTGGATCGACCAGGTGCGCGACCGGACTACGCAGGTGAGCCCCTCAATCTCGACGTGTTGTGACTCCATCGAGCCGATGCAGTGCCAGTCGGGCTTCTGCATCCATCCCTCATCGGAGCCGGGATCCTGCGGTCCGTCATACACAATGGTCCCGCGCCCCATTACTTTTACGTTCTTCACGTTCCACAGATTCAGGCTGCCGAAGAAGTAGGCGCCGGGGGCCAGGTAATACGTCTCGCCCGACTTGGGATTGAGGCTCTGGTGATATACCCCGGGCTGAAAGTAGCGCATTGAGGGGGTGAGCCGCGGCGGAGGAGGAGGGGGCGCACCGGCAAACAAAAACAGCATCGTCGCGTGGTTCAGGAAGTCGCCCGGCCGTGAAATGGAAAGTTTCGCAGGGCCCTCAAGCTTGAGGCGGATCGTTTGCCCATCGCGTACAGGCCGAATGCCCAGCCGCCAGGGCTGAACGTCCACGCCGCGAGCCCAAAACCCCGGCTGCGTGGCGGTGATCGCTACAGTCACTGATCCCGTAAAGTCAAAGCTTACAAATGAATAGCTCGCCGCGGCATGAGCGACGTCGACAGCCTTTCCGTTGACCGTGACCGTGAAATCAGTTGACCGCATCTCCGGCGGAACATTCACAGGCTGCACCCGGACAGCGGCGAGAGCCGTGATGGGGAGTGCGAGAACGGTAGCCGTCAGCGCAGCAAAACGAGGGGCGCGAAAAAAGAGCAACAAGCGAAACCCCGATGAAAAACTGGAGACGAAATCACTCTAGCATCAGGTACGTGATCGTCGTCTCAGATGCCTTCGCCCATCGAGACGTAATCCTGAAGCCGGTCGAGTTCTTCGCGGTACGCGGCTCGCTCTTCTTCTTCGGCGGTGAAGGGTTTCACGCGACGCACGTGCGCCCCAAGTTTTTCTTCCATTTCGTCAACGCGATCAGAGAGCGCAATGAGCGCATCGGAGAGCGGATCCTTGATGTCGTGTGGATCGGTGATGAGCACGCGCTGCCCGCTGCGATAGACGATGTGCGCTGGGACTCCCACGACAGTGGAATTGGGCGGAACATCGGTCAGCACAACCGATCCTGCGCCGACTCGTGAGTTCTGCCCGATCGTGATGTTGCCGAGAACGTTAGCATTGTTGCCGATGAAGACGCCATCGCAGACCGTGGGATGGCGCTTGCCGTGGCCCTTGCCCGTTCCCCCCAGCGTAACGCCCTGGTAGATCGTGACGTCGCTGCCCACAATGGCGGTTTCGCCGATGACGACGCCCGTGGCGTGATCGATGAACAGGCGCCGCCCCAGCAGCGCGGCAGGATGAATATCGACGCCGGTATAGAAACGGGCAATCTGCGAAACGAGTCGCGCAATGAGGCACAGCCTCGCGCGCCACAGCAGAAACGCCACCCGGTGAAACCACACCGCCCACAGGCCCGGATAGCAGAGCAGAACCTCGAGGCGCGAACGCGCGGCCGGGTCGCGCTCCAGCACGGAGTTCACATCTTCGCGGATGCGTTCAAACATGGACATACCGTTCGAGTCCAGCGTACAGGCCGGCGGAGACCCTCACGCTCTCGCCGGCCGCAAATCGCGACTATACCGCGACGGGTTCGGGCTGCAGCGCCAGAACTTCCTGGCGAAGTGCGTCAAACAGCACACTCGACAGGTAGCGCTCACCAAAGTCGGGCAACACCACGACGATCAGCTTACCTTTGTTCTCAGGCCGCGCAGCCACCTTGAGCGCTGCTGCCAGCGCGGCGCCGGAACTGATGCCGACAAACAGGCCTTCTTCGCGAGGCAGGCGTCGCGCCATTTCGATGGACTCATCATTAGTGACCTGGACGACCTCGTCGACAAGATGAGTATCGAGAACTCCGGGCACAAATCCCGCGCCGATTCCCTGGATCTTGTGTGGGCCAGGCTTGCCACCTGAAAGCACCGGACTGTCAACCGGCTCAACAGCGATGGCGCGGAAAGACGCCTTGCGCGGCTTGATGTATTGTGACACTCCTGTAATGGTGCCGCCGGTTCCCACGCCGCTCACGAGAATATCGACTTTGCCATCCGTGTCGTTCCAGATTTCCGGGCCAGTGGTGGCCAGGTGAATGGCCGGGTTTGCAGGATTGTCAAACTGCTGCAGGATATAGCCCTTCGGCGTTTCCGACTTGATCTCTTCGGCCTTGACGATCGCACCCTTCATGCCGTTCGGTCCGGGAGTGAGAACAATCTCGGCGCCAAAAGCCTTCAGTAGCACGCGGCGTTCCACGCTCATCGTTTCCGGCATGGTAAGGATAATCTTGTAACCCTTGACCGCGGCCACAAACGCAAGTGCAATGCCGGTGTTGCCACTGGTGGGCTCAATCAGGATCGTCTCGCCGGGCTTGATTTTGCCTGCCTTTTCGGCCGCATCGATCATGGCAAAGCCGATGCGGTCCTTCACACTGGCCAGCGGGTTCTGGCCTTCCAGTTTGGCGACGACCGTCGCCGGCAAGCCGGCGGCCACGCGGTTCAGGCGCACAA
>Ga0335072_10007126_pt1 | contig 16318 bp, 12 predicted proteins | sample Lox_Sample_21_FD_206725 | JGI IMG/M metagenome (GOLD analysis project Ga0335072, IMG submission 206725) | Soil microbial communities from Loxahatchee National Wildlife Refuge, Florida, United States - Lox_Sample_2.1 | ecosystem: Environmental > Terrestrial > Soil > Wetlands | place: USA...
CCGCACAGCGACACCAGCTCGACCAGGCCCGCGTCCCCGAGCAAGCCGCGGGCCGCTGCGTAGGTGGCGGAGTCCACCTGGCCGGCGCCGGTCAGCTGGCGGGCCACCTGGTAGACCGTCCGCTCGTCGTCCGCGGCGAACGGCGGTTCCTCGCCCCGGCCGATCGCGTCCACCACCTCGTCGGGCACGCCGTGCCTGCGGGCCATGCTGGCGTGCGCCCACCACTCGAACTCGGCCTTCCACCGGGCGCCGACGGTGATGATGGCCACCTCGCTCAGCCGGCGCTCGATCGACGTCTCGAACCGCAGCACCTGGCCGAGCGCGGACAGGCGCTTCCCCGCGCCCGGCGCATGCACGAACGCGTTGAACGGGCCGATCAGCCCGCCCTCGGCGTTGACCAGATCATCTCCGCGGGACCCGGCAACGGCGTCCCACACCGCCCGGCCGGCGGGGTCGAGTTCGTCATAACGCAGGTACGGAAGTCGGCTCGGCACAGCTAGACGATACTGTTTGCGCGGTTGATCACGACAGGATGGGACGTATGGATCTGGGACTGACTGATCGCGTATACGTGATAACCGGCGGCAGCCGCGGGCTCGGCTTCGCCGCCGCCCAGGCCCTCGTGGCCGACGGCGCCCGGGTGGTGATCGCCGCCAGGGACGCCGACCAGGTGGCGGCCGCCGTGAAGGACCTCGGCGGGCCGGAGCGAGCCGTGGGCGTTCCCGCGGACAACCGCAGCCCGGACGCGCCCCGGCGGCTGGTCACCGCCGCGCGAGGGTCGTTCGGCAGGCTGGACGGCGCGCTGATCAGCGTCGGCGGCCCCCCGGGCGGGTCGGTGGCGCAGATGACCGACGAGCACTGGCGGGACGCGTTCGAGAGCGTGTTCCTCGGCGCGGTCCGGGTCGCCGTTGCCGTCGGCGCGGAGCTGGACGAGGGCGGTTCGCTCGCGTTCGTCCTGTCGACGTCCGTCCGGTCCCCGATCGCGGACCTGGCCATCTCCAACGGCCTGCGGCCCGGCCTGGCGGGCGTGGCCAAGTCGCTGGCCGACGAGCTCGGCCCGAGGGGCATCCGGGTCAACGGGCTGCTGCCCGGCCGGATCTCCACCGGCCGGGTGCGCGAGCTGGACGCCAGGTCCGGTGACCCGGAGACGGTGCGGGCCGAGCTGTCGCAGCGCATCCCGCTGCGCCGGTACGGCGGGCCGGAGGAGTTCGGCCGGGTCGCGGCGTTCGTGCTCTCCCCCGCCGCCTCCTACGTCAGCGGCACGATGATCGCGGTGGACGGCGGCGCCCTCCGCGCGTTCTGAGCGGCCCGGTCAGCTCAGCGCCGCGTGCTCCTGGCTGGCGAACTGGGTCCGGTACAGCTCGGCGTAAAGGCCGTTGGCGGCCAGCAGGTTCTCATGCGTGCCGCACTCGCGAACCCGGCCCTCGTCGATCACGAGGATCTGATCCGCCTCGCGGATGGTGGACAGCCGGTGGGCGATGACCAGCGACGTCCGCCCGGCCAGCGCGGTCTTCAGCGCGCGCTGAACCGCGGCCTCGGACTCGGAGTCCAGGTGGGCGGTGGCCTCGTCGAGCACCACCACCGCCGGCGCCTTCAGCAGCAGCCTGGCCAGCGCCACGCGCTGCTTCTCGCCGCCGGACAGGCGGTAGCCGCGGTCGCCGACGACCGTGTCCAGGCCGTCGGGCAGCGCTGACACGAGGTCCCAGATCTGCGCGGCGCGGCAGGCGCTGATGAGCTCCTGCTCGGTGGCCTCCGGCCGGGCGTAGGCCAGGTTGGCCCGGATCGTGTCGTGGAACAGGTGCGCGTCCTGGGTGACCACGCCGACCGCGTCGTGCAGCGACTCCTGGGTCACGTCCCTGATGTCGGTCCCGCCGATGAGCACCGTGCCCTCGTCCGGGTCATAGAGCCGCGACACCAGGTGGGTGATCGTGGTCTTGCCCGCGCCGGACGGCCCGACCAGCGCGGTGAGCTTGCGGGCGGGCGCGGTGAAGCTCACGTCGTGCAGCACGCTCTGGGTCGCGTCGGTGCGCTCGGGGGCCGGCAGCGCGATGGATTCCAGCGACGCCAGCGACACATCGGACGCGGCCGGGTAGCGGAACGAGACATGATCGAACGCGATCTCAGCGGCCGGGCCCGAATCGTTTCCCTCGCCGGCCAGAGCCAGCGGCACCGCGCCGGGGCGGTCCTGGATCAGTGGCCGCAGGTCGAGCACCTCGAACACCCGGTCAAAGCTGACCAGGGCGGTCATCACGTTCACCTGGACGTTGGACAGCGAGGTGATCGGCCCGTAGAGCCTGCTCAGCAGGCCGGCCAGCGCCACCAGGGCGCCGACCTGGAACGCGCCGTCGATGACCAGCTTGCCGCCGACCCCGTAGGTCACGGCGGTGGCCATCGACGCGAGCAGCGACAGCGCGATGAACAGCGCGCTGCCGTACATCGCCTGCACCACGCCGATGTCCCGGACCCGGGCGGCGCGGCCGGCGAACACGTCGCTCTCCTGGTTGGGCTTGCCGAACAGCTTGACCAGCATCGCCCCGGCGACGTTGAAACGTTCGGTCATGGTCGAGCCCATCGCGGCGTCGAGCTGCATCCCCTCCCGGGTCAGCCGCTGCAGCCTGCGCCCGACCAGCCGCGCCGGGACCAGGAAGACGGGCAGCAGCACCAGCGCGATGACCGTGACCAGCCACGAGTAGTAGAACATCGCGACCAGCACCAGGACCAGCTGCAGCACGCTGGAGACCACCGATGACAGCGTGGAGGTCAGCGCTTGCTGCGCGCCGATCACATCGCTGTTGAGCCGGCTGACCAGCGAGCCGGTCTGCGCCCGGGTGAAGAACGCCAGCGGCTGGCGCTGGACGTGACCGAACACCTGCGTGCGCAGGTCGTAGATCAGTCCCTCGCCGACCCGGGCGGTGAAGTAGCGCGAGACGAGGTTCAGCAGCGCGTCGAACAGGGCCAGCCCGGCCACCACGGCGGCCAGCGCCAGCACGACGCCGGTGCGCTTGGGCAAGATGCCCTTGTCAATGATCACGCCGAGGAGGATCGGGTAAGACACCGTGACCACCGCGTCCAGCGCGGCGGCCACCAGGAAGATCAGCAGATCCCAGCGGTACGGGCGCGCGTAGCCGGCGATCCGGCGGACCGTGCCCCGCTTCAGCCGCTGCTTGGTGACGGACGGATCGCGGGAAAAGCCGCGCATCGCCTGCCACTGGTTGGCGTACATAGAGCCGGGAACCTCCTTGCCGACGCGCTTCTTCCCGCGTCAGCTCAGGGCGAACCCGGCCCGCCGGCCGCGGCCATCCTGGCCCGGAGCAACGCCGCCTGGGCCGTGCGTTCCGCCGCCGCCTGCTGCTCCAGCGTGCTCGCGGCGGCCCTGGCCAGCAGCTGCTTGGTGGCCCGCGCCGCCGCGGCGTCGGTGGCCAGCAGGGCGGCGGTCAGGTCGGCCACGGCGGCGTCGAGGTCGGCGCCGGGCACGACCAGCTCGGCCAGCCGCAGCTGCGCGGCCTCGTCAGCGGCCACGGTGCGGGCGGTGAGGCAGAGCTCGATCGCCCGGGGCAGCCCGACGATGTCGACCAGCGGCTTGGTCCCGGTCAGGTCGGGAACCAGGCCGAGCGCGGGCTCCTTCATGCAGAGCTTCGCGTCGTCGGCCAGGACCCGCAGGTCGCACGCGAGCGCGAGCTGGAACCCCGCCCCGATCGCGTGACCCTGCACCGCGGCGACCGACACGATGCGCGGGTCGCGCAGCCACAGGTAGCCCTCCTGCCAGGACGCGACCGCGTCCTCGAATCCGGGGTCCGCCGCCGTGACCGGGGGGTCCTCGCCCGGGACCCCGTCCGCCGTGAACATCCTCAGGTCGATGCCGGCGCAGAAGGAAGGCCCGGCGCCGCGCACCACGACCACGCGGACCTCGGGCGGCAGGCCGGCGCCGATCGCGGCCAGGCCCCGCCACAGGGCGGGCGTCATCGCGTTGCGGCGCTCGGGCCGGTTCAGGGTCACGGTCGCGACCGCGCCGGCGAGCTCCAGGCGCAGGCCGCAGGCCTCGAGCTGGGCTGGGGTCACGGTCATGGCACGCTCCGGTCGTGGCAGGCACGCGGCCGGCCCGGCCGGCGCGGCGGGCCGGGAGGAGGACCGGCCGCCGCGGCCTCAGGTATGGATGGAGGGGCGCCCTCGCTCAGCGCTTGCCCTTGCCCCGGGTGGCACCACCCCGGCCGCGCAGGGACACCCCGGTCTCGGTCAGGATGCGGTGGACGAACCCGTAGGAACGGCCGGTCGAGCCGGCCAGGGAGCGAATGCTCTCGCCGGCGTTGTATCTCTTTTTAAGATCAGCCGCCAGCTTGGTGCGGTCGGCACCGGTCACCCGGGTGCCTTTCTTGAGCGTCTCGGTCACGCGTACCTCCCGGTGAGCTGAAGTGACCGCTGCGTTACCGTCTCCCGCCATGATCACGCATGAACACGTGATCGGCTACCCACACGCCCGCAAAAGATCTCGAGTTTTTGGGGCCTTCGCGGTGCCCCGCGACCGTTCAGGCCAGGGCGACCAGGTCGGCGAGCTCCTCGCTCCAGGCGTCCTCGACCCCGTCCGGCAGCAGCACGACCCGCTCGGGGCCGAGCGCCTGCACGGCGCCTTCGTCGTGCGTGACCAGGACGATCGCTCCCTCGAAGCGGCGCAGGGCGGACAGGATCTCGGCTCGGCTCCCCGGGTCAAGGTTGTTGGTCGGCTCGTCGAGCAACAGCACGTTCGCGCCGGACACGACGAGCAGCGCCAGGGCGAGCCTGGTCTTCTCCCCGCCGGAGAGAACGCCGGCCGGCTTCGCCACGTCATCGCCCGAGAACAGGAAGGAGCCGAGAGTGCGGCGCTGCTCGGACTCGGTGAGCTCGGGCGCGGCCGAGCGCATGTTCTCCAGCACGGTCCGCCCGGTGTCCAGGGTCTCGTGCTCCTGGGCGTAGTAGCCGAGCCGCAGTCCGTGGCCCGGCCGTACCTCGCCGGAGTCCGGCTGCTCCAGCCCGGCCAGCAGCCGCAGCAGCGTGGTCTTGCCGGCGCCGTTCAGCCCGAGGACGACGACCCGCCCGCCCCGGTCCACGGCCATGTCCACGCCCGCGAACACCTCGGCCGAGCCGTAGGACTTGGTCAGGCCGTGCGCGGTCAGCGGGGTGCGGCCGCAGTGCGCCGGCACCGGGAACCGGATCTTGGCCACCCGCTCGGCGGCCCGGTCGGCGCTGACCCCGGCGAGCAGCCGCTCCGCCCGGCGCTGCATGCTCTGCGCCGCCCTCGCCTTCGTGGCCTTGGCCCGCATCTTGTCCGCCTGCGACTGCAGGGCTGTGGCCTGGCGTTCGGCGTTGACCCGCTCACGGCGCCGGCGCCGTGCGTCGGTCTCGCGCTGGCCGAGGTAGCTGGTCCAGCCCAGGTTGTAGATGTCGAGCGCGCAGCGGTCGGCGTCGAGGTGGAACACCTTGTTCACCACCGACTCCAGCAGGGCGGTGTCGTGGCTGATCACCACCACGCCGCCGCGGTACGCCTTCAGGTGGTCGCGCAGCCAGGACACCGAGTCGGCGTCCAGGTGGTTGGTCGGCTCGTCGAGCAGCAGCGTCTGCGATCCGCCGAACAAGATCCTGGCCAGCTCGATCCGGCGCCGCTGGCCGCCGGAGAGGGTGCGAAGCTGCTGCCGGAGCACGCGCTGCGGCAGCCCCAGGCTGGAGGCGAGCGACGCCGCCTCCGACTCGGCCGCGTAGCCGCCGAGCACGGTCAGCCGCTCCTCGAGCTGCCCGTACCGGCGCACAGCGGCGTCGCGCCGGGTCGGCACGGAGTCAGCCATGTCCAGCTCGGCCTGGCGCAGGTCGGCCATCAGCACGTCCAGGCCCCTGGCCGAGAGCACCCGGTCCAGGGCCAGGCCGTCGAGGTCGCCGACCAGCGTGTCCTGCGGCAGGTACCCGACCGAGCCGGTGCTGCTCACGCTGCCGGCGGCGGGCGCGGCCTCACCGGCGAGCACCCGCGCCAGCGTGGTCTTCCCCGCGCCGTTCCGGCCGACAAGGCCGATCTTGTCGCCGGCCGCGACCTGGAACGTGGCCGCCTCCAGCAGCAGCCGGGCGCCAGCGCGCAACTCAAGATCGTGTGCTGAGATCATGGGACAATCGCTCCATAAGACGTAAAACGGGCATCCAACGTCGTGCGGCACCGCCGCAGGCGGTCAGCCCGTCACGACAGGAGCGGTTGCATGCCAGTCAGGGTACCCGAGCGGCCGCCCGGCCCTGCAGCCATTTTTCCGGGCGCGCGGCCGCGGGTCGCGGTCACCCGTCCCGGCGCCCGGCCGCCGGCGTCGGCTGGGTGAGCCGGATCCTGATCGCCTGGAACAGCCTCGGGGCGGTGCGCAGGACGGCCAGCCGAGGGTCGGGCACCGTCAGGAACCGGTCGGTCGCGAGCTTGACGTACGGCCGCAGCCTGGGGTCGTCGCGCAGCCCGGCGATCGCGCGCCGGTCCCCGCCCAGCACCACGGCGTCCAGCTGGTCCCGGTACGGGGCGAACACGGCCGCCGCCACGTCGGCCGCGGCGCCGAGCGCCTCGCCGGCCTGCTTTTCCCGCCGCCGCGCGAACCGCTGCTGCGACTGCCCGCCCGCCGCGCTGCGCCCGTGCACCAGCCGCGAGCCCACCTTAGACGCGGCCAGGTGCGCGGCGGCCGGGCCGGTGAACACCCCGGCCGCGTAGCCGCCCAGCCGGACCAGGAGCACGCCGACGGTGCGCTCGGCCTGTGCGTGCGCGGCGATCCGCGCCGCCCAGCCGGAGCCGGCGGCGGTCGCGCCGGCCGCATTGCCCGCTTTACTGGCCGCCTTGCCGGCGTCGCCAGGCCCGGGCAGCGGCGGGAACGGAACGTGGCACTCGGCCACCGACCCGTCCGCCGCCCGGAATGTCACCACTGCCCCGTCGCCCGCGGCGGTGACGTCGCCGTGCCGCTGCGCGAAGGACTCCAGCCAGCCCGCGAGGCGATCGGGGCCGACCTCGATCCAGCGCGTCTCGTCGGCCGTGTCGTTTGACACTACGCACCGCCTCCAACCGCTTACTATCCGTGAGGTGAATATCCGGGCGCGGGACAACAGATGGTCATTGTGACCGATGACAGCACCCGCGAGCACGCGGGCCGCAGCGCCGCGCACGCGATGGAGCGTGCGCTGGCCGCGGCGATCAGCGACCCCGACCGTATTGGCGACCTGCTCGACGAGCTCAGCCGGGGCCGGCTGTGGCTGCCGCTGCCCGACGACCGCGGCCCGGTGACCTACGGCTCGGCCGTCCGCCTGCCCACGGTGACCTACCAGGGCGCCGCGTTCGTTCCCGCGTTCACCTCAGCGGCCCGGTGGCACGCCACGATTCCCAGACCCCGCCCGCCGGTGCCGCGCGGCTCGCGCCACGAGGTCTTCCGGCCGGTCCGCCCGCACATCGTGGTCCCGGCCCTGGCGCTGGCCCGGCTGCTGCCGCCGGACACGGGCATCGCCCTGAACCCGGGCGCCGGGCCGAGCATCGCGGTGTATCCCGACGCCGTCGCCGGCCTGGCCAGGGCGGCAGGCCCCGGTCCCCGCGGCGGGATCAGGGTCGGGCCGCCGCCGGTCCGGCCCGATGAGCTGCTGGACGGCATCCGGTCGGGCCTGACCGCGGTGCCGGCCGCCGCCCGCGCCTGCGCCGCCTGGCTGTCGGTCGGGCCGGCGGACGAGGGCCTGATCATCTCCGTGACGCTCGACGACCCGGCCGACGGGGACGCCAGGGACGCGGTCATCCGGGTGGTCGAGCACGCGGCCAGGGCCGCCCCGCCGGCCCCGTCGTTCCCGATCGACGTGACGTTCCCCGGCGAGGGCCCGCCGGATGCCGTCGACGAATGGGTCGCCGCCAGTGCCGCGCCGTTCTACCGGCGCACCGGGTCACCGGCCTGACAACCCAGGACCAGGATTTTTAACGCCCCGGTCCGGGGTCAACCCGGCTGGTTGCCGACCCGGTTCAGCGCGCTGATCACGGCGCGGAGCGAGGCGTCCACGATCGAGTGGCTGATACCCACCCCCCAGAGCACCCGCTCGCCCACGGCTATCTCGAGATAGGCGGCGGCCTCGGCGTCCCGGCCGGCGGTCAGGGCGTGCTCGGAGTAGTCGAGGACGCGCACCGCCTTCCCCGGCAGCCGGCTCTCACTGCCGCCCAGATCGGCTCCGGACAGGGCGTAACAAAAAGCTGCGATAGGCCCGTTGCCGGTTCCGGTGATCTCGTGCTCGGCGCCGAACGCGCGCACGGTCGCGGTGATCTGCTCCACGCCCCCGTCGCTGACAGACCCGAACCTGACCAGCTCGAACGGGCCGGGGGCCAGGTACTCGCCGGAGAAGATCTGCCACATCAGCGCGGCGTCCACCTCGCCGCCCTCATCCTCGGTATGCCGCTGGATCACGTGGCTGAACTCGATCTGCAGCCGGCGCGGCAGGTCTAGCTGGTGGTCGGTCTTCATGATGTACGCGACGCCGCCCTTGCCGGACTGCGAGTTGACCCGGATCACGGCCTCGTAGGAACGGCCCACGTCCTTGGGGTCGATCGGCAGGTACGGCATGGCCCACGGCAGCTCGCTGGCGGGCTGGCCGGCCGCGGCGGCCCGCCGCTCCAGGTCGTCGAAGCCCTTCTTGATCGCGTCCTGGTGCGAACCGGAGAACGAGGTGTACACGAGGTCGCCGGCGTAGGGATGCCGCTCGTGCACGTCGATGCGGGTGCAGTACTCAGCGGTGCGCCGGATCTCGTCGATGTCGCTGAAGTCGATCATCGGGTCGATGCCCTGGCTGTAGAGGTTCAGCCCCAGCGTCACCAGGTCGACGTTCCCGGAACGCTCGCCGTTGCCGAACAGGCAGCCCTCGATGCGCTGCGCGCCCGCCAGCACCGCGAGCTCGGCGTCGGCGGTCGCGGTTCCCCTGTCGTTGTGGGTGTGCACGGACAGCGCGATGTGCTCGCGCCTGCTCAGCTGGCGGCTCATCCACTCGATCTGGTCGGCGTACACGTTCGGCGTGGAGCGCTCGACGGTGCACGGCAGGTTGAGCACGATCTCGCGGCCGGCCTCCGGCTGCCAGACGTCCATCACCGCCTCGCAGATCTCCAGCGAGAAGTCGAGCTCGGTGTCCATGAAGATCTCCGGCGAGTACTCGTAGCCGAAGTCGGTGCCGGCCAGGTAGGTCTCCGCGAACTTCATCACCGCGCGGGTTCCCTCGACGGCCACCGCGCGGCACTCGGCGCGCCCGTCGCCGTCCCAGCCGAAGACGACCCTCCGGAAGATCGGCGCCGCGGCGTTGTAGAGGTGCACGGTGGCCAGCCTGGCGCCGGCCAGCGACTGTACTGTCCGCTCGATCAGCTCCTCGCGGGCCTGGGTCAGCACCGAGATGCGGACGTCGTCGGGCACCATGCCGCGCTCGATCAGGCTGCGGATGAAGTCGAAGTCGGTCTGGCTCGCCGCCGGGAAGCCGACCTCGATCTCCTTGTAGCCCATGCGTACCAGGAGTTCGAACATCGCGTGCTTGCGCGCGGCGTTCATCGGGTCGATCAGGGCCTGGTTCCCGTCCCGCAGGTCGGTGGACAGCCACCTCGGCGCCGCGGTGATCACCCGCGACGGCCAGCGGCGGTCGGGCAGGTCAACCGGGGGGAACGGACGGTAACGGTGGCACGGCATGCCGGACGGGCGCTGATTACCTGGATTGCTCATGACGGTGCTGCTCCTGAAAGGTTCGCCGAAGTGGTTCGGTCGGCGCGACAGAGCAGCCCGCGACGAGGGGCCGACCGGTTCTTACCGGGCCTCGCCGCGGCCGCGAAGGAGCAGCGCGCGCATCATGGCATGTTCATGCTAGCCGACCGGGCCGCCGCGCGTGCGGCGAACCCCCGTGCGGCTCACCCGCCGGCCCGGCGGTCAGCGGTAGGAGCGGGCCTGCATCTCGTACAGCTCGGCGTACAGGCCGCCCGCCCGGATCAGGGTCTCGTGATCGCCGACGGCCGCGACCTTGTGCCGGTCCAGCACCACGATCAGGTCGGCCATCCGGACCGTGGAGAACCGGTGCGAGACCAGCAGCGTGATCGCGCCGGTCTCGCGGGCCAGCCTGCGCGCGGCCAGGTAGCGCTCGAACAGGGCCGCCTCGGTGAGCGCGTCCAGGCTGGCCGTGGGCTCGTCCAGGATCAGCAGCAGCGGCGCGTCGCGCATCATGCCGCGGGCCAGGGCAAGCCGCTGCCACTGCCCGCCGGACAGTTCCTGCCCGCCGGCGAACGACCGGCCGAGCGGGGTGGCCAGCCCGCCGGGCAGCTCGTCCGCGACCGCCGTGGCATCGGCCCGGTGCAGCGCCCGGCGCAGGGCCGGCTCCTGATCGAGCCTCGGCAGGTCGCCCAGGCCCACCGTCTGCGCGGCGAGCAGCTCGTAGCGGACGAAGTCCTGGAAGGCGGCGGAGGTCCGGCGCCGCCACGAGGCGAGGTCCAGGCCGGCCAGCGGCATGCCGTCGACGAGCACCTCGCCCGACGTCGGCCGGTACATGCCCGCGAGCAGCTTGACCAGCGTGGTCTTGCCCGCGCCGTTCTCGCCGACCACGGCGACGGCGCAGCCCGCCGGCAGGTGCAGGTCGATACGGTCCAGCACGACGGCGCCGTCCGGCGGGTAGCCGAAGCTCACCTCGCGCAGGGTGATGCCGTCGCTGAGTGTCTCGGGAGCGGGGGCCTGGCCCGCGGCGAGCGCCGCGGCCCGGTCGGCCGCTGCGTAGTCCTCCAGCCACAGCAGCCGGCGGGCGGTCCTGGCCGTCGTGAGCAGCTGGCCGAACGCGGCGGCGGCCTGGCCGACCTGGAGCTGCGCCCGCTGGATCAGCGTGACCGCGAGCACGACCTGGCCGACGCTGGCGGTGCCGTGCGCGGCCCGCACCGCGACCACCGCGATCCCGGTGACGAACCCGGCCGCGAAGATCAGCCAGCCGGCCGCGCCGAGCAGGCCGCCCAGGGCCGCGGCCCGGGTGGTGCCGGAGTTCACCGCGCGAGCCAGCGCCGCGTGCCGCTGGCGCAGCGGCGCCGCGGCCCCGAACACGCGCAGTTCCTTTGCGGGCCCGGCCGACGTGGCCAGCGAGAAGAGCTCGTCGGCCAGGCGCCGGTCGTCGGCCAGCCGCTCGTCGCTGCGCTGGCGCAGCCAGACCGACAGCCGCTCCCCCGCGACCGGGGCGGCCGCGGCCAGCGGGAGCGCGGCCAGCGGCGGGAAGATCACCGCGAGGATCACCACGATGCCGACGGTCCGCACCAGGATCTGCACCACCAGCAGCACCTGACGCGGGCCGTTTCCCAGCAGCCGGATGTTCTGCTGCAGCAGGTCGAGCTCGGTCAGGTACGCGGGCCGCTCCAGGTGGTCCAGGCCGCTGACCCCGTTCAGGTGGTCCGCGACCCGCATCGACAGGTACAGGGTCACCGAGTTCGACAGGTAGGACCCGGCCGAGCCGGCCAGCATGGCGAAGGCCCAGCTCAGCGTGTACAGCACGGCCACCCCGGCCACGCCGAGGACCAGGCGGCCCGGCTGGTGCCGCAGCGAGGCATCGATCACCAGCGCGAAGCCGACCGGGTACAGCACCGAGCAGACGGCGTTGCCGATCAGCACGACGCCGGTGTAGACGGTCCAGAACGGCGCCGCCCGCCAGCCCCAGGCCATGATCCGCCGCCACACTTGCCACCAGCGCCGGGCGACGTCACCGCCGGGTGCCGCTCGTTCGCTCACGCCATGTCCCCCGTTGCCGTCTCCCCGAACCTGGCCGCCTGCAGCAGGAACAGCTCGGCGTAGCGGTTGCCCGCGGCGAGGAGCGAGTCGTGATCGCCCTGCTCGAGCACGCGGCCCTGGTCCAGGACGCAGATGTGGTCGGCCCGGCGCACGGTCGAGAACCGGTGCGAGATGATCAGCGTGGTGGTGCCGGCGGTGATCTCGAGGAACCGGTCGAAGAAATCCGCCTCGCCGCGGGCGTCCAGCCACGCGGTCGGCTCGTCGAGCACCAGCACCGTGGCGCCGTGGCGCACCGCGAACAGCGCCCGGGCCAGGGCCACCCGCTGCCACTGCCCGCCGGACAGGTCCACGCCCCCTGGGTAGCTGCGCGACAGCACGGTGTCCCAGCCGCCGGGCAGCGACGTGATCGCGTCCAGGGCGCCGGCCCGCCGGGCCGTGGCGGTCAGGCCGGCCAGGTCGTCGCGGTACTCGGGCGCGCCGAGGCCGACGTTCTCGCCTGCGCTGAGCGGGTAGTGCGCGAAGTCCTGGAACACCACGGCGACCTGCCGCTGCCATTCGGCCGGGCGCAGCCGGGCCAGGTCGGTCCCGTCCACCAGGATCGCGCCGCCGGTGGGGTCGTGCAGCCGGGCCAGCAGTTTGACCAGCGTCGTCTTTCCCGCGCCGTTGATGCCGACCAGCGCGGTCGCGCGGCCGGCCGGGATGGCCAGGTCCAGGCCGTCGAAGACGTCGCGGTCGGCGCCGGGGTAGCGGAACCGCACTTTCTCGAACCGGATGTCGCGGACCGGGAGACCCGCCGCGGGCAGCGAGCCGGCCATCTCCTCGCCCGGCGCCAGCTCAGCCTCCAGCTTGCCCGCCCGGGGCAGCCCTTGCACCATGAAGGCCAGGTCGACGTCGTCCCAGGAGATGTCGCCGACCGGGGTGGTCGCGGCCAGCATGGGCAGCATGACGGCGAGCGTGCCCAGGGCGATCTGATGATGGTAGGCGGCCAGCCCCAGGTAGCCGCAGCCGACGGCGAACGCGGCGAGCACCGGGACGGACAGCATGACCACCTTGCGGTCGAGCCGGTGCAGCACTCCCCAGGGACCGCTCATGGCGAGCAGCCACTGCGCCTTGTAGCGCTCGACCAGCCAGCCGCCCAGGCCGAACACCCGGGACTCCTTGGCCACGTCCGGCTTGCTCGCGAGCTGACTCAGGTACCAGGCCCGCCGCATGGGCTCCGAATTGCCGGCGTAGAGCGCGCCCTGCTCCCGGATTAACGCGAGCTGCGGTCGCCGGACGGCCAGCCACATGGCCAGCATCCCGAGCCCCAGCCACCACCGCCAGGAGGCCAGCACGGCGCAGGCGAACAGGCCGCTGGCCCGGTTGCTGATCACGATGGCCAGGGTCATCGGGGCGTCCGCCGGCCGCGGGTTGACCAGCTGGCCCTGCGCCAGCTCCAGGTCGTCGAGGACTCGCGGGTCCTCGAGATGGCCGATCCCGGGCGGCCCGCCGACCGCCGCCATCAGCCGGTCCTGCGTGCGGTAGATCAGCCGCCACTTCACCACCGAGCTCAGCGCCGACTGAGCCGGGCCCAGCAGCAGCGCGGCCGCGTAGGCGGCTCCGGCGGCCGCGAGCGCCGCCACGAGCCGGTGCCCGGCCGCCGAGCCCATGCCGTCCCGCGCCGAGGCCGGGATGTCGCCGACCACGCGGCCCGCCGCGATCAGCACCAGGTTGGGCAGCAGCGAGGCTGCGGCGGCGTAGGCCGCGACCGCGAACGCCAGCGGGCGGCTGGTCTCCCAGAGCAGCCGGACCGCCGCTCCGTAGCCGGGCCCGGCCAGTGCCCGGAACAGGTGCCTCCGGGTGGTCCGCTCCGGTTTGTCCACGACGTCAGATTACCGAGGCGGCTATCGGTGCGTCGTCCTCGGGCTGCTCGTGAAGGCGACCCTATGCGGCCTGGCCTCGGTCAAGCTGCTCGCGGAGAGCCATACCTCACCGACGCGAAGTTGTCGGCGCGGCTAACGGCTGCGAAGCAAACTCCCGAGCGTTCCTGGCTAAGCGACGTGTCGTCGGTGGTGCTACAGCAGGCGCTGGCGGACCTGAACGATGCGTACCGAAACTTCTTCACCTCGGTAGTCGGCACACGTAAGGGCCCAAGGATGGCACCGCCTAGATTCCGCTCCCGCAAAGACCGCAGGCAAGCGGTGCGGTTCACGGCCAATGCGCGGTTTCGAATACTCCCGAACGGCCGCCTCCGGTTGCCGAAGATCGGCGACGTGCCTGTGCGCTGGTCGCGTCCGCTTCCCTCGCCGCCGTCCAGCGTGACGGTGATCAAGGATGCGGCCGGCCGGTATTTTGCCTCGTTCGTTGTCGACGCGCCGTCTCGTCGGCTACCCACAGCTGGTTCTGTCATAGGCATTGATCTTGGGCTCCACGATTTCGCCGTCCTGTCAGACGGCCGCAAGATCGCAGCCCCCCAGTTACTGCGCCGCGCGGAGCGCAAACTCCGTCGTCGGCAGCGGGAATTGTCCCGCAAGCAGAAGGACTCGGCGAACCGGGCCAAGGCGAGGGTCAACCTGGCCCGCGCCCATGCGCAGTCGTCGACGCCAGGCGGGATTTCCACCATCAGCTCTCCACAGCTCTGATCCGCGAAAACCAAGCGGTCGCGGTGGAGAAATCTGGCGGTTAACGCGCTCGCTCGGACACGGCTGGCCAAGTCGATCCACGACGCTGGCTGGTCGGCGTTCGTGGCCATGCTGGAATACAAAGCCCGGTTGTACGGCCGGGAATTTCACCGGATCGGCCGGTTCGAGCCGACCTCACAGACTTGCTCTGCGTGCGGGGTCAGCGGCGGCGCCAAGCCACTGCAAATCCGCGTCTGGCAATGCCAGGGATGTGGGACATGGCTGGACCGGGACATCAATGCGGCGGTGAACGTCGCTAGGGCCGCCGGGCTGGCGGTGACAGCCTGTCGAGCGCAGGTAAGACCAGGGCTTGCCCTGGCACAGCGCGATGAAGCAGGAACCGTCCGAGGTGCCGCATGACCTGGCACAGCGGAACCTCCTGTCCGCGGGCAGGAGCGGATGTCAACGAGGATCGTTCCGCGTCGCGGAAGTTGGCTGGCCGCTGCCTTGGCGGCGGCCGTAACGTCGCCTGCAGCACGGTCGCCGCACGCCCCGACGCCCGGCACGAAGGAGACGGCAGTGTCCGAGACCACGACCGGCGATCCGGTCGCGCAGGCCAAGGCGGTCATCGAGTACTGCTACGAGCGGGGCTGGACCGACGGGCTGCCGGTGGTGCCCGCCACGCAGGCCGACGTCGAGGCCTGCCTGGCCGCCGCGGGCCGGGACGGCGGGGAGATCGTCAGTTCCGTGGCGCACCTGGGCCGCAGCGTCACGGTGGCTCAGGCGGCGGCGAACGCGATCATGGCCGGATGCAGGCCCGATTACTTCCCTGTGGTGCTGGCCGCGTGGCAGGCGGTGAATCTCGAGCGCTCCGTCCGCGGCGCCTGGCAGTCGACGAGCGGCCCGGCGCCGCTCCTGGTCGTCAACGGCCCGGTCCGCGCCCGCCTCGGCATCAACTGCGCCGGCGGCGTCTTCGGGCCCGGGTTCCGCGCGAACGCGACGATCGCCCGGGCGATCGGGCTGATCGTGCGCAACGGGTACGGGATCAGGCCGCAGCAACTCGAGCAGGCCACCCAGGGCCTGCCCGGGCGGTGGTCGATCTGCCTCGGCGAGAACGAGGAGATGTCGCCGTGGGAGCCGCTCAGCGTGGCCGGGGGCCTCGTACCGGGCGCGGACGCCGTCTCGGCCGTGCTGATCAGGACCTGCGAGTACGTGGACAACCGGCAGACCGACAGCGCCGAGGCCGTGCTCAGGGACCTGGCCGACACCCTGGCCCGGATGGGCGCCTACGTCGGCGGGGCACACTCCAGCGGCGGCCTGGTCCTCGGCCCGGAGCACGCCCAGCTGCTCGGGAACGCCGGGTACACCCGGGCCGACGTGCAGCGGTGGCTGTTCGAGCACGCGGTGCGCGACCGCGCCGACCTGGTCGCGGCGGGCAAGATCGAGCCGGCCGGCGGCGGCCAGGCCGGCACCCGGTTCCCGATGCTGCCGGCGGCCGCGGACATTCCGATCGTGGTGGCCGGCGCGGCCAACGCCGCGATGTCCATGGTGTTCCGGCCCTTCGGCTGGGCGCCGTGGTCGGGCCGCCCGGTCGCGGTCGAGTACCCGCCAGCGCCGGATGCAAAGGGGTAGCCGTGGAGATCTCGCTGGAGGGCAAGGTTGCCCTGGTTACCGGCGTGGGGCCGAACATCGGCAGCGGGATAGCCCTGGCCCTGTCCAGGTACGGGGCCCGGGTCGCCTGCAACGACGTGGACGAGGCGGCCGTCAAGGCATGCCTGGACCGGATCGAGCGCAACGGCGGCGAGGCGATGCCAGCGCCCGGCGACGTGACCGACGAGGCGACGGTGCGCCGTTACGTCGGCGAGGTGCTCGGCCGGTGGGGGCACATTGACATCCTCGTCAACAACGCGGCGCTGCTCGGCGGCCGGGGCGTGCTCGACGAGAGCGCGGAGTTCTTCGAGCGGGCGGTGCGGGTCTCCTCGCTCGGGT
>Ga0335072_10007127_pt1 | contig 16318 bp, 10 predicted proteins | sample Lox_Sample_21_FD_206725 | JGI IMG/M metagenome (GOLD analysis project Ga0335072, IMG submission 206725) | Soil microbial communities from Loxahatchee National Wildlife Refuge, Florida, United States - Lox_Sample_2.1 | ecosystem: Environmental > Terrestrial > Soil > Wetlands | place: USA...
ACAGCACAATCGCATCCGTACGCGACGATTGAATGATCTTCAGTTCGCGCGTGAAATCCGTGTCCCCGGGCAGGAATTTCTGCTCGATCACCACCGGGTGTCCAAGCCTGCGCGAAGCGTCGCGAAACTTCAGCACACCGAAGCGCCCATACCTGCTATTCACGCGCAGCAGAGCTACACGTTTCAAGCCAAGCTCCGTATAAATGCGCCGCGCCAGGGTCAAACCCTGCACCCGATCATCCTGAAGATCGGTAAAGTACCAGGGAACATAAGTCTCTGGAATGGTGGGATCGGTTGACGCCGAATTCACAATCGGGATCTCCGCCTTCAGCGCCAGCCGCAGGGCGATGTGCGTCGATTCAGAACTGATGGATCCGAAGATCGCCCAGTCGTGATCATCGTAGACCATCTTTACCGTCTCATCCGAGGGTGAGCCCCAGATGCTTGAATCGGTAGGCCGGTCATCGCCATAAACTGCGCCCGCTTGCCAATTGTCATAATCGTTGTGCAGCATCAGCTTGAACGGAACACCGCCGTACCCGCCACTTGCATTCGCTTCTTCCACGGCGAGCTGCGCGCCGTGCAGCATTCGTAATCCGAATTCCTTTTCCGGACTGTGCTCGATCGGTCCGAAGAATCCGATGCGCACCTCCGTTACATCCGTCGGATCCGGAATATCCCTTCCTGACCCGACATAAATATTCGGGTGGACGTAGTTCAGATCGTAAGGCTTGGCAAACTTTTCCCACGGACTCATATCTGCTGGTTCGCCCGCATACGGCTCCGCCACACGATCTTTCGGCGGCCCCGGCGGATGTTTCCCGCATTCGCACATATGCGCGTCCTCTGCTCGAGATGCTCCCGGCGTTTGCGCCATCGCCGCGACACAGCCGACGACCGCAGTTACCGCAATCAATACCGATCCCATTCGCATGGAATCACCCCTCTGCGTTCCGTGTCCTTAGTCTTGAGTCCCGAGCCCCGAGTCCCTGGTCCCTTGTTTTCCATTCCGAAACATTGCGATCGCTTCAATCTCGATCAGCAGCTCGGGCCGGCAAAGATGCGCCTGAATTCCTGTTGAGGCCGGCAGAGGATCGAGCCGTTGCTCCTTGAAGAAATTCGTGCGCTCTTCGTTGAACGCCTCGTAGTCGCGGTCAATGTCGCGCAGGTAGCAGGTTGTACGCACGATGTCGTGCCATGTACATCCCTCGCTCTCGAGCAGGCCCGTGATATTGGCCAGCGTCCTCCGCATCTGCGCGCGAAAGTCGCCGACGTGCACGCTCGCTCCGTTTTCATCAATCGATGCCGTTCCCGAAATCAGCAGGATCGTGATCTCGCCCAGATCGATCCGCATACCGCGCGAGAACGAGCTCGGCTTCGCATAGGCATAGGCCTCGTTGAGCACACCAAGGTTGGTCATGGCGCGCTTTTCAATCGGTGCGTGTGCAATGGTCTCCAGAATCTCTGATAAAGCAATCATGTTTATAGCTCCTTATGGCTGATGAATTCCGTGGCTTAAGCCTTCAGCAGTGGCAACCCAGATATCACTGCCTTGAATGTCAATTCCGAGAATGTAGTTATGAGCGGGCGCACTCGTGACCGGGATCGAGGTGACATTGCCTTGCGCGTCTCGCACTGTCATCTCCGGCTTATGCGTCGTGAGCGATGGCCGATAGACAGCCCAATTGACTCCGTCGTAGTACGCCAGGCCTTTGTCTGTGCCAAACCACGCGCGGTTGGCGTCGACGCCCTTTACATAGTTCGTAAAGTTAGAAGGAAGCCCGCTGTCTTTGGTCAGGAAGTTATGCCAGTACCGCCCGTCGTACCGGCTATCGCCGAAGTAAGTCGCCACCCACAAGATGTTGTCCACGTAGCTCACCGAACTCGTGATCTCGTGAATTAGCCCCTGGTCTTTAAACAGCACCATCTCGTTTTCGCCGTCAGGGTCTTCGTACTTGTCCCAGATCCTTTTCTGCTGGTCATACTCGAGTACGCCGCTACCCCATACCGCGTAGTACACCTTCGTCGGAGTCGCCGCCACTCCGTACACCCAGATCTCCACCATCGGCGTGTTGCGCTCATTGAAGAGTGACCACCCCTTCGTACGCAGATCGAGCTTGCATCCACCAGCCGCGGTCGCCACCCACACGTTCTCGCCCTCGACCGAGACGCCGTACACCACGTCGTTGCTCAATCCAGAATTCAATTGTGTGAACGTATCGATGCGCCCTCCGGAGATGCGGCTTAGTCCGCCCATGGTCCCGGCCCACACGTCACCCGTTCGCTTGTCGAGCGCCAGTGACAGAACCGCCCGATGCGCCAGGCCGTCCTTCGTCGTGAGTGTCTTCCACTTGCCGTTCTCGTAAAGACCCAGACCGTTGTCTGTGCCGGCCCAGATGCGATTTCCATCCACCAGGACCGAATAGACATGGTTGTCCGGCAGCCCGTTCGCTGTCGTGAAATTCTCAAACCGGAAGCGCGGCATCACCGGCACTTTGACGTTTGCCGCAGCAGCTTTGTGGACTCGCGGCCCAGTCACGTTCTTCTGATTCAAGGGGCTCGCCGGCGCTCCCCACATCATCGACGCGGAAACCACCAATGCAATTGTGCAAAACGCTTTCATCGCGTCCTCAGGTACTCAATCAAATCGTTGAGTTCGTCTTTCGTCAGGTCGTTGGTCCGGCCATGCTTGTCTTGCGGATTGAAGACGGTCCAGATCTGCTCCAGCGAAGCCGCGGAACCGTCGTGCAGATACGGCGCCTTGAGCGCGATATTGGTCAGATGCGCTGTGTCGAGAGGGCCGGGATTATCTGTTGCTTTCTTGGTGCCCACATCAAATGACTTCTGGTTGGTTCCCTTCTCCCCGCTATGGCAATACACGCAGCGATTCGTCTCTGGAATCGGCTTGCCGAACTTGTCGATATCTCGCTCAAACAATTTCCGCCCGCGCTCCTGTGCCTCCGTCAACACGCCTCCGGGCTGGCGCCAGCGATTCGGCCGAGGCAACAAGCTGCGCACGTACACTACGAGATCCGTCAGCGTCAGGCTGTCATAGTTCTCTGCGCGCCAGAAGTACTTCTCCGTGCGTGGACCGCACTCGGTCGGCAAATTCGGATTCCCGCCATTCCACTTGAACGGCTCGGTGTCCTTCACTGCCTCAATGGGACGATTAGCCACAATATCGCGGCCGAAACCATCCGGCTCCAGATCCCACGTCAGCCCATCGAAGGTCGAGTCAATGTGGCAGCTCGCGCATCCGATCTGTCCCTGAAACGAATACCTCGCCGTGTAGAACGTCTGCTCGCCCTTGCGCAATACCGATAGCCTTCTCGGTCCCTCCAGCGGAATCGTCGACACCAACCGATCCGCTTTCGCATCGATCACGCTGATCGTGTCTTCCAGCCGATTCGCAATCAGCACCTTCGATCCATCGCGCGTCACTGCCACTCCGCGCGGATCATGCCCTACCGCAATCCGCGCTACAACATAGTCGCCGCTGGCGGCCAGGTCCTGCGCATGCGGACCCGGATGTGTCCGCACAAACCGCAGCAGGCGCGGCACATCGACAACCAGTACAACCTCCGACCCACCGCAAGTTACAAAGATGCGCGACTTGTCCGGCGTGATCACCACTCCGAACGGCCGCACCGCGTAGCGCTCCAGATCATCCAGCGGTACCTCGACTGGCTTGCCCACATCGGCCCCAAACAGCGTCAGCGTGTCCGCGAAGGCCCCGCCATGCTCCAGATGCGCCAGCGGCACCAGGTTCTTCGGATGTAGTCCCGCCACAACCCCCAGCCGTCCATCTGGCGAAAACGCGATGTGGAATCCGTGCGCGATGTTTGGCAATTCGATCCGGTCCGCGACCACCGCCCGCTCCGCATCAATCACCGTGATCTCCGATTCCGGCGGCGTTCGATACGGCGTCGGATTCGGATAGACGTGCGTTACGTAGAGCTTGCTTCCACCCGGCGAGGTAGTGATGTAGCTGGCCCCGCGCCCAGCGATCAGCCGTTTCTGCTCCGTGCCCGTCTTCGCATCGAGCACCGCTACATCATTCGAAATTCGATTCGCCACAAACAGGTATTTGCCGGCCCAGTCCTCCACCACGCTCGACGGCTCCGCTCCCACTCGCCATGTCGCGACAACTTCCAGTTTGCCTGTGTCGATTACTGAAATCGTGTCGTCCCATGAGTTCGCAACAAACAGCCGGTCGCCTCGCCGCGAGAGCGAGAACCCGCGTGGTACCTGCCCCACATCAATCTTCTTGATCTCGGCCCAGGTCGTCGCGTCCAGCACGCGAACCTGCCCGCTCTGCTGGCAAAGCACATATAATCGTGCTCCATCCAGCGAAAACAGAATCTCGACCGGCGATGCATACTCCAACCTTTCGCCGGTACGCCCTGTTGCAGCTGAAGCCTCTGCCGTTCGCCCAGTCCACGAAAAGATGCCAAAGACGGCTGCGCATGCAACTACCCCGGCAAAAGCAGCGCCGGCTCGCAGCTGGATTGGGCGGTCCCGTCTCACTTCGGCTCCTCCACGGTCAGCACCCGATCGACACCCTGTTTCTCCTGCGTCTGCACGCGCCCGCTTGGCCACTTCACCACGATCTTGTCGATCTGCGTTGTTTCGCCCAGCCCGAAGTGCATCCGGTCGTCATCCTGCGACAGATATCCGGAACCCGCGACGCGTTCCGCAGTCCACCGCCGGTCACCTGCATACACCTCGACACGCGCTCCAATCCCGTCGCGATTGCTTTTCGCCGAAGGACCCTGAGCCACCCCGCGATCACCGGGCCGCATGCCGCCCACCAGCTTGATCTCGACCCAGTGCCCTGTGCCTGTCGAGACGTTATGAACCAGCGTTCCCTTTGCGCCCAGATTCACCAGGAACGCATCCACCCTGCCGTCGTTGTCGTAATCGGCGAAACACGCTCCGCGGGCCACCGTGCGCTCGCTCAGCACAGCTCCGGCATCGCGCGATACATCCTCAAACCGCCCCTTGCCCAGTCCGCGGAACAGCGTGTGCTCCTGTGGAATCAGGTGAATCAGTCCGCCATGGAAAATCAGAATGTCGGGATAACCGTCGTTATCGAAGTCGTAGACGCCTGTTCCCCAGCTCACATACTGCGCATTGGTCTGCGAAACCCCGTTTGTAGCGCCAAGATCTTCAAACCCTTGGGCGCCCGTATTGCGCAGCAGCCGGTTGTAGCGGCCATCGGTCACCCACAGATCGAGAACACCCCGCCCCTCGAGATCCGTAAACACCGGCCCCATCGATGATGTCGATTCCCCGTTCTGCCCGAACGCCGTGCCTGTTTCGTTCCCGATCTCCTCAAATGTGCCGTCATGCTTGTTGTGGAAGAGGAAGTTCTCTGTACGGTCGTTGGCAACGTAGATGTCGTCCCACCCATCGTTGTCAAAATCCGCCGCCGTCACACCCATCGTTCGACCGACGTATGCGCTGATGCCCGACTTATCGCTTACATCCGTAAACGTTCCGTCGCAATTGTTGTGGAAGAGCTTGTTCGTCTCGCCTTCGTAGTCGAGCGGACCCGGATAGTTGTCTGCGGCGTAATACGCGCGATACTTCGGATCGAACTTCACATAGCGCCCAACAAACAGATCCACGCACCCATCCCGGTCGTAGTCGAGCCAGGTCGAACTGATCGCCCAGCCATCCACCTTGATCCCCGCCTTCGCCGTCACATCCGTAAAGTGCCCGTTGCCATCGTTGTGATACAGGATCGTCTTGCCGTACCCCGTCACCAGCAGATCGACATATCCATCGTTGTCGTAATCGGCCGCCGTAACTGCAACTGCATACATGTCCGGATCGAGTCCCGACTGTTCCGTTACATCGGTAAAGTGACCATTCCCATCATTGCGATAAAGATGATTGTGCGGCGGAGGCACCGGCTTATCCTTCAACGGATAAGGATGCATCGAGTCATCCTGCGGCCGGCCATTCACGACGAACAACGACGGACGCCCCGAGTTGTTGTAGTCGAACCAGATGCAGCCCGCGCCCGTGCCCTCAAGCAAAGAGCCCAGCTTTGCCGATCCAAAACTGTGCGTGAAATTGATTCCGGCCTTTTCGCTCGCATCTTCAAACCGAATCGTCGAAGTTGCCGTAAGGCCTGGCGGCGTTTTTGCACCGCTGCCGGAACCATTGCCTGTTTGCGCCGCTGCTACACAACCAGCAAAGAACCAGAAAAGAAGTGAGCGGCGAAGCATCTCAGTTGCCTCCTCTTTGCATTGGCTGCAAAGCGTGAGTCAGGTCCACCGGCGTCGTCGTGCGCAACAGCACCTGCGGCACCGCGTTCTCCGGCGCGCGCTCCGGCCCGGCGTGACACCCCACGCAGTACCGCTGCTCGCCTTTGCGAATCCAGAACCAACCACGCTCCTGCCGCAGCACATTTCCCTCGCCATCGAGCAGCGCGAAGCGAATCGCCCGGTCCGCAGGCACCTTCACGAAAAATGAGCCGTCCTGCTCAACCGGAGCAGTTCCCATCGGCACCACAGAGCCATTCGCATCCTGTGCCTCGAGCCTCACGCTCGCCGGCACGCCTTTGAGCGCTCCGTCGCGCGAGATCCGCGCGTCCAGCGCCAACAGATTCGCGTAGTCCCAGTCGTGCAGCCCAGAAGGATGCCGGCGCGGTCGATCGTGCGCAGCCACCAGAACTGGTTCGACCAGGTTCACGCTGCCTCGCACCAGAATCGGTTGCATAACCGGTGTGCCGGGCTTCCACATCTTCAGCGCAAACTCCCCATTAGCCGAATCGCGTGTGCTCACCAGCCATTCGCCCGACGCAGTCTCCGCAAGCGCACCCGCATACTCCCCGCGCGGCGCTGTGATCCGCTCCTCGTGCGCCAGCGCTGAGTTGAATCGCGCCTGTGATTCGCCATGCGTAAATACCACGTCACCGGAGCTGAGTTGTTTCCCACCCCACCGTCCGCCCGCGACATTTGCCGGATGATCGCATCGGTACGACTCCACCCCCGACCCGTCCGAATACACCAGAAACATCTCTGGCGTCGCCCCGTCGCCCAGCGGAAATCCCGCTTCAAACAGAATTCTTCCGTCTGCGAGGACGTCGTCTGGAACCGCGCTCCCGTTGATGAACGTAAGCGGAAAAACCGCCCGCGCACCCGTGCCTTCAATATCTGCCAGCACTTTCGAATCGATCAGCCGCGCCGATTCGAGCTCGAACCCATGTGCGGTCTTCTGCGCGTACACCAGCCGCCAACCGGGTAGATACAACGGTCTGATCGCATCGTTCTCCGACACAACCACCCGCCGCACCTTGTGATCCGCCAGCGTAAGCTCCCAAATCTGCCACTTGTCGCCGGCCACTCTCTTTCCGGCAAACAGCACATCCTTGCCGTCGAAAGACACGGTCGCATCCGCGCTTGCCGCAAACTCCGGAACCAGCGGCTCCGCCTTCCCCTCATGAATCGCCAATAACTGCGCGCCTTTGGGAAAGCGTTCCCCGCCCTTGATTGCCGCCAGAGGCTCATATGCCGGCGCAGCCGTCACAATCACATCCGTGTCAAGCTTTTGTGATGGATTCGGAGCGAACCCGCAGATCAAACTTCCGAAGGCAACGCATCCGGCAGCGAAGAGCACTCTGGAACCGACACTCATCCAACCGTCTCCAGAGTCTTGTGCATCGCTGTTTCACGCAGCGCGATATACGGTTGCAGCATCGCCATCATTTCGGCGAACTCATCAAAGTCGAGGGATTGCTCACCATCGCTCCAGGCCTTCTCGGGGTTCGGGTGAACCTCGACAATCAATCCATCCGCACCTGCTGCCACGCCGATCCGCCCCAGCGCCGGAACCAGCTCGCGATGCCCACAGGCATGGCTCGGATCCGCGATCACCGGGAGATGAGAAACGTGCTTCAGCAGCGCAATCGCCGCCACGTCAAACGTGTTGCGCAGCGTCGCATCAAACGTGCGAATCCCTCGCTCGCACAGGATCACATTGGGATTTCCATTTTCGAGAACAATCTGCGCCGACTTCAGCAGGTCGCCAATCGTGGCCATCATGCCGCGCTTCAGCAGAATCGGCTTGCCCGACTTCGCCGCAGCCTCCAGCAGCGTAAAGTTCTCCATGCTGCGCGACCCGATCTGCAGAATGTCGGCATATTCGGCCACCAGCGACACATCGTCTTCGCTCATCACCTCGGTGACTATGGCAAGACCGGTCTCGGCCCGCGCCTGCGCCAGCATCTTCAGCCCGGCGAGTCCGTGCCCCTGAAATGCGTAAGGAGAACTCCGCGGCTTGAATGCTCCCCCGCGAAGAATCTGTGCTCCATGATTGCGAACGTGATGGGCCGTGGAGAGGATCTGCTGCTCGGTCTCTACCGAGCACGGGCCGGCCATGGTGATGAAGTCGCTGCCACCGATCTCAAGATCCAACACCCGCACTACTGTCTGCTGGTGTTTTTCGCTCTTCAATACATCACTGGTCTCGGCAAAACGTTCCTGCCAACTTGCGCGCACCCGCTGCGCTCCATTCCGGGGAAGAGTCAGAGTACTGCCGCCTCTCCGCTCCTGCCTCCACCCAAAGATTGAGGTGCAAAATCAGCAACTTACCGCACCTGTCACTCTGGTTCTAGCGCACCGGAATGTCACCTGTCTGTGATGGATAAACTTGACTGCATCGCAATCTCACCCGCGAAATAGTTCATGCAATCACAAGAGCCCTGCACGCGACCGAATCCGCCGCGCGCAGACTTTTCAACATCGCTCAAATTTTTCTGCTTTTCTGCGATCCGGGCGGGTCAGCGGAAGGCTGAAAGCGGATGGCTGACAGCTGCTTTCGGCGGCTTATACCCGCATGCAGCATCCACCACCGCCGCCACTCCCAGCGCCATTTCATCCTCGAATGGCCGCGCGGCAACCTGAACCCCAATCGGCAATCCTTCCGCCGAACGCCCTACCGGCACCACTGCTGCCGGTGCACCCAGCGTATTGAACCATTGCGTGTAGCGCACTGCATCGAGATACTCAACTGCCTTTCCGTCAATGCTCCACGAGCGTTCGCCATGTCTCCAGGCCGGCACGCTTGCAACCGGACACAGCAACACCGGATATTCTCGCATCTCCTCCAGCGTCTTCGATCGCAGCAGATCCAACTCCGCCCACGCGTTCAGCAGTTCAGTTGCTGTCAGCGGCCCCGTTCGTTCTGCAATTTCCAGAAACTCGCGAAACACAGGGCTCAGCTTCTCGCGTCCGCGCCGAACCTCCGGCTCATAAAACATCGCCCCGCATTGCACAAAGAATGTCCACCAGAGCTTGCGCAACTGCTCAAGCGTTCGCGGACGAAACGGCACCACGCGAAAACCCGCATCCCTCAATACGCCCGCCGCCGCCTGCACCGCAGCACGAGTTTCCGGTGTCACCGGCGTGAGCCCATCCTCCTCGAAGACTCCGATGCGATGCGCTCGCAATTCATCGAAACTCAACTCGCCTGGCACAATCGGTGGACTCGCCGGATCCGCGTCATCCTGCCCGCCCAGCGTACGAAACATCAATTCCACATCTGGTACTGTCCGCGCCATCGGCCCTATCGCCCCCAGCGTCGCGAACGGTCCCACGCAGGGCGGCAGATGCCCGCGACCCGGAAACCGTCCCGGCGTTGGTTTCAGCGAGCAGATCCCAGTGAAATGCGCCGGCACGCGCACCGATCCGCCGCTGTCCGACCCCAGCCCTGCCGCCGACATTCCTGCCGCAATCGCCGCCGATTCCCCGCCGCTCGACCCTCCCGGCGTCCGCTCCAGATCCCAAGGATTCCGCGTCTGCCCATGCAGCAGATTCGCGGTCTCATACGCCATCAGAAACTCAGGACAATTCGTCGTGCCCAGAATCAGCGCTCCTGCCGCACGCAACCGCTCCACCACAACTGCATCTTCGCGCGGGATCTCGCCCTCATGCAGCAAGCTTCCGATCTCACATTTGTATCCCGCCGTTGCAATCGACGATTTCACCGTGACGGGCAATCCGTGCAGCAGCCCCCGCGCATCCACGGGCGCAGCATCTAACACCTTTGCCTGTTCTCGCACACGCTCCGCATCGTAATCCGCAAACGCATTCAACTGCGGATTCAGCCGTTCGATCTGGCTGATATGCGCCTCGGCCAATTCGGCAACTGAAATCTCGCGCGCCCGCAGCATCTCCAATTGCCGCTCAGCCGGTTCAAGTACGAGGGATCTCACGGTTGCGAAGGACCTCTTGCCGCGCAAGCGCCGGCTGCCACTCCGCAAGTGTTGTCGTCCGCCGGCGTCGAAGGTATCAGCTTGTAATCGAACCGGTACGACCGAACCGGATCGCCGGAATCAAACCGGTCGTTGTATTTCAACTGATACTCGATCGATCCCGCATCCTCCGGAAACTTCTCCGTTGCCGGATACGGATACGTGCTCATCTTATGGAACGGCAGTTGCGACACCGTGAACGGCATCGCATCCCACCAGTCCATGTCCTTCACGTATCCATTCGCGTAGAAGAAGTAATCGCGCTTCCAGTGCGGAGGGAGCGCCGGCAGCTTCGTCGCGTCAAACTCCGTGGCAATCTCCTCGCCGCTGCCAAAGATCGCATAGCGATCGTCGATGCCCTTCACCAGCGCCGTCACATCGCCCAGACGCGTATAGCTCCCGCGCTGATGCTGGAATGGCCCTGTCAGGCTTACCCGATCGTAGTCATAATCCAGATCGCCCGGGCTCTTGCCTTCGATCTGCGTCGGATACCCGCGGAACCGTTCTGTCGCCATCGTCAGCGGCACCTCAGTCGTCCGCGTCTGCGCTTCCCGATTGTTATCGATCAGCACCTGGTCCCAGAAAATTTCGAGATTGCTTACCAGCCGAATCTTTCGCGCGCCCGCCGGTAGCCTGCCCGTCAGATCCACGACAATCGTCCGCTCCAGTCCTGCCGGGAATCCCGCCTCGCCCAGGATCGTCACCCACGTCCCATCCGACAGCTGCGCCTCAACATACGGCGAGATCGGCTTGATCCCCGCCTGCCACGCCGCATACAGCGATGTCGCGCTGAAATAGTTCACGTACCCCGTCATCAATAGCCGCAATGGTGCGCTGGTATTCAGCTCACCAAGATCCAGCGTGAGCGAGTGCGTGTTTGCGAATCCGTCGTACGGCGTCGCCGTAAACCCGCTCGCAAACCGGTGGTCGCGTTTGCTCAGCACATCGAGCACATCGCGCCCTTCGCCATCCCAGGCACCCACGGGCAACCGTGTCCCGCGAGAGGCGACAACCCTCCCGGAAGCAAATGGCGGATCGTCGAGGAACCGCTCATCCGGATTCACTTCTACATCTTCCGGATGATCCACGGCAACCAGCCGCAGCTGGTCGATGTAATTTACCTCTTCCATCGGCTCGATGAATCGCAGGCTCAGCTTGCCATCCACACTCGCCAGCCGATCTCCGTCTACCTTGATCCATTCGCCGGAATTGGGAATGTTCTTTCGCGTCGGTGTGAACCAGTGCCCCACCACCGCCGCTCCAATCACATCCGTCACCAGCTTGTATTTGTGCCCATCCCACGCGAACAGCACCGGGCACGAACTTCCACGGCGATCCGCTTCCTTCATCGCGATTACCTGCGTATGCGGCAGGTCAATCTCATCCTGCAGAATTCCGGTCGGCCACAAGATACGCAACAAATCAATATGATCCGCATCGCCCAGTCCGACCAGAATCTGCGGCGGAGCCTGCGTCGCCAATCCCGACGCACCAGCCAGTTCCCATTTCTGCCACTGCCCATTCGCGAAGATCTCTACCTTCGATCCCAGCGCGGTCTTGTTGTCCGCGTAGCCACCCAGATCGAGCCGCACAAAATGATTCTTGTTCGCACCCACGTTGCGCAGCAGCACTGGCGATGCATCCTCCTGCGTCACGATCAGGTCCGGCGCACCATCGCCGTCCACATCGGCCGCGATCAATCCCCTCGGATTCTTCAGCACCACCCGGTCTAGTCCGAGCGCACCGCTCACGTCCTCGAAGCTTCCATCACCCTTGTTACGGAACACCTTCACCCGCGGACCGGCGCGCGTCTCCACAATCGCCGCCAGATCAATCCATCCATCGTTGTCGATATCGACGGCCGTAACGCCCCATCCGCGCGTAGCACCATTTAGCGGCAATGCCACCCGCTCAAATCGTCGCCCCCCCTCCTGCGGACCAGCCACATTGCGCCACAACGTTAGTCCCGGAGCGCCGGCGTGCGTCACCGCGATATCCATCCATCCGTCCTTGTTGTAGTCAAGAACGGCAATTCCCTCCGTCGCCGGCAACTTTTCGTCGTACAGCACCTGCTGCGGATACTTCCCCTCGCGCGGATTCACAAACAACACCGGCGCCGGCCCATCGCCCGTCACCGCCAGGTCTACCGCACGATCGTTGTTGAAGTCCGTCAGAATCGCCGCTGCTGTTTTCCCGCTTCCCCCAAGCCCCGTCGGTTCGGTCCACTCCGTAAACGTCTTGTTCCCGTTATTGCGCCACAGCACATTCGGGGGATCGCCATCCTTCAAGGGCGAACCCGTAATAAACAAATCCAGATCCCCATCGTGGTCGTAATCCACAAATGTGATCCCGGTAGGCCGATTCCGCGCCGACAGCCCCGCTTCTGTAGTCACGTCCTGAAACTTCCCGTTACCCAGGTTCCGAAACAGCCTGACGCCATCATCCAGTGCCACAGCCAGATCGTTCAGGTTGTCCGCGTCATAGTCCCCGACTGCGCATGCAACCGCCCTGCCTGAGACCTTCAGTCCTGCAGCCGCAGCATCCACATCCACGAATGATCCATCGCTCTTCCGATGCAGCACGCGAATCGCCTGCAGACCCGACTCCATCAGCACCAGGTCCATCTGCCCCGACCCGGTCACGTCCAGCATGCATGCCCCACCCGTCTCCGCCGATGCGCTGGTTGCCTCAGGTCTCGCTTTTGAGACCCGGGAGCTCATCGTCTCCGCCACCAGCTTCACCGCAATCATCTCCCGCTGGCGTGTCTGCGGCTCCTCCACCGGAGTCACCGTCGAATAGTGTCCCTGCTCGCCATACGCCAGGCCGATGGGCGCCGAGATCTTCGTGCTGGTCATGTGCTGGAACGCCTTGAAGTGCTCTTTCGCCGCGTCCTTGTCCCCGTTCGCCTGCAACGCGCGTGCCAGTGCAAACTCTGCCGACGCGTGCAGCGGTTGAATCGCCAGTGCCTGCTTCAGCACCTCGATCGCCTTGTCGAATTGCTTCATCTCCCGATAGCACACGCCCTCGAAGTAGTACGAATCCACGTCCCGCGGATCGAGTCTCACCGCCTCCTGAAAGCTCTTCAGCGCATCGTCCAGCTCGTTGTTCGCGTGCTGCGCCAGTCCCAGGTTGTACCAGGCCTGCGCACTATTCGGGTCCAGTGCAAGCGCATCTTTCAGCAACTTCTTGGCGTCGTCGATCTTTTGCAGAGTCAGCAAAGCAATGCCGTCGTTGATCGCCGCCTGGGCCAGCTTCGGATCCTGCTTGAATGCCTCGGCAAAGCTTTGTTCCGCTTTTTCCGTGAACTGCTGCCCCATCAACGCGACCCCCCGATTGTTCAGCCGGATTGCGGCCGCATCGAAGCGCGCCTGTGCCCTCGCAGTAACGGCTGCGGTCACAAAAACAATGGCCAGAAGGCCGCCAGTTCTCAAAAACCTGCTTCCCAAGTCAGTCTCCAGATCCATGGGCATCGGAACTCTTCAGTGTATGCGAGTGACGCGCTGATCGGCAGTTCCGGCCAGTTGCGCCGTCCGATCGCCACCCGCTCACCGCTCATTCCATCGATATACTGAGTCTTGTGATTCCAGCTCTAGAATCCATCGATTGGCACAGTTTTCTGGATCGCCCGCCGCTCGTGTCTCTGCCGGATTCGGTCGCAGCATCCCTTGCGAATGAGCCAATCCTCATTACCGGCGCCGGCGGATCTATCGGCTCCGCTCTGGCCCATCGACTCGGCGCAGCCGGTGCGCGACTCATCCTGCTCGAAGCATCCGAGAGCAATCTCTTCGATTTGCAATCCGAACTCTCCATCTACTCCCCAAGCCAGCCTCCGGCTTTTTATCTCGGCAGCACGAGCGACCGCCCGCTCTTGGAAGAGATCTTTCGCCATCATCGTCCGCAACCCATCTTCCACGCCGCCGCTTTCAAACATGTTCCTCTGCTCGAAGAGCAGCCATTTGCGGCAATCGACAACAACGTGATCGGCACTCGGGCTCTGGTCACCTGCGCAGCCGCACACGGCGCACGCATCCTCTTGCTCTCCACTGACAAGGCAGTGATGCCCGCAGCACTCATGGGCGCCACCAAACGCGTCGCTGAGCAGATCGTTCTTGCCGCTGGAGGAACGGTTCTTCGTCTCGCGAATGTCCTTGGCTCTCGCGGCAGCGTAGCAGATGTCTTTGCTCGTCAAATCGCAACCGGCGCTCCACTAACCGTCACTGACCCCGCTGCCCGCCGCTACTTTCTCACCATCGCAGAAGCCGTCGATCTGTTGCTTGCAGCTACCGGCGAACGAAACGCATCTGCCTTGTTCGTCCCCCAACTGCGCGCAACGCACTACATCGCGGACCTCGCCCGCTTCATGGCGCGCACTCTCGCTCCCGATCGCGCCATTCCCATCGAGTTCACGCATCTTCGCGCTGGCGACAAGGAGGCAGAAGCTCTCTACTCGCCAATCGAAACGCCCCACAGTCCCAGTGCGAATGGCCTCGTTCCGGTCGACTCACCACGATTGCCCGCTCACCACCTTCGAGATCTCCTCGAAGCTTTGAAAGACCATTCCGAATCCCGCGATCTTGCCGCCGCGATTTCCGTCCTTCGCCGGCTCGTCCCGGACTACACACCCAGCCGCGCTCTCGAGGCTGTGCTTACCAAAACCGAGCCACCCGTCCACAATGTCTAGGCCAGCCAGGAACAAGAGAAGGATCGGCGTAGTCACCACTTCGCGCGCCGACTACAGCCATCTCTACTGGCCTCTTCGCGAACTCGCCTCACACCTCGCGATCGAACTCGGCGTCTTCGCCCTCGGGCCGCATCTCTCGCCGCAATACGGCAACACCATCGCTGAAATCGAGCGCGACGGCTTCCCGATTTGCGCTCGCATCGAATGCCTGCTCAACTCCGATACCGACACCGGCATGGCCAAGACCATCGGCGTCGCCATCCAATCGCTGGCCGACGCCCTGACCGCATGGCGACCCGACATCCTACTCCTGATCGCCGATCGTTACGAGATGCTCGCCCCCGCCAGCGTCGCCCTTGCCATGCGCATTCCCATCGCACATATCGAAGGTGGCGAGATCAGCCAGGGCGCCATTGACGACCAGGTCCGCAACGCCATCACCAAGATGGCGCACATCCACTTCACATCGACAGAAACTGCCCGCCGGCGCGTCATCGCCATGGGTGAAGAAGCATGGCGCGTACACCACGCCGGCGCTCCCTCGCTCGATCATCTCCGCCGGTCGAAACTCCTCACTCGCCCTCAACTCGAGCAGAAACTCAACCTGAAACTCAAATCACCTGCCATCCTCTGCGCCTGGCACCCAGTCACCATCCTGCGCAATACCAACGCCGAGAGCGATGCGCTGTTTGCCGCACTTCCCGAAGTGCCCGGCCAGCTCATCTTCGTCTATCCCAACACCGACGCCGGCAGCCACGCTCTCATCCAGCACGCACATGTCCTCGCCGCTACGCGTTCCGACACACACATCTTCGTCAATCTTGATGCGGTGACCTACTGGAGCCTGCTCAGCCAGGTCGATGCCATGATCGGCAACTCCTCCAGCGGCATTATGGAAGCCGCGTCCTTTGCGCTCCCCGTCGTAAACGTGGGAATCCGCCAGCAGGGCCGCGAACGTGCCCGCAACATCATGGATGTCCCCGCCGACTCGACCGCAATCATCCGGGCCCTCAAGCGCGCATTGAATCCGTCGTTCCGCAGCAGACTGCGCGGCATGACAAATCCGTACGGCAACGGCACCGCCGCGAAAACCATCGCTCGTATTCTTTCCAAGGTTGATCTCGATCACTTGCTCATGAAAGAGCCTGCTCCACTCCGTGCCCCAAGCTCCCGCTGACTCGCTAACTTGCTAACGGTGCTTAGCACCGCTAACTCGCCAGAAGCTAACCTGACCATCGACGTGAATCCGACCATCCCACTCAGCGCCCCCGACATCACCGAAGCCGAGATCGCCGCGGTCACCGCGGTCCTGCGCACGCCGCACCTCAGCTTCGGTCCCGAACTCGCCGCTTTCGAATCTGCGTTGGCCGAAT
>Ga0335072_10007128_pt1 | contig 16317 bp, 9 predicted proteins | sample Lox_Sample_21_FD_206725 | JGI IMG/M metagenome (GOLD analysis project Ga0335072, IMG submission 206725) | Soil microbial communities from Loxahatchee National Wildlife Refuge, Florida, United States - Lox_Sample_2.1 | ecosystem: Environmental > Terrestrial > Soil > Wetlands | place: USA: Florida...
CGCGCGAGTACCGATGGTTCAGCCTCGCCGCCAATCTGCCTGGCGTTTCCACCAGCGCCGCCCACGCGGCTGAACGGATTGTGCGCGGGGTGCTGCGGCGCGAGACAGAGATCGCCATTACTCCGCAGGCCGTTGTCCTTGCGAGGACGGCTCACCTGGCTCCGTCGCTGACGGCACGCGCGATGAGCCTGGCGAACCGGGTCTTGCCGCCCGGGATCGAGGGAACGCCCGGCTCCAGGCGTGGAGCGGAGGTGCGGGAACGGGAGCTGTTGCCGGCCAAACTGATCGGAGGCGCGGCGGCACGCCGTCATAACCAGACGCGGGACACGTAGGGCGGACCGCCGTCAGGGCCGGCGCTTCCCTACCTGCGTTTCCAGCGCACCCCGTCTTTTGAGTCCTCGATCAGGATGCCTCTGGCAGCCAGGTCGTTGCGAATCGCGTCGGCGCGGGCAAAATCGCGACGAAGCTTCGCCTTCTTTCGCTCTTCGATGAGGGCATCTATCCCCTCGTCGCTGAGACCGCGGGCAGCCAGCAGCCCGGGTGCAGCCTGGTCGAGCCGGCCCTCTCGCTCGGCCCAGTCGAGAGTGAATCCGGTCCACTCCGCGTCGTGGTCATCGAGCACGGCGAAGACCCGGTCGAACTGACGGAGAGCGTGACGAACCGCAGGCTTATTCTCCTCGAAAAACCTGCCTGCGTCGGCCTGGGCATTCACGAAACGCACCAGATCGAAGATCGCTGCGCGAGCCTCGGCGGTATTCAGATCGTTCGCCAGAGCCGCATGAAATTTCTGGACGGCGATCCGAGCGGCCTCGTCGACATCGCTGTCGTTTACAGAACCGCCCGAAGGGCTCTGCGGCCACTTCGCAGTTTCAATGCGCTCGCGAAAGGTCCGCAGGCGCTCGACAGCAACCGTTTCTGCGGCCAGGCCCTCGAAGGTGAAATTCAGCTGCTGCCGGTAGGGCACGGAGATGAGCAGCATCCGTATCGCTGAGGGTTTATAGCCGCGCAACAGAAGGTCGCGCAGAGTAAAGAAATTGCCCTCGGACTTGGACATCTTACGGTTTTCGACGAGGAGAAACCGCACATGAAACCAGTGCCGCGCGAAGGTTCGGTGGGTCGCGGATTCCGACTGCGCAATCTCATTCTCGTGATGCGGAAACATCAGATCTTCGCCGCCGGCATGCAGGTCGAAGCTGTCCCCCAGGTACTGCATGGCCATAGCCGAGCACTCGATGTGCCAGCCAGGACGGCCGGGACCCAGATCGGTCTGCCAGTGATGTTCGCCGGGTTTGGGGGCCTTCCAGAGCGCAAAATCGCGGGCAGAATCCTTCTCGTACTCATCGACGTCGACACGCGCGCCGTCCGCGATGCCGGTGAAATCCTTCTTTGAGAGCTTGCCGTATTCGGGAAAACGGGCGATGCGGAAATACCAGGAACCGTCGTCGGTGCGGTAGGCGATATCCTGTTCGACCAGGCGCTGGATCAGCGACACCATGGCGGGGATATTCTCGGTGGCTCGCGCGACGACCTCCGGATGTTCAACCTGGAGGGCATCGAGATCCTGGAAGAACGCTTCTTCGAACCTGCGCGTGTATTCACCGATAGGCAGACCCGCCTGAACGGCGTTGCGGATGATCTTGTCGTCCACATCCGTGACGTTCATGACATGGCGAACCTCAGTGCCCTGCAGGCGGAGGAATCGCCGCAGCACATCGACCTGGAGGAAAGTGCGGAAATTTCCGATGTGACCGTAGTCGTAAACAGTGGGGCCACAGGCGTACATGCGCAGGGATTTGCCGTCGGCAGGAGCGAGCTCTTCGATACGGCCGGTAAGGGTATTGAAAAGACGCGGAACAGCTGGCGGCTCGGCAGGCGGAGCAACGACTGCCGTCCGCGGCCCTGATTGCTGATTTGGCTCGCTCATGCGGGACTTGGTTTCGATTCTATCAGCGCGGGTTGGCTGCCCAGGGACAGAGACGGCTGAGCCGTCAGGCCTTCGGGCGCGAGCTCCCCGGCGACGAATTTCGGCCACGCAGCCGCGGCGATCATTGCGGCGTTGTCGGTCGACAGGACAAGCGATGGAAACGCGATGGCCAGGCCGCGCTCGGCGGCATCGGCGGTAAAGCGCACGCGCAATTCACGGTTGGCGGCAACGCCGCCGGAGACAAGAACCCGATCCACGCCGAACTTCTCGGCAGCGCGGAAGGTCTTGCGGCGGAGGTCATCGATCATGGAACGCTGGAAGGACGCGATCAGGTCCAGCGTGCGGCGATCGCAGAGCGGCAAGGCATCACCAGCCGCTGGGCTCGCCATAGAGGCCAGCACCGAGCGGCGTGCCTCGATGGACGACTCCATTTCGTAGACGTGCGTGTAGCGCAGGACGGCGGTTTTGATTCCGCTGTAGGAGAAATAAGTGAAGCTCGCAGGATCGAGCGCGCCGGGATCGCCGCGGCGGTGGACCTTGGCCTTGATCTGCGCGAACGAAAATGGCACAGCTTCCGGGTTACCGTGCGGCGCAAGGACGTCGATCCAGGGGCCACCAGGATAACCGAGGCCGAGGAGCTTGGCGACCTTATCGAAAGCTTCTCCGGCGGCGTCATCGACGGTGCGGCCGACATTGCGGTACGACCAGGTGAGCGGCCCTCCCGGAGTCACTCGCTTTTGTGCGAGGTAGAGGTGGGTGTGGCCGCCGGAAACGACGAGCGCGAGTGACTGCGAGCGCGGCGATTCGGAGACGCCGCCGTTCATCTCCGCGCGCCGAGTGTCCTCCAGCAACACCGCGTGGATGTGGCCTTCCAGGTGGTTCACCGCGATGAGAGGCTTGCCGAGCGCGAAGGCCAGGGATCGGGCGAAGCTGATGCCCACCAGCAGCGCTCCGGCCAATCCTGGGCCCTCAGTGACCGCGATTGCATCGAGATCCTGGAAGGTAACGCCGGCCCCGGCGAGCGCGGAACGAACGACGGGCAGGATATTGCGCAGGTGCTCGCGGGAGGCCAGCTCAGGGACAACTCCGCCATAGGGCGAATGGACGGCGATCTGCGAGGCAACCACGTTCGACAGGATCTGGCTGCCGTGGCGCACGACTGCGGCAGCGGTTTCGTCGCAGGAACTTTCGATGGCAAGGATGAGCCCGGATCCCATAATTCCTATGGTAGTCAACGGGAGGAGCCGGGCGAGGGCTCAGTGAGTGCGTTCGAGGATTACGGCCTGATCATCCTGATACGCAGGCTTCCAGTCCGGCTCGCGCTCCAGGAGATACGCCAGAGGAGCATCTTTGCTCAGCAGGACATACCGGATCCGATATTTTTCGAGGATCGCGTCCGTATCGTCGACTTTGGTGGCGCGGAGATAATCGCGCAGGATGCCCTCATGGACGAATATATCGACACGCGTGTCGGCAAACTCCTTCACCTGCGGAACGTTCCACTCCAGATAGCCGCCCCACTTGAAGTCGTTGAAGAGATTTCCCTGCCCCGCCAGGCCACGGACGTACGGAAGCGCCCTTTGGGGGTAGTTGGCCGCAACACCCGCGCGAAGCTGTTGTTCGGTAGGGATGCGAAGCACGATAAAAGCCAGCAGGACAGTCATCGCCAGGCCGTTCACCCAGCGCTCGCCCTGAGCCGGGAGCGCGAAGGACCGGCGGCCTCTGCTGAGATGGATCGCGAGGAGCGGCGCGACCAGGATTCCTGCCATAAAGAGAAACCGCATGTAAGTGAAGCCCCCGTAAAGGGCAACGGCGAGAAAGATCAGATCCTGCAAACTCCACTTGATGCGCCGGACTAATTGAAGAAGAGCCAGCAATCCGTAGACGCCCAGCACCACTTTGGCGCGCACGGTATGGAAATCGAGGCTGCCCCACTCGGCCACAGAATGCAGCGTCTCCGTCTGCCGGAAAGCCACGTCAAGCGGATACGCGACGAGCCGCCATCCGTAGGGATTGAGAAAGAGCAGGACGAAGCTGGCGACAACGACGAGGGCAAATTTGCGCTGTTGCGGCGGAGCCCAGCGAACCGCATAAGCGTTTCCCCACTGACCTTCAAACCAGCCAGCGGAGAAAAACAGCACCATCAGGACGAAACCGATGAACCAGGAACCGTGAGTGTTGATCCAGAGGAGAAAGAGCGGCGGCAGGAAAACAGTGTAGTCACGACTCTTTTCCAGACTCCACAAGATGCCTAACTCAACGACGAGAAATAGCCAGCCGAAGAGCAACGTCCGCGGCGCGAGCGAGACGGTGGCGAACAATACGGCAGCAATCGAGGCAAAGAACGCGGCGGTCCAGCTGCCGGAACGAAGCCGGCAGAGGAGATAGACGCCACCGATGATCGCGCCCATCAGCAGCATCATCACCAGGTAGAGCCCGAGGTCGCCCATCCGTTGCCAGGCGAAGTAGTATGGCAACTCTGCCATCCACTCAAAATTGATCCACGGCTGACCGGCAACGGTGAAGGTCCAGGATTCGGTGCGGATGAAATGGCCGGTATGCAGAAGTTGTGCTGCGTCGCGAAGGTGCCACCAGATATCCGGATCGGCTACCGCGCTCACTACCCGGCCGCCGACAGGATTGGAAAAGAAAACGAGCAGGCAGGCCAGCGCCAGCCCCATGACCGCCGGTAAACTGAAGAGTCGGGCGCTCAACGCTTTACGGGGAGAGCCCGCGGTGGCCGGGAGAGGCGAGGCGCTCATGGCCCGACCATCGTAACACCGCAGAAAAGGGCAGCTGTATCCCACGATGGTTCGCCGCGTCTGCCCGGATCGAGACGTGAGAGCCGGCGAGCGAGTCAGGCGGGTAAGCAGACTTTCCGATGGAAATACCGGCACAAGTCGCGGCGGAGAGCATCGTCGAGCAACTGCGTGGGGCGGGATACGAGGCGTATTTTGCGGGCGGCTGTGTGCGCGATCTGCTGCTGAGCATTGTCCCGAAGGATTTCGATGTGGCCACCAGCGCCCATCCGGATACGGTGCTGGATCTGTTTCCGAAGACTTTTGCTGTGGGCGCGCATTTTGGCGTGATTCTGGTTTGCCAGGAGGTGGATGGCCAGGAAATCGTTACCGAAGTGGCGACTTTCCGCAGCGACGGGATTTATCTCGATGGCCGGCACCCGGCCGAGGTCCGCTTCTCGACGAGCGCACGCGAGGACGTGCTGCGGCGCGACTTCACCATCAACGGCATGATGCTCGACCCGGTATTGCAGCGAAAGACCTGCAACCTGACCTCGTCGCTCCTGGATTACGTGGGCGGACAAAACGATCTGCGCGCCGGGATCATTCGCGCCATCGGCGAGCCGCGACGGCGGTTTGAAGAAGACAAGCTGCGCATGATGCGAGCGGTGCGTTTTGCGGCGCGATTCGAGTACGCCATCGAGCCGGCTACGGGGCGTGCGATTCGCGAACTGGCGCCGGACATCGCACAGGTGAGCCGGGAGCGGGTGCGGGACGAGCTGACGCGGATGCTCACCGAGGGACACGCGCGGCGCGCGTTCGAGCTGCTGGACAGCACGGGATTGCTGCGGCAGGCGTTGCCGGAGATCGACCGGCTGCACGGCGTGGAGCAGCCACCGGAGTTCCATCCCGAGGGCGATGTGTGGGTCCACACGCTCATGCTGCTGGACCGGCTGCCTGAGGGCGCTTCGCCAACGCTGGGGTGGGGCGCGCTGCTCCACGACGTGGGGAAACCGGCCACGTTCTCGCACCATCCCCCGGATCGCATTCGCTTCAACGGACACGTGGAAGTGGGCTTACGCATCGCGCACGCGATCCTGCGCCGGCTGCGTTTCTCCAATGAGGACTGCACGCAGATCCTGAGCCTGGTGGAGAACCACATGCGCTTTGGCGACGTGGAGAAGATGAAAGAGTCGACGCTGAAGCGCTTCTTTCGCCTGCCCCGGTTTGAGGAGCACCTGGAACTGCACCGGATGGACTGCCTTTCGAGCCACGGGGATCTGAGGCTCTACGAGTTTGCCAGGCGCCGACGCGAGGAGCTGCCCGACGAGGAAGTGCGGCCTGCGCTGCTGGTGACGGGCCGCGATCTGATCGCCGCCGGCTACGCGCCGGGACCGCGGTTCAAGGAGATGCTGGGGATGGCCGAGGATGCACAGCTCGAAGGCACCATCCGGACAAAGGATGAAGGGTTGCAGCTGATCCGGCAGGCGTTTGCCTGAGCGGCGATCCGCGCAGGATTTGAAGCCTGGAGGTCAGGTCACACCCCCCTCCCCCCGGGGGTGTACTGCGGGATGATCATTCATTCCACGAGGGTTGGCCTGAAGGGGTTCGGAGGTACCCGCTCGGTCAACGTTCCTGCGGATTCCGCGAGCCGCGACCTGTTTCGCACGGTGATGGCTGGTTTTCAAAGATCCGTCTGCCCATCGCCGAGGCCTGAGCCGTGCGAAAAAATGGGCCGAAAGCAAAAGCCCTGCTCCGAAGAACAGGGCTTCCCTACTTTTCAGGGTACACGCACGGCGGAAATCGGGGCAAGCAAAATCGGAGGGTGAGAGGGTACGAAGGTCATGGGCTGCAGTCATGGCCTCCCGGCATGGCTTGAATCCCGATGAATTCTGCACGTTTGCACGGCACGGATGCGCGTGGGAACTTCGTCCGCCGAGGGTCCCGGGGTGTTTTTTTTGACGCCTGGCGGAGGCAAACAGCGATGGTAACTTTCGTGGGTGCCGTCCACGCGTTCAAGACCTCAATGAGTGGTAAGGCCTGCCACCGCCAGCCGAGGCAAAGCCGTCAAAATTCCGCGAGGATCCAGCAAGCCCGACGCGATTCTCAATGTAGGTTGCAGTAGCTGTTCTGGTACCATCCAGTGAACAAACCGAGACGATCAGGAGGAAGCCTTTGAAAGGGATCCCTTGCAAAGTCGCAATGATCCCGGTTGCCTTCCTTGCCGTTTCCGCGATGCATGCACAGAACCCCGATCCCGCTCAGGTTCAGCAGATCGCAGAACGTGCCTATATCTACGCTTATCCCCTCGTACTATTACAGGCAACAATGGCGGCGATTCCGCCGAATCATCTGGTGCATGTTTCTGCGTTTCCCGATGCGAGCTTTCGCCTGATTGTCCGTCCGAATGCGGACACGCTGTACACGAATGCGTGGATCGATGTTTCCAGGGAACCGATGTTGCTGCACGTTCCCGACTCCGCGGGCCGCTACTATCTGCTGCAATTCATGGATGCCTGGACCGAGACCTTCGCCGATCCGGGCAAGCGCACGACTGGTACCTCTGAAGCATGGTTCGCGATCACCGGCCCGGGATGGCATGGAGAGCTTCCGCCCCACGTGACGCGCCTGGATGCACCCACTAACCAGGTTTGGCTGTTGGGCCGCACACAGACTAACGGCCCGAGCGACTACGACAACGTTCACGCCTTTCAGCGTGGCATGCGGCTTGTGCCGCTGAGCCAGTACCCGGGCCAGGACGAGAAGTCCGGCACTGTATCGGAAGTTCGACGGCCGCCTGCGGGTCCGACGCCACCGGAGAGAGTGAAGGCTATGGAGCCGATCGAGTTCTTCGCAGCGTTTGCGAATGCGATGAAGAAGAGTCCGCCGCATGCAGAGGATGCGCCGATGGTGCGCGATCTGACACGCATTGGAATTGTGCCTGGGCAGGATTTTGACGCGTCGAAACTATCGCCAGAGGAGTTGGTCGAGGTCAAGGCGGGCGTACAGGCGGCAATGAATCACCTTGAGGTGTTCGTTTCTACCGGCGCGGCTCACAAGACAGGGTGGAACTCCTTCCAGGGTGAGCTTGGACGCTATGGAACGAACTACAACGCGCGCGCCATCACGGCAAGAGTGGCAATCGGAGCCAATCCGCCAGAGGATGCGGTGTACATCAGCGACTCGACCGACGCCGGTGGGCAGCCTCTCAATGGCTCCATGCGATATCGCATGCATTTTGCAGCGTCTCAGCTGCCGCCGGTGGTCGCATTCTGGTCTGTTACCGGCTACGACAAAGACGGCTATTTCATCGCCAACCCGATCAACCGTTACGCTATCGGCGATCGAGACAAACTGAAGTTCAATCCGGACGGGTCACTCGATCTGTACATTCAGGCGCAAAATCCGGGACCCGATGGCCAGGCGAATTGGCTGCCATCCGGTGCCGGACCCTTCAATTTGACACTGCGTCTCTATTGGCCCAAACCAGCCATCCTCAATGGAAGCTGGCACCCGCCAGCCGTGGAACAAGTGCCGTAGTCTCGGCATCAGCCGAAGGACCCTAAGATCGCGCCGCACTAATGAAGTCTTCACGACTCTGCCAGGATGCGATGGACGAGAGTCACCGCAATCGCTCCCTCGCCTACCGCCGATGCAACGCGTTTGACGCTGTTTGCGCGCACATCGCCCACCGCAAAAACCCCGGGCAAACTGGTTTCAAGCATCTGCGGACGGCGATCCAGTGTCCATCCAAACTCCTTCGGCGTGAGACCAAGGTCGTGGCCGGTAAGAATGAATCCCTTGTCATCGAGTGCCAGGCACCCTCTCAGCCATTCGGTGTGCGGCGAGGCTCCGGCCATGATGAAAACATGCCGGATGGGATGGGACTCGCTTGCGCCGGATTGATTCCGCCAGGTCACGCTTTCCAGGTGTGTGGCGCCCTGAAGCGCGACAATCTCTGTCGTGTAGTGCAGGTCGATTTTCGGGTTCTCTTCGATACGCTGAATCAGGTAGCGCGACATCGTCTCCGACAAGCGATTCGTCCGCACCAGCATGTGCACTTTGCTTGCCGTCTCTGACAGAAACACCGCGGCCTGTCCCGCCGAATTGCCGCCGCCGATGACCACCACTTCTTCGTGGCCGCACAGTTGCGCTTCAAGGAAAGTCGCCCCGTAATACACACCCAGGCTTTCGAAGTTAGCGAGATTCTCGATGCGCGGTTTGTTGTACTGCGCTCCGCTCGCGATGATGATGGTCTTCGTCGGAATCGTTCGTCCGTCGTCCAGATGGACCTGGTATGGCCGTTGGTCGCAGTTCAGCCGCGCCACGCTCGAAGCGATCATCATCTTCGCGCCGAATTTCTGTGCCTGCGCTGTTGCCCGATTCGTCAGTTCCTGCCCCGAGACACCCATCGGGAAACCGAGATAGTTTTCGATCTTTGAGCTCGATCCCGCCTGGCCGCCCGGCGCCCTGGTTTCAATCACGAGCGCATCCAGGCCCTCCGAAGCCGCATAAACGGCGGCTGCCAGACCGGACGGCCCTGCGCCTACGATCACCACGTCGTGAATCTCGGTCGGCTCAATCGAGTAATCAAAGCCCAGGCACCGCGCCAGTTCATGCGGCGAGGGATTGCGCAGCACGGTCCTGCCGTTGCAGACCACGACCGGAATCTCTGTCACTTTCACTGAAAAGCGATCCAGCATGGCCTGCGATCCCATGTCCGTGTCGAGATCGATATAACTATGCGGATGGGCGTTGCGAGCGAGAAATTCGCGCAGGCGCAGAGTCGCCGGCGAATGACGCGAACCCATCAGAATGACATTTCCGTAGCCGCTCGAGAGCAGCAGCATGCGTCGGAGAATGAAAGCGCGCATCAGGATTTCGTTGAGTTCGGCATCGCGTGCCAGCAAGGCGTGCAGCTGCTGGGAGTTGAGTTCGATGAACTCTCCAGCTTCAGAAACCCGGCCCCGAGCCATCCCGGCCCGATTGGAAATTGTTGTCATCTCTCCGGTAAATGCTCCCGCGTGATAGGTCACGATGGCGCGCTCGCCGCCGGTTCCGTCGGGCTGCACAATGTCGAGGCTCCCCGAAAGCAGCACCCAGAAGGGGGCGTTGGTCAGGCCAGGCTCGAACAAAACTTCGCCAGGCTCGACCCTGCGCACACGGCCCGCCTCCCGAATCCGCGCAATCTGCTCTGGAGTAAGAACAGGAAATGCATCTGCCCGGTCCACCGAGGTGAACCTGAGAGAAGGATTCAAGGTAGCCGCGGGCGGATGAATGGTCACCGGAGAAGACATGATGTCACCCCCTAAGAGCCAGGAGTGTACAGAATACAGGCATGAAACGGCTGCCGGTCGCTTCCCGTTTCGGACGGCCAGACAGACGAGTGACGATAAGCGCAGGTGCCCGGGTTCTGCATGCTCGTCATTCCCAGGCTGGCTTGAGGGTCGTTCGCGGATATTCCTTGCAGGTCGCAGGATCAAGCCAGAAGCCGTCAATGATTCTCCTGCCACTATCCCAGAGTTGTCCTTTCAGAGTGTGAACCGGAATCGAGCACAAAGTTGGCGGGCCCGCCAAAACACCGTCGGACTACGCACTTCTCTCGGTTTGCTCAGAAGTGAAATGAGCCTTCCCTCTTCCGTTACAAATGACCGACGGGCTTCTCGTCAGTGACGCATTTAGATGAATGCTAAATCGCCGATGCGCTCATCGAGGATCGATTCGCGTCCGGCGCTGGGTTGAGTTGGGGAAAGGAACCGTCGCGCCTGGAGTGTCCGGCGGCGCTAGCCGTGAAACGGGCGGAGTTTCTCCTGCGGGGGTGGGGCGGTGAAGGCGCTAACGAGGATGAGTGCGAGAACCGAGGCGGCGAGCGCGGGGAAGATGGGGTCGTGGGGCGCCAGTTGCGCGGCAAGGTGCGGCGAGAGGCCGGTGCGCAGAATCCAGGACGATACGTTGCCGTCGGGGAACGCTGTGTTCCAGGCCACCGTGACCGCCGTGCCCAGACCGATGGCGGTGACCGCTCCGGCGGCGGTGGCGCGCTTGGAGTAGAACGCCGCGAGGATGACCGGGGTGAGCGCGGCCGAGTAGACGGTGTAGGCGTAGAGGGTCTGCTGCAGAACAGAACTGATGCTCATGGTCTGGTAGAGCGACCAGGCGCCGAGCAGGACCACGGTGAGCCGCGAAACGAGCAGGATGCGCTTGTCCGACGCGTTGGGGGAAATATAGCGAACGTAGACGTCGTTGATGAGGTTGGTGGCCGGCGAAAAGAGGAAATTGTTCGCCGTAGACATGATCTTGGCGAAGACCGCGCCCATCATCAGCGCGCCAAGCAGCGCCGGCAGGCCGTGCATGGCGGTGTAGGCGATGATCTCTCGCGGGTGACGGGCGATCTCGCCGTGGCGGAAGAGGGCCGAACCCACGACAGCGATGGCCACGATGACGGTCTCAAGAATGATGGTACCGATGATCCAGCCGACGACGGCGACGCGCGCGTCGTGCTCGGATTTGGCCGAGAAGAACTTCTGATACATGGCCTGGTTGCCGAGCATGAGCAGCAGGGTCGGGATCATCAGCTCCATGGCACCCACAAAACTGATGTCGCCGAAGACCTCGAAGTGGGTGGCCGGCAGCACGTGCGTGACGCCGTTCCAGCCGCCTGCAGTGTGAAGGAGAAAGGGGAAGGCCACGACCATGGTGATGGTGGCGAGCAGGCCGATGAACACGTCCATGTAGGCGACCGAGGACATGCCGGCGATGGCGGTGAAGGCGATGACGAAGGCCGCCATGATGTACTTGCCGAGAAGCGGCGAGATGGTGGTGGGAAAGACGAGGTGCAGGATGTCTCCGCCGCCGATGAGCTGATAGCTGGTGATGCCGGTGTAGGCGAAGAGCACGGCGATGACGCCGAGGACGCGGGCGGTCTGGCTGTAGCGAGCTTCGAGCAGATCGGGGATGGTGAACTGGGCGAACTTTCGCGCGCGCGGAGCGATGAAGTAGATGAGCAGCAGCCCGAACCATCCGCCGGCGGCCAGCCACAACGCGGCAAAGCCGTGGTTGTAGGCGTTCTCCGCGCCAGCGAGGAGCGAGCCGGAGCCGATCCACGAGGAAAGCAGGGTGAAGATGAGAACGAAGGCGGGGAGGGTGCGGCCGGCAACGAGATAATCCGCCCTGGTTTTGACCTTGCCGAGGCGCGTGAGCGAGACGGCCAGCAAACTGATGACGATCGCGCCGAGCACGACCACGTAAAGAGAAGACATCGGCCTTCCTTCAGCAAAGAGTTCTTACGAGTGTATGAGACGGCGGCCGCGGGGGGAAATCGAATCCGCCAGCGAGTTAGCCGGTCTTCTTTTTCGACCGCTTGTGAGATTCGGCGCTGGTCTTCCTGGTATTGGGTCTGGCTGTGCGGCCACGGTGACGCGAAGAGCGGCGCCGGGAGGAAGCGGAGATGCGAGCAGGCTCAGCGACGTAGAGGTGGCGTCCCGGCTCCACTTCGTTGCCGCGGAGGTGGTTCCAGCGCCGGAGCTGGGCAATGGTGACGCCGAAACGGTCGGCAATGGTGACGAGGGTGTCGCCGCGACGGATGCGATAGAGCGCATTGCGAAGCGCGCCGGACTCGTTGGACGGAGCCACCGGGATCACGAGCCGGTCGACGCCGGAGAGATCTGCGCCAGGGCTGAGCTGATTGACGAAGGCCAGCTCGGTCGGGGCCACGTGCCAGGCGCGCGCGACGCTGTCCAGAGTGTCGCTGGGCTCGACGGTATGCAGGCGCCAGTAGCGGCGCTTGTCCACGGGTATCTCGGCGATCTCGCTCTGGAACAAAGCGCCGGTGCCGGCGGGCAGATGCAGATCGAAGGAATCGTCGGGAGGGGTGCTCATGCGCAGAAGGCTGGGATTCAGCGCGGATATCTCCTGCACCGGGACGCCGACAATGTCGGAGACGAGGCGCAGATCGACGGCGTAGTCGGTGGTGACGGTGTCGGTGACGAGGGGCGGGTCGAGAGTGATGTCGGAGAGGCCGTACTGCGCCGGATTTTTGGCCATCAGCGTGACGGCGAGAATGGCGGGCACGTAGTTCTTGGTTTCCTGGGGCAGATTGTTGCGCTGGTAGAGCTGCCAGAAGTCGGCATAGCCGGTGCGCTCCACGGCGCGCTGAATGTTGCCCGCGCCCCAGTCGTAGGCGGCCATGGCCAGGTACCAGTCGCCGAGCTGGTCGTAATCCTTCTTGATTTCGCGGGCGTAGGCCTCGGTGGATTCGACAGGATCGAAGCGCTGATCGAACCAGGCGGTGCGCTCCAGTCCATAGGTGCCATAGGGCATGAACTGCCACATGCCGCCGGCGCCGGAGCGGGGATTGAGTGCCTGGGGACGGAAACCGGATTCGGCGAAGGCCTGGTAGATGAGGTCCTGAGGCAGGCCGTTTTCCTTAAGGACGCGCTCGATCATGGCTTTGTAGCGGCCCATGCGCTCGAGCGAGGCGACGATGGTGGCGTGACCGCGGGGATTGTTCTCAAAGAAGTCGATGTAACTGGCGACATACTGATTCAGGACCAGAGGCAGGTCGGACTGGGTGGTCTTCAGTTCCGATTCGGCCTTGGCCACGACGTTGGGGTTGGCGGGGGTGGTGATGTTTCCGGCTACGTCAACCGGGGAGGGCTCGGCCTGCGGCTGCAGGCCGCCGCCCTGGCGGAGCGCGTCGAGCTCGAGGGTGTTCACGGCGTCGACGATGCGATCGAACTCGTCGGAGAGGGCCTGGTCGGTGTGCAGATCGCAGTTGCACCTGAGCATGAGGTCGACGGCGTAGTCGAAGTTGGCGCGCGCCGAGGCGAAGTGGCCCTGCTGATAATCGTTCAGCCCGGCGTGATAGGCATTTTCAACGGAGGCGATCAGGGTACGATCGCGCTGCGCCGCAGCGGCTGCCTGGTCCGGGGCCGGCTGAGCGGCCTGGGCCGGAGCTGGAGCGCGCTTCGCGGGCTCGGCCGGAGCAGCGGGCTTTGGCTGGAGTGGAGGGGCCGTGGCCTGGGCCGGCGGACGAGCGTTGGGGCCGGACTGCGAGGGGCAGCCGGCGAGAGCGAAGAGCGCAGCAAGGCTGCCTGCGAGAAAGACTCTTTTCACTGCCATGCAAGCGAGGACGGGCTATTCCCATTGTAGGACCCGGAGGAAACAAATGCGGATGCTAAACTGAGGCTTCCGGCGAACTTCATTGCTCCCGCAAGTCGCGGCGGCCTTCCGGGTCCCCAGAGCGTGTTTTGCGGCGCGATGGGCGGCATCCCATGGACAACAGGCACATTCGCAATTTCGCGATCATCGCGCACATCGATCACGGGAAGTCCACGCTCTCGGACCGGCTGCTGGAGCTGACGGGAGCGCTGACCCAGCGCGAGATGCACGCCCAGGTGCTGGACGCGATGGACCTGGAACGCGAGCGCGGCATCACCATCAAAGCGCATTCCGTGCGGATGATGTATCCCGCGAAGGACGGCGAGGTTTATCAGCTCAACCTGATCGATACGCCCGGGCACGTCGATTTTTCCTACGAAGTTTCGCGCTCGCTGGCATCGTGCGAGGGCGCGCTGCTGGTGGTGGACGCGTCGCAAGGGGTGGAAGCGCAGACGCTGGCGAACGCGTATCTGGCGATCAATCACGGGCTGGAGATCATTCCGGTCATCAACAAGATCGATTTGCCCAGTGCCGATATCCCGCGCACCAAGGAGATGATCGAGCAGGCGGTCGGACTGGACGCGACCAACGCAATCCCGGTGAGCGCGAAGACTGGGCAGGGCGTGCCGGAGATTCTGGAAGCGATCGTGAGCAGGCTGCCGACGCCAAAGGGCGATGCGGAGGCGCCGCTGCAGGCGCTGATCTTCGACTCATGGTTCGACCCGTACCGCGGCGTAATTGTGCTGGCGCGGGTGGTGAACGGACGCATGCGCAAGGGGCAGAAGATCCGCCTGATGTCGAACGGGCGCGTCTTCGATATCGAATCGATGGGCGTGCTGACGCCAAAGCCCGTGGAAATCGAAGAACTTTCGGCAGGCGAAGTCGGGTTTTTCGTTGCGACCATCAAGAACGTCTCCGATACGCGTGTGGGCGACACGATCACCGACGACGCGAAGCCGGCGGCTTCGCCGCTGCCCGGCTTTGAAGAGATCAAGCCGATGGTGTTTGCGGGACTTTACACCGTCGACTCGCATGAGCACACGCTGCTGAGGGATGCTCTGGAAAAACTGCGGCTGAACGACTCGTCGTTCTTCTTCGAGCCGGAAAGCTCGGTGGCGCTGGGCTTCGGCTTTCGCTGCGGATTTCTCGGGTTGCTGCACATGGAGATCATCCAGGAGCGGCTGGAGCGGGAGTTCGACCTGGACCTGATCACGACCGCGCCCAGCGTGCGCTATCGCATCACGCTGACGGACGGGCAGTTAATCGAGGTCGATAATCCGTCGCGGTGGCCGGACCCAAGCGAGGTCGAAAAGGTCGAAGAGCCGATGATCACGGCAACGATCCTGACGAACGAAGAGTATGTCGGCGGAATCCTGAAGCTGGTGGAAGAGAAGCGCGGGCGGCAGAAGAACTTCGAATATGTTTCGTCGACGCGGGTGATGCTGACGTACGAGCTGCCGCTGAACGAGATCGTGCTGGATTTCTACGACCGGCTGAAGTCGGTTTCGCGCGGCTATGCGTCGCTGGACTATCACCTTTCCGGCACCTGGGAATCGCCGATGATGAAGATGGACATTCTGGTCTCCGGCGAGCCGGTCGATGCGCTTTCGATCATCGTGCATCGCGATTTCGCTTACGAGCGCGGACGGGCGCTGGTTTCGAAGATGCGGGAGCTGATCCCGCGGCAGCAGTTCGAAGTGGCGATTCAGGCGGCGATCGGGGCCAAGATCATCGCCCGGGAGACGGTGTCGGCACTGCGCAAGAACGTGCTGGCGAAGTGCTATGGCGGCGACATCACGCGCAAGCGCAAGCTGCTGGAAAAGCAAAAAGAGGGCAAGAAACGGATGAAGCGGATCGGGAAGGTCGATATTCCGCAGGAAGCGTTTCTGGCCGTGCTGAAAGTGGGCGAAGACAGCGGGCGCTGAGCCTGGTCATTGCGCCGTCCCGAAAAACGAGTTGTTCCCGGTGCGCAGATCGCGGCCCCAGGCGAGCACCACGTGCGTGCCGAGGACGGTCAGGCGCGCCTCGATGCCGGTGTCGACAAGCCACTGATCGGTTGTGAGGCCGCTGACGGGCGCGCCCATGCGTCCGATATCGAAGAGCGGGCCGGCCTGAATGGCGAGGAGCCCGTTCGAGTAGATGCGGCGGTACTGATCGCTGTTGGCGAGCAGATAGCGATTGCCCAGCGGCGAGCTTCCCTTGCGGCCGTCGCGGGTGCCGACGTGGCCGCGCAGCCAAAGGTCGTTATCGCGCTCCACGCCGAGCATGAAGAGCTGGTCGAACGGCGCGCTGCCAAAGAGGCCGCCGAGGCGCAGCTGCTGGCTGACTTCCCATTTGTCGCCCTGAGCCTGCGGGAACCAGTGCACCAGAGTTGAGACCTGGATCTTCTCAAAGAGGTGCGGCGGCGAGGACCAGAGGCGGCCAACCTGAGCATTGGCGGCGGTGGTGAGTGTGAAGCGGCGCTGGGGAACGTCGAGCGGTTTGCCGTGGACTCCGCCA
>Ga0335072_10007129_pt1 | contig 16316 bp, 7 predicted proteins | sample Lox_Sample_21_FD_206725 | JGI IMG/M metagenome (GOLD analysis project Ga0335072, IMG submission 206725) | Soil microbial communities from Loxahatchee National Wildlife Refuge, Florida, United States - Lox_Sample_2.1 | ecosystem: Environmental > Terrestrial > Soil > Wetlands | place: USA: Florida...
TGCCGCACGACCTGATCAACGCCAAGCCGGTGATGGCGGCCATCCGCGAGTTCTTCGGCTCCTCGCAGCTCTCGCAGTTCATGGACCAGACCAATCCGCTGTCGGAGATCACGCACAAGCGGCGGCTGTCGGCGCTGGGGCCGGGCGGGTTGAGCCGCGAGCGCGCCGGCTTCGAGGTGCGCGACGTGCACCCGACGCACTACGGGCGCATCTGCCCGATCGAAACGCCGGAGGGCCCGAACATCGGCCTGATCAGCTCGCTCTCGTGCTTTGCGCGGATCAATGAGTATGGATTCATCGAGTCGCCTTACCGCAAGGTGAAGGACTCGCGCATCCTCGACTACGTGGAGATCGTCAACGCGGGCGAAAGCGGCCTGCGTGTGGGCGACCACATCGAGAAAGAGGAGGCGCTGCGCCTGAACGACAACCTGAAGAAGGCGGGCAAGCGCGCGATTGAGTCCATTCCTTACAGCTTTTACCTTTCGGCGTGGGAAGAGGACAAGCACACCATCGCCCAGGCCAACATCGAGTTCAACGACCAGGGCGAGATCACCGAAGACCTGGTGAACGCGCGCCGGCAGGGGAACTTCGTTCTGGTGAACCGGACCGAAGTCGACTACATCGACGTCAGCCCCAAGCAACTGGTCTCGGTGGCCGCGTCGCTGGTGCCCTTCCTCGAGCACGACGACGCCAACCGCGCGCTGATGGGCGCCAACATGCAGCGGCAGTCGGTTCCGCTGCTGGTGGCCGAGGCGCCGCTGGTGGGCACCGGCATGGAAGGCGTCACCGCGCGCGACTCCGGCGCCGTGATCCTGGCCAAACGCAACGGCATCGTGGACTCGGTCGACTCCGAGCGCATCATCGTGCGCGTCGAGGGTGAGCATCACCCCACGCAGCTCTCGCGCGAGGTGGGTTCCGACATCTACCAGCTCATCAAGTTCAAGCGTTCGAACCAGAACACCTGCATCAACCAGAAGCCCGTCGTCCGCGAAGGCGATCGCGTGGTCAAGGGGCAGGTGATCGCCGACGGACCGTGCACGGAGCAGGGCGAGCTGGCGCTCGGCCGCAACGTGCTGGTGGCCTTCATGCCCTGGCGCGGGTACAACTTCGAAGACGCCATCCTGATCTCGGAGAAGCTGGTCAAGGAGGACTACTACACCTCGGTGCACATCGAGGAGTTCGAGATCGAGGCGCGCGACACCAAGCTCGGCCCGGAGGAGATCACGCGCGACATCCCCAACGTGAGCGAGCACGCGCTGCGCGATCTGGACGAGAGCGGCGTGATCCGCATCGGCGCCCAGATCGGCCACGGCGACATTCTTGTGGGCAAGGTCACGCCCAAGGGCGAGACCCAGTTGACGCCGGAAGAGAAGCTGCTGCGCGCCATCTTCGGCGAAAAGGCCGGCGACGTGCGCGACGCTTCGCTCACCTGCCCTCCGGGCATCGAGGGCACGGTGGTGGACGTGCGCATCTTCAGCCGCAAGGGCCAGGAGAAGGACGAGCGCGCCAAGCAGATCGAGGCCGAATATGTAGCCAAGCTCGAAAAGAACCTGGGCGACGAGATCCGCATTCTGACCGATGAGCGTCTGAAGCGGCTGGAGGCGATGCTTGGCGGCAAAGAGGTGTTGGCCGACCTGCACGACGAGCGCACCAACAAGCGCCTCCTGATCAAGGGCGCCCTGCTCGACCGCGACACCATCGAGCGCATCTCGACCAAGAACCTGAAGCGTATCCGCTACGCCGACAAGGACCCGCGGGTCAATGAGCAGATCGACGAGATCGAGGAGATGACCTCGCGGCAGATCGAGGTGCTGCGCAAGATCACCAACGAAAAGGTGCTCAAGCTGCAGAAGGGCGACGAGCTGCCCCCGGGCGTGATCAAGCTGGTCAAGGTCTACGTCGCCATGAAGCGCAAGCTCTCGGTGGGCGACAAGATGGCCGGCCGCCACGGCAACAAGGGTGTGATCGCGCGCATTCTTCCCGAGGAGGACATGCCGTACCTGCCCGACGGCACTCCGGTCGAGATCGTTTTGAACCCGCTCGGTGTGCCCTCGCGTATGAACGTGGGCCAGATTCTCGAGACCCACCTGGGCTGGGCCGCGGCAGGGCTGGGCAAGAAGATCGCCGCCCTGGTTCGTGCCAACGCAGGCGCCGAGTTCATCCGCGAGCAGGCGAAGAAGGAGTTTGCCGGCACGGCGACGCTGCGCCAGCTTCTCGAGCTCGATGACGAGATGCTGCTGCGGGTCGCGGCGGGCATGGAGCGCGGCATCTGGTTCGGCACCGCGGTCTTCGACGGCGCGCGCGAGGAGGAGATCAAGGCGCTGCTGTCGGCGGCCGGCCTGCCCACTTCGGGCAAGACGGTGCTCTACGACGGCATGACCGGCGAGCAGTTCGAGCAGCCGGTTACGGTGGGCTACATTTACATGCTCAAGCTGTCGCACCTGGTGGACGACAAGATTCACGCGCGCTCCATCGGACCGTACTCGCTCATCACGCAGCAGCCGCTGGGCGGCAAGGCGCAGTTCGGCGGCCAGCGCTTCGGCGAGATGGAGGTCTGGGCCCTCGAAGCGTATGGCGCAGCCTACATCCTGCAGGAGCTGCTGACCGCCAAGTCCGACGACGTCTACGGCCGCACCAAGATCTACGAGGCCATCGTCAAGGGCGAGGCGGCCATCGAGCCGGGCGTGCCGGAGTCGTTCAACGTGCTCATCCGCGAACTGCAGTCGCTGTGCCTGGATGTGGAGTTGATCAAGCGCGCCGCCGAGGGCGCCAAGAAAGCGCCGGCGCCGGAGCCCGTAGCGGCGGTGGCGGACTAAAAGCAGCCTCTAGCTGCTAGCTTCCAGCCTCTAGCTTCATCGTGGCAGAGCCAGCAGTGGAGGCGATGCGAAGTTTGCGCAATGTGCGAACCGTTTCTCAAACGCGCACGCAGCGCCGGAAAAATGAACTGCTTCCCGAACCTGGGAAGCCAAAAGCTAGAGGCTAGCAGCTAGAAGCTAGCAGCTAGGAACTGGAGGGTCGCCTTGTTCCGTTCGAACCCGTTTGAGCTTACCAGCCCCATCACCGATTTCGACGCCATCCGCATCATGCTCGCTTCTCCGGAGAAGATCCGGAGCTGGTCGCATGGCGAGGTCACCAAGCCCGAGACCATCAACTACCGAACCTTCAAACCGGAGCGGGACGGCCTGTTCTGCGCCCGCATCTTCGGCCCGGTCACCGACTGGGAGTGTCTCTGCGGCAAGTACAAGCGCATGAAGCACCGCGGCGTCATCTGCGACAAGTGCGGCGTGGAAGTGACGGTCAGCAAGGTGCGGCGCGAACGGATGGGCCACATCGAGCTGGCGTCTCCCTGTTCGCATGTGTGGTTCTTCAAGGGCCTGCCCTCGCGGATCGGCCACCTGCTCGACATCTCGCTGCGCGATCTCGAGAGCATCCTCTACTTCGAGTCCTACGTGGTCGTCGATCCCGGCGACGCGCCCGTGCGCGAGCGCGAGATCATCAAGGACGAGACCCGCTTCCGCGAGCTCGACCAGCAGTTCCGCCCTTCGGGGTTCAAGGCCATGATGGGTGCCGAGGCGATCAAGGAACTGCTCAAGCGCGTCAGCGTGGACGAGCTGGGCATCGAGCTGCGCGAGAGGATGAAGAGCGAGGCCTCGGCGCAGAAAAAGCTCAAGTACGCCAAGCGCCTCAAGGTCGTGGAGGCCTTCCGCAAGAGCGCCAACAAGCCGCAGTGGATGATCCTGGACGTGCTGCCGGTGATTCCTCCGGAGCTGCGCCCGCTGGTGCCGCTGGACGGCGGCCGCTTTGCCACCTCCGACTTGAATGATCTCTATCGCCGCGTCATCAACCGTAACAACCGGTTGAAGAAGCTGATGGACCTGCACGCGCCCGAAGTGATCGTGCGCAACGAGAAGCGCATGTTGCAGGAGGCCGTCGACGCGCTGTTCGACAACGGCCGCCGCGGCCGCGTGCTGCGCGGCGCCAACAACCGTCCGCTCAAGTCTCTCTCCGATACGCTCAAGGGCAAGCAGGGCCGCTTCCGGCAGAACCTGCTCGGCAAGCGCGTGGACTACTCCGGTCGCTCCGTCATCGTCGTCGGCCCCGAGCTCAAGCTGCACCAGTGCGGCCTGCCCAAGAAGATGGCTCTTGAGCTCTTCAAGCCCTTCATCTATCACCGTCTCGAGCAGACCGGCCAGTGCACCACCATCAAGCAGGCGAAAGAAATGGTGGAGATGCAGGAGCCGGTGGTCTGGGACATCCTCGAAGAGGTCATCAAGGACCATCCGGTGCTCTTGAACCGCGCCCCCACGCTTCACCGCCTCGGCATTCAGGCCTTTGAGCCGGTGCTGGTCGAGGGCAAGGCCATCAAGATTCACCCCCTGGTCTGCACCGCCTTCAACGCCGACTTCGACGGCGACCAGATGGCCGTGCACATTCCGCTCTCGCCCGAGGCGCAGATCGAAGCCAGCGTGCTGATGCTCGCCTCGCACAACATCCTGTCGCCGGCCTCCGGCCAGCCCATCACCGTGCCCACGCAGGACATGGTGCTCGGCCTCTACTACCTCACCAAGGCCAAGAAGGGCGGCAAGGGTGAAGGCCGCACCTTCGCGAACGTCGAAGAGGTGCTGATGGCGCTCGAAGCCAAGGAGGTCGAGACGCTGTCGCCCATCCGCATGCGCTACACGGGCAAGGTGCTCGACATGACCACGGCTTACGACGATCAGGATCTGACGCATACCGAGCCCGTCGACTTCAACCGTGAATATCTCAACACCACCGTGGGCCGCGTCATCCTCAATGATGCGCTGCCTGTGGGCATGCCCTTCGTCAACGGCCTGCTCAAGAAGAAGGGCATTGGCCAGCTCGTCAACTACTGCAACCAGAATCTCGGCCTTGAAGTGACAGTCGGCATGCTCGACCGCATCAAGTCGCTGGGCTTCCAGTTCGCCACGCGTTCCGGCCTGTCGGTCGGCCTGGACGACATGGTGATCCCGGCCAGCAAGTACACCGTGGTGGACGAAGCCGACAAGAAGGTGATCGAAGTCCAGAAGCAGTACATGGACGGCGCCATCACCAACGGCGAGCGTTCCAACAAGGTCATCCAGATGTGGTCGGCGGTTACCGACAAGGTGGCCGACGAGATGTTCGGCAATATGAAGAAGGCGGACGACGAAGGCGCCATGAACCCGATCTACATCATGGCCGACTCCGGCGCCCGCGGCTCCAAGCAGCAGATTCGCCAGCTCTCCGGGATGCGCGGTCTGATGGCCAAGCCCTCGGGCGAAGTCATCGAGACGCCGATCACCGCGAACTTCCGCGAGGGGCTCACGGTGCTCGAATACTTCATCTCCACCCACGGCGCCCGCAAGGGCCTGGCCGACACGGCCCTCAAGACGGCTGACTCCGGCTATCTTACCCGCCGCCTGGTCGACGTGGCGCAGGACGTGATCGTCACCGAGCCGGACTGCGGCACCGCCGAAGGCATCTACGTCGGACCGATCGTCGAATCGGGCGAGATCATCGAGCCGCTGAGGGACCGCATCATCGGCCGCGTGTCCCTCGAAAGAATAAAGGACTACGACGGCAACGTGGTGGTCGAGGTCAACCAGCCCATCGACGAAGAGATCGCGTCGGCCATCCAGGGCGCGGGCGTCGAGAAGGTCAAGATCCGTTCGGTGCTCACCTGCGAGTCCCGGCGCGGCGTCTGCGCGCTCTGCTACGGCCGCAACCTCGGCTCGGGCCGCATGGTTGAGCTGGGCGAGACCTGCGGCGTCATCGCCGCGCAGTCCATCGGCGAGCCGGGTACGCAGCTTACCATGCGCACCTTCCACGTGGGCGGCACGGCCAGCCGCGTGGCCGACCAGTCGCGCCTCGATGCCAAGAACAACGGCTTCGTGCGCCTTATCAACCTCAACACCGTCGAAAGCAAAGACGGCGCCCTGGTGGCCATGAACCGTTCCGGCTCGCTGGCCATCGTGGACGAGCGCGGCCGTGAAAAGGAGCGCTACCAGGTGGTCTACGGCGCCCGCCTGCGCGTCAAGGAGGGCGAGGCCGTCAAGCTGGGCCAGTTGCTGGCCGAGTGGGACCCTTACACCTACGCCATCCTGACCGAGATCGGCGGCGCGGTGCAGGTCAAGGATCTGCAGGAAGGCATCACCCTCAACGAAGAGGTGGACGAGGTGACGGGCCTCTCACGCTGGGTCGTCGGCGACTCGCCCGACGAAAAGCGCCAGCCGGCCTTCGTCATCAAGAATGCCAAGACCAGCAAGCGCTACCTGCTGCCGCGCGGTGCTCACCTTATGGTGCAGGAGGGCGACGAGGTGGGTCCGGGCGACGTGCTCGCCAAGATTCCCAAGGAGTCGACCCGCACCAAGGACATCACCGGCGGTCTGCCCCGCGTGGTCGAGCTCTTCGAGGCGCGCAAGCCCCGCGAGACGGCCATCATCAGCGAGATCGACGGCGTGGTCCGCTTCGGAGAAGTCACCAAGGGCCAGCGCAAGATCTACGTCACCGCTGACAATGGCGACGAAAGGGAGTATTCGGTTCCCCGCGGCATTCACGTCAACGTCCAGGAGGGCGAGCGGCTGCGCGCCGGCGATCCTCTGATGGACGGCCCCCTGAACCCGCACGACATTCTCGCCGTGCTGGGCGAAAAGGAGCTGCAGGCTTACCTGGTGAACGAAATCCAGGAGGTCTACCGCCTCCAGGGCGTGGCCATCAGCGACAAGCACATCGAAGTCATTGTGCGCCAAATGCTGCGCTGGGTGCGCATCGACGAGGTCGGCGATACCAACTTCCTGCTCGAGCAGCAGGTCGACCGCTTCCGCTTCCGCGAAGAGAACGAGCGCGTGCTTGCGGACGGCGGCCGTCCGGCCATCGGCCGTCCGCTGCTGCTGGGCATCACCAAGGCATCGCTTTCGACGGAGAGCTTCATCTCCGCCGCCAGCTTCCAGGAGACCACGCGCGTTCTCACCGAGGCCAGCATCAACGGCATGGTGGACAACCTGCGCGGCCTCAAGGAGAACGTCATCGTCGGCCGTCTTATTCCGGCCGGCACGGGCCTCGAGTACTACCGCAACGTGCAGCTCTCGCCCGAACTGGAAGAAGCGGCGGCGCGGGTGCAGCAGGAGGTTCACGCCGAGATCGAAGCCGCCGAGCGCGAGCTCGAGCTCATGCGGCAGGAAGGCGAAGCCGAAGAGATGGCGGCCGAGTAGCGGAGTATCGCGGCCGCTCATTCATCCATCGGTTGGTAAGGGCCCGGCGCGAGCCGGGCCTTCTTATTTGTGCGACTTCGATCCGGGGCCGGCGGTCCCGCGGTCCCGCACCCCTCCCTGTTTTTCCTGCGCAGCCTGCTTCGTCACGTACATCGCGGCGTCCGCGGCGCTCAACAGCGAGTCTCTGGTCGTGCCGTCCTCGGGATACAGCGCCACGCCAATGCTGGCCGAGCCGCGCACCACGCAACCCTCCGCGGCAAACGGCTCGGCAAAGCAGCCATCCAGCCGCACTGCGATCTCGTTCACGTCGGCGCGCCCGCTCACATCGGAAATGATTGCGGCAAACTCGTCGCCGCCCAGGCGCGCCAGCATGTCGCCCGGTCGTAGTTGGCGCTTCATGCGCCGCGCCACCTCCTGCAGGTACTGGTCGCCCACCTGGTGGCCGTATACGTCGTTCACCTGTTTGAACTCATTCAGGTCGATATAGATCAGTCCGAAGATTTTGTGCGGCTCACCCGCCTCCCGAATGAAGTTGTCGAGCACCCGTTCGAACGAGAAGCGGTTCTGGATATCCGTGAGCAGGTCGTACTCCGAGCGGTGCACAAGATCGGAGTAAAGCCGCGAGGTCTCCATCGCCAGCTCGGTCAATCCCGCGCCCAGCGCCAGTGCCGCTTGCTCGTCTGCTCCGGGCTTAGCAAGCGAGTCGACCGCAGCATGAATCGCGCCCAATCCGTCTCCCCGGCGGCCCGATATCTCCCGGCTGATAATCTGCTGCGAAGTGATCTTGGGCGGCTTGTTGCCGATGCAGCCGCTCCCGCGAACCTCGCACCAGCACGGTGCCCCGCGAAGCTTGAACGACACCACTTCGGTGATCTGCTCGACGATATCTTCGAGCGGCCTCGCATTGTTAATCTGCTCCAGGATGCGGCTGCGCCGGCGCTCAAGATAGGCCAGAGCCGCTGTTTCGCGCCGCACCTTGCGCTCGAACAGCAGGCTCCTGACCCCGACGGCAAGAATGGCCGCCGCCAGCAGTCCGATGACGAGCAGCAGATTGCGGACGTTCAGAGGGGAGGGCTGCGCCATCACTTCGACGTCGGCGAACGACCGAAGCAGGATGTTGAACTGTACGTCGCCGTTGAAAGGATCAGCCACTGCCAGCATGCAGATGCCGGTGACGCGTACTCGTGAGCCCACCGGGACGCGCTTCATCGGCGGAAGAGGGATGCGGTCGAACAGGTCGGGATGGCGAAAGATGGCCGAGAACAAGTGTCCTCGGGTCTCCAGGACGTACTCATCCTGAGTGGCCTGCCGCACCTCTGTAACCACCGTTCCTTCAATCGAAACCAGATCGAAGCTATGACCGCGGCCGCTGTTGCCCCCCGCCGCCAATTCCCGCCAGGTAAGCAGAGATGGCGCGATGGGCGCTTCCACCGAGCTGTCGTGGACCTCGCTGCGCGTCAGGGCCAGAAAGCCGTTCTGCACCTCTGGGAACCCGATGGCGGTTGCCAGGTCACCGATCCGCAGCGGGCTGTCAGCGTGGGTTTCGATCCACAGGCTCCTGGGGCCGTCCTCGAGCACCAGCGCCGCACCCGGCTGATAGTAGGTAATCGTTCCCCGGACGCGCATCCGCTCTGTGCCATCGATCATGTGATAACCGGTGATAATGCGGTCCATCCGCGTGAGGGGTAGCGACCAGGGATTGGCATCGGCGGCCCTGAGAATCTTGACTCCGGACAGCGATTGCACGTGGAAGAGCACACCGGTCTGCTCCATTTTGTTGTCGAAATGTCCAGACACTACGCCGGTGATCTGAACCTCCGCGTCGAGCAGGCCCTCGAGTGCGTTCGCATCGTTGCTGTCGATGTCCGCGTCGACCTGGCCCCCATCCACAACCGTCTGGAGATAGATGGACGGCGCGGGCAAATTCGCTTCCGGCACCATGTCGGCGGAGCGGACCAGGGCGCGCACGGTGACATACCTGCAATCGGCTTCTCCCCGGATCATTTCCTGGAAAGTGGCTTGCTCCGGCGCCGGCAGCGCCCCGTGCCCCAGCGGAACAATGACCGCGTCAGTGACGTAGGGCCTGAAACTCGGGTGCATGATTCCTCGCACCAGAATGCGATCGCCGGGAGTGAGCTTGAGCCTCGTGTCCGTGTGCACATAAATGGCTGCATTCCCGTCCTGCACAAACAGAAGTTTGTCTACGGAGCGGAAGTACGTAACCGTGGCCTGGAAGGATACAGGCAGGCCCTGCTCCACCTGCTCGTTGGTGAGCGCGGCCACCGCGCGCAAAGTGATCAACGGCGCCGGCGCAGCCGCCCCTGCGGCCATGGTCCACGCCAGGATCATCGCGGCTTCTGCAACGCTTCGTGTCATCACGGACCCGTCCGTTCGAGCGCTATGCTCCCGTACGGCCCCCCAGGCTTTTATCGGCAGCTTTGCTGTCCAATTGATGCCAGCGCCCCCCGTTAGCCGGCAATCTCCGACCAAGCCCAGTCTGGTTAAATTCCATCAAGCCATCCTACTCCGGGATGAGTCTGTTTTGATCACCTTTTGGTGGGAGACAGGTGGTCCGCCGGACCCCCCCGCCACCACGCCCCATCCGCCCAGTTCTCTTCTTGCTTCCGGCTTCTCAAGCAAACCGGGCGCCCGATGTGGGAATCTATTCCGTGATGAATTCCATCAAGAGTCCCGTCGCTCTTTCTATGCGCCGGGCCGACGCCCAGGCACAGCCCGCTCGCCGCATACGGATCCTTGGCGTTCCGCTCGATATGGGCGCCAGCCGCCGCGGTGTGGACATGGGCCCCTCGGCCATGCGTGTGGCCGGGCTGCAGGCGCGGCTCGAAGCCCTCGGGCATCAAGTCACCGACGGCGGAAACATCCGCGTCGAGGTCGCCGAAACCCGTTCTTCGGGCAGCAGGAATGCCCATTACCTCGCCGAGATCTCCGAAACCTGCGCCCACACGGCAAACGCCGTCCTGGAAACCCTCGAGGAGGGATCCACCCCCCTCGTACTCGGCGGCGATCACTCTCTCGCGGCCGGCTCTCTATCCGGCGTGGCGGAGTTCTATCGGCGGAAGGGCGTGAAGATCGGTCTCCTCTGGATGGATGCCCACACCGACATCAACACGCCCGAGACTTCGCCTTCAGGCAACGTGCACGGGATGCCCCTCGCCGCTCTGCTCGGTCTCGGCCCCGAGCCGCTGTCCACGCTCTTCGGCTATGCGCCCAAAGTTGCGCCCGGGAACACAGTCCTCATCGGCATCCGCGACATCGATGCCGCCGAGCGCGAAAACCTCCGCCGCGCCGGCCTCACCGAAATCTATACCATGCGCGACATCGACGAGCGCGGCATGAGGACCGTGATGGAAGACGCGCTGCGTGCCGCCGGCAGCGGAACCGCGGGCTACCACGTCTCGCTCGATATGGACTGGATCGACCCCGAGGATGCGCCTGGCGTCGGTACGCCTGTCCGCGGCGGGGCCACTTATCGCGAAGCCCATCTCGCCATGGAGATCCTTGCCGACCACGGCCGCCTGCTCAGCTTCGAGATCGTCGAAGTCAACCCCGTCATCGACGAACACAATCGTACCGCCGACCTCGCCGTGGAACTGGCCTGCTCCGCCTTCGGCAAGAAAATCATTTAGGCCGAACGTGGCTGCCTGATTGCCGTCGCCGTGGGAGCGCTTTCTCGCGCGTCTGGCTCAGGCCGGGGTGGCGCGCGCCACATGCTTCATCCAGGCGCGTGTCCCGGGGTAGCAGCACGATTGCGACGCAATCTCGGCCGCCTCCGCCAGCGCTTCGATGAATCCGCGGCCCATGGACGCAAAGTAGCAATAGGCCCCATGCAGAATATCGCCGGCGCCCATCGTATCCACGGCTTCGACGGGCGGCACGCGCAGCGTCCCCGAGCTCTGGCCTGCTTCGAACCGCACCGGATCGCCGCCGTGCGTGATCGCGATCTCCCGCACTCCGGCATCCTTGAGATAGCGCAGCGTCTCGTCTTCGTTCGCGCAGCCGGGCGGCGCAAAGTCTGCCGAGCAGATGACGGCATCCACGTTCATCAGCAGATCCGCGGTTCCGTCCTTCCAGCTTCCACCGTCGAACACGACAGGAATCTTGCGGGCACGCGCCGCGGCGGCCCAGGCCTGGCAGGCAGGCATCGAATGGCCATCGACAAGCACGATGCGCGCCTGTTCCAGCGCCTTGGCATGGATCTCGACCGAAGGCGCAGCCATGCGTATGGCATTGGCGGAGACCACATTGCGCCGGCCGGCTTTGTCGACCGTGACCGACGAGATTGCGGGCATCTCTTCGAAGCCGGGGGTAAGGTCGATGAACTGGACAAAGTGGTTTTCCAGTTCCCGCCGGATGGTTTCACCCAGCGAGTGGCGGCCGACGGCCGTTGCCAGGGTTGCGCCGCCCTCAAGGTGCGCAAAGGCGATGGCCGCGTTGGTGGCCGGCCCTCCGACAAATACATCCTGGCTCCGCGCCGTTATCTTCGAGTTCGGAGCCGGAAACTTGTCGACTGCGTAAACAATGTCGATTGTCGAGAGTCCTACAAAAACGCCACGCGCCATCGCTCATCCTCCATCACCCCCTCCCAACGACATTTTAGTTCCATCGCCCTGGGCGACTTCGTCTGCGCGGCTGAAATGCTTCTTGGCGAAGACAGGCCCGAGGGGGGACAATGCTCTGGTCCCGCTCAATTTCGCGCCGTGCGCTTCGTCTTTCTTTAGCGGGCGCCGCGCCCCGAAGGGGTTTAGATGCACTCAGTGTGGATGGGCGAATTCATGGGAACGCTGATTCTGGTGCTCCTTGGTACCGGCGTTAACGCCGGCGTGACGCTGCGCAAGTCCTACGCGGAAGGCGCGGGCTGGATGGTGATCGCCACCGGCTGGGCGCTGGCGGTGCTCTGCGGCGTGGTAGTCGCGCAGGCCTTCGGCAGCCCAGGCGCCAATATCAATCCCGCGGTCACACTCGCTTCCTCCGTTGTCAGCGGCAACTTCTCGCAGTTGCTGGTCTACTGGCCGGCGCAGTTCCTCGGCGCGATGGCCGGCGCCACGCTGATGGCCTTGCACTACGCGCCCCACTGGGGGCCCACGCCCGACCCCGCGGCCAAGCTCGGTGTCTTTTGCACTGACGCGGCCGTTCGCAGTCCTCTTGCCAACATCGCCAGCGAGGCCATCGGCACGGCAGTTCTCGTCCTGGTGGCCACGGCCATCTTCTCGCATGGAGTTTCGATGAGCGGTCCCGCCGCCGGCCTGGGGCCGTGGCTGGTCGGCAGCCTGGTCTGGGGCATCGGCCTTTCGCTCGGCGGCACGACGGGCTACGCCATCAATCCCGCGCGCGACCTGGGCCCGCGGCTGGCGCACACCATCCTGCCCATTCCCGGCAAAGGCGCATCGAACTGGAGTTATGCGCCGTTGCCGCTCATTGGCGATCTTGTCGGCGCCGTACTGGCCGGGCTCCTGTTGCGCTACGCACGTCTCTGACGGTCTGGTTCTATACCCGCTCCGTGTCCCGGTTGTATCCTTGCCTCTTGATCGCAGTTTCTGCGCCGCAATCGAGGATTATTGATGCCGGCTCCTGTCCTGCAACTCGATCCCAATGACAACGTATTGGTCGCGCTCGCCACTCTCGACCTGGGCGCAACCGTAACTCTTCCGTCTTCCTCGAACTTCTCCTGCACCGTCACTCAGACCATTCCCGCCAAGCACAAGATGGCGCTCGTCGATCTGCGCCCCGGTGACCTGGTGCGTATGTACGGCATGATCGTGGGCGAGGTCGTCGCAGTGATTCCCCGCGGAGGACTCCTCACCACGCACAACGTGCGCCACCGCGCCGGCGCTTATTCCGCGGCGCGCCGCCCCAGTTCCTTTACGCCGCCCGATCCCTCGCCCTGGGGCGGCCGCACCTTCATGGGCTACCACCGCGCCGACGGCCAGGTGGGCACCCGCAACTACTGGATTGTGCTGCCTCTTGTCTTCTGCGAAAACCGCAACATCGAACAGATGCGCGAAGCCCTCGAAGAAGAGCTCGGCTACGGGCGCGCCAACTCCGCCTATCGCCAGCGCGTGCGTGCGCTCGTTCGCGGCCATGCCAACGGCCACGGCTCTGCCGAGTCCCCGGCCCCGCCCGCACAGCGCGTCTTTCCCGGCCTCGATGGCGTCCGCTTCATCACCCATCAGCTCGGCTGCGGCGGCACGCGCCAGGACGCCCGCGCTCTCTGCGGCCTTCTCGCCGGCTACATTCATCATCCCAACGTCGCCGGTGCCACCGTCCTCAGCCTCGGCTGCCAGAACGCGCAGGCTGCTCTGCTCATGGAAGAGCTGCGCGCGCGCGATGCCGGGATGACCAAGCCGTTGATCCTCGTCGATCAGCAGAAGTCCGGTCTTGAGTCTTCGTTGATGGAGCAGGCCATCGATCAGACCTTCGCCGCGCTCGCCCAGGCCAGCGCGCTCCAGCGCGCCCCCGCGCCGCTCTCCGCGCTCACCCTGGCCATGCAATGCGGCGGTTCCGATGGATTCAGCGGCATCTCCGCCAACCCCACCGTCGGCTACGTCTCCGACCTGGTCGCCGGCCTCGGCGGCAAGACCATCCTCTCCGAGTTTCCCGAGCTCCACGGCGTCGAGCAGACCCTCATCGACCGCTGTGCCAGCGACGAACTCGCGGAAAAGTTCGCGAGCCTTATGCAGGACTACGCCGCGCGCGCTCAATCCGTGCAGTCGGGCTTCGACTTCAATCCCTCCCCGGGCAACATTCGCGAAGGGCTCATCACCGACGCCATCAAGTCCGCGGGCGCTGCGCGCAAAGGCGGCCTGTCGCCCATACGCGGCGTGCTCGATTATCCCGAGTACGTGTCGGTGCCGGGGCTCAATCTCCAATGCACGCCGGGCAACGACGTCGAGAGCGTCACCGCGCAGGTGGGCGCGGGCGCGAACCTCGTGCTCTTCACCACCGGACTCGGCACGCCCACCGGCAACCCCATTGCTCCCGTGGTCAAAATCGCGACCAACTCAACCATGGCCGGCCGCATGAGCGACATTATCGACTTCGACGCCGGCCCTATCGTCACGGGTGCTGCAACCGTAGCCGAGTGCGGCGAAAGGCTCCTCGAGCTCTCCATCGCCGTCGCCAGCGGTGAGCATCGCACCAGGGCCGAGCTCCGCGGCCAGATCGATTTCATCCCCTGGAAGCGCGGCGTCTCGCTGTAGCGCTGCGACAGCTTGTATTCATAACCAAGCGGCTGCCTCACCTTTCAGCGCTCTTTGCCGAAAGTGCGGGGTTGGGCTTATTCAAGGCATGAAGCAATCACCGCGAGCGCCGCAATGGCCGCCGTCTCCGCACGCAGGATGCGCGGTCCCAGCGTTGCGGCCCGCCAGCCGCTGGCATCAAAGAGCGCTTCCTCGTCCGGCGCCCATCCGCCTTCCGGCCCAATCGCGATCTCCAGCGCCGGCATCTCCTCGCCCGCCGCTTCGGCTGCTGCACCGATCGCACTGCGCAGCGTCGTCGATCGCTCCTGCTCGGCAAGCACGATGCGATGCGCTGGAGAGCTTGCCCGCACGCGCTCAGCCAGCGGTACGGGATCGTAAACCGCCGGCACGTCCGACCGCCGCGCCTGTTGTGACGCCTCGTGGGCAATGCGCCTCCAGCGTTCCGCGCGTTTTTGCACAGCCTGGGCCAGATGCTTTTCAGTCCGGCGCGCAATCATCGGCGCCAGAGCCGCCACACCCAGTTCTGTCGCCTTCTCAATCGCCCATTCCATCGCATCGAACTTATAGATCGAGAGAGCCAGCGTCACCGGCAGCGCCGGATCGGCTTCCAGTTCGGCGATCAGATTGAAGCGCACCTCGCTGCGCTCGCCGTCGAGCTTCACCGCGGCTACCTCCGCGTGGAATACGTGTCCGCCCGCCACAACGTCGGCTTCCATCCCCGGCCGCGCGCGCAGCACGCGCGCCATGTGCTCGGCCTGCGCGGCGGTCAGTGTCGCGGTGGCTTCATCCCAATGCTCGGCAATCCAGCGGCGGCGCGTCATGGCTCGGCTCCCTCATTCCTCTCAGTATTCTCGCGCAAAAACACCGAGGGGGCGCTTTGTAGCGTCCCCCTCGAGTGTTGCCTTTTTGGTTGGTTGCCCGTTACTTCTTCTTCGCCGCCTTCTTGGCGGCTTTCTTCGCGGGTGCCTTCTTGGCTGCTTTCTTCGTTGCCATTTTGCCTATTCTCCCTTTTCGATGGGTTGCATCGAGGCTGCAATATATATTGCAGTTGAAGAATGTATAGATTCATGTTGCATCCATGTCAAGAGAAAAACGACATAAGAGTGGAAAAATGAGCAACATTTTTTCGCTCTTGTCCGAGTTCCAATGCGCGAGCGCGGAGCCCAACTTCGATCGAACGGCGCTCACGAATTCTGCTCATGCGAAATCTCCTGTAAAATCGCGGTGATTTCGCATCGCCGACGCCTGCGCGCTCAGCACTCGATCACATTGAGCGCGAGTCCAGCCTGGCTCGTCTCCTTGTAACGCGATTGCATGTCGAGGCCGGTGAGGTACATCGTGCGGATCACCTGGTCGAGGGAAACCTTGTGCGCCTCGGACTCGTTCAGCGCGATGCGCGAGGCGTGCACGGCCTTCACCGCGCCCATGGCATTGCGTTCGATGCAGGGAATCTGCACCAGCCCGCCGATCGGGTCGCAGGTCATGCCCAGGTTGTGCTCCATCGCAATCTCCGCGGCGTGTTCGATCTGTCCGTTCGTCCCGCCCAGCGCCGCCGTCAGTCCGGCCGCGGCCATCGAGCACGCCACCCCCACCTCGCCCTGGCATCCGACCTCGGCGCCGCTGATCGATGCGTTCTCCTTGTAGAGAATGCCGATCGCCGCCGAAGTAAGAAAGAAGCGCACAATGCCCTCGTGGTCCGAATCGGGAACGAGGCGGTCATAGTAGAGAGCCACAGCCGGCACCACGCCGGCCGCGCCGTTCGTCGGTGCGGTCACCACGCGTCCGCCGGCGGCGTTCTCTTCGTTTACGGCCATCGCATAGACGGTGATCCATTCGAGCGGCGCAAGCGGGTCGCCATGCAGTCCCGTTGCTTCGCGCTCGCGCAGCC
>Ga0335072_10007130_pt1 | contig 16316 bp, 12 predicted proteins | sample Lox_Sample_21_FD_206725 | JGI IMG/M metagenome (GOLD analysis project Ga0335072, IMG submission 206725) | Soil microbial communities from Loxahatchee National Wildlife Refuge, Florida, United States - Lox_Sample_2.1 | ecosystem: Environmental > Terrestrial > Soil > Wetlands | place: USA...
CCGCGATCAGCGCCTCGCCCGCCTCTCGCAGCGGGCGATGCGCCAGCAGCACCTCCGCGAGGCGGTCCTCGGCGACCATCGTCGTCAGGCCGTCGCTGCACAGCAGGTATACGTCGCCGTCGCGCGCGGAGTAGGAGCGCGTGTCGACCTCGACCGCGACCTCCGGGCCCAACGCGCGGGTGATCACCGAGCGCTGGGGATGGTCGACCGCTTCCTCCGGCGTCAGCCGGCCCTGGCGCAGCAGCTCGTCCACCAGCGAGTGGTCCTCGGTCAGGCGCACCAGTTCCCCGTCGCGCAGCCGGTAGGCCCGGCTGTCGCCGACGTGCGCGATCGAGATCTCGCGCTCGCCGACGTAGACGGCCGTCAGGGTCGTTCCCATCCCCGCCTGCTCGGCGTGGCTGTGGGACAGCTCGTGGATGCGCGCGTTGGCCTCGCGCGTCAGCTCCGCCAGCGCCAGCTCGGGCTGTGCGGCGTCGCCCAGCCCCCCTTCGAAGGACTCGACCGCCAGGCGCGAGGCGACCTCGCCCGCCTGCGCCCCGCCCATCCCGTCGGCGACCACGAACAGCGGCGCGTGAGCCAGGTGCGAATCCTCGTTCGCCCGCCGCTGGCGCCCGGTGTCGGTGCCCGCGTACTGCTCCGCGACGCGCAGCACCTCAGTCGACCTCGAAGCTGAATTCGCTGTCGCCGATGCGCACGCGGTCGCCGGGGTGCAGCGGGCGGGGGCTCTGCAGCAGCTCCTCGTTCAGGTAGGTGCCGTTGGTCGAGCCGAGATCCTCGATCACGACGGCGCCGGCCTGTTCGTAGATGCGCGCGTGGCGCGAGGAGGCGAACGGGTCCTCCAGGCGGATCTCGGCGCGATCGCCGCGACCGAGCACGAGGTCGCCGTCCACGTCGTAGATCATCCCCGGCTCGTGCCCCGGGGCCCGCTCGACGACGAGCTGCGGCGAGCGGTGGGCGACGTCGGCCATCCCGACCGAGGTCGCGGAGTGCAGGCCGGTCGCGTCCGCGGGGATCTGCGCCGGCGCGCCGCCGGGTTGCGCGAGCAGCGCCGCGTCCCCCCGGCGCAGGTCGCGGCGCGCGCTGCGGGCGACCCACAGCACGAACAGGTAGAGCACTACGAGGAAGCCGAACTTCAGGGCGACCGATACGGGGGCGAGCGTCGTCATCCGAGGAACGTCTTCATCCGAGCTCGAACACGATCTCCGTCGAGCCGAGCTCCACGCGGTCGCCCGCCTCGAGCGGCTGCGTGCCGCGAACCGTGCGCCCGTTCAGGCGCACGCCGTTCGTGGAGCCGAGGTCCGTCACCGTCCACCCTCCGCCTTCCGGACGGATCTCGGCGTGGCGGCGGGAGATCCCGGCGTCCTCCAGCACGACATCGCATTCGCGGCTGCGCCCGATCGTGGCGCCGCGCGCCGGCACCGGCAGCCGGCGGCCGGCGATCGCCAGCAGCGCCCGTGACGGGCGGCGTGCCTGCGCCTCTTCGACCGGCCCGCGCACGCGCGCCGAGCTGCTGTAGATCATCGTCTCGCCGTGGCCCCCGGATTGCGGCTCTGACGGGGCGGGCTCCTCACGGGACCCCTCACTGTGACCGTCGGGGCGGACCAACTGCGCCTGGATGCCGAATTCGCCGAGCGCGAGGCGCTCGTCGGTGTGGAAAGCGATCGACGGGCTGGCCGCGAGGATCAGCTCTTCGCGGCGGGCGTGCTCAAGCAGGTAGGCGCACAGCTCGTCGATCACCTCGTGCTCGAAGCCCTCGTAGCGCGCTCGATCCTGCGGCGAGAGCCAGACGGCGTATTCGTGCGGCGCATAGACGCGCGAGACGGAGGTCGTGCGGTTCTCGTCCATCTCCCGCGCGAGCTTGCGCGCGAGTTCCATCGGCCTGACCTCCGAGCGGAACAGCCGCCCGAAGGTGCCCTCCACGAGGTTTGCGATCGTTGTCTCGACGCTCTTGAGGACGTTCATCGGTGCGCAGCCCGGCTAGCCGACGACCGAGGTCGGGCAACCGGGGATCGGGCGGTCACGGCCCGGTCCGGGTCGAGCCATGAGGCCATGCTACGTCAGACGGGACCCCGCAGAGCGCGGGCCGCCACCGCGGCCGCCCCGCCGAGCAGCGTCCCGACGAGCGCCCCGCGGGGAGTTGGCTGCGCCGCCGCGGCGCCGAGGCCCGCGTCGAGCCCGGGCGTGGCGAGGAACAGGGCAGCCGACCAGGCGACGGCCGCGACGGCGTCGAGCGCCGCGCTGGTGCCGCGCACCATCAGCGGGAGCAGCGCCGCCGCCGCCGCCCACAGAGCAGCGCCCAGCAGCAACCCGAGCGTCAGCGCCGGGGCGACGACGTGGACAGCCGTGCTGCTCAGCGAGTCCTCCCAAACCGCACGCGGGGGGATGCCCGCGGATGGCCCGAGCCACAGGCGCTCTCCGGCGAAGGGCTCCGCCAGCGTCAGCCACCAGTAGCCCAGCGCCCCGAGCGCGGCCCGCATTCGCCATCGGGCCGCCTGGCCCGCCAGCGCGGGGAACGCTCCGGCGAGGCCGATCACGCCGAGCAGCGGCGCCAGCGCACAGACGAGCCAGCCGCCGGTGCCGGCGCGATCGCGCCGGCCGACGGGGAGTAGCGCGACCGGCAGCAGCGCGACCAGCGCCAGCAGCGCAACCCCCGGGTGGCCCGAGGCCGCCTGCCACACCGCGAGCGCCACCGCGAGCGCAAACCAGACCGCCCGCGGCAATCCTCGCCGCGGGGTTCGGGGCAGCTGTTGCTCGGGCGTCCGCAGGATCGCGAGGGGCGCTTTGTCCGTTCGCGTCTCGGGCGCCGACGCCGGCGTCGGCGCGATCGGGTCTTGGTCCGTCCTGCCCGGCGCGAGCGCCCGGCGCGACAGGCGTCGCGTGGGCGCCGGTAGCTGTGGGCCGTACTCCAGCGCCTGCTCCAGCGCTTCGCGGAGCTGTGGGAGCGTGCCGCGGGCGGCGGGCTGGCGGGCGAGCGCCGTGTCGATCGCCCGCGACAGCCCGAGCGGCACGTTCCGCCGCGTTCGCGACAGCGGGCGGATCGGGCGGCCGATCCGCCTGACGGTCTCCGCGGGGGTGGCCCCGCGCACCGGGTTGACCCCGCTCAGCGCCTCGTAGAGGACGAGCGCCAGGGCGTACAGGTCCGCGGCCTCGCCGGCTTCGCGGCCTTCGCTCTGCTCCGGCGCCATGTAGGCGAGCGTGCCGAGCACATCGCCCGTGCGCGTGAGCGCCTCGCCGCCGCGCAGGCTCGCGCCGCCGAAGTCCGTCAGCTTCGCGACCCCGCCGAAAGCCGCCGAGAGCGGGTCCGGGTCTTCGGGGTCGTGAGGCACGAGCACGTTCTGCGGCTTCACGTCGCGGTGGATCACCCCGCGCTCGTGCGCGTGCTCGAGCGCGCCGCACAGCGCGGCGCCGATCTGAAGCGCCTGCGAGTCGGTCAGCTCGTCGTCCTCGATCAGCTGCGCCAGCGTGTCGCCGTGGACCAGCTCGGAGATCAGGTAGAAGGCATCCTGCGCCGGGCGCGCTTCGTACAGCGCGACGATCGCCGGATGCGACAGGCGGGCGCCGGCGAGCGCCTCGCGCGTCGCCCGCTCCCCGTCCTCGTCGGGCGCGAGCGGGATGCGCTTGACGGCCACTTCGCGGCCGAGCACCTGATCGTGGGCGCTCCAGACCACGCCGAAGCCGCCGGCGCCGAGCCGCTCGTGCAGGCGGTAGCGTCCGAGCACGAGCGTCTCGGGGCGCGGCTGCTCCCCCGGCGCGGTGCGTCGGCGCGGCCGTCGGGGATGCGCGAGCGTCGGCGACTCCACCGGGTCCTGCGTTCGCCGCGGCACGCTTCTCCACCTGCCCGACGACCGCAGGAGAAGGTACGTTGAGGGAGAAGTTGCAGGATGGCCCCAGCGCGGGTCGGCGGTCATACTGGCCGTTTCTCAAATCCCTGCAAGGAGCAGCTTTTGTCGTTCTTCGACGACGACGAGGAGACAGCACAGCGGCCGGCGGCCGGCGGCGGCCGCTCGGCGCAGCGCCCGAGCCCCCGCCGCCCCCAGCGTGCGGCGGGCGCGCTGCCGATCGACCAGCACACGCTGATGGTCCGTCGCCGGATCGCGGCCGGCGCCGGCGTCGTGCTGCTGATCATCATCATCCTGCTCGTCAACGGCTGCCTCAAAGGGCAGAAGACCCAGGCGCTGAAGGACTACAACCACGAAGTCAGCCTGCTCGCGCAGGAATTCGACGAACACGTCTCGCGGCCGCTGTTCGGAGCGCTCACGGGCGCGGGCGGCAAGTCCGCGCTCAACGTCGAGGTGCAGGTCGACCAGCTGCGCGTGCAGGCGCAGGACCTCGCGAAGCGGGTCGAAAAGCTCAGCACCCCTGGCGAGCTGAGCGACGCGCAGCGTGACCTGCTGCTGGCCTTCGACCTGCGCACCGAAGCCGTCACGAAGATCGCGGCGCTGACGCCGACGGCGCTCGGGGGGCAGGGCAAGCAGGCGATCGCCCAGATCGCCGGCGACATGGAGATCTTCCTGGCCTCGGACGTGCTCTACTCGCAGCGCGTCGCGCCGCTGATCCAGCAGGCGCTGAAGGAAGGCGGCGCCGAAGGGCTGACGACGGCGCCGTCGCGCTCGCTGCCGAACATCGGCTGGCTCGAACCGACGACCGTCGAAGGCCGCATCACCGGCAAGACCGCGAACACGCCCAACGGCGAAGTCACCTCGGGCACGCACGGCAGCTCGCTGACCGGCGTGAGCGTCGGGACCAACGACCTCGCGGCGGAACCGACGCTCAACCACGTCAGCGGCGGTGGCAACCCGACGTTCACGGTGAACGTCGAAAACGGCGGCGAAAGCACCGAGACGAACGTCAAGGTGAACGTCACGGTGACCGCGGGCGGCAAGCAGTACAAGGCCTCCCACTCGATCGAAAAAGCCGAAGCCGGCAAGACCGTCAGCGTCGACATTCCCGTCAACGGGGTGCCGCTGGGCGAGGCCGCGAAGGTCGAAGTCGAAGTCGAAAAGGTGCCCGGGGAGACGAACACCGAAAACAACAAGGGCACCTTCCTCGCGGTGTTCGCGAACTAGGCGAGGACCGCGGCCAGGCGGCTGGGGCACCGGCTAACTTGTGCTGATGCTCGCGACCCTCACCGACACGAAGGGCATCGTCGCGCTCGCGGCGGCGCTCGCCGCGGTGATCGCCCTGCTCTGCTGCCTGGGGCTGCTCGTCAGCCTGCGGCGGTTGCGCAGGGCCCAGCGGCTCGTGCTGGGCGAGCACGGCCAGCAGGACCTCGCGGCACACGCGGCGCGTCTGCACGAGGCCTTCGAGGCGCTACGCGCCTACGTCGACGACGTCGCGGTCAGGCTCGACGGGCGCCTGGCGGGCGTCGAGGGCGCGCTGCGCGGCACGATCGCCCACCGCTCGCTCATCCGCTACGACGCCTACAACGAGCTGTCGGGTCACCAGTCGGTGTCGATCGCCCTGCTCGACGAGGAACGCTCCGGCGTCGTGCTGACCTCGATCCACCACCGCGACCAGGCGCGCGTGTACGCGAAGCAGGTGATCGCCGGGCAGGGCGAACTGGAGCTGTCGCCCGAGGAGGCTGAGGCCGTGCGCGTGGCACTCGCCTCACCGGCGGAGCCCGCGGCCCCGCAGCAGCCTTGAGATGCCGGCGTCGGCTCGCGTGCGCGTCGGCTACCTGGGCCCGGCGGGAACCTTCACGGAGGAGGCGCTGCTCACGAGCGCGGCGCCCGGCGCGGTCGAGCCGGTGGGGCTCGCGACGATCTACGACGCCGTCATGGCTTTGCGGCGCGGGGAGGTCGGCTGGAGCGTCGTGCCGATCGAGAACTCGCTCGACGGCTCGGTCAGCGTCACGCTCGACCTGCTCGCCGAGCCCGGCGGCGGCGTGGAGATCCGCGGCGAGGCGCTGCTGCGCGTCCGCCACTCGCTGATCGCCTCCGAGCCCGTCGAGCTCGGGGAGATCGAGACGGTCCTGACCCACCCCCAGGTGCCCGGCCAGTGCCAGCGCTTCCTGCGGGGCGAGCTGGCGGGGGCGCGCGTGCTGCCCGCGACCTCGACCGCCGAGGCGGTGCGCCGGGTGGTGGAGGAGGGAGCGCCCCGGCAGGCCGCGCTCGGCACGCTGCTGGCGGCTGAGATCTACGGCGGCACCGTGCTGCGCGAGGCGGTCCAGGACAGCGACCGCAACGAAACCCGCTTCGTCTGGCTCGGGCGCGAGGGCGAGGCGGAGGAGCCGCCGCTGAGCGTCAGCGACGGCGAGGAGTGGAAGACCTCGCTGGTCTTCTGGGGCCCCGGAGCCGACAACCCCGGCTGGCTGGTGCGCTGCCTCGACGAGTTCGCCAGCCGCGAGCTGAACCTCACGAAGATCGAGTCGCGCCCGCGGCGCGAGCGGATGGGGCGCTACATGTTCTTCGCCGACATCGAGGGGCACACCCGCGAGGAGGGGGTCGCGATGGCGATCGCGTGCCTGCGCGGCCTCTGCGAGCAGGTGCTCGTGCTCGGCTCCTACCGCGCCGCGGTCGCGAGCGCTTAGACGGGGCCGCTGCGGACGCGGCTTTGCGGCCACAGAGCCGCCGCGCGCCGCTAGACTCCCCGCTGATCATGGAGAGCACCGTCCCACCAGAGCCGGTGGGGTCCGTGTCGCCACCAGAGCACCAGCGGCGCGGACCTGAGACATCGTCGCGCAGCGCGACGATGGGTGGCCGGGTGCTTGTCCTGAACGCGACGTACGAGCCGATCAACGTCTGCACGGTGCGCCGCGCGGTGGTGCTGCTGCTGAAGGAGAAGGCCGAGCTGCTCGAGCGCAGCGCCTGGGAGCTGCACTCCGAGAACGCGACGCTCGCTCGCCCCGTGGTGATTCGCCTCGTCAGCTACGTGAACGTCCCCCGCGACGCGCACCGGCGCAAGATCACGCGCCGGGCCGTGTTCGCGCGCGACAGCTGGACCTGCCAGTACTGCGGCTCGCGCTCAAACCTCACCGTCGACCACGTGATCCCGCGCTCGAAGGGCGGCTCCTCCAACTGGGAGAACATCGTCGCCTCCTGCGCGCCCTGCAACCGGCGCAAGGGCGACAGGCTGCCGCGGCAGGCGAACATGCACCCGCGCCGCACGCCGCGCACGCCGCGGGCCGAGATCTTCATCCACGTCGCCAGCCCGACGATCCCGGCGGCGTGGCTGCAGTACCTGCCGCAGGCCGCCTGAGGGCCGGGCGGCTTTACTAGCGAGTGGCCGAGAACGACGGAGGGCGCCCTCGACGAGGCGCCCTCCGCGTACGGCTCTGTGACTGGAAACCGAGACGATCGGTGCTTCAGCCGGAGGGACCAGGACCGGCAGCCGTCTCGGGGTGTCCCGGGTTGGATTCCGCCAAGCGGACCAGCCTTTCCGACCTAGCGGCCGGTCACCTCCAGGGTCCCGCAAGAACTGTCAGACAAAATACGGACCACCTCCTTTCTCTGGTCAGCCCAGAGTAGCGAACGGAAGTGACGCGCGGTGAGGTTTTATCGCGCGCTGTCGCGCGGGCCTTCGCGCTGCGACGCTCAGCGCTCGATGACGCCGAACTCCTGGGTGTAGAGCGCCCCTTCGACGCCTTCGGACAGCTCCGTCGGCACTTCGGGCTCGACGTCGATGCCTGTTTCGCGGTACTTGCCTTCGAGGATGTTCGCGAGGTGCTCGGGCGAGGCGATCCACGCGGCGACGATCGCTTCGGGCGTCGACAGCGTCAGCGTGCCCCAGGCGAGGTTCTCGCCGATGACGTAGCCGACTTCGGAGTTCGGGATGTAGCCGGCTTCGCGCACGCGGTCGACGGGGGTCACGCCCGCGGGCGAGACGTGGTCGAAGTAGTCGAGCGAAAGCATCTCCTTGCCGTGGCTTTCCGCCGCGGCTTCGAGCTTGCGGTTGGTTTGCAGCGGCGACTCGCCGTGCTCGGCGCGCTCGGTGTTGATCAGGCACAGCACCGCGGCGCGGACGAGCGGTAGGTTCGCCGGCTGGGGCACGAGGGTCGTGTTCTGGCAGGGGGTCGCGAGCACCTGTGCGATCGTCGCGGCCTGCGTGGAAGCCGCCTGCGTCGGGCCCGTCGAGCCGCCACCGCCCGCCGTGGTCTTCGTGCGGCGAGGCGTACGCGTCGGCGCGGGGCGGGCGCTTGAGCGGCAGTTGTCCTTCCGCGGCTTGCGGGTGCCGTGGGCGCCGGGACGCGACTTGCAGGCGGGCTGCTTGGCGCGTCCGTGCGCGCCCTTGGGGGGTCGCGAGGCCGCGTGTGCGATCGGCCCGTCGAAGCGGGCTACCGGAACCGTCGCAGCAGCGGGCTGTGGGCACGCCAGCGCCGCCCAGACGGCGATGGGGGCTGTCGCCGAGAGGGTCCTTCGCAAATTTGTCACGCTCAGGCTGTCGGCGGGGCCCCCGCATCGACTGAGCCTTCAGCGGCGAATCTGGACGGTTTGAGGTGCGGGCGCTAAGCGTCCACGGGGGGCTCGCCGGCGGCGTCGGCGCCGGTCGGCGTGTCCGGCTCGGCGGTCTCCCCGCCGTCCTCGCCGGCGTCGATCACCAGCGCCACGGCGCTGACGAGATCCTCGTCCTTGAGGTTCATCACGCGCACGCCCGTGGCCGAGCGGCCCTGCTGGGAGATGCCCGCGACCCCGGTGCGCTGGACCATCCCGCCGACGCTGATGAACACCAGCTCCTGGTGCTCGCGCACGACCAGCGCGCCCGCAAGGCCGCCCTTGCGCTCGGTCAGGCCGATCGTCTTGACGCCTTTCGCGCCGCGGTTGGTCTTGCGGTACTGGTCGATCCGGGTGCGCTTGCCGTAGCCGTTCTCCGTCACCACGAGCAGGTCCATGTCGTCGCGGGCGACATCCATCGCGATCACCTCGCCGTCCTTGCCCACGTCCATCCCGCGCACGCCCGTCGTGTCGCGGCCCATCGCCCGCGCGTCGGACTCCGCGAAGCGCACGGTCAGACCGCCCTTGGAGACCATGATGATCTCGTCGTCGGGGTCGACCGCCCGCACCGCCAGCAGCTCGTCGTCCTCGCGGATCTTGATCGCGATGATCCCGTCGGCTTTGATCGGCGTGTTGTAGGCCAGGAACTCGGTCTTCTTCACGGTCCCGGACTTCGTCGCGAACACGAGGTACTTCGTCTCGGTGAAGTCGCGCGTGGAGACGACCGCCTGGATCCGCTCGCCTTCCCTCAGCGGCAGGATGTTCACGAGCGCGCGGCCCTTCGCGGTGCGCGAGGCCTCCGGCAGCTCGTAGACCTTCGAGCGGTAGACCTTGCCGCGGTTGGAGAAGAACAGCAGGTAGTCGTGTGACGAGCAGACGAACAGGTGCTCGATGTAGTCGCCGTCCTTCATATCCATCCCCGTCACGCCGCGCCCGCCGCGCTGCTGCTGGCGGTAGGTCGCCAGCGGCAGCGCCTTGACGTAGCCGCTGTGCGTGATCGTGATCACCATCTGCTGGTCGGCGATCAGGTCCTCGATGTCGATCTCGTCCTCGGAGTGGCTGATCTCCGTGCGCCGCTCGTCGCCGAAGCGCTCGGCGATCTCCGACAGCTCCTCCTTGATCACGGCCAGCACGCGCGCCTCGTCGCCGAGAATCGCGCGCAGCTCGGCGATCCGCTCCGTGACGTCGGCGTGCTCCTGTTTGATCGCGTCCGCCTCGAGCGCGGTGAGCTGGGAGAGGCGCAGGTCGAGGATCGCCGTGGCCTGGATCGTGCTCAGCGAGAAACGCTCGACCAGCTGCTCGCGAGCGGCGTCGCGATCGCGTGAGGCGCGGATCAGTTCGATGATCGCGTCGAGGTTGTCCAGCGCGATCAGCAGGCCCTCGAGGATGTGAGCGCGCGCCTCCTTTTCGGCGAGCTCGTGCTTCGTGCGCCTGACGATCACTTCGCGCTGGTGCGCGACGTAGTTGTGGATCACCGCGCGCAGGTTCAGCGTGCGCGGCACGTTGTCCACCAGCGCGACCATGTTCACGCCGAACGTCGTCTGCATGGGGGTGTGCTTGTAGAGCTTGTTCAGCACCACCTTCGGGATCGCGTCGCGCTTCAGCTCGATCACCAGCCGCATGCCGCGCTTGTCCGACTGATCCACGAGGTCCGAGATCTCCGGGATGCGTTTGTCGTTGACGAGATCCGCGATCTTCGAGATCAGCCCGCCGTCGCCGCCCTTCTTCACCATGAAGGGCAGCTCCGTGACGACGATCGCCTCTTTGCCGTGGCTCAGCGGCTCGACGTGGGCGCGGGCCTGCACGCGGACACGGCCGCGGCCGGTTTCGTAGGCGTCGCGGATGCCGCCGTGGCCGAGGATGATGCCGCCGGTCGGGAAGTCGGGGCCCTTCAGGTGGCGCATCAGCCCCGCGGTGTCGATCTCGGGATCGTCGATGTAGGCGACCGTCGCGTCGATCACCTCGCGCAGGTTGTGCGGCGGGATGTTCGTCGCCATCCCGACCGCGATGCCCGAGGAGCCGTTGACCAGCAGGTTCGGGAAGCGCGCCGGCAGCACCAGCGGTTCGCGCCGCGAGCCGTCGTAGTTCGCCGCGAAGTCGACCGTGTCCATGTCGAGATCGCGCAGCATCTCGGTCGCGATCCGGGCCAGGCGCGCCTCCGTGTAGCGCATCGCCGCCGCGGGGTCGTCGTCGACCGAGCCGAAGTTGCCCTGGCCGTCGACCAGCTCGTTGCGCATCGAGAACTCCTGCGCCATGCGCACGAGCGCGTCGTAGATCGCCGAGTCGCCGTGCGGGTGATAGTTGCCCATCACCTCACCGACGATCTTCGCGCACTTCGCGTAGGAGCGCGTCGGCCCGAGGCCGAGCTCGTTCATCGCGTAGAGCACGCGGCGGTGGACCGGCTTCAGACCGTCGCGCACGTCCGGGAGCGCGCGCCCGACGATCACCGACATCGCGTAGTCGAGGTACGCCGTGCGCATCTCCTCCTCGAGCCCGCGCGGCTCGATGTTGCCGCCGCCTATGACGTCAGTTGAGGCCATCGTTCACCGCCTTCCTACACATCCAGGTTCGCGACAGCGCGGGCGTTGTCCTCGATGAATTCCCTGCGCGGCTCGACCTGGTCGCCCATCAGCATCGAGAAGATCCTGTCGGCGGTCATCGCGTCGTCGAGCGTCACCTGCGCCAGCGTGCGCGTCGCCGGCGACATCGTCGTTTCGCCGAGCTGTTCGGCGTTCATCTCGCCGAGGCCCTTGAAGCGCTGGAGTTTCACGCCTTTCTGCGCGACCGTCATCACCGCCTCGCGCAGCGCCTCGAAGGAAGGCGCGGTCTCCTGCGCGTCGCCCAGGCGCACCTCGAACGCCGGCGTGCCCGCGAGCTCGACCAGCTGCGCGTGCACGCGCGTGAGCTGGCGGTACTCCTGCGAGTCGAACAGCGAGCGGGCGAGCGTGTGGGTGCGGGCGAAGCCTGTGCGGGTCTCGACCGCCTTCACGCGGATCGCCTGCTCGTCGCTGGAGACCAGCTCCGTTTCGTGCGTCTCGCCCTCGACGCCCTCGCGCGAGAGCAGCTCGATCGCCTTCTCGACGTCGAGCGCCTGCTCGCCGAGCAGCGAGGACTCCTCCAGGAACTGGACCATGTCGTGCCCGTGGGCGGCGCGCAGCGAGGAAGCCCACCCCTCGTACTGCTTGAGCAGGCGCGTGAAGCGCTGCCAGCGGGCCTCCGTCAGCTTGAACTGCGTGCCGTGGCGATCGAACACCGTCAGCTTCTCCCACTTGTCCGAGAGCAGGATCTCCTCCAGCTCGGACTCCTTCTCGATGTAGCGTTCGCGCGCGCCCTGCTTGAGCTTGTACAGCGGCGGCTTGGCGATGTAGACGTAGCCCTCTTCGATCAGCTCTTTCATCTCGCGGAACAGCAGCGTCAGCGCGAGCGTGCGGATGTGGGCGCCGTCCACGTCGGCGTCCGTCATCAGGATCACCTTGTGGTAGCGGGCGTTTTCGATGTTGAACTCGTCGCGCACGCCCGTCCCGATCGCCGTGATCAGCGCTTGGATCTCGGTGTTTTGCAGCACCTTGTCGATGCGCGACTTCTCGACGTTGAGGATCTTGCCCCGCAGCGGGAGCACCGCCTGCGTGTTGCGGTCGCGGCCCTGCTTGGCCGAGCCGCCCGCCGAGTCGCCCTCGACCACGAACAGCTCCGCCAGCGACGGGTCCTTCACCGAGCAGTCGGCGAGCTTGCCGGGCAGCGTCGAGTTCTCCAGCGCCGACTTGCGCCGTGTCAGGTCGCGCGCCTTGCGGGCCGCCTCGCGTGCGCGCTGCGCCTGCACGGACTTCATGATCACCGCCCGCGCCTCGCTCGGGTTCTCCTCGAGGAACTCGCCCAGGCCCGTGTTGACGATCGACTCCACGAAGCCCGCCATGCCCGGGTTGCCGAGCTTCGTCTTGGTCTGACCCTCGAACTGGGGCTCTCGCAGCTTCACGGAGATCACCGCCGTGAGACCCTCGCGGACGTCCTCGCCGGAGAGGTTGCCGTCTTTCTCCTTGAGCAGGCCGTGGTCGCGCGCGTACTTGTTCAGCGTGCGCGTCAGCGCCGAGCGGAAGCCCGACATGTGCGAGCCGCCCTCGCGGGTGTTGATGTTGTTCGCGAAGGAGTGGACCGACTCCTGGTAGGAGGAGTTCCACTGCATCGCGACCTCCGCCGCGCCCTCCTCGCTCTCGCCGGAGAAGAAGATCACCTTGCGGTGGACGGTCTCCTTGTTCTCGTTCAGGTAGGAGACGAAGTCCTCGATGCCGCCCTCGTAGCGGAACGTCGAGGAGTGCCCCTCGCCTCGCTCGTCGACGATCGAGATCTCCAGGCCACGGGTGAGGAATGCCGTCTCGCGCAGGCGCTCCTCCAGCGTGAGGAAGTCGAAGTCCAGCGTCTCGAACACTTCGGCGTCGGGCAGGAACGTTACGGACGTCCCGGTGGCCGCGTCCTTCGCCAGCTTCTCGCCTTGGGCCAGCTCCCCCAGCGGAGTGCCTCGCGAGTAGTCCTGCGTGTGGATGTAGCCGTCGCGGCGCACCTCGACGTGCAGGTGCTCAGAGAGCGCGTTGACGACCGACACGCCGACGCCGTGCAGGCCGCCTGAGACCTTGTAGCCGCCGCCTTCGCCGAACTTGCCGCCCGAGTGCAGCACGGTCAGCACGACCTGGACCGCCGGCAGGCCCTCTTTCTCCATGACAGCCACCGGGATGCCGCGGCCGTTGTCGGTCTCGGTCACCGAGTTGTCGGGGTGGATCGTGACGCTGACCTTCGTGCAGAAGCCCGCCAGCGCCTCGTCGACCGAGTTGTCCACGAGCTCGTAGACAAGGTGGTGCAGTCCCATCGGCCCCGTCGACCCGATGTACATGCCCGGTCGCTTGCGAACCGCCTCGAGGCCTTCGAGGACCGTGATGTCCTGTGCGTCGTAGCTGGACGCGCCGTCCGTGAGCTTGGGGTCGTTGCTGCCCTTGTCGGCACTCCCGTCAGAGCTGTTGCTGCTTGATGCCAATCGGCCTCCGATTACGTGAGAACGCCCCGGATCGGCGGCGCCTTCACGCGCTCTCCGGGGCGGCTTTCCTGTCTACATAATAATAGCACGTGGTGATGCGGGAGCATCACCACGCAAATCATTAAACCCCTGCAAATTCCAGAAATTTAGGCCCTGGAGGGCGACTCGGCGCCCGCTTGGGCTCAGCCTGTGCGGCAGCGTAGAGAATCCAGCTCGTGGGAGCCCAGCTCGGCGTTCAGCCGGCCCAGCAGGTCGGCCTGCATCATCGTCAGCTCCTGGGCCCAGACGGCGGCCTCGCAGGTCACGGTGAGCACCCCCTCGCGCTCGGCGGTCGGGCGGGCCGCGGCGGCGATCGCCGGCCCCGTCACCCGCTCCCAGGCCTCCTGCACGCGGGCGAGCGTCGTGGCCGGGGCGAGCGTCGTCGTCAGCCCGTCGAGGGCGGCGGACAGCGGGCGGGGGGACGGGCGGCTCATGCCGCGAGCGCCTCCTGCAGGATCGCTCCGGGAGAGACCCGCAAGCGCGTGACCGCAACGTCGGAGGCGCCCGGAACGTGCGCGAGGTCCGTCGTCGCGATCACGCTCTGCCCGTCGCCGGACAACTCGTCGGCGAGCAGCCGGCGACGGTCGGCGTCGAGCTCGCTCATGACGTCATCCAGCAGCATCAGCGGAGTGCGTGAGCGCTGATGCGCCAGCACCGTGCGCTCCGCGAGCAGCAACGACAGCAGTGCGAGGCGCTGCTCGCCCTGCGAGCCATACGAGCGCAGCTCTCGCCCGTCGCGCAACAACGACAGCTCGTCGCGGTGCGGGCCGTGTCCCGTGTACCCCCGTTCGAGATCGGAGGGCAGGCGCGCCTGCAACTCGGCCACGAACTCCTCGACGGTGTCCGCGTGCGAGCGCGGGCGGTAACGGAGCGAAGCCTCTCCCGCCAGCCCGAGCTGGGCGGCGCGGGTGGCGAACGGGGCGGCCAAGAGCTCGACCGCCTCGGCGCGGTGGCGGCGCACGAGCAGCGCCGCCGATGCCAGCTCCCGGTCCCACGCCGCGAGCGTCGCGTCGGAGGCGCGGCCAGAGCGGATCCGTGCCAACAGCGCGTTGCGCTGGGCCAGGACACGCGAGTACTCACGCCGGTCGCCGTCGCGCAGCGGCCAGATTCCCGCCACGACCTGGTCGAGGTGTGCGCGCCGGCTGGCGGGCGGTCCCTTCAGCAGCTCGAGCCGGTCGGGCTCGAACACCGCGAGCAGCGGTCGGAAGTCGACGTCGAGCAGCCGCTCGACAGGCGCGCCGTCGGCGGTCATCCGCTTTACCCCGCGGGCGCCTTCCGGTCCCGGGCCGTAGCCGACGGCGAGCTCATGCTCTTCGGCGCCCTCGCGCGAGTGAACGACCACGCGCGTCGCCTGCGCCTCGAAACGGACCAGCTCGCGCTCGTTGCGGGTCCGCGGCGAGCGGCCCGTACACCCGAAGTACAGCGCCTCCAACAGGTTCGACTTGCCCGCCCCGTTCGGGCCGTGCACGACCGTCAGGCCAGGACCGAAGCCCGCCTCGGCGCGGGCGTACGTGCGGAAGTCGCGCAGCTCGACGCCCGTGACGCGCACGTCCGATGTGACGGCCATCTCAAGATCGCCCGCCACGTGTGGCGTCAGGGTCAAGCAGATCAAGGACGCAGAAAGCGTGGTGTGCTCTGCACACGAGCGAGCGAGGACGCCGAGCTGCGCCGATCATGGCGCCACACGCTTCACACGTTGAGCCTGATCGGCATGATCAGGTAGACGAAGTCGCCGCCGGTCGGCGATTCGATCAGGCCGGGGCGCAGCGGGCTGATCAGCTTCAGCAGCAGCTCCTCGGATTCGACGCTCTCGAGACCGTCGCGCAGGAACTCGGGGTTGAAGCCGATCTCGAAGGGCTCGCCCTGGAAGGGCACCGGGACGGCCTCGCTGGCCTCCCCGACGTCCGGCGTCTGAGCCGAAACGGTCAACGTCCCCTCGCTGAAGCTGAGGCGGAGCGGCGCGTTCTTCAGCGCGAGCAGGCTGATCCGCCGGACGACCTCGGTCAGCTCGCTCGTCGCCAGGCGCAGCTCGTGCTCGACGGACTCCGGCAGCAGCTGCCGGTAGTTCGGGAACTGGCCGTCGATCAGTCGGGAGGAGAGCACGACGTCGCCCAGCTCGAACACGACCTGGCTCTGACCGACGCTGACGGCGAGCTCGTCACCGGGCGCCTGCTGCGCGATGCGTGTCAGCTCCTGCAGGGCGCGAGCCGGGACGTTCGCCTCAAGGCTCCCCTCCAACGGAGCATCCAGACTCGTCTCCTTGACGCTGAGACGGTAGGAGTCGGTCGCCACCATGCGCAGCTCCTGGCCCGAGACCGACATCAGGATCCCGGTCAGGACCGGGCGGGTCTCATCGCGGGAGGCCGAACGTGCCACACGCGTGACGGTCTGCACGAACGCATCCAGCGGGAGCGAGATGCGTGTGTCGGGGGTCGGGTCGGGAAGCGCCGGGAAGTCCTCGGCGCGCAGCGTGCGCAGATGAAAGGTCGAAGGCCCGGAGATCAGCTCGACGTCCTGCTCACTGGAGCGGAGCTCCAGCGAGACCTCGTCGGCGGGAAGAGCGCGGGCGACGTCAAGCAGCAGGCGTGCCGGCAGAACCACGGCGCCGGGGCGTTCGGCTTTGGCCTGGAGCGGGACCCGGAGCGCGATCTCCATGTCGGTTGCGCGCAGCTCCGCGGCGGAGTCCTCGGCCAAGATCATCACCCCCGACAGCGCCTGCACTGCGCTGCGCGTCGAGGCGACACGCGTGACGGTTTGCAGTTGGTTCAAGAACTCTGAGGAAGAGAGGGAGAGCTTCATGACGATGGACTTGTTCTCAGTAGTTA
>Ga0335072_10007131_pt1 | contig 16315 bp, 12 predicted proteins | sample Lox_Sample_21_FD_206725 | JGI IMG/M metagenome (GOLD analysis project Ga0335072, IMG submission 206725) | Soil microbial communities from Loxahatchee National Wildlife Refuge, Florida, United States - Lox_Sample_2.1 | ecosystem: Environmental > Terrestrial > Soil > Wetlands | place: USA...
CGGCATACGGCTGGCAGGGTGAACGGCAGAAGCGTATCGTCGTGCATGGCGGGTGTGGCAGCCTCCGACTCGACCGAAGGTTGGCGTCAGCACCCAAATCTCTCGTTTATTCCAGAGGCTTATACCACATCCGCCAGCGAATCCCTGCTATGCTCGTGAATAAGATGGGCTAGTCTATCGCAAGCCGCGCAAGAACTCCTTGCTCGCCGCATTGCGCCGCCTGAACAGCGTCGACCAAGGCGACGAGAGCGAGCAACTGGAATTGCGCAAGAGCGCGAGCCGCTATCAGCCGCATGGGCAGGCGATCAGGGACCTCGTCGGCAAATATCGGCCCGACCTGCTCCCGGGCGCGGACGAGGAACTGACCTGGTTCGTCGCGGAATTGCTGGAGGACTTCGCCGCGATTCGCCAGGACATCGCGACGGCGAGGCCGGAATTGGTGCAAATCTATACGCGTCTCGGCCAGCGCCTTTGCTATGCGCTGGCAGTATTGTGGAAATACCCGCCTGCCCTCAGTTCCGAAGCGATCCGGGACATGGTCGAGCGCGCGGGCGCGCTGGCATCGGTCGAGATTCTCCATCAGAAGATCTGACCGGCCGTCCCGGTGCCCGGCAACGCGCGGTCGGCAACGCCCGATCTTTTTCCCGCCCTCCAACCGGACCGCGCTCCCCCGCCAGCCCTCCTTGGCGTCCCTATCCGGTTAGCGCAGGCCGGCCGGACCACCGCAAGCGTCGGAAGCTGCCGAGAACCGCCCCTGCGCTAACCGGATAGGGACATTCCCCGGTTCCCGAGTGCGGCCATATCAGCGAGGGCTGCGGCCCGGCCTGCGTCATCCGCGCGCGTCCGGCGCCCGCGCCCGCCGCTCGCCCGGGGCGCGTGCTTCCGGCAACCCCGGCGCGCGATCAGCCGCCGCCTCCTCCAGTGTCCCGCGCCATCCCGGCCTCGGCCGGCCCGGCAGGCGGCGCGCCCCGGGCTCCGGTGGCTGGCGTCGTGGGGGCAGCCCATCCGCGCGCCGCCGTTGGCCATGCCGATAATACAGGCCAGAAACGGCCCCCGCCCCGGCCAATGTTGCGGCCAGTCGTCTTGCCGCGGCCACCCCAGGGCAGCCGCCGCGCCCGATTTCGTAAACCAATCCTTAACTCTGGTACTGTATCCTGTGGACGTGACCCGTCGCGCCCTCCATAGGGGACCGCTTGTGTCAGCACACCCGCAACCCTAACTGAGCGCCCATGAACGTAGAACCAGAACACGAAACGATGCCCGAGCCACATCCACCACAGTCACCCGATCCAGACCCGGCCTCCGAGGCAGGCACCGCCTCGAAGGACGCCGCCGCCAATCAGAACGCGCCGTTCTCCGCCGACGCGGTGATGAATGCTGCCACCACCCGGATCGCCGATCTGGAGGCGGAGGTGACCGAGCTCAAGGACCGCTGGATGCGCTCGGAAGCCGAGATCGCCAACGTCCGCGCCCGCTCCCGCCGTGAGGTGGACGAAACCCGGCAATACGCGGTGCAGAAATTCGCCACCGACGTGGTGGAGGCGGCGGACAATCTGCGCCGCGGCATCGACAGCCTGCCCTCGGCAGGTTCAGGACAGCCGGACATCGTTGCCAAGCTGCGCGAGGGTCTGGAAGGCGTGGAACGCGGCTTCCTCGCCAGCCTGGAACGCAACGGCATCAAGCGCGAGGACCCGACCGGCCAGCCGTTCGATCCGAAATTGCACCAGGCGATGGCCGAGCAAGAGAGCGAGGCGCACCAGCCAGGGACCGTCATGCACGCCTGGAGCCCGGCCTGGACCCTGAACGGCCGGCTGCTGCGGCCGGCCATGGTCGTGGTCGCGAAGGCGCCCCCGGCCGAACTCGCCACCTCCGGCACGCGTGCGAAACTGGACACAACGGCTTGAACCGCCGGTAATCTAGCGGAAATCCCTGAGGAAACCGTTTCCCGCGGTGGACGAAAATCGCGGGGGAGCCCTTGCCCGAGCCGGTGCACCCCCATACATGCCAGTGGTATTTGCCCACCCAAGGGAGCCGCGCGGTGCTTCGGGCCGCCCGGTTCCGCTGAAAGGAGCTTCACTCTATGCCCGGTAAAGTTATCGGTATCGATCTCGGCACCACGAATTCCTGCGTTGCCATCATGGAAGGCAAGGACGTCCGGGTGATCGAGAATTCCGAGGGCGCGCGCACGACGCCCTCCATGGTTGCCTTCACCGACAGCGGCGAACGTCTGGTCGGCCAGTCGGCCAAGCGCCAGGCGGTCACCAACCCCTCCAATACGCTCTACGCCATCAAGCGCCTGATCGGCCGCCGCTTCGACGACCCCATGGCGCAGAAGGACATGGGCCTGGTCCCCTACAAGATCATCCGCGGCGACAACGGCGACGCCTGGGTGGAGGTGCGCGGCGAAAAGTACTCGCCCAGCCAGATCAGCGCCTACATCCTCGGCAAGATGAAGGAGACCGCCGAGGCCTATCTCGGCGAGACGGTCACCCAGGCCGTCGTCACCGTCCCCGCCTACTTCAATGACAGCCAGCGCCAGGCGACCAAGGACGCCGGCCGCATCGCCGGCCTCGACGTGCTGCGCATCATCAACGAGCCCACCGCCGCCGCCCTCGCCTACGGCATGGACAAGAAGGCCAGCGGCACCATCGCGGTCTACGACCTCGGCGGCGGCACCTTCGACATTTCCATCCTGGAAATCGGCGACGGCGTGTTCGAGGTGAAGTCCACCAACGGCGACACCGTCCTCGGCGGCGAGGATTTCGACGCCCGCGTGATCGACTACCTGGCCGACGAGTTCCGCAAGGAGCAAGGCATCGATCTGCGCCGCGACAAGCTGGCCCTTCAGCGCCTCAAGGAAGCCGCGGAGAAGGCGAAGATCGAGCTCAGCTCCTCGAAGGAGACCGAGATCAACCTGCCCTTCATCACCGCCGACCAGTCCGGTCCCAAGCACCTGGTGATGAAGCTCTCCCGCGCGAAGCTGGAATCGCTGGTCGACGACCTGATCTCCAAGACGCTCGAGCCGTGCCGTGCGGCGCTGAAGGATGCCGGCGTCACCGCGGGCGAGATCGGCGAAGTGATCCTGGTCGGCGGCATGACCCGCATGCCCAAGGTCATCGACACGGTAAAGAGCTTCTTCGGCAAGGAACCTGCCCGCAACGTCAACCCCGATGAGGTGGTGGCGATCGGCGCGGCGGTGCAGGGCGCGGTGCTGAAGGGCGACGTCAAGGACGTCCTGTTGCTCGACGTGACGCCGCTGTCGCTGGGCATCGAGACGCTGGGCGGCGTGTTCACCCGGCTGATCGAGCGCAACACCACGATCCCGACCAAGAAGAGCCAGACCTTCTCCACCGCCGACGACAACCAGCAGGCGGTGACCATCAAGGTCTATCAGGGCGAACGCGAGATGGCGGCCGACAACAAATTGCTCGGCCAGTTCGACCTGATGGGCATTCCGCCCGCCCCGCGCGGGGTGCCGCAGATCGAGGTCACGTTCGACATCGACGCCAACGGCATCGTCTCGGTGTCCGCGCGCGACAAGGCGACCGGCAAGGAGCAACAGATCCGCATCCAGGCGAGCGGCGGGCTGTCGGAGACCGACATCCAGCGCATGGTGAAGGAGGCGGAGGCGAATGCCGAGGCCGACAAGCAGCGGCGCGAGACGGTGGAGCTGCGCAACCACGCCGAGGGGCTGATCCATCAGGTGGACAAGAACCTGAAGGAGTACGGCGACAAGGTCAGCGCGCAGGAGAAGGGCGAGGCCGAAGCCGCGCTCGCCGCGGCCCGTTCGGCGATGGAGAGCAACGACCCGGCGGCGCTGAAGCAGTCGACCGAGCGCCTGAGCCAGGCGGCCATGAAGATCGGCGAGGCGATGTACAAGGCCCAGGCGGCAGAGCAAGCCGCGGGTGCCACGTCACAGGCCGGTTCGGGCGGACCCGGGGCCGGGCAAGGCGCCGGGCCAGGCGCCCCTGGCGGCACCGGGCCGGACGACAAGGTGGTCGACGCCGAGTTCGAAGAGGTGGACGAAAAGAAGAAGCGGTCCGCCTGATCTGGCCCGGCCAGCGATGCGCAACGATCGCGCCCGCCCTTCAATTGAAGGCGGGCGCGATTTTGCTTTGATATTCATCCGCCTCACCCGCTATGCGGAAACGGGCCGCGGTGCGGACCGGCGGGGCGCGCGGCGCCAGGTGGGGATCGCAGAGGATCTGGAATGGCGGCAAAGCAGGATTACTACGCCACGCTTGGAGTAGCGCGTGACGCCGGCGGCGAGGACATCAAAAAGGCCTACCGCAAGCTGGCGATGCAGTTCCACCCGGACCGCAATCCGGGCGACAAGCAGGCCGAGTCCAAGTTCAAGGAAGTCAACGAGGCCTACGACATCCTGAAGGACGACCAGAAACGGGCGGCCTACGACCGGTACGGCCACGCGGCGTTCGAGCAAGGCGGCCCCGCCGGCTTCGATTTCCATGCCGGCGCCGGCGGCCTCAACGACATTTTCGACCAGATGTTCGGCGAGTTCATGGGCCGCCGCGGCGGACCCCAGCGGCCGCGCACCGGCAACGATATCCGCCAGGCGGTGGAGATCGACCTCGCCGATGCCTTCGCCGGCGCCAAGGTGAACCTGCGTGTCCCCACCCGCGTGACCTGCGAGGCATGCAACGGCACCGGCTCGGAGGACAAGACACGCGCCGCCGATACCTGCCCTGCCTGCCACGGCAGCGGCAAGGTTCGCACCCAGCAGGGCTTCTTCCTGATCGAACGCACCTGCGCCACCTGCGGCGGCCAGGGCCGGGTGATCCGCAATCCCTGCCGCACCTGCCACGGCGCCGGGACAGTCCAGCGCGAACGCAGCCTTCAGGTGGCGATCCCGGCCGGTGTGGAAGACGGCACGCGGATCAGGCTCGCCGGAGAAGGCGAGGCCGGCGGCCAGGGCGCGGCGAATGGCGATCTCTATGTCCACGTCGCCATCCGCCCCCACGCCTTCTTCCAGCGTGACGGCGCCAACATCCTGATGCGCGTGCCGCTGCGCATGAGCCAGGCGGCTCTCGGCGCCGAGGTCGAGGTGCCGGTGATCGACGGCAGCCGCGCCAAGGTGAAAATCCCGCCTGGCACGCAGACCGGTGACCAATTCCGCCTGCGCTCCAAAGGTTTTTCGGTCCTGCGCAGCGCCGCGCGTGGCGATATGTACATCCAGGTAACGGTCGAAACGCCGCAGAACCTCACCCGGCGTCAGCGCGAACTGCTGGAGGAGTTCGAAACCGAGTCGGAGAAGCATGCCAAGGGCAGCCCGGAGAATGAGGGCTTCTTCGCCAAGGTTAAGGAGTTCTTCGAAGGCGGGCGCGGCTGAAGCGACAAGGTTTGCCGCCGGCGGTGCCCGCGTGACGACAACGCGCACACCGCGTCGCGCCAATGCCGCCCGCACGTGACGAACGCGCCTCACGAACGCGCCCGCGCCGCGGTTAGTCGTTTGATCTGAGCGAGTTCGCAGCCATCGGTGCTTTCCCGGGCGGATGGCGATCGTCGGCATCGGCAACGAAATGCCGGTTGGCAGCCGAGAGCCGCAGCGTGCTAGCAATTCAATCTCGGCCCGACCAGCGCAGTATCGACCTGGAAGTTCTCTGCATCGGGCATGGCCGCGTTGTGGTACACGGGTGACGGAGGCGCCGCCGCGGCCACTCACCAAGGCATCGCCGCGCTGACGCCAACGGCGCCTCGCATGAAACGTCAGACGATGTCGATTGGCTCCAATACTCCGATTGGCCCTGATGCGGACTTGCCCGGAACGCCACCCGAGCCGGCCGTACTGCAAGGACGTCCCATGACCGCCGCCGATCGCGCCGCCACCGCGATGCCAGGCCACGCATCGCGGTCGCTGATGGGCCGGGCCGTGCTGGGGTTCGGCTGGATTTTCGCCTGGCGCATCGCCAGCCGCATCCTCGGCGTCGGCAGCACTCTCCTTTTGGTACGCTTGCTCGTGCCGGCCGATTTCGGCTTGATCGAACTGTCATCCTCGTTCCTGCTGGCGATCGAATCGTTTTCCGCGCTCGGCGTCGAGGAAGCCGTGGTGCGGGCGTCCGAGCAAGATGACGCACTCTACGATACCGCCTTCACGATGATCGCGGCGCGGTCAACGCTACTGACAATCCTGATCGCCGCCACGGCCGCGCCGATGGCCGAATTCTTCGGTGATCCCCGCTTGCGCCCCATCGTTCTGGTGTTCGCGGGCACCACCTTCCTGAGCGGCCTCGCCAATATCAGGGTGCTGGAATTTCGCCGCGACCTGCGCTTCGATCGCGAGTTCCAGTTGCAACTCGTGCCGCGGGTCGCAGGCGTCATTGTCACCATCGCGGCTGCCCTTATCTGGCGCGATTACTGGGCGCTGGTCGCGGGAACCGCCGTCCAGCGTCTGCTGCGGGTGCCCTATTCGTACTTGATGCGTCCGTATCTGCCCTGCCTGACCCTCAAAGCCTGGCGCTTGCTCATCGGCTTCTCGCTGTGGACGTGGATGCTGTGCATTGTCCGGCTCGCCCGTGATCGCATCAATGTCTTCGTGCTGGGGCGCGAAATCGGCACCTCGTCGGTCGGGACGTTTTCCGTCGCCTTGGAGATCGCGACGCTGCCCACCACCGAACTGCTGCTTCCCATGGGGCGCGCGTTGTTTTCGGCGGTGTCCGAAATGCACCGGGCCGGCCGCAGCTCCGAAACGATGTGGCTGCGCGTCGTCGGCCTCATTGCATTGCTCGGCTTTCCCGCCAGCATCGGACTGGCGCTGGTGGCCGCGCCGCTGGTGCGGGTGATGCTCGGCCCGCAATGGATGATAGCCGTGCCGTTGCTGCAAATCGCCGCGGTGGCCGGCGCTTTCTCGATATTCGAGCATTGCTGCCATATCCAGCTCGATGCCGCGGGCCTGGTGCACGTGGACTTTCAGGCCGTCTGCATCACAACGACGATACGGGTGACACTGGCGCTGCTGCTGGTACCGAAATTCGGCCTGATCGGGGCAGTCGCCGGCGGTGCGATCGCAACGTTGCTGGATCAGGCTGTCTATCTGACGTTCAAGAAGCTGGTCGTGACGCTGCAAATCCCCTTGCTGCTGCGCCAGATCTGGCGGCCGGCCCTGGCCACGGCGGGCATGGCAGGCTGCGTGATATGGACCGGGTTTGCCCGCCTGCCGGCGCATGCCGACGAGTCTTCTGCCGCCGGGCACCTTGTGGCTGCCGCGCTGGTGGGCGCAGTGCTCTACGTCGTCATTCTGATTTCGGCGTGGCAGGCCGCCGGCCGTCCTGCCGGCACCGAGGCGGATATCCTCCTCCAGTTACGCCAAGCGTTTGCCCGGTTTCTCGGCAGCATCCCGGTGACCAGGTAGCGCTGTCGCCGCTAGCTCGTCCTGCCGGTCCGCGGTGAGACCGCGGAAGCGTCTGGCCGTGAGATAACGCTGAGGGGCGGTCGGTATTGGCGATACCTGGAGGCGCAACAGCGCAGCGCGGCAACGTCACCATCCACAAACGCTTTGCCGGCGCTCGCCCCGGCATCAGGAGGAACCGGCGTCGCCGATCGGAAACGGCACCAACTCGCCCTCGATCCGCGCCCGAAAAGCCGGATCGATCGCCGCCAAGTCAAGCACATCGACCTTACACGGCAGGTCCGATTCCGAAAGTGCCTCGGCAATCGCGCCGACTAACCGCAGTCCGGGCGGCTGGTCCCACGCCAGGGCCAGGTCGAGATCAGAAAAGCGCCGCGCCCCGCCATGCGCGCGCGAGCCGAAAATGAACGCCCGTGCGCCCGCCGGCAGGCACCGGCGCAACACGTCACGCACAATCGCCGCATGCTCTTTGCTGATGTCGAGCACTGCTGTCATGTCAACCGTTGCTGCAACGTATCGCGCAGATGGATGACATCGGCCAGGAAGTCCGGAATGCCTCGCACGATCTCCTCTGCCAGGGAGGAACAGTACGTGTGGCTGGTCCTCGCCCGCATGTCGCGATAGTGCCGCCAGCAGGCCAATCGCGGAGCAATACCCCCTGTGCGGAGCCAGTGCGTGTCAGATCTTGAAACGGCATCTGATCGAATCTCTCGGGCGACGGCGGACACCTGCCGCAGGTATCGGCGTAGGGTGCGGTGGGCGAGCTCGTAGGTGACCGCGAACCGCTAAATCAGGCCGTCGCGAAGTTGCTCATCAGCCGGCTCGCGGCGATGACGCTCAAGCCCCTCCTGCAATCGCGCGACAGCGTTCACCAGGACGGTGATGCAACGGTGGTGCCAAGCATCCTCTTCGCCACGATCGGTCATCAAGGCGTCAAGCGCCTGACCGCTTTCCGCTTTCCGCTTTCCGCTTTCCGCTTTCCGCTTTCCGCTTTCCGCTTTCCGCTTTCCACATCGGCGCCGTCCATGTTCCAAGGCACAAGGTCTTCCAGATCAACTTCCAATGCCTTGGCAATGGCGTGCATGGTGCGCAGCGGGATGTCTTCCTTGCCGTTCTCTATCCGCGCCAGCAGTTTGGGAGGAATACCAGCCGCTTGAGCAAGAGCAACCGGCGTCAGGTTGCGATATTCGCGCCAAACCATCGTAGGTACGAAACCATCGGACAGGCGCTTCACTACGGAGAGCGGAATGGTTTCGTCATTCGCTTGCCCGACACGCGCAAGCTTGAGCATGGCCGCGTCCAGCCGGTCCTCAAGTTCTTCCATCTCTTGCGACTGCGAGTTTCCAGTCGTGATTTCGGTGCTCATCTGCAAGCCTCCCGGCGGTGACGAACGCCGCGGACGTCTATCTTATCGCCGATCCTATCAAATAGCACCCGCCAGTCCCCGACGCGCAATCGACATGTCGGCTTCTCGCCCACCAGGGCCAAGACCGCGTGCTGCGGATTGTCCGGGTCATCGGCATAGTCTTGCAGCCGTTCCAGGATTCGCTCCCGATCAACCCTCGGGACAGTACGCAACTCTTTCAGTGCGCGACGCTGGAAGAGGATCTCCACCCCCTACTCCGCCGCTACCTTCTCCGGCTCCGCCGCCTCTCCCGCCGCCCGCAGCTCCGCGGCCTTCGCCTCCACCAGCTCCACGATATGCTCCACCATGTCGCCCGCGGCGATCGTGTGGTCGGTCTTGCCGGCGCGATACACCATATGCCGCCCCGCCCCGCCGCCGGTCACGCCGAGGTCGGTCATCAGCGCCTCGCCAGGGCCATTCACGACGCAGCCGATGATCGACAGCGTGATCGGCGTCTCGATATGCCCCAGCCGGTCCTCGAGCGTGCGCACCGTCTCGATGACATTGAAACCCTGCCGCGCGCAGGACGGGCAGGAGATCACCTTCACCCCGCGATGGCGGATGCCCAGCGCCTTCAAGAGGTCCCAGCCGACCCGCACCTCCTCCTCCGGCTCATCGGACAGCGAGACCCGCAACGTGTCGCCGATGCCGGCCCACAGCAGCGAGCCCAGCCCGATCGAGGACTTCACCGTGCCCATGCGCCGTCCGCCCGCCTCGGTGATGCCGATATGCAGCGGGTGATCACAGACTTCCGCCAGTTGCTGATACGCCGCCACCGCCAGGAACACGTCCGATGCCTTCACGCTGATCTTGAAGTCATGAAAATCGTGCTGCTGGAGAATATTCGCGTGGTACAGCGCGCTTTCCACCAGCGCTTCGGGGTTGGGTTCGCCGTATTTTTCCAGCAGATGCTTCTCCAGCGAACCGGCGTTCACCCCGATGCGCATAGAGCACCCGTGGTCGCGGGCGGCCTTGATGACCTCCTTCACCCGCTCGTCGCTGCCGATATTCCCGGGATTGATGCGCAGGCAGGCGGCGCCGCTGTCAGCCGCCTCGATCGCCCGCTTGTAGTGGAAATGAATGTCCGCGACGATCGGCACATTGACCTCGTGCACGATGTCCTTCAGCGCCAGCGCGCTCTCCCGGTCAGGGCAGGACACGCGCACAATGTCGACGCCGGCCACCTCGGCGCGGCGGATCTGCGCTACCGTGCCGGCGACGTCGGTGGTCAGCGTGTTGGTCATGGTCTGCACGGTGATCGGCGCGCCGTCGCCCACCGGCACCCTGCCGACATAGACGCGGCGCGACTTGCGCCGGGTGATCTGCTGGTAGGGGCGATAGCTCATCGGATTCCTCTTGGTTGCATGCAGCCGCGCCGGCCGCGGGCATTGCCCCGGCAGGCGCCTTTAAGGATGGGGTGTTTCCTCCCGCGCCGCTACTGCTGGTCCGCGGAATGAGGGCCGGTTGACTGGCCCGCTTTGGGCGTCGGCCCGGTATTGCCCGGCGGCACCGCCGCCGGCGCGAGCTGGGCCAGCCGCCCCTCCTTGATCTGGTCCGCGTCCAGCGGCAGGTCGCGCCTCACCGCACCCGAGCCGCCCGGAACCTGCACCATTGTGCCGTCCACCATCACCTCGGTCCCGCCGGCGTTGCCGGTGGTCAGCACCAGGTTGGGACGCTCGGGAACAACCCAGGTGTCGCCGCTGTGCAGAACCCGGTTAAGCAATATGCCGCCCCCGCTGCGGTCGCGGACCTGCATCCAGGCATCGGCGGTCGCCCTCAGCACGATCTGCGACGGGTCGGGCGCCGCGGTAGCGGCATCCGCCTGGCCTGGCGCCGCCGCGCCGGAAGCCGGCAGCGGGACCGAGGCGGCCGCCGCTGAGGTCGGCGAGATCGCCGGCACCGGCAGTGCCGCCAACTGCTGTTGTCCCGCCGGTGAAGCCGGCGCGCCGGGCAAGGCCGCGACCGCCACCGCCGCGGCTGGACCCGCCGGCGCTGCCCCTGCCGGCGCCTGGGCGCCGGAAGCACCACCCGCCGCGGCCGTGGCCGGAACGGCAACTGAATTCGGTTGCCCGGCAACCGCCGTTTGCTCTGTGGCGCCGCCCGGCGGCGCAATCCTGGCGCCCGCGTCAGCCCCGGCACCGTGCGGTGCGGCGGTCGAACCGGGCACCGAGGCGATGCGCACCGGCAACGGCGGCACGGCTTGCTCTGCCAGGCTGGCAAGGCGCTGCGGCACGGGCATCACTGTCTCGGCGGGCAGCCGTCCCTGGCCGGACAGCCGGTACCACCCCGCATAGGCGCCGATCGCCAGCACGACCCCCAAGAGGATCACGGCACCGGCCGGCACGCCACGCTCCGGCATCGGCGCCGGGAACACCAGCTCGATGCGCCGGTTCACTTCGCCCGCCTCGGCCTTGAACCGCCTGACGATCTCGTTGGGATCGAGGCCCAGCGCCTTGGCATAGCTGCGCAGGAACCCGACCGCATAGGCCGCGCCCGGCAGCAGGTCGATCCGCCCGTCTTCCAGAGCTTCGAGATGCGCCTGACGGATGCACAACGCCGCGGCCACGTCCTCGATCGGCCAGGCGAGACGCTCGCGCGCGGCACGCAGGTCGGCGCCCGCACGAGGAGCCGACGGGGAAGTCTCGGTTTCCGTCAGGGCCGGCGACATCATGGTCCGGTTTGCCACCAGTCTCGACCTGCGATCCTGCTGCACGGTCGCCCCGTTTCTCTTGACCCAAACCAATTCAGCGGCAAGCGAGCGGCCGACGGGGAATCCCTTGCCTGGCGCGCGCCCTCTCTTACCCGGAGCCGGCATGACTGCCAACCTCCCCGTAGACTGACTCCGTTCGGCGAGATAGTCGAATCGTGAATGCGGATATATTTGAAACGAAATGAAGATTTCATATGCGCATGGCGCAAAAGCATCGCCGCCGCGCGGTGGGCACGCGTCAGACCGGGACGCCATGCTCCCGGGCCCAGGTGGCAATCGGCTCGCGCAGGCTCGCCGCGCCGCCTGAACCCCGGCGGATCGAAGCCAGCACCGGACGGAACGCGGCGAGGTCCACCTGCCGCAGCAGCGCTTTCACCCCAAGCAATGCCGAGGCCGACATCGACAGCGAGGTCAGGCCGAGACCGACCAGCGTCATGGCCTCGAGCGGCCGGCCAGCCGCCTCGCCGCACAGCGACACCGGAACGCCGGCCCCGCCACGCGCGCCCCTGGCCAGCGTGAGCAAATGCTCCACCATGTCGAGGACCGGCTGTGACAGCAGGTCGTAGCGGCCGTAGAGCGAAGGGGTGCCGCGGTCCACGGCGAACAGGAACTGCATGAGGTCATTCGAGCCGATCGAAATGAAATCGGCATCGCGCAGCAGCTCCGGCAGTTGCCACATCAGCGCCGGCACCTCGAGCATGGTGCCGATTTCAAGCTTGTCCGGCGCGGGCCGCACGCGGCGGGCCTCGGCCAGCAGCAAAGCGCGCGCGGCGCGGAACTCCTGCACCGTCGCCACCATCGGAAACATCACCGACAGCCGGCGCCCACCCGAGGCAAGCAGCAGGGCGCGCAGCTGCCGGCGCAGCAAGGCGGGGCGGTCGAGGCCGATGCGCAGCGAGCGCCAGCCCATCGCGGGGTTCTCTTCCTCCGTCGCCATGCCGGGCAGCAGCTTATCGGCGCCGAGATCGAGGGTGCGGAACACCACCGGGCGATCGCCTGCCGCATCCAGCACGCGGGAATAGATCGCGGCTTGCTCTGCCACATCGGCCACGCCGCCGCGGGCAAGCATGGCGATCTCGGTGCGGAACAAGCCGATGCCGTCGGCGCCGACCGTGTCGAGCTGCGCCAGCTCCAGGCTGAGGCCGACATTGAGCATCAGGTTGACGGGCGTGCCGTCGGCGGTGACACCGGGCTGGTCGCGCAGCGTGGCCCAGCCGGCATGCTGGGCGGTCTGGACTTCCAGCGCGCGCACGTAGGCCTGGCGAACCTCGGCCTCCGGACGCAGGACAATCTGGCCCTCGTCGGCATCCACGACGATCTCGTCGCCTTGCTCTGCGGTATCGAGCATGCCGCGAGCGCCGCCGACGGCGGGGATGCCGAGCGCCCGGGCCAGGATGGCGGCATGACCGGCAGGGCTTGCCTCCTCGATCGCGACCCCGGCGATGCCGCGGCTGTGCCAGTCGAGCAATTCGGCAGGCCCGAGGCGGCGCGCGACCAGGATGGCGTTTTCCGGGATCGGCGCCGGTTCGACCCGCCCGAGCAAGATCGCGAGAAGCCGGCCCGCCAGATCCTCGATGTCGGCGAGGCGCTCGCGCAGATAGGGATCGCTGATCCGCCGCATGCGGTCGTGCAGCTCGCCGGCAACCCGCTGAACCGCGGCCTCCGCGGCGACGCCGCCACGGATCACCTCACCGACACGCCGCAGCCAGCCGGCATCGGCGGCAACCAGGCGATAGGTCTCGAGCACTTCGCGCGAGGCGGTGGCGTCCTCGCGGCTGCCACCCTCGGGGACGCCGCTGGCGATCAGCTCATCCAGGCCGCGCTGCATCTGCGCCACCGCGCCATCGAGACGCTTGAGTTCCGCCTCGGGGCTATCGGCAATCAGCCGCAACGGAACCCGCGGCGGTCCATGCAGCACGACCGGTCCGATCGCGATCCCGCCGGTGAGCGGCGTGGCGGCAAATATCCGCGGCACGGTGGAACCAACCCCTTCCGCACCGCCGTCGGTGGCACCACTGGCAGGCAGCATCTCGGCCAGCAACATGGCGACGGTTTCGAGTTCGTCGACCTCGTCTTCGGTGTAGTGGCGGGGATTGCGGTTCTGCACCACCAGCACCCCCAGCGAGCGGCCGGCACGGCGGACCGGCACCGACAGCAACGAGGCATAGGGGTCTTCCCCGGTTTCCGGCCGGTAGGCGAAAGCCGGGTGGTTCTGCGCATCGGGCAGGTTCATCACCGCGCCGGTGGCGGCCGTGAGGCCGACGATGCCCTCGCCCACCCGCAGACGGGTATGACCGACCGCGGTCTGCTTCAGCCCCTCGGTGGCGGCCAGTTCCAGCACGTCGCCCGGCTTCTGGACGTAGATCGAGCAAACTTCGGAGACGAGCTCCGCGGCTACGAGGTGCACCAGTTCGGTCAGCGGCGCTGCCCCGGATGCCCGAAGGGAACGCAGACGGGCAAGCATGCGGCGGGGAGATGCCACCTAACCTCTCCCGCGAACCCGGAGCGGCACGTCGGGTGGGGCAGCCGGCAAACCCAGGCGGCGAGAACCCAGGCGGCGAGAACGTTGATCGCGGGCGGCAGGTTGCCCGCGGGCCGCCCGGTCGCCTTCACCCGGCGCGCCACGCACGCCACCCGCGCCGCGCCGGTGCGCGTTGCGGCCCAACCCCGCCTCGCGGGAGAGCTCTGCTTCAGCCCCGCCCGGCCAGCGCTGCAACAGCTTGCTCCACCAGCTCGGCAATCACCTCGGACACCCTTTGCTCCTGCGTCACCATCCCCACCGACTGGCCCGCCATCATCGAGCCATTGTCGACATCCCCCTCGATCACCGCGCGGCGCAGCGCGCCGGCCCAGAATTGCTCTATGGCGAGTTGCGCCGCCTCCTTGTCCAGTTCGCCGGCCAGAAAGCGGTCGCGCGTCTCCGCCTGGAAACGCAGGAAGCGCTTTGTCCCCTCGTTCACCAGCCCGCGCACCGGAATGACCGGAAAGCGCTCGTCGAGCTGGACCGACGGTATCGCATCGCGCGCCGCCGCCCGGATGAACGCCTGCTTGAAGTTGGCGTGGGCGATCGATTCAGTTGTGGCGGCGAAGCGCGTTCCGAGCTGCGCGCCTGACGCGCCCATTTCCAGATAGGCCAGAATGGCCTCGCCGCGACCCAGCCCGCCGGCGACGAATACCGGCACGTCGCGGATGTGGGGGAGAATCTCCTGCGCCAGGACGTTCAGCGAAACCGGGCCGATATGGCCGCCGGCCTCGGAGCCTTCGATCACCAGCGCGTCCGCCCCGCTGCGGATCAGCCGTCGTGCCAGCACCAGCGCCGGGGTGAAGCAGATCAGTTTCGCCCCGCCCTGCTTCACCGCGCGCACCGCCCCGCCGGGCGGTATTCCGCCGGCCAGCACGATGTGGCCCACGTTCGCCTCGAGGCACACCCGCACCAGATCGTCGAGCTGCGGGTGCATCGTGATCAGGTTCACCCCGAACGGCTGGGCTGTCAGCGCCTGGGTGCCGGCGATCTCGGCGGCCAACTGAGCAGGGTTCATCGAGCCGCATGCGATCACGCCGAAACCGCCGGCGTTGGAAATGGCGGCGACCAGGTTGCGCTCGCTGACCCAGCTCATGGCCCCGCCCAACAGCGAATAGCGGCAGCCGAGGAACGCGGTGCCCCGCGCCCACAGCCGATCGAGCGTCGCCAGGGCAGCGAGACGGGCCGGGTCGGGCAAAGCCCCGGTGACGTTGCTATCAGGCGGCATCGAGACCGTACGCGGTGTGCAGCGCCCGCACCGCCAGTTCGGTGTACTCGGCGGCGATGAGGACGGAAACCTTGATCTCGCTGGTGGAAATGACCTGGATGTTGATCGCCTTGTCCGCCAGCGCGCGAAACATGGTGTTCGCCACACCGGCGTGGCTTCGCATGCCCACGCCGACCACGCTGATCTTGGCGACGTTGGGGTCTTCCAACAGATCGGCATAGTTGATCGCCGACTTGATCTCCTGCAGCGCCTGTCGCGCGCGCGGCAGGTCGGCCTTGCCGACAGTGAAGGTCATGTCCGTGGTGCCGTCCGCCGACACGTTCTGCACGATCATGTCGACGTTGACATTTTGCTCCGAAAGCGCGCCGAAGATCGTGGCGGCGATGCCAGGGCGATCCGGCACCCGGCGCACCGTGAGCTTCGATTCATCGCGGGAATAGGCAATGCCGGCGACATTCTGCTTTTCCACGATCTCGTCCTCATCCACGACCAGCGTGCCTTCGGTGGCGCCCGCCGGACCGTCCGTGAAGCTGGACAGCACGCGCACGCGCACCCGTTCGTTCATCGCCAGTTCGACGCTGCGGGTCTGCAGCACCTTTGCCCCCACCGACGCCAGCTCCAGCATCTCTTCGTAGGCAATTTTGGCCAATTTGCGGGCCTGGGGGACAATGCGCGGGTCAGTGGTATAGACGCCGTCGACGTCGGTATAGATGTCGCAGCGATCTGCCTTCAGCGCCGCCGCCAGCGCGACCGCCGAGGTATCCGATCCGCCGCGCCCGAGCGTGGTGATGCGCTTGTTCGGCGCGACCCCCTGGAAGCCGGCGAGGACCGGGACATGGCCGCGCTCCATCCGGCGGATCAGCTCGGAGCCGTCGATCTCCAGGATGCGCGCCTTGCCGTGGGCGTCGTCGGTGTGGATCGGAACCTGCCATCCCTGCCAGGACCGCGCCTCGACGCCGATGTCCATCAGCGCAATGGCAAGGAGGCCCGTGGTGACTTGCTCGCCGGTGGAGACCACGGTGTCGTATTCGCGCGCGTCATGCAGCGGCGACAGCGCCTGGCACCAGGCGACGAGCTGATTGGTGGCG
>Ga0335072_10007132_pt1 | contig 16315 bp, 12 predicted proteins | sample Lox_Sample_21_FD_206725 | JGI IMG/M metagenome (GOLD analysis project Ga0335072, IMG submission 206725) | Soil microbial communities from Loxahatchee National Wildlife Refuge, Florida, United States - Lox_Sample_2.1 | ecosystem: Environmental > Terrestrial > Soil > Wetlands | place: USA...
TTGGCCTACGGCCAACTCGGCACATTTGCCGAATACGCCGTGATGCCGGAGAGATCCGCCATCAAGATCGACGACACGATCCCGTTCCACGCCGCGTCACTGGTGTCGTGCGGAGTCAGCACCGGTTGGGGCTCGGCGACGGTCTCGGCGGGCACCGAGCCCGGCGACACCGTAGTCGTCATCGGGACCGGTGGCGTCGGGATGAACGCCTTGCAGGGTGCTCGTGCCGTCGGCGCGAAATATGTTGTCGGAGTGGATCCGGTTGAGTCAAAGCGCGATTCGGCCAAGATATTCGGTGCCACGCATACTGCAGCCTCTGCTGAGCAAGCGATACCACTTGTCGAAGAGATCACCGCCGGGGTCATGGCCGACCGCGTCGTCGTCACGCCAGGCGTAGTGCACGTCGACCTGATCCCGTTGGCGATGACCCTGCTTCGCAAGGGCGGGGTCTGCGTACTCACCGGCATCACCCCCTATACCGAACCCCCGGTTCCGTTGGTCCTGCAAGAGATGACACTGTCGGCCAAGCAACTCAGGGGAGCGCTCTACGGCGGAATGAACCCGCGCACCAGCGTGCCGATGTTGTTGTCGCTGTACCAGGCGGGCGCGTTGAAACTCGACGAACTGGTCACCCGGCACTATCAACTCGACCAGATCAACGAGGCGTTCACCGACCTGCGGGAAGGACGCAATATCCGCGGCATCATCGATTTCGCCGGACTCTAAATACTGCAAGCATATTTCGGGTTGCCGCAGCGTCGTGTCGGCCGCTGATGCGGCCCGCGCGCACCTAAACTGGCGCCTGCATCAAGCAGGGAGGGGCACCCGAATATCGCCGCCAAAAAAGCCGTCGACCAGGAGAACGGTCGACGGGCTGGAGAGGTGAACATGGAACCGGCCGGGGCATACCCCGTGCCGGTTCCTTCTGATCGGAAGCCCCGCTGGGTCGCGCCGCCGCGCCCGACCCGGCCGACCACCCGCCGGGCCGGCGGCAACGGCGAACAGCCAGGCCGTCGTCCGGGTATTCGCGCGCTGGACGGTGTTCGGGCACTGGCAGTTGCGCTGGTACTCGCCGACCACGGCGGCATCCCGGGCATGACCGGCGGATTCCTCGGCGTCGACGTGTTTTTCGTGCTGAGCGGTTTCCTGATCACCTCGCTGCTGCTTGACGAGCTGGGTCGCACCGGCCGTATCGACCTGGCCAACTTCTGGATTCGGCGCGCCCGGCGGCTGCTGCCGGCGTTGGTGCTGATGGTGCTGGCCGTGGCCATCGGGCGGCAGTTCTTCTCACCCGAGGCGGTCGCCAATCTGCGCGACGACGCGGTCGCTGCATTTTTCTGGATGGCCAACTGGATGTTCGTCGCCGACAAGACCGATTACTTCACCCGGGGCGCCCCGCCGTCGCCGCTGCAGCATGCCTGGTCGCTCGGGGTGGAGGAGCAGTACTACATCGTCTGGCCGGTGGTGATCATCGCGGTGGCCGTGCTGCTCGCGGCTCGGGCACGCCGCCGGGACAGCTGGGCCACGGTCGGCGGCGTGCGGTTCGCGGTGTTCCTGCTGGCCACGCTCGGGGCGCTGGCGTCGGCCGCGGCCGCGATACTGCTCGCGTCCAACACGACGCGTGACCGCGTCTACTTCGGCACCGATACCCGCGCCCAGGCGCTGCTGGTGGGTGCGGCGGCATCGGCGTTGCTGGTCCGTGACTGGTCGTCGCTGAATCGCGGGTGGCCGCTGATCCGGTCGCGGTGGGGCAAATGGACCGCCCGGTTGCTGCCGGTCATCGGCCTTGCCGTGCTGGCGGCGGCCAGTCACTACGCCACCGGCAGTGCTCGGGAGTTTCGCGGCGGCCTGCTGATCATCGTCGCGATCGCCGCGGTGTTGGTGATCGCCCCGGTGGCGCTGGATCAGCGCGGACCCGTCGCGGCCGTGCTCGCGTGGGGACCGCTGGCGTGGCTGGGCACCATCTCCTACGGCGTCTACCTGTGGCACTGGCCGATCTTTCTGGTCCTCAACGGTCAGCGGACCGGATGGCACGGCCTGTCGCTGTTCGCGATCCGGTGCGCCGCAACGCTGGTGGTGTCGACGGTGTCCTGGTGGGCGATCGAGCAGCCCGTCCGCAAGTGGCGACCGGTTCTGGTGCCGCTGCTGCCGCTGGCCGGAGCGACGGCGGCGTCGGCCGCGGCCATAACGCTGCTGTTCGTTCCCGTCAACCCGAGGCCCGGGCTCGGTCCGCTCAGCGGCAGCCTGCCGCCAGGGGTGTCGCCGGTCGCGGTGGTGTCACCGTCTCCGCCGCCGGACATCAGGCCCGCGTTCGCCCTGGGGCCGCGAGACCCGCACCGGCCGTTCACCGTATCGGTGTTCGGCGACTCCATCGGCTGGACCATCATGCACTTCCTGCCGCCGACGCCGGGGTTTCAGTTCATCGACCACACCGTCATCGGCTGCAGCCTGGTGCGCGGCGGGCCATACCACTATCTCGGGCAGACGCTGGATCAGAAAAGCGAATGCGAATCCTGGCCGGGCAGATGGACTTCACAGCTCGCCATCGACCGACCCGACGCCGTCCTGCTGGTTGTCGGCCGCTGGGAAACCGTCGACCGGGTCAACGAGGGCAGGTGGACCCACATCGGTGACCCGACGTTCGACTCGTACATCACCGCCGAATTGCGGCGAGCGATCGACATCCTCAGCTTCAGCGGCGCGCCGCTGACCGTGACCAACCTGGCCTACAGCAGGCGGGGCGAACAGCCCGACGGGAGCCTGTACCCCGAGGATCAACCCGACCGGGTGGACCTGTGGAACAAGTTGTTGGCCAAGACTATTGGGAAACGGCCCGACGTGCGGATCCTGGACCTCAAAAAGAAACTGTGCCCCGAGGGCGTCTACACTGACAAGGTCGACGGCATCCAGGTCCGCAGCGACGGCGTCCACCCAACCGAGGAGGGCGTGCAGTGGCTGGTTCCGTGGCTGGAGAAATCGATTCGCTAGGGAGCGCTAACCGCCTACGCGGCAGCTGACCTCCATGCTGTCACTTTCCCTGACGGCGAAATTGAAGCTCACATAGCCGTTCTCGCTGCCGCGGACGTAGTCGAGGTAAGACTTCGCGTCGGCCTGCTCGGTGTTGTCCGCGACGACGAGGGTGCCCGACGGCAAACGTGGCTCGAGCAGCTTCAGGACGGGTGTGTACAGCTCCTTCCACCCGTCGAGCAGCACAAAATCGACAGGCCCGTCCAGGCTCTCAAGCGTAGCCAACGCGTCGCCCTCGAGAACGGTGATCAGGTCGTCCAACCCGGTGTCGGCGAACGTCTTCTTGGCCGCGACGATCTTGTCGGCGCTGAGCTCGGTGGTTACCAGCCGGCCGGTGCCGTTGTCGCGCAACGCCGACGCCAGGTGCAGCGCCGAAATGCCAAACGACATGCCGAATTCCACGATGGTTGCCGGCCTGGTGGCGCGCACCAGCGAATAGAGCAGTCGGCCGGCCTCCGGCGTCACTGGGATGAAGAAGTTGCTCATCGAGTCGGCGCGTTCCTGTGCGGTCCGCGACTTCGACATCGCCTCGCGCATGCCGGCCAACTGTGGCCACTGCTCCCGCGACGCGGCGTACATCCGGTCGAGTGCCTCGGCGACTCGATGATCCTGCAGTGTGGTGGTCATACGGCCGAGCCTAGCCCGGCGACGACGGAAAATGGCCGGTCCCTTCTCCGCCTCCGGTGTTTGACGAGCACCGATTCCGGTGCCAGGATGGTTTGGCAAGCACCTCGGTAGGTGAGGCGTCTGCATGGATACAGGCCACTGACCCCGAACATCGAGAGATGCCCCAGGTCAGGACAGCTCTTCCCGACCTAAGGGTTGAGCCCAAGTGGCTTCCTGGCGAAAGTCCGGATACGCCGTGCAGTGCCGAAGCTCCGACGACAGGGGTGCGGTTCGTCGCCCGGTCGGCGAACTCCAAACCCCTTGTCATGCGTGCACATTGGTGACACCCCCGTGTGTCCTGGTCGTGAGGAGGTGAGGGCGATATTGAGTCCGAGTGATAGTCCACATCCGTATTCGAAAACCGTTTCGTCCCAGTCCGGTAGCGGCATCTCTCTTGTCGCCTGAGCGCGCTTGGACGCGCTTTCGGTTGCACCCGTGCGTATTTGGCGTACAGATCCAACGGGCGTGCGCGAGACGGTCACGGAATTTCGCGTCAGACAAGCGGATCGAGGAGGCAGCTAATGGCCCGACCCAATCCCGAGCGGCAGATCCATCGCGCCTGCGGCGACATTCGCGCGGCCCTGGTCAGTGCGTTGGAACTGCTGTCCGAAAGCACCGTTCCCGGCGAGGGCTGCGACGACATGTTCAAGGCGTTCAGCGACTTAGGGCGGGTGCAGCGACATGTCGCCGCTGCGTTGCATGCGACCAACCTGCTCGACCAGATGGTGGGCCTGCCGGCAGAGCAGCGCCCACCGTGGTCGCATTACCGCAGCCGGATCGGCAAGAAACCGCTATCCGCGGTCAGCCCTGCGGACGGTGATCAGAGCCTGACCGCGTCGTAGCCAGGTCACGAAACCTGCGGCAGCAGAACGATCTTCCCGTGGGTGTGCCGCTGCTCGAGCTCCGCAAAGGCATCGACGACCCGGTCGAGCGGATAGGTTGCCGCGATGTCGAAGTCGACCTTTCCGGAGGCGACCAGGTCGGCGATTTCAGCGAGCACTGCTGGCGTCGACGCCTCGCCGCTGCCTTCGGTCTTCGCGCCCACCTCTTCGGCCTTCTGGAAGGAGATGATGGTGTCGATCCGCTGCGGCGGCACACCCAAATCGACGGCGAGCTGGACATAGTCCGGCCCGAACAGGTCGATGAAGGCGTCGATGCCGTCCGGTGCGGCCTGCCGCAGTCGCTCGGCCAACCCGTCGCCGTAGTCCACCGGCTCGACGCCGTGGGCGCGAAGCCATTCCGCGTTGCGCGCCGACGCGATACCCAACACCCGCACGTCGCGCAGGGTCAGCAGCTGCACCACCAGGCTGCCGACTCCGCCGGCTGCGGCGGAGACGGCGACTGTCTCACCCGGCTGCGGCGCAACGGAGTTGACCGCGGCGTAGGCCGTAGCGCCGACGACGTACAGCGAGCCGGCCGCCTCCCAGCTCAGCTGGGCCGGCTTGTGGATCAGCTGGCCGACGGGAACGACCGAGTGGGTGGCGTGACTGGATCGCTGGAAGCTGAACCCGAGGACTTCGTCGCCGACGGCGAAATCGGTGACCCCGTCGCCAACCTCGACGACGACGCCGGCCAGGTCGCTGCCCTCGCCGCACGGAAAGGTGGTGGGGAACCGCTCATGCAGGGCGCCGCTGCGAATACCGGCCTCACCGGGATTGATCCCGGCCGCGCGGACCTCGACGAGCACCTCGCCTGCACCGGGCACTGGCCGATCGATGTCGGCCACATACAACACTTCACGACCGCCGTATTGATCGAAGCGAACGGCTCGAGTCTTTCCAGCTGTCATGCTGATCTCCCCACTGCTGCATCAACTTCGGCTGCAACTCACCAGCCCGCCGATGTCTTCCAGTGGGCGGGTGTGACCGTCGTCACACGGAGAACGGGCTAGGCCACCACGTTGATCGGGTCGCCGATGTGAACGGTGTTGAAGTACCACTCGGCGTTGTCCGGGCTCAGGTTGATGCAGCCGTGGCTGACGTTCGCGTAGCCCTGGGAGTCCACCGACCACGGCGCCGAGTGCACGTAGACACCGCTCCACGTGACGCGAACCGCGTAGGAGGCGACGATGTCGTATCCCTCCGGGGAACTCAGCGGGATGCCGATGGTCCGCGAATCCATCCGGACCGTGCGCTCCTTGGACAGCGCGGAGTAGTTGCCGATGGGCGTCGGGCGAGTGGGCTTACCCATCGAGGCCGGCATCGTGCGCAGCACCTCGCCGTTCTGGCTGACGGTGAAGGTGTGCTGTGAGATGCTGGCGACGCCCACCACCTCGTCACCGGTGCCGAAACCCGTTGTCAAGGCGTGTATTTGGACGCTGACGTGGCTGTGTGCGGGCCAGTAGCCGTCGGGCTTCCACTGCACGACGTCGTTGTCGACCCAGTCGAACTGCCCGGTCATGTGGTTCGGCGCGCTGATCTTGATCGACCGCTCGGCGGCGGCCCGGTCGCTGACCGGCCCGGTGAACGTGACGATCACCGGGTGGGCCACGCCGACCACCGCGCCGTTTGCGGGCTGGATCGACGCGACGTTGTCTTTGGCGTTCGGGGGTGCGATCGCCGCCATGCCCGGGGCGCCCGATCCCGCCATGGTCAGCGCGGCAATGACCGCCGCGAACCACCCCAATCGAATTGCTCTACCCACGGTGTCCACCCTCCGCCGCGATGTAAGCCCGAAGCACTTACATGCTGTACCTCTAATGTGTACCTTACCGGGCGCTCAGCAAACGGATCGTAAAATGCGCGAGTCGGGATTAGCTCGGCAAAGTATCCGGCACATCGACTGGTCGGAACCGTAAAAGCGCCCAGGACGTGATCTCGAACTCGTCAGCCCGGCCCCGAGTTGGCAACCGTCGATCGCGATGCTGCGGGACCAGTCGGCCTCAGTCGCCGGATTTCACCCGGGACGCAGCGGATTCCGGCATCGGCTCGTAGCGAGCGAAGGACCGAGTGAACGACGCCGCGCCGTGCGAGAGCGACCGCAAGTCAATCGCGTAGCGAGTCAATTCCACTTGCGGCACTTCGGATTTCACCAAGGTGCGATCGTTGCCCGCGGTGTCGGTGCCCAGCACGCGGCCGCGCCGCCCCGATAGGTCGCTCATCACCGCGCCGACCAGGTCGTCGGGAATCAGCACCGAGATCTCGTCGATCGGTTCCAGCAATGTCACCTTGGTCGCCGCCGCGGCCTCTTTGAGCGCAAGCCCGCCGGCCATCTGGAATGCGAAATCCGACGAGTCGACGCTGTGCGCCTTGCCGTCGAGCAGGGTGACCCGGATGTCGACCACCGGATAACCGGCGTGCACGCCCTTTTCCATCTGGGCGCGGACGCCCTTTTCGACGCTGGGGATGAATTGCCGCGGCACCGCGCCGCCGACCACCTTGTCGACGAACTCGAAGCCCGAGCCCTCCGGCAGCGGTTCGACCTCGATGTCGCAGACCGCGTATTGGCCGTGCCCACCGGACTGTTTGACGTGTCGACCGTGGCCTTTTGACTTGCCGGCGAACGTTTCTCGCAGCGGCACCCGAAGCTCGACGGTGTCCACGGTGACGCCGTAGCGGTTCGACAGCGCGTCGAGCACGACACCCGCATGCGCCTCGCCCATGCACCACAGCACGACTTGATGGGTCTCCGGATTCTGTTCGATCCGCAGCGTCGGGTCTTCGGCGGCCAACCGCCCCAGACCGACCGACAGCTTGTCCTCGTCGGTCTTGGCGTGCGCCTGAATGGCCACCGGTAACAGCGATTCCGGCATGTTCCACGGCTTGAGCACCAGCGGTTGGGCCTTGTCCGACAGCGTGTCCCCGGTCTCGGCGTGGCTCAACCGGCCGATCGCGCACATGTCGCCCGGCAGCACGACCGACGCGGGCCGCTGCTGCTTGCCCAGCGGGAAGGACAGCGCACCGATGCGCTCGTCCTCGTCGTGGTCGGCGTGGCTGGAAAGCGACGAGTCGGACCCGTTCGACTCGCCGAAGAACGACGAGAAATGGCCCGACACATGGACTGTCGAATCGGGCCGGATGGTTCCCGCGAACACCCGGACCAAACTGAGCCGGCCGACGTAGGGGTCAGACGTCGTCTTCACCACCTCGGCCAGCAGCGGCGAATCGGAGCCACACGTCACCTTGGTGAACTCGGCGCCCGCAGGCGTAAAGACCTCGGGCAGTGGGTGTTCCCGCGGCGACGGGAATCCGCGGGTAGCGACCTCCAGCAACTCCAGCGTGCCGACGCCGCTGCAGCTGCACACCGGTATCACCGGGAAGAAGGACGCCCGCGCGACCGCCTTCTCCAGATCGTCGATCAACACCGACTCGTCGATCTTCTCCCCACCCAGATAGCGCTCCATCAGCGACTCGTCTTCGGACTCCTCGATGATTCCCTCGATCAGCGTGCCGCGGGCCTCTTCGATCTGGTCGGCGTACGAGGCATCCGGGGCGTGCGTGGTCCGCTTGCCGTCCTTGTACTCGTAGTGCGTCTGCGATAGCAGACCGATCAGGCCGTCACCGGTGGGCAGGTAGAGCGGTAACACCTTGTCGCCGAACGCATCCTGCGCTCCCAGTAGGGCGTTCTGGTAGTTGGCCCTGGCGTGGTCGAGTTTGGTGATGACCACGGCGCGCGGCATGCCGACCTGGCTGCACTCCTGCCAGAGCGACTTGGTGGGTTCGTCGACATCCTCGTTGGCCGCGATCACGAAAAGGGCGCAGTCGGCGGCGCGCAGCCCGGCTCTGAGTTCGCCGACGAAGTCGGCGTACCCGGGGGTGTCGACGAGGTTGACCTTGACGCCGTCGTGGGCCAGCGACGCCAGCGCGAGACCGACGGACCGTTGTTGGCGGATCTCGGCGTCGTCGTGATCGCAGACCGTGGTGCCGTCGGCGATACAGCCGGGTCTGGACAGCACGCCAGAGGCGCAAAGCAGGGCATCGACCAGGGTGGTCTTTCCGCCGCCGGACGGCCCTACCAGAACCACGTTCCGGACGGCGGCCGGATCGTCTACGGCGGGGGCGGCCCCTGCATTTTGGGAAGTGCTCGACTTGTCGGCCATGACGTGTCTCCAACATCTCGCTGCGGCCCGCGAGCCCGGCCCGCGGCGAATCGTGACCTATGTCACTTTTCTCTTAGCGCGCGTGCAGCACAAGGGTGAACGGGTGGTGAACCCAATTTCTGTCGGCGACCGCGCTCAGGCGTGCCAGCTGCTCCAGCCCCGGACCGCGATCGCGATCACCGGACCGTTCAACGGAACCGATTGGTACTGAGGGTATTTCCCTCGCAGCAGGTCACGCCCGGCGTCCATCTCGTGGCCCTCATGATGTATCGCGGCGACGCCGTCGACCCGGACCCACCACAGCTGCGTCCAGTCGTCGGCGTAGTGGTCGACCAGAAGGCTCACCAGCGGGTTGCCGGCGATGTTGGCCAGCCGGCGCAGCCGCTGGGTGCTCTTGGGCTTGGCGTCGACTGCGGTGTAGACGACGTCGTCGCGAACCGCGAACACCACCGGCACCAAGTGGGGCCCGCCGTCCGGGCCGACGGTGGCCAGGCGGGCGACCGGCGCATCCGCGAAGCGGGGTCTGGGGTCGAAGTCGACCATGCCTTGAACAATCAGGTAATGGTGAGGCCGCCGTCAACGACGATCGTCTGCCCGGTGACATAGCCACCGGCGGCGGATGCCAGCCACACCGCGGTAGCGGCCAGTTCACGCCCATCGCCGAGGCGGCCGAGGATCAGCCGATGCGCCTGGCTTTCCAGGTAGCCCGGCTTGTACTCGTCGGTCATCTCGGTCTTGAAGAAGCCGGGCGCCAGCGCGTTGACGCGGATGCCCTTCCGCGCGCCCCACTGCTGCGCGAGATCCCGGGTGAGCCCGATGATTGCGGCCTTGCTCGCGCTGTATGCCGCCTGCGGCAGACCGGCGGTGGTGATGCCCAGGACGCTGGCGATGTTGATGATCGAACTGCCGGGCTGCATGACCCGCCCGCTGGCCTGGGCCGCCCAGTAAGCGCCGTTGAGGTTGACGTCGATCACCGAACGGAACTGCTCGGGTGTCTCCCGCGTCGCCGGGTGGGCGGTCCCCACGCCGGCGTTGTTGATCAGAACGTCAACCCGGCCGAACGTCTGCATCGCCGAGTCGACCAACGCTTGGCATTGCTCGGGCACGCTGACGTCGGTCGCCAGCGTCAGCGCTTTGCGGCCCGCGGCTTCGACTAGCCCGGCGGTGTCGGCCAAGCGGTCGACGCGGCGCGCGCCCAACACGACGTCGGCGCCGGCCTCCGCGAACGCCTGGGCGAAGGACACCCCCAACCCGGACGACGCGCCCGTAACAATCACGACTTTGTCGTCGAGTCGGAATGAATCAAGCACGCCCATGGGAGAAGACACCTCTGCTCGTCAGTTGCCGGCCAGCCCGCAGATATGAAGCTACCGCCTGTCAGCCCGTCGGCTCAGAAGCGGATCGCCGGTCGGACAAACCGCCTGGTCAAAAGCCATTTGCGGCGACACCGCCGGGGATGCCTACACGGCGTGTGAACGCCGCCGTTCACCCAGCAAACGGCCGACAAGTTTCGATACGGGATGCTCCGCACATGAAGCCCGGTTACCGTGTAGTGAACAAACTCGCGCGTGGGGGCCCCAACGTTGCGACAATTCCGGGTTGAATCGGGCTGGAACCCACGCAGGAGGTAACGGAATGAGCGAAGCGTCGCGCCGTAGGCCACGGCGGTCCTTGTGGCTGCTCAGCCTGATGGCAGTAGTCGGGCTGGTGCTGGGCACGACGTCCGCGCAGGCGTCGCCGTTGCGGCCCCCGGCCCCGCAGGACGCGCTTTCCGCCGTCGGCCAGGTGGGCCCGCAGATCGTCGACGTCGACACCAACATGGACTACCAGAGCGCGGTGGGCTCGGGAACCGGCATCGTCATCGATGGAAACGGCGTGGTGCTCACCAACAACCACGTGATCGCCGGGGCTACGGACATCAGGGTAAGGTCGATCGCCAACAATCAGACCTACCCGGCGCAGGTGATCGGCTTCGACCGCCAACACGACGTGGCGGTGCTGCAACTCGCCGGTGGCGGACTTCCGACGGCCAACATCGGTAACTCCGACACGGTCAGGGTCGGCGAGCCGATCGTCTCGCTGGGCAATGCCGGCGGCGCCGGTGGAACGCCCAGCGCGGTGGAGGGCCGCGTGGTCGCGGTGAACCAGACCGTGTCGGCGTCGGACGCGCTGACCGGTAGCACCGAGACGCTGAACGGGTTGATCCAGGTCGACGCGGGAATCCGCCCCGGCGACTCGGGTGGACCGACCGTCAACTCCGCCAACCAGATCATCGGCATGAACACCGCCGCGTCCGACAACTACAAGCTGGGCCGCGGTCAGGGCTTCGCGATCCCGATCAACGAGGCGATGGCGATCGCGGGCCAGATCCGGGGCGGTGGCGGGCCGTCGGTGCACATCGGCCCAACGGCGTTCATCGGTGTCGGCGTCAACGACGCGCACGGCGGCGCCGGCGCCATCGTGCGGCAGGTGATTCCGGGCAGCCCGGCCGCCGGAGCCGGTATCAATGTCGGCGATGTGCTCACGGGGATCAACGGCCAGCCGGTCAACTCGGCCACCACGTTGACGAACATTCTCGACCAGCACCACCCCGGCGAGAACATTCAGGTGGGAGTCAACGGCCGCAACGTCCCGGTGACGTTGGCGCCCGGCCCTCCGGGCTGACCCCAACGTCGCAGCTCACCGCGCTGCGCTCAATTCGTTTGGCGTGCATACGGTTTTCGATAACGCGCCGCGGGTAAGAGTAAAGTCGTGGACTTGACGAGGGACAGAGACGACACGGTCGAACACGATCCTGCCGAGGGAAGTCACGTCGAAGCCGGCGTGGTCGAGCATCCCAGCGCCGACGAGTTCGCCGAAGCCAAAGCACTGCCCGCCGACCCCACCTGGTTCAAGCGTGCGGTGTTCTACGAAGTGCTGGTGCGGGCGTTCTACGACGGCAACGCCGACGGCGCGGGGGACTTGCGCGGGCTGATCGAGCGGATCGACTACCTGCATTGGCTCGGCATCGACTGCATCTGGCTGCCGCCGTTCTACGATTCGCCGCTGCGCGACGGCGGCTACGACATCCGCGACTTCTACAAGGTGCTGCCGGAATTCGGCACCGTCGACGACTTCGTCGCGCTGCTCGACGCGGCGCACAAACGCGGTATCCGGGTGATCACCGACCTGGTGATGAACCACACCTCCGAATCGCACCCGTGGTTTCAGGAATCGCGACACGACCCCGACGGGCCGTACGGCGACTTCTACGTGTGGAGCGACACCAGCGACCGCTACACCGACGCCAGGGTGATCTTCGTCGACACCGAGGAGTCGAACTGGACGTTCGACTCGGTGCGCCGGCAGTTCTACTGGCATCGGTTCTTCTCGCATCAGCCGGACCTCAACTACGACAACCCAGCCGTGCAGGAGGCGATGATCGACGTCATCCGCTTCTGGCTCGACCTGGGCATCGACGGTTTCCGGCTGGATGCGGTGCCGTATCTGTTCGAGCGCGACGGCACCAACTGCGAGAACCTGCCCGAGACGCACGCCTTCCTCAGGCGTGTGCGCAAAGTGGTCGACGACGAGTTCCCCGGACGGGTGCTGCTGGCCGAGGCCAACCAGTGGCCCGGTGACGTCGTCGAATACTTCGGTGACCCGAACACCGGCGGCGACGAATGCCACATGGCGTTTCACTTCCCGCTGATGCCACGCATCTTCATGGCCGTGCGCCGCGAGTCGCGCTTTCCGATTTCGGAGATCCTGGCCCAGACGCCGCCGATCCCGGACACGGCCCAGTGGGGCATCTTCCTGCGCAATCACGACGAGCTGACGCTGGAGATGGTCTCCGACGAAGAGCGCGACTACATGTACTCCGAGTACGCCAAGGACCCCCGGATGAAGGCGAACGTCGGCATCCGCCGACGGCTGGCCCCGCTGCTGGACAACGACCGCAACCAGATCGAGCTGTTCACCGCTCTGCTGCTGTCGCTGCCCGGCTCACCCGTCCTGTACTACGGCGACGAGATCGGCATGGGCGACGTCATCTGGTTGGGCGACCGGGACGGGGTGCGCACGCCGATGCAGTGGACCCCCGACCGCAACGGCGGGTTCTCCACCGCCAACCCGGGCCGGCTGTTCCTGCCCGCCAGCCAGGACCCCGTCTACGGCTACCAATCGGTCAACGTGGAGGCACAACGCGACACCTCGACGTCGCTGCTGAACTGGACCCGCACCATGCTGGCGGTCCGCGGCCGGCATGACGCGTTTGCAACCGGGTTGTTCGCGGAGATGGGTGGGTCCAACCCGTCGGTGCTGGCCTACGCCCGAGAAACCGACGACGACGTCGTCCTTTGCGTCAACAACCTGTCGCGTTTTCCGCAGCCCATCGAGCTGAACCTGCAGCACTGGAACGGCTACACACCCGTCGAACTGACCGGGCAGGTGAGATTTCCGCGGATCGGGCATTTGCCATACCTGCTGACTCTGCCGGGACATGGGTTCTACTGGTTCCAGTTGTGCGAGTCTGAGGAGTCGCAATGAGCTTGCCCTGGTCGGAATGGCTGCCGCAGCAGCGCTGGTACGCCGGGCGCAATCGCGAGCTGGCCACCGCCGAGCCGAGCCTGACGGTCGCACTGCGCGACGGCCTCGACCTGGTGCTGGTCGACGTCGCCTATACCGACGGTTCGGCGGAGCGCTACCAGGTGATCGTCGGCTGGGATACCGAGCCGGTGGCCGAGTACAACACCGTCGCCACCATCGGCGCCGACGGAGACCGCACCGGCTATGACGCGCTTTACGATCCCGGCGCCGCCGCGTTCCTGCTGTCGCTGATCAACACGTCCGCCACCCGCGACGCCGTGGCGTTCGGCAAGGAGCCGGACGTGCGGCTGCCGCTGGAGGCCTATCCGCGGGTGTCGGACGCCGAGCAGAGCAACACCAGCGTGATCTTCGATCGCGACGCCATTCTGAAGGTGTTCCGCCGGGTCAGCCAAGGCATCAACCCGGACATCGAGCTGAACCGGGTGCTCGGACGCGCAGCCAACCCGCACGTCGCCCGGCTGCTCGGCACCTTCGAGCTGACCACCAACGGCGACGCCGACACCGACTGCCCGCTGGGCATGGTGACCCAGTACGCGGCGAACTCGGCCGAAGGCTGGGCGATGGCCACCGCCAGCGTCCGTGACCTGTTCGCCGAGGGCGACCTGTACGCCCACGAGGTCGGCGGCGACTTCGCGGGCGAGTCATATCGGTTGGGTGAGGCCGTCGCTTCGGTACATGCGACGTTGGCCGAGGTGCTCGGCACAGAGCAGGCGCCATTCCCGGTCGACACCATGCTGGCGCGGTTGTCGTCGACGGTTGCGGCGGTCTCCGAGCTCGAGGAGTACGCGGCGACCATCGAGCAGCGCTTCCAGAAGCTGGCCGAGCAGACGATCACTGTCCAGCGGATACACGGCGACCTGCACTTGGGTCAGGTGCTGCGCACGCCGGAGTCCTGGCTGTTGATCGACTTCGAGGGGGAGCCGGGTCAGCCGGTGGCCGAGCGCCGCGCGCCGGACTCCACGTTGCGTGACGTGGCGGGCGTGTTGCGGTCCTTCGAATACGCCGCCTACGGTCCACTGGTCGACCAGTCGGACGACAAGCAACTCGCCGCGCGGGCCCGAGAGTGGGTGCAGCGCAACCGAACTGCGTTCTGTGACGGCTACGCCCATGCGTCGGGCGCCGACCCGCGTGACTCGGCGCTGCTGCTGGCGGCCTACGAGTTGGATAAGGCGGTCTACGAGGCCGGCTACGAGTCTCGGCACCGGCCCGGCTGGCTGGCGATTCCGCTGAGGTCGATCGCGAAACTAGTAGCAAATTGATGTGAGTCTCACCTGAAAGGCGATCCCCGCTCTGCAGGTGGCGCCGTTCCGGTGAAAGCATGGCTGCATGCTGCGTGAGACGTTCGACAGTGAGGCGCGCTTGTCGTGGGTGTTGGCGGTGCTCGCCGGCGTGCTGGGCGCGGCCGCATACACCCACTCCGCCGGATATTTCGTCACGTTCATGACCGGCAACGCGCAACGCGCCGTGCTGGGTTACTTTCGGGACGACGTGAAGCTGTCGGTGACGGCCGGTCTGCTGCTGGGGTGCTTCGTCGCCGGCGTGGTGGTCGCGTCGGTGTGCCGGCGGCATTTCTGGGTGGCGCATCCGCACGGACCAACGCTGCTGACCACCGTCAGCCTGCTGGCGGCCACTGCAACGGACGTCGTCGATGAAGGATGGGAAGAAGTCCAACTTGATTTTGCACCGATCATGTTGGTGGCCTTTGCGATTGGCTCTTTGAACACCTCATTCGTCAAGGACGGCGAGGTGTCGGTGCCGCTGAGCTATGTGACCGGCACGCTGGTCAAGATGGGGCAGGGCATCGAGCGCCATCTCGCTGGCGGAGACGTGACCGATTGGCTGGGTAACTTCCTGCTGTTCAGCAGCTTCGTGGTCGGCGCAACGCTGGGTGGCTGCATCAGTCTGGTCACCAACGGGACTGGGATGCTGGCGACCGCGACGGCGTTGTGCGCGTTGACAACCGGATACACCTACTTCCACCAGGACCGCCGCGCACTGCTGAACTAGGGCTGGCCCGTCTCTCCGGCTGCCGACAGTTAAACCTTTGCGACGACGCGCCGGCGAGTCGCAACGCGTTCAGTCTCGGGAAATCACATCGGCAGCAGCGCTGGGGGAGCGCTGCTGCCGATGGGTTGGTGGAACTGTTAGGTGGCGGCTTGACCACCGCTCAGCGCCCGCTGGATGTCGGGCTTCATCGCGACGAGCTGCTGGTTCCAGTAGCCCCAGTCGTGCGTTCCGTTCGGCGGGAAGTTGAACGTGCCGTTGTTGCCGCCCGCGGCGGTGTAGTTGTCACGGAACTGCTCGTTGGTGCGCAGCGTGAACTGCTCCAGGAACTTGGCCGGCATGCTGTCGCCGCCAAGGTCGTTCGGAGTGCCGTTGCCGCAGTACACCCAGATGCGGGTGTTGTTCTGCACCAGCCTCGGAATCTGCACCATCGGGTCGTTGCGCTTCCACGCCGGGTCGCTCGTCGGACCCCACATGTTGGTCGCGTTGTAGCCACCCGCGTCGCCCATCGCCAAACCGATCAGCGTCGGCCACCAGCCCTCAGACGGGTTCAGGAAGCCGGACAGCGATGCGGCGTAGGAGAACTGCTGCGGGTAGTACGCGGCCAGGATCAGCGCCGAACCACCCGACATCGAAAGACCCACTGCGGCATTGCCGGTCGGCGAGATGCCCCGGTTGGCTTGCAGATAGGTGGGGAGCTCGCGGGTCACGAACGTCTCCCACTTGTAGGTCTGGCAGCCGCTCTTGCCGCACGCCGGCTGGTACCAGTCGCTGTAGAAGCTGGACTGTCCGCCGACCGGCATGATCACCGACAGGCCCGACTGGTAGTACTCCTCGAACGCGGGAGTGTTGATGTCCCAGCCGTTGAAATCGTCTTGGGCGCGCAACCCGTCGAGCAGGTAGACCGCGTGCGGTCCGCCGCCCTGGAATTGCACCTTGATGTTGCGGCCCATCGCTGCTGAGGGCACTTGCAAATACTCGACTGGCAGGCCC
>Ga0335072_10007133_pt1 | contig 16314 bp, 10 predicted proteins | sample Lox_Sample_21_FD_206725 | JGI IMG/M metagenome (GOLD analysis project Ga0335072, IMG submission 206725) | Soil microbial communities from Loxahatchee National Wildlife Refuge, Florida, United States - Lox_Sample_2.1 | ecosystem: Environmental > Terrestrial > Soil > Wetlands | place: USA...
CGCGCAAATCGGCGTAGCCAGAGCTGCCTATTTCCCGCAGATTTCGCTCACCGGAACCGGCGGGTATCAGAGCCCTGCTCTCACAAGCCTCTTCACCGGGCCTGCGGGAATCTGGAATTTTGGCGGATCACTCGTTCAGCCCATTTTTGAAGGCGGGCGTCTGAAAAACGGCGTACGGCTGGCAGAGGCCCAACACCAGGAGATGCTCCTCGCCTATCAACAGACCATCCAGAATTCGTTTCGCGACGTTTCCGACGCTCTGATCGCGTACCAGAAGAACCGCGAATTCCGTATCCAGGAACAGAAGCTGACAGACTCCGCACGCGAAGCAGCTCAGCTCTCCGAACAACGATTCAACGCGGGTGCTACCGATTATCTTGAAGTCCTCACGAACGAGACGAACTATTTCTCGGACGAACTCAGTCTGGCGCAGGCTCAAGTGAATGAACTTCAGGCCCTGGTGCAGCTCTATCAGGCTCTCGGCGGCGGCTGGCAGCAATAAGTCAGGCGGAAGCAGCTTTGACATTTTTGCGTGTCACGAGAGTAGCCCGAAACTCATTGCTGCCGACGGCGTGCAAGGCGAATTCAGCGCAGAAAGCCTTGCAAAGCGCCCAATCTTGCTATCCGGATTAAGACACGGAAGTTTCGCGTAATCCTGCCATTACTTAGGGCGGAGCGTATTACTTCTCCTAGCGCCGCAATCACCCTGTTCGGCGACCGGAACACAGCTTCGTCAGCCTCACATTTCGGGGACCTGGATGTTTCCGTACTCATAGCGAATGGACATGTGCGTTTTATCACTTGCTCGCAGAGCGAAATGTGCTCTGCCGAGAGAAACTCCGTGACGGAAAGCACCCCCGCGTGTAGTCTCTATTTTTCTGAGGGTATCGATGCCATCCACGGAGACAGAGAAGATCTTTCGCGCGCTCGACGCCTTTCGTATCGAGCTGCCTTCATGGGGTTTTGCAAACACCGGAACGCGATTCGGGAAATTCCTGCAGCCAGCCGCCGCCACGACAATTGAAGAGAAACTGAGCGACGCGGGAGAGGTGCACCTCTTGACGGGTGCCTGCCCGACGGTGGCCCTTCACGTTCAATGGGATTTTTGCGACGGCCTCGCCAGCGTCCGCGGCGTCAAAGAAGCAGCCGGGCGACATGGCGTTCAGCCTGGGGCGATTAATCCCAATTTGTTTGAAGACCAAATCTACAAGTACGGTTCGTTTGGGAGCCCCGAAACGTCGGTGCGCGATCGCGCCCTGCAGCACGTGAAAGAGAGTATTGAAATCGCGAAGCAACTGGGAAGCCGCGATATTTCGCTCTGGTTTGCCGACGGGTCGAATTATCCCGGCACCGCCAACATCCGATCGCGCAAGCAATGGTTCGAGGAAAACCTGCGCACCGCGCATTCGGAATTGGCGCCGAACCAGCGGATGCTCATCGAATACAAGCCCTTCGAACCCGCCTTTTATCACACCGATCTGGGAGATTGGGGAATGGCACTCCTCATGGCGCGAAAGGCCGGGGAAAGGGCAAGAGTCCTGGTGGACACGGGGCACCACTATCTATCTCAGAACATCGAGCAGATCGTAGCGTGGCTTCTGTCAGAGGACTTGCTCGGCGGGTTCCATTTTAATGATCGCCGCTATGCCGACGATGATTTGACCCTCGGTTCGATCGATCCTTATCAGATTTTCCGGATCTTTCACGAGATTCTGTGCTTCGAATGGGAGACCGGGAAACCTGCCGATATCGCGTACACCATCGATCAAAGCCATAACCTCAAGGGGAAAATCGAAGCGATGATTCAGACGGTGACGATGGCGCAAGAACTTTACTGCAAGGCCGCGCTTGTGCAGCACGAGAAGCTGGCTTTCGCGCAGGAGCATTGCCAGTTGGTGGCCGCTGAATCTCTGCTCCAGAGCGCGTTTTCCACAGATGTGAGGCCGGCGATTCGCGAGTGGCGGGCGTCGAAGCGATTGCCACAAGATCCGATGCAGGCGTTTCGCGAAAGCGGATACTTCGAGCGCATCACGGCCGAGCGCTCCGCGCGAAACTCGCGAATCGTCAGCTCTTATGCCTAGCACTCTCTCCACTCGTCGCAGACAAGGGCGAACCTCGAAGCGGCGAGACACAAATCTTCGAACACCCAAGTCCACTAACCCTGCGACTTACGCCGAGACTTTCACAAGTTCACGCGGCGCTGTTCCGAAAACCTATTGTGCGATTGATTTGGGCGCGGAAAGCGGTCGAGTTGTCCTCGCGAGGCTTCGAGCTGGCGGCCTCGAAACGCAGGAGATTCGCCGGTTCGCGAATGAGCCAGTCAACTATGGTGGTTCGCTGCACTGGGATGTGGCGCGGCTCTGGCTTGAGATTTGCCGCGCCGTAGCAGATCTCCCCGAAGGGAAGCTGGACGGCATTGGCGTGGACACGTGGGGGGTAGATTACGCGCTGCTCGATCAGCGCGGCGAGCTGCTCGATAATCCCTACCATTATCGCGACGCGCGCACGAACGGGGTGATGGACAAGCTTTTGAGCACCGTTTCGAAAGAAGAAATCTACAACGCCACGGGCATTCAGTTCATGCCGATCAATACGCTATACCAACTGGTCGCTGCCGAGCGGGATGCGCCACGCGTGCTGGAAGCTGCGGACCGGCTGGTCACCATTCCGGACTTATTTCATTATTGGCTTTCAGGCAAGGCGGTCTGCGAGTTCACCAACGCGACAACGACGCAGCTCGTGAACGCCCGAACGCGCATTTGGGACAAGGCACTCATGGAGCGAGTGGGGCTCCCATCTCGCCTGCCGGGTCCGATGGCCGAGCCAGGGACAATCCTCGGGCCAGTGCTTCCTCAGGTTGCGGGCCGGAGGCGCTGCCCCGTTGTTCTTCCCGGGTCGCACGACACGGCATCGGCGGTTGCCGCTGTTTCGGCTCGCGAAGGCACGGCATTCCTCAGTTCCGGTACTTGGTCGCTCGTGGGAATGGAAGTGGATGCACCGGTGATCACTTCGGAATCTCTGCGGCTGAACTTCACCAATGAAGGAGGCGTGAACGGAACCACGCGGCTGCTCCGGAACGTGATGGGGCTTTGGATCGTGCAAAGCTGCCGCAAATCCTGGGACACCCGCATTCAGAATCACAGTTACCGGGATTTGATGGAGCTTGCCGCGCAAGCGCCAGCCTTTCAGATTCTCTTTGACCCTGACGACAAATCGTTTCTGAATCCGGAGGACATGCCCGCGGCGATCGATCGGTTGTGTGAAAAGACAGGCCAACCGAAGCCGCGGTCGATCGGAACCTGCGTTCGTGGAACACTGGAGAGCCTGGCATTCAAGTATCGCGTCGTCATTCAGGAGCTCGAACGACTGACGGCGAAGAGCATCGATCAAATCCGCGTGATTGGCGGAGGCGCAAGGAACCGGCTGCTGAACCAGATGGCCGCGGATGCCACGGGAAAGCGAGTTGTGGCGGGGCCCGCCGAAGCCGCCGTGATGGGGAATGTTGCCGTGCAAATGGTGGCGACTGGAGCGGTGAATTCACTGAAGGAAGCGCGCGCCGTGATCGAGCGGTCGTTCCCTACCGAGATCTACGAGCCTCGTGAGACGCAAGCGTGGGACAGCGAGACCGAACGGTTCCGGCAGTATTGCGAGATGGACTTATGTTCGAAATAGAAGAGATCACTCACCTGAAAGACCTCTGGGATGCGGCGCGTGCCGACGCGATGGGCGGGGATCAACTGAAACTGCTCCGTTACCGTTCGAATTTGCTCGGAAGCGATTTGCGCATAACCAACTTCGGAGGTGGCAACACCAGCTCGAAGTTTGAGCTGCCCGATCCATTTACGGGAGCGATGGTTCGCGTCCTGGCGGTCAAAGGGAGCGGAGGAGACCTGGGCTCCATCCAGGATTCTGGATTCGCGCTGTTGTATCTGGACCGGCTGGAACAACTGAAAACGATCTATCGCGGCGAGGCGCATGAGGACGAAATGGTGCGTTTCTACCCGCTGTCGGCGTTCGGCGAAAATCGCGTAGCGGCTTCCATCGATACGCCGCTGCATGCCTTCCTCCCCTTTTTGCACGTCGACCACTTGCATCCGGACTGGGCCATTGCGCTGGCTGCGAGCGCCAATGGCAAGCGGAAGCTCGAGGAATTCAACCGTACGTTTCATCGAAACATCTTCTGGATCCCCTGGCAGCGGCCGGGGTTCGCACTGGCGATGGAGATCACGGCCGCGGTTCGCGCCAACCCAGAAGCGGAGGGAATTCTTCTCGGCGGGCATGGACTGTTCACGTGGGGAGAGACGCAGCGCGAATGCTACTTCAATAGCATTCGAACGATCGACCAGATGGGCGCGTTCGTTTTGGGGCATCAGCGGAGGAACGGTTTGCTGTTCGGCGGGTTGAGCCACCGGCCTCATCCACAGCGCGCAGAAGTTGCCGCGCAAGTCCTGCCCGCGTTGCGCGGCGAGCTGTCCCTAAACCGGCGCGCGATTGCTCACTATTGCGATGGCGAAGACGCGCTCACATTTTCGGGCTCTGAGTGGTCCAGGAAGCTTGCGGAACTGGGCACGAGCTGCCCCGACCACTTCTTGCGCACCAAGATTTGTCCGCTATTTGTCGACTGGAATCCCGCGACCCAGGATGTTGCCGGTTTGAAGAAGCGAATCCACGAAGGCCTGGCGGCGTATCGCAGGGGGTACAACGAGTACTATGAAACCTTCGCTGAGCCGAATTCGCCGAAGAGGCGCGATCCCAATCCAACAGTCGTGATTGTTCCCGGCCTGGGGCTATTCGGTTTTGGAAAAAACAAAAAAGAAGCGCGCATTACGACGGAATTTTTCATCAATGCCGTTCACGTCATGGCCGGAGCGAATGCCCTGGAAGACAGCGAGGTCACCCCTCTGGTTCCGCAAGCGCGCCGCACCGAGGAATCGCGTGAATTCGCGCAGTTTCATAACTACGTCGCGTTGCCGCGCCGTGAAGCCTTTCGTATCGAATACTGGCTGCTCGAAGAGGCCAAGCTGAAGCGCCAGGCGCCCGATGCGGAATTCAGCGGGAAGATCGCGCTGGTGACGGGCGGGGGGAGCGGAATCGGGCGCGAGGTGTGTGTGCTACTAGCTCGCAAAGGCGCCCACGTGATGGTGGCAGACGTCGACGCGCGCGGCGCGGAGGCCGCTGCGGCGGAAACGAGCGCCAGTGTAGGCGCCGATTTCGTGATACACACGATTGTCGATCTCGGATCGGCAGAGAGCACTGCGCAGGCGATCAGGGACACGATTCTCCGCTTTGGTGGCATAGATATCATCGTGAACACGGCCGGCGTTTATCCCGTGCCGGCGGAAAGCGCAGAGTTGAGCGAACAGCAATGGGCTCATACGTTTCGCCTGAATGTCACGGGAAACTATTTACTGTGCCGGGCAGCAGAATCTGTCTTTGAGGAACAGGGACTGCGGGCCGCCGTAGTGCTCACAAGCTCGGCGAACGCGGCGGTGCCAAAAAGCGGGAGCGAAGCGTATGACGCAAGCAAGGCGGCGCTGAGCCACCTGGTGCGGGAGTTGGCGATTGCGCTGGCTCCGCTCGTCCGCGTGAATGCGATCGCGCCGGCAACGGTGATCGCTGGTTCGGCCATGTTCCCCCGGGAGCGGGTGATGCAATCGCTCGAAAAATACAAGATCGAGTTTTCGACGTCGGAAACGACCGAGGCACTGCGCGCGAAGCTGGCCGAGTTCTACGCGCAACGCACTCTAACGAAGAGCGTCATTCTTCCGCAGGATTGCGCGAATGCCATTCTCTGGCTCTTGAGCGACGAGAGCGCCAGGACGACTGGTCATGTGATCCCCGTGGATGGAGGTTTGCCGGAAGCCTTTCTGCGATAGGAAGACCATGAAGCGCGTCTGTTTTGTTTTGCAGGTCAAACCGGAGCGGCTGGCCGAATATAAAGAGCGGCACCGTCGCGTGTGGCCCGAAATGCAGGAGGCGTTGCGCGAGACGGGATGGAAGAATTACTCGCTGTTCGTCCGCGAAGACGGGCTGTTGGTGGGCTACCTGGAAACGGATGATTTCGAACGCGCTCTTGCTGAAATGGCCGATCGAAAAGTGAATGATCTTTGGCAGCGAGAGATGGCCGAGTTCTTCGCCGGATCCGACGACACGCCGCCGGATCGCAAAATGCAGCCTCTAGAGGAAGTTTTTCACCTGTAGAAAGGGAATAGGACGGTTGAAGTTGCTTGATCGGAATGCGAAGGTGTGCCGGCTGGACATTACTGAGGGCGCTCTCTTGTAATTGATCCCGCGACGAGGTGCAAGGATCTATGACCCCCAATCCCGCGCTTGGCGTGGGTCTGCACTGGCTGGGAGGGCTGGCGTCGGCCAGCTTTTATGTCCCTTACAGATGGGTGAAGCGCTGGTCGTGGGAAACATTTTGGCTCGCGGGCGGGATTTTCAGCTGGATCGTCGCGCCGTGGATCTTGGGCTGGCTGATCACGCGTGACTTGATCGCCGTGCTCTCGGCCACACCCAGGACCACGCTTTTCGAGGTGGCGTTCTTCGGGATGCTGTGGGGAGTGGGCGGGCTCACCTACGGCCTAACGATGCGCTATCTGGGGCTGTCGCTGGGTATGGCCGTGGTGTTGGGATTGTGTGCCGCGTTTGGAACGCTCGCTCCGCCCATCCTCCACGGCGTTTTCGTGAGTCAAGTGCTCGCGACGCTTTCCGGCAGGATCATTCTCCTGGGGGTGTTTGTTTGCCTCTTGGGGATCTCCGTCGCCGGCCTGGCGGGGCTGAGCAAAGAGCGAGCCATGTCGCCCGCAGAGCAAAAAGCTGTGATTCGAGAATTCAATCTCCGCAAAGGAATCGCAGTAGCAATTCTGTCGGGAGTTATGAGCGCGTGCTTTGCGCTCGGTCTAAGTTGGGGAGATCCGATAAGCAATCTGACGCTGGCGCGCGGTACGCCTCCGATTTGGCAGGGTTTGGCCATTCTGCCGGTGCTTCTGCTCGGCGGTTTCCTCACTAACTTCGTATGGTGCGTCATACTTCACGTGCGAAATAAGAGTGGCCACGAGTATTTCAACCGGTACGCGCGGGACGACGCAAAGGTCTCGCCAAACGAGACCACGATTGAGACGGCCCTGGATGCGGCCAGCCGCGAGGTCGTCGAACACTCGCCGGGGTGGGAGCGTGACAGGGGAGGCCCCGCAATCGCGGTTGCTCAAGGCGCAACGGTAGAGCAGCAACCTCGTCGCGTGCCCATGCTCTCGAACTATCTCCTCTGCGCGCTGGCGGGTACCACGTGGTACTTCCAGTTTTTCTTTTACACGATGGGGGAAAGTCAGATGGGCCGATACAAGTTCTCGAGCTGGACCCTGCACATGGCCAGCATCATCATCTTCGGGAGCCTCTGGGGGATCGGCCTGAAAGAGTGGAAGGGAGCCGGAATGCGAGCCGGCTGGTTGCTGACGCTGGCCCTGCTTTTGCTCGTCGGCTCGACTGTGATCGTTGGATACGGGAATTACGTGGCCATAGCGCACTAGTTGTCTCAAATGGGCTGCGTAGTCCTTGCCGATTTTCAGCAGCCGTTCCCCGAGCTCGGCGCCCGTCCCTGACGCACCCGGTCCAGACGTTCACGCACAGCTTCGGTGACTGCGGCGGTCATACTTTCCCCGGTCAACTCTGACAATTCCTGCACCAGATTCTGAGTTCGTTGATTTTTAATGTTGAGAGCCACGTATTCCACCATCCTAACAAATGACCGAGGGCAGGAACGCGAAATGCCGCTAAAGAAGTTTCGCGGGCAATTCAGTATCGCGTTACCATCGGCTTGCTAAAATCAGTTTGCTGGCGTCGTACGCGGTTCGCGTGCGGCGGGCCTATGACGACGAGGTTCCCCAGAGAGCGCCATTCGTAAAAGGGGCCCAATTGATGGAAATGGATCGGCGTACATTCCTGCGCTGGACGGGCGCGACAGCGCTAATGAGCACGCTGAATGCGAACATCGCCAAGGCGCTCGCGATTCCCGCAAATAACCGCACTGGCACGATCATGGATGTCGAGCACATCGTCATCTTGATGCAGGAGAACCGGCCTTTCGACCATCATTTCGGCACTCTTCGCGGTGTGCGCGGCTTCTCCGACCCGCGCGCCGTCAACATCAATCTCCGTCTCAAAAACGGGGCCGGCACGACCCCAGTCCCCGTTTTTTTTCAGCCCGCCGGCGCGAAAAATCTTGAGAAAGGATTCGGAGTCCCGCCGGGTACCGTTGGTGGCCCCTCGCATGGGGCGGAAGTGATCCCGCCGTTCCGCGTCAATCCCGCCAGCGTGAGCCCGGGTCGAAGAAACCTCGGCGATACCTACATGAAGGGAACGGATCACGGTTGGTCGGCCACGCATAACTGCTGGAACGATGGTCAGTACGACCAATGGGCCGTTCAGAACGGTCCCATGGTTATGGGGTACATGACGCGCGAAGACCTACCCTATCACTACGCTTTGGCGGACGCGTTCACTGTCGGCGACGCCTACTTCTGCTCGATCATGGCGCCGACAAACCCGAATCGTTGTTACATGTGGACCGGCTGCATCGGCAACGTGAACTATCTGGGCGCGGGCGGCACCGACGGCTGCGGCGCCGGGCCCGTCACCGACAACGACCTCAGCCCCGATAAGGCGTACTTCGTCTGGGAAACGCTGCCCGAGCTGTTGCAAGCAGCTGGCGTGAGTTGGAAGATCTACCAAGATCTCGCCGGCCACATCTTTTCGCCGGACTTTGGGGACGGCGCCAACAATCCCTTCGCCGGTAATTTTGGCGACAATCCCATGCTTTACTTCACTCGGTACAAAACTGCTCTGCCGGGAACACCGCTCTTCGACAACGCCTGCACGGGTACCGAAATCATAAGAATCATTCCCGACCCTGAGTTGCCGGCCGAGGAATGGAAGCGTTGGGCCGAGCACCTCTTCGACCAGTTCCGCAATGACGTGGCCAGCGCCAAACTGCCCCAGGTGTCCTGGATCGTGGCGCCGGCCGGTTACAGCGAACATGCGGATTACCCGATCAACTATGGTGCCTGGTACATTTCCCGGATTTTCGACATCCTGGTGTCCAACCCCGATCTGTTCAGCAAGACCGTCTTCCTCATCAACTATGACGAGGCCGACGGGAGCTTTGACCATATCGTTCCGCCCACGCCGCCGCAGACCGGTGCGCATGGGGCCTCGACGGTCAGTATCGAAAACGAGATCCTCACCGGCGCGAAGCCGGACGGTCCGATCGGCCTCGGCACGCGCGTGCCATTCCTTGCCATCTCGCCGTGGAGCAAGGGAGGCTACGTCAATTCCCAAGTCTTCGATCACACGTCGGTGGTTCAGTTCATCGAGAAGCGGTTCGGAGTCTCCGCGCGGAATATCTCCCCCTGGCGGCGCGCCGTGGCCGGCGACCTTACCTCGGTCTTCAACTTTGCCGACCCGAACGCGGTCAAGGTCCAGCTTGCGTCCACCGATACCTTTCTGCCGCCGGTGTGGGAGCTCGCGGGCTCAACCGTCGAGGATTTCGAACCCACTCTGGAGTCCGTGATCGTTGGAATTCCAATGCAGGAAAAAGGGATTCGTCCGGCGCGAGCCTTGCCCTATCAGTTGGATGTGTGTGCATCGGTTGATAGTGCGAAGGGCGCGGTAGGCCTGACCTTCCTCAATACGGGCAGCAAGGCCGCGGTGTTCCAGGTGCGTTCCGGGAACGTTGCGGATCCCGTGCGCGTTTACACCGTGGAACCAGGCAAAACGCTGGCCGACACGTGGAAGATCGTCTCGTTGTATCAGCTGTCGGTATATGGCCCGAATGGCTTCGCGCGTTATTTCAATGGCAGCATCGGCCCCAGCGCTGCGGTTCTGGATGTTCACTCCAGCTATGTAAACCAAGATTCCGGTTTGATCCGATTGAGAATCACCAATTTCGGTGACGTTGAAGCCGGAGTTCTGGTGCTGGATGCCTATACAGGGAACGTAACCACACGGCTTATGCCGCACCAACAGCCGTTTATGAGCAGCTTCTCACTGGACCAGTTCCATGGGTGGTACGACCTGATCGTTACGGTCGACGGAGACCCGAATTTCAAGTATCGACTTGCAGGTCACGTCGAAACAGGACGCGACAGCTACTCGGATCCGGCCCTCGGGGGCCTTGTTACACTCAAGGGCTGATGCCAAGCGGGGCGCCGCGCGTCCTTGTTCCGAACCGACATCGTAGCCGAGTCAGGTTTCGTTGCGATTCGGAGTTCGCTTGAGAGGATGCGTATTTCTCTGTCGAAAGCCCCGGTCGAGCAAAACGCTTACTTCCTGCCCAGGAAGCGAATGCGGCCGGTAAAGGAGCGATGCAGGAAATCGCCATAGCTGCCGAAGTTCGGGGAATCGATGTTGTTGTCCACGACGAGGGGGTCGGCCCGGTCGGTGATGTTGTTGAAACCAGCGCGCAGTGCCCACTCGAACCCGAAGAGATGAAACCGCTTTTCTACGTGGAGATTCAGAGAGGCAAAATCGGGGAAGCGGACCTGACCGGGGAGGCCAACCAGTTCCTGCGCGAGGTTAATCACGTTGTAAGGATAGCCGGTGCGCCAATCGAAGGCGTAGTCGAATTCGAGCGCGTGAAGATGAGGCAAGCGGAACGGCGCGGCGCCCCAGAACTGCACCCGGTTCGGCGCATCCCACGGAAGCGGTCCAGGAAGTTGGGGGCTATAAAAAGGCATGTCGAGAGTGGAATCCAGGACTGCGTTCGAACGGGCCCTTGAGCGGGTGTAAGAAAAAAACAGCGGATACTGCTGCTGAAAGGTGTGCCGGAAGGTGAGCGCGACCGCGTCATACTTATCGCGCCGCCCATTCTGCAGGGTGAATAATCCGCTGCTGGGAAAGCCACTCGGGCTGATCACCAGGCCTTCGTCCACGTAGTCTAATCCATCGTACCCACGTTTTTCGAGAAACTCGGCTTTCAAATAGATTGAGGCGGGAAGTTTGCGCTCGAGGGCGGTGCTCCAGTTCAAGTCGCCGGGCACGTGGAGCGCGCGCGGATCGACTTGGAAGATTGTGGTGACTGGGGGACCGAGCGGCGTGACACCGTCCGGTGCGTAGAAGACGTCCTGGCGACTGCCCGCCAACGGGCGTGTGAGTTTGTCCAGGTCGCTCCGATCATAGTAAAGGCCGATCCCGGCAGAGAGTTTGGTTTGGTTGTCTCGGGTGACCATCCAAGTGGCAGCGACGCGCGGCGAGAAGACGGCGCGGCGCAGAAGGTCATCCTCGTCGAAGCGCACGCCCGACTCCAGAAGAACGGACGGCGTAGGCGACCAGCGGTCCTGCAAGAAAGCGCTGCCCGCAAAAAGATTTTGGCTGAAGGAGGGACCGCCACTGAAGCTGACCGAGCGTACCCGGACGCCAGTGCTGGCTTCGATGGTAAAAGGCTGTCGCGCGGCGAATTGCAGGTCGCCGGTGCGTTCGAATGCGGCGCCAAGTGAAAGTTCGTGGCGGCCGTGCCATTGGGCAGGAGGAAGGTACAGGTTCGCGAGGCCTTCATAGCGCTGCACGGTGCTCGAAGACGTGAGGTAATAATTGCCCGAAGCGCTTGCCGGGAGCTGCACGTATGGAAGGGTTCCGAGCGGCTCCGCATCGGAAGTGAATTGAAGGAAGCCAAAACCCGCCTCGAACAACATACCGTTCGACCAGGTGTTTTGGTCTTTCAAGTCGGCAAGATCGGCGGATTTGATCTGCTGGGTGGTCGTCGAGAGCGGCTGAATGATCGAAAGTCCAGCGTGGTCCTCGTTCGAATGATTGTAGACGTAGCTGGCAGTGAGCCGATTACCCTGCGTAAGGTTGATCTGGGCGCGGGTCAAGTTGCTGTAGCGCCAGTAATGGTCGGTATCCTGACCAGGAGGAAGTTCCGTGAAAAGATTGAAGTCGTATTCCCCTTCGATCGCTTCGTAAAACCAGGCCGTACCCTTCCGCAGCGGACCCGAGAAGGTGAAGCGCGGAGTGGTGTTGTCGATGTGAAGTCCCCGGCGATCTTGAAAACTGGGAACGAAATCGGTGGCGAACAAACGGAAATGGTCGTCGCCCATTCCAGTCTCGAGACTAAGCAAGCCGCCGGAACCCCAACCGGAGTCGACGGAATACCGGCTCGTGAGAACTTGAACGGAGCGGACGGCATCGGTGCTCACGCGAAGATCGAGAAGTCCGCTAACGGGCTGACTGATGTCAAATCCGTCGAGGGTATAGAGCGTTTGATTGCTGGCGGCGCCGGTGACATGAATCTGGCCGGCCGACGAGTTGTCCGGCAAAACCCCGGGCAGAAGCGGCAAGGCATTGCGAATATCGCGCGTGCTGGGATAGGGAAGCTTGATGATTTCCTGTGCGGTTAGTTGCTGAGAGGCGGAGGTTTGGGCGGCGTCGATCGCCGGAGCGGAATAATTCACCTTTACGCTCTCCTTATATTCTTGCTCGTGAGGGAGAGTGATATCGACGGACTCCGTTTGGCCGACTTGCACGGACTTATTGAGCTGGGCGTAGAAGCCCACTTTCTGGAGGGAAAGCGAATAGGCGCCGGCGAGAAGACCGGTGAATTCAGCCCGGCCGGCGACATCGGTGAAAGCCTGAAGCGGAGCCTGCGAGCCAGGAGCAGTCAGCGTCATGCGCGCGCCTGCAACTGCGACGCCGGTCTCGTCGCTGACCGTTACCGTCAAGTGGTATTTGTCGGGACGTTGCCGCGAAGTTTGGAAGACCAGGGGCAATTCCGCCGCGCGCACCCACGGCATCGAGGCCGCGACGAGTGTGAACGCCAATACGGCCACGGCGCGCTTCCCTGCGGAAATCGCAGAGCGAGCCATTCAACAGTATTCTACATCGCTTGTGCGGGCCGCGGACTCATTCCTCTTTGGCCCGTTCGTCCTGAGATAATGCCGCAGGCTGTTTGAAGGGCAGACGGACGCGAAAGCGTGTGTCGCCTGGGCGAGATTTCAGGTCGATGGAACCGTGATGTTTTCGGACGATGCGCATGACGGTATCAAGCCCAAGGCCCGTGCCTTCCCCCACTTTCTTGGTGGTAAAAAAGGGATCAAAAACACGCCCCTGCACGTCCGGTGGAATACCGGGGCCATTGTCACCGATTTCCACGACCGCAGTATCCAGCTCCTGACACGCGCGCACGCGGAGCTCACCATTGCCATTCATGGCGTCAATAGCATTGTCAATGAGGTTGGTCCAGACCTGATTGAGCTCGCCGCCGTAGGCGCAGACGCGTGGGAGTTGCGGATCGTAATCGCGGATGACTCTGATGCCATTTTTCAGACGATGGCCGAAGATTTTTAGCGTGTTGTCCAGATCTTCCTGGACGTTCACTTCCTGAAGGGAGCCCTGATCCATGTAGGAATAGCGTTTGATGGCGGTGACAAGATCGCTGATGCGCCGAGTGCTGTTATCAATTTCCCGGACCAGCCCGTAAACGGTGATCAGGGCAGCGACGCGACGCAGGACGTAGCCAACCGCGTCTCCCGTGGTGGCGGCCAGAGCATCCAGCGTCTGGGGGTTTACACGCGCATCCGCCAGAAGCGACGCAATCTTGTACGGCTCAGAGACGGCGTGACGCTCGAGCCAATTGGTGATGGCTTCCTCGCGATCGCTGAACTCGAGAGGATCGGATGACGCCTCCGCGGGGTGCGCAGTTTGCTTCATCGCCTCCTGTTCGAATTGCAGCATCGCAACGCGCTCCGCCTCAGAGAAGGAATGCTGAAGAAGCTTCAGACTCGCAGAACGGACATTCTCCATCGCTTCCACCAAGGACTGCGCAGCGCGGCGGGCAGCGGCGGCAGGATTGTTAAGCTCGTGGGCAAGGCCCGCAGAGAGTTTTCCCAGGGCCATGAGCTTTTCCTGCTGCGTTTCCATGCGGGTGACTTCGCGGATGCGGTCGGACATCAGGGCGACGAGACGCTGCGCAAGCTGGGGCATGCGCTGCAGCATTTCCGGAAAATACTGCTTGTGCAGACGAAGGAACCGCGAAGGCAGAACGGCGCGAGCCATGCCGCGGATCTGCGTGAGACGTGAAAAAGGAAGCAAGCCAGTAACTTGGCCGGCGGAGGCGATGAAGACCGGCGAACCAGGATTGTCCGGACGTTCAAACTGAACCTCGCCCTCGACAACGACGCTGAGATACTCGACCGCGTCACCGGGCCGCGCAAAAATCTCTCCTGCGCGGAGAACCACTTCATCCATCCGTGAGGCGAGCCATTCCAGATCCTCGCCAGGAAGATCCGCGAAGACGGAAATCGAACGCAAGGCGGCGACGAAGCGAGAGGGCTGGTTGTCTGGTTGTCGCTCGCTCATCTCACACCGTACTCAGGTATTGGTGCACCAACTGCACGGCATTGGAACCCTCTCCAACGCCAGAAGCAACGCGCTTGATGGAACGGTAGCGCACGTCGCCGGCAACGAAGATACCGGGGACGCTCGCTTCCAGAAGCCACGGATCGCGCTCGAGAGGCCAGACTTTAGGCGGCTTACCATCGCGCATGAGATCCGGTCCGGTCAAGAGAAAACCCTTTTCGTCGCGTTCGACCACTCCTGCAAGCCACTCCGTGCCGGGCTCGGCACCGATGAAAATGAACAAAGAGTTCGTGGAGATTTTTTGAGCGTCCCCAGTTGTGGAGCAGCGGACGGAGATGGCCTCCAAATGGTCTTGGCCGAAGACCTCGACGACTTCGGAGTTGAGCTCCACGTGGATGCTTTCGGTCTGGAGAATTTGGTCGATCAGGTATTGCGACATGCTGGTTTGCAGTGAATTGCCGCGCACGAGCATGATGACGCGCCGAGCGTACTGCGAAAAAAACATGGCGGCTTGCCCTGCAGAATTTGCGCCACCTACAATGTAAACGTCTTCGCCGCGACAAGAGGCGGCTTCGGTCACAGCCGCGCCGTAATAGACACCGGCGCCTTGCACACGGTCCATGCCGGGGACATCGAGGCGGCGGTAGGAGACGCCCGTCGCGATGATCAACGCCTTGGCGCCGATTTCGGTGCCATCAGCAAGAGTGACGAACTTGGAGCCTGCCTCGACGCGCAGCCGGGTCACTTCCTGTGGCGTGAGGATTTCCACGCCAAAGCGCCGCGCCTGAGTCACAGCCCTTCGGGCGAGATCGGCGCCGCTCACACCTGACGGAAAGCCCAAATAGTTTTCGATGCGCGAGCTCATACCCGCCTGCCCCCCAGGAGCGTCCCGCTCGATCATGACGGTGCGCAGGCCTTCAGACGCGCCGTAGACCGCCGCGGCAAGTCCGGCGGGCCCGCCGCCGACGATCAAGAGGTCATAGAAAGAGGTTTCTGCGCGGGTACGCAAGCCGAGACGCTGGGCGATTTCCAGAGTGGTCGGATCGGAGAGAAATGTGCCGTCCGAAAATAGAACGACGGGCAGCTTCCCCGTGTCGCCGCCTGCTGTCACAAGAGCGTCGCGGGTTTCCGCGTTCTTCTCAGCGTCTTCAGCGTCGAGCCAGTGATAGGGGACCTGATTGCGGGCGAGGAAATCGCGCACGGCGTAGGAACGAGGAGACCATCGATGGCCCAACACACGGACCCCCGAAAAAGCAGGGCGGTAAGATGCCTGCCAGTCTTCCAGAAGGTCGTCCAGCACGGGGTAAAGCTGCTGCTCGGGAGGGTCCCACGGCTTGAGCAAGTAGTGATGAATCCTGGCCTCATTGATGGCCTGGATCGCAGCATCCGTGTCCGCATAGGCCGTCAGCAGGACGCGGCGCGCATCAGGGTAAATGTCCATGGCCCGGCGGATGAAGTCGACGCCGCTCATCTCCGGCATGCGCTGGTCGGCAAGCAGAAGGCTGACCGCTTCACTGCGCCTTTTCAGGGCGTGCAGAGCGTTGAGTGCGGCAGCGCCGGAGTCTGCGCGCAAAACACGATAGTGCTCGGCATAGTGCTTGCGCAGGTCGCGTTCTACAGCTCGCAATACTTCGGCGTCATCGTCAACGGCGATGAGAATCGGCTTGGCCATGCTGGCTCTTTGCCCGTTTCCTGTTCCTGAGGATTTCGCCCATTCTACCCTACACTTCGACTTGTTTGGATGCAGGGGCGAGGTTGGGGATTCGCGCCAAGTCAAACCGTATTCGCGACCTCTGGCTGCATATCGTCGCGGCGCCCGAGCGGGCGATCCGAATCGTGAGAAGTCAATGTGAAATCTCGTAAGAGCAAAAGCACGCGCAGCAGTTGAAGCCAATTGCCGTTTGCCCGGCGAGTTTCCCTCACAAAAGCGCGGCACAGTTTGGCAATCTGGCGGTAAGGTTTCCC
>Ga0335072_10007134_pt1 | contig 16313 bp, 14 predicted proteins | sample Lox_Sample_21_FD_206725 | JGI IMG/M metagenome (GOLD analysis project Ga0335072, IMG submission 206725) | Soil microbial communities from Loxahatchee National Wildlife Refuge, Florida, United States - Lox_Sample_2.1 | ecosystem: Environmental > Terrestrial > Soil > Wetlands | place: USA...
AACCGCGCCGCAAAGCAGTTCCAACTCGGCGCCCTCGGCACCTTCCTCCTCGCCGCCGGGCTGCTGTATTGCGAACGGCGGGCGCGACCCCATTGGGACGTTGTCGCGGCTACCGCGGACTTTGTTGCCGGCCACTGGCACTTGGCCGATTCGGGAATCTGGGAGTCTGAAGAGCCGCGTCAGTACACGACAAGCAAGGTATTTGCCGCGTGCGGCCTCGAGGCAATAGCAGGTTTCGCCGATGCGGCGCGGCAGCGGCATTACCGCAGCGCCGCCCAGGCGATCCGACGTTATGTCATGCGCCATTGCCTCACCCCGAAGGGCGCCTTCGCCGCCTTTGTGGGAAGCACGAATGTCGACGTGTCGTCGGCACTTTTTCCCGTTTGGGGCTTCTGCGAGCCCGATTCGGCAGAGATGGAAGCGACGCTGAGTGCGCTCTACCGTCGCTACGAAACGCGAGGCGTGTTCCGGCGTGCGGACGAAACCCCTCAAAGCAATGAAGAAGGCGCTTTTCTTCCGGGAGGTTTCTGGGTCGCGCAGTACTGGGCGATGCGCGGAGATGAGGCTCGCGCGCGCCATCACATTGAAGCAGGGCTGAGGCACGCGAATGACCTCGGCATCTTGCCCGAGGAGGCGCATTGGCGCACAGGCCAGGCGCTCGGCAACGTGCCCCTCGGCATGGCTCACGCGAGCTTCCTCAGCGCTGTGGCAGAGCTCGCCGGCGGCTAAATCCGCTTGGTGATCGAAGCCATTCGGGTTGGAGGCGAGCCAACGCCACGCGGAATTGACCGCGGGACTGAGCGCGGCACCGCAGAATCAACCGGAGCGCCGTGACGCACGTACCGGTGCCGGGGTCGACGGCGCCGACGGAGTCGTGGGACCCGCCTTTCTTGCATTTGTTGTGATGGGGATAGTGCCGCTGCTGACCCCCGCCAAGCATCTTTGCTCGACCGAGGCCCCGCAGCTCCCGAAAAACGACGTCGAATCACACGATCCAGAGACGGACACCGCGGCCAGAGGCATTCCGCCGCACAAAGCCTGGCAATAGGGCAAGGTCATGCCCGCGAGCGTGGTCGCCGCTGGCGTGGTCGCGAGTTAAATCGTGGAAACCACCGAGCGCGAAGCAACGAGCAGCATAAAGAGCGCAAACCCGATTTCGCTGCGGCAGACTATGTGCGAGGCGAGCGCCGATCGGCCCAAACCAGCCGGGACCAGCGCTAGTCAGCGTCAACACGAGGGCCGACGCTGATGCATTGGTGCCCCGAAACGGTTCTTCATTGCGACTCGTGCAAACGGCGATGGGCACCAAAAATGAAGTTATGGTCGCGGGTCGCGTCGACGTTTACGCACCGTGCCGAGAAACCAAGCGCTCGAAGATCCGCAACGCCGGCTCTCCCCCCGGCACTATGTCCTCGTGCTTCCCGCCGCCGCGACAAGGCCTCAGCGCGTGGCTCCTGGGGCTATTTGTAGGTGCCCAAGCTTTGCTCGCAGGAACTTTTGCCTCACCGGATGGTTGGGCTTTCGGTGGCCCCGTAGCCCTTGGGCAGGCAGTACGGGTGCTGACACAGCCGGGAGAACTCGATGGGTGAATTCACATCCGACATCAAAATGATCCGAGAGCGCGCGCGCCAGCACATCGAGAAAGGAGCAGTCACGGGAGGCTACAAGGCGGATCGTGAACGCGTGATTGCCGTGCTCAATGAAATACTGGCGACCGAAATAGTATGCGTTTTGCGCTACAAGCGTCATTATTACACTGCCAGCGGACTCCACGCGGAGTCTGTCAAATCGGAGTTCCTGCAGCACGCAGCCGATGAGCAGCAGCACGCAGATTGGGTGGCCGAACGAATCAACCAGCTGGGGGGAGAGCCGAACTTCAATCCTGAAGGCATCGCCACGCGAGCCCACTCCGAGTATGTCGAGGCGACCGACTTGCCATCCATGATTCGCGAGAATTTGGTGGCCGAGCGGATCGCCATAGAATCCTACTCCGACATCGTTCGCTGGCTCGCGAACGATGATCCCACCACGCGAAAGATGATCGAGAATATTCTCGAAAAGGAGGAAGAGCACGCCGATGATATGGCCAACCTGCTTGCTCGGATGGGCGGCGCATAGTCGGGCGAGCGCGGAGTGTTGGTCGCAGTGTAGGCTCGCCGTTCGACCTGAGGCGAAATGTCCGGTCAATGTTGACGAGATGCGTGCGCCCGATCTACCGCCGAACTCGGTGCCCCCATTTGCGGACCGATCGGTTGCTCGTCAACAGGAGGCTGCCGCACTCTTAGCGGCGCGAGACGAGTTGAAGAAGAGATGCGACGATCAGCTCAGCAGCTTGGGCTCACCGACGGAGGGGAGGTGCGCGGGAACGATTTGGGACTGGCAACCCGCGCCGGCACCGGCACAGGATCGCCGGGTCGCGTAGCCCAATGGCAGGTCAACGTGATCCAATGGGCATGTCAAGACGAGATCCGTTGCCGATCTTAACCCCGATCTCGACAGCCGCTCAAAGACGCAGTGCCCGTCTTCGACGCAGAACCGATCCGCTCGACGCGTACGAGTTTGTCCAGTCGGCCCGACAACCAATTTCTCGGTCCCGTGATGCGGCGCTTAGCACTCATAAGCCCGACTGACACTGACGGAACGTCGACGCGGTCGCGTCTGTTTTGTCGATGAGTTTGCTTTGGAGGAAACCCGTGCTCGGCACAATTCTGCTGATCATCCTGATCATTCTGCTGATTGGCGCCCTACCAACTTGGCCATATAGCGCAGGTTGGGGTTACTACCCGACCGGCGGTCTAGGTCTGCTCCTGGTGATCGTGATCGTTCTTCTCGTCGCCGGCAGGATTTAGTGCACAGCACACTTACCCGCCTGAGGCGGCAGATCGCAGATCGGGGCTAATTGGCGCGTCTGCGAAATACCTCGAGTGCGGCTAAAGTCGCCGGCGTGCCATCTGTGGCACTGGGGCTCGCAACCAAAGCTTGCCGCCGGTACCGGCGAGGAACCGGCTCATTTGGGCCGATGTTCTCGCTGGCATGGACGCTTTTGATTTCCCAAGCCGACGCGTGCTTGGTTACACGGGCTTGATCGAGGTATCCCCCAATACCGAACCGCCACGGCCGTAAGCTTAACCCCGTTTGACAAACAAATTGCGCACCAAGCGTCGCCCAGGCCTCATCCGAATGCGCCTCGTTCGCCTGCCAAGGCTGAAAGTGATCGCTTGTCGCACGCAACCCGAAACCTGCCTCGGCGGCACGTATCCCGATCGCCGCGAGCTGCGCCACAGGGAACTGCTCATGGGCGAGCGCAATTTGGCCAAATCATTTTCGTCCTGAGCGGGTCTTGTCGCGCCCCATTGTGGCACAGGAAGACCAGCACCAAGACGAACACGCGGACCGGCTCCCGCTGTCCGATCCAATCGTTCCGTGACGCTGTCCCCTGATCGGAACAATGGGCGCCTAAGCGAAGAGGCGAAGTGCCGTGAGCGTCGCTGTACCGGAGCCGTTCTTGTTGGGAACGATCGTGAGGCGAAGATGACTGACGCGGGGAAAGTTGAGGCGCTGCTCTTCGTGCTGAAACGTGGCCCCGCCGGGGCTAAACGTGTACTCCTGGACCAGAACTTGGCGAAGGTTTCGACCTCCATCCTCGAAAACCTCCACGCGGACCTCCTGGGTGCGCTCTCGCACCGCCTCCTCGACCTCGTAGACGAGTCGGGAGAGGGATTGCGGCTCATCGAACTCCACCACAATGTTCTCCGTGGTGTCGGATCGGGCAGCGATCCAACACGTGCCTCCTAGTCCGGAGCACCCGTCCAATATGTGCTCGATAGGATGGTTCGGGTCCTCTGACGAGTAAGCGATCGTCGCGCAGGTCGCCAGATCGATCTCCCCTGCCGCGGCCGTGCTCGCAGTCCAATCAGCTTGCAGCTGCCGCTTGCGAATGACTGGCCGGTTTTCGCTGCTTGTCATTTTGACCTCCTATCGGCACATCTTGGGCGCGTTCAGATGTTGGACTCGTCGTGCTAACGTCGACTTCGACCGACATATCCAGGAAGGCGTCTGCTATGCCAATGAAGCGCCCGAAACCGGCCTGATTTGGCAGCATTCGGACCGTGATGGTCCCGGCCCACGGGAGGCATAATACAATCGCAAGATTAGCCGTAGCCGCGATCGCGCTGCTATTGGCGGTCGCAGCATATTTTTCGAGTTCTGGCGGCGATAATTGTGACGTATCTTGGCGCACCCTTCGGCTTTTTTGCTGGCATAATCTGGTTCGGATGGGACTTCATCCGCGAAGGCTTCTAAGCCGCAAAAGACAATCGGATTGCGATTTGGCCGGGCGGACATTGACGCCCATGCGATTTCGTCCGCGTCAGCGCGGATCGTCATCTGTGTCAAACGACATCGGTAACTGGTGCCCTTACGACAGGAATAACTGGTCCGCCTGACAAGGCGAATGGTGCCCGGCGACGGGCATGAGGGCTTGTCCAGGTAGTCCATAGGAGGGACCCACGCGGCCGCAGCCGATCACAGTCTCAGCGTATTCCCGGCGGCCACGGTGACCGAGCCGACGGGGACGCCGTCTGACTGATCGAAGGTGAGCACGTTGCCGGAGCGGTACATGACGTAGCACTCCTGAGTGCCACCACTCAGCCGCGTCAGCGTCGAGCAGAGACGGCCATCGGGCAGCACGTACCAATTGCCGTAATCGGTGAACTCGCCTTCGCGGAAGCGCTCCTCGCCGCCGGGCGAAAAATAGGCGGCATAGGGCAGGCCGTTGGCGGAGACGCCCTGGGCGGTGTTGCCAGCGAGGGCAGCGGAGATCTCACCGGCCGAGAGCCGCAACGGCGGGCTCGACATGACCGGCACAGAGCTGCCGGAAAGCGGCGGACTGGTTGTGGTCGTGGCGGGTGCGCCCAGCGCGCCGGGGAGCGTCGGCGGCGCCACGACCACAGTCTTGCTGGGCGGGACCTCCACCACAGTGCTGCGGGGCGGATATGATGAGGAGCTATAGCAGGCGGTGAGCAAGGCAATCGCCGGCAACAGAACCGCCAAGGATTTCGCAGGCATGTTCCCAACCTCCGAGGGCTTACCTGCTTCGCCAACATGGCCCAATCGCGCGCGGTTCCGTGCAGCGGGAAGTTGGCTTCAGACGCCTAAATTAATCGCCATACCGGCCGGTCCCGGCCGACACGGTGACGTCAAGCTCTCGCTCACGCGGCGCGCACATGGCGCACGATACCGCACAAGATACGCACAAACGGCACGGCCAATCCAAGGGAACGCCCGTAAGCTCATGGAACGATGCGCCGGAGCAGGAGGTGAGAAACCGAGCGAGGACGATGGCACCTCTCCGACGAATGGACATGAAGAGCTTAGATTCGCTCTCGACCGTGTAGCCGACGTGCAAGGCGCGGGCAGGAGCGCGGCGCTTATCCTTGCACGGGCGGTAGGACCACTCGCTCTCTAAATCGAGCGTCGGACCCGGTGGGGGCTCTCCTGCCGGGCGCCAGCGGTCATAGCGGCTGGTATGCGACTATTAACTGGCGTCCGGCGTTTATTCCATCGACGGCAACAGGGAATCCCCGATGGTCCCGGAACTGATTTGTCTGTCATAAGGAAATTGCCATGACGCTCAAGGGCAAAGTTGCGATTGTCACGGGCGGGAACAGCGGAATCGGCAAAGCGGTCGCGCTTGGCCTTGCCAGGATCGGCGCCGGCATCGTGATCGACTACATCGCGCATCCCGAGGCAACCGACGCACTGGAACGCGAGATCGCCGCGTTGGACGACGTCGCCATCGGCGTGGATGCCGATGTCAGCAAGATGGCGGACCTGCAGCGTCTGGTCGATACGGCGGTGGCGAAGTTCGGCCGCGTGGACATCATGGTGAACAATGCAGGGGTGGAGACCCGCACCTCTGTGCTGAACACCACGGAGTCCGATTTCGACAAGGTGCTATCGATCAACCTCAAGAGCGCTTTCTTCGGCACCCAGATTGCTGCTCGGCAGATGATCAAGCAGGGCGGCGGCGGCCGGATCATCAACATTACTTCGGTGCACGAGGACTGGCCGATGCCAGGCAACACGGCGTATTGCCTCGCCAAAGGTGGCATGCGGATGCTGACGCGGACCGCGGGGGTCGAACTAGCGCGGCACGGCATCACTGTGGTCGGCGTCGGGCCGGGTGCAGTGGCGACGCCGATAAACCTGTCCACTATGAAAGATCCGGCGCTACAGGCGAAGCTGAACGCCGCGATTCCGCTAGGCCGCATGGCGCAGCCGGAGGAGATTGCCAACGTCGTGGTGTTCCTCGCCGGTGAGGGCGCCAGCTACCTGACCGCCACGACGATCTTCGCCGACGGGGGCATCATGCAGGGCAGCGTCGGTTTGTGACGCCAAGCTTTGTGCCCGCATCGCGCCTGCGACCTGGTCCGCCTAGCTTCGGGCGTCCAGGAATCGCCTGATCCGGCCTTTCCAATGATCGATATTTCACGCCGAATCGCTCAGCCAAACCACGCCGGCGTGTTCATGACGCTGGGCGGCACCCACATCGAAGGGTGCGCCAAGGCCGCAGCGCGGTCAGCTTGGGCTCGCGCGCATATCGCGTTCAAGGTTGCCAGCTATGCGGCGTTGCGCGAAGCCTACACCCACCTCCTCAAATACGGCGTCGAGATCCAGCGTGCCGCCGACCATGTCTGCCAGCGCAGCATCTATGTCGCCGATGCGGCCGCGCCTTGGTGATCGGATCGGTGGCGGGGTGTGCGGCTTCTCGTGCTTGCTTGGCGTGTTCCCGGATGCGATCGGAAGGTGTCATCCTCCATCCACTAGCCGCCGGTGCAGAGGAATCCACGCCGACGCGAAAGTCGCTTTGCCGGCGTTGTTGTTGCCCACTCCTCGACGGCGACGAGCCGCCTACTGCGCCGATGATGCCTGCGCCGCGCCGCTCCTCGCCCGGGCGGCGCACTCGGCAGCGCGCGCCAGATCAGCTCTCAGCGAGAAAGCATGACCGGAATGCCAGCCGGCGGCTTCGAGCGCGGCTATCGAGGTCCGAGGAAGAGCATCAATGAAGACGATGACTTGCCGCGTCAGGCTGGCTAATTCGTCGAGCTGAATCTCGACGCTTGCCTCCGCGACCAACGAGAGCTTCCCGTCCATCAGCGCTCCTCGGACACATTCCTCAGTTCCACTTTCTGGCGGCTGTTCTCCGTGCTCTGACGCGCCTGCTCACCGGGCCGGCGCACCGCGCGACGACGGTCCGCCGGCGACGCTTCCGGCTGTGCCGGCTCGGCCGACTTCGTCTCGAGGCCGCTCGCGGCGACTTCGGCGTCGATCTCAGAAGCGGCTTGCCGCCAATGCTCTCCATCCCGGCCATGCGGCTTGCCCTCGCGCTCCCAGATTTCGTGCGCGCGCCTGCGGATGCGCTCTTCCCGATCCTCCGGTTCCATCCTCGGCCCTCCTTCCTTGGCTCGTCATCTCGCGGCTGTGCTGTGAATTTATTTGCCTATTGCGCCCTCGGTCATGGCGCGTCTCTTTCTGCCCCTAAACGACATAGGGAAACACTAGAATCCCTCGGCTACTGCGCCGATCATTGTGCCGGCCGCGACAAGCGCGATGCGCTGGCGCTAGGCGTCATCTGTAAGTGGCATCACAGGTGGTCCTGGCCATGCGTGCGATCCTCCACTTACGTCTCGTGGCCAGAACGGTCCGGGCGGCCGACGCGGCAGCGACGCGCGCACGCGATCGAGGGCCGCGATTTCTTCCCGCGTTGGCCGCGCATGAGCCCGGAGATCCGAGAGGGTCCGAGTCCGACAGCGCCTCCAGCGGCGTGGGCCGCCGCTCGTGGATCTTCACGCTGATTGTGGTGATCGGCGGTATCATCACCTTCCGCCTTCGAAAAATACGTTCAGATCGTCAGTTGGCATGACGGGCGCATAGCGGCGGCGGACCCCTATCCTGCCATCAAGGCTGTCCGCGCGCGTGCGATGCGTATTGGTTTCGCGCAAGCGGTGTGAGACTGTTGAGCAGCATGGCGGCAAGCGGACCGAGTCCGTCGTGAGATTGAGGACGGCGGCAAATCGCGGCGATCGCCAATTAGCGATCCGCCGGGCGGCCCGAAAGCACTTTTAACTGGCATAGCGCATTGTTGGGTTCCTTTGAATGCACCCCACGCATGGGGAACCGCCTCCATTTCCCCGATGTTTTTGAAGAGAAAAAAAGCCATCCGAGTGAAGTGATTTTGCTCCCGTGACGATTGCTTGCCCTGACTGCGGCGCCGTGACGGAGCTGCCGCCTCTCCCGCCGCGCAGCACCGCCATTTGCCCCTTGTGCGGGCGCGACCTCGAGAAGACGAGCGGTCGGAGCATCACCGCTGCGCTTGCCTGCTCGCTCGGCACGTTCCTTCTTCTCATTCCCGCAAACGCCCTGCCCTTGCTCAAGGTGCAAATGTTCAACGTTCAGTCGCAGAACGTGCTCGGTCGCGGAATTGCTGTGCTGTGGGATCAACATTGGGTTCTGATTGCGGGCAGCACGGCGCTGTTCGTAGTCGTCTTTCCCTTCATTATCTTCGGTCTGTTCTCGGTGGTGCTGGGCTGCTTGCGGTTCGGATATCGACCGGATTGGTTAAGGCCGGCATTCCGCTGGGCCGTGCAGCTCGACCTGTGGGGGATGCCCGACGTCTTCCTGCTTGCCGCTTTCGTCGGATACTACCGGATGATCCACCTGGGTCCCGCACATGTCACCATTGGGATGGGCGGTCTGTGCTTCATGGCGGCGGGCTTGCTCAGCATGATCTTCCGCGCGGCTCTCGACCGACGCACGGTCTGGCGAGTTCTCGGTCCCGAAATTCACGTCCCAGCCGATGCCGAGATGTTGTCCTGCACCTGCTGCGATCTCGCCCTGCCGCTGTCCTGCGCAGGTGAGCCCTGCCCCCGCTGCCGCGCCATACTCCGTCCACGCAAGCGCGACGCTTTACCGAGAACCGCGGCGCTCCTCGCCGCGGCGCTGGTTTTTTTCATTCCGGCGAATCTCCTGCCGATGAACGTCTCTGAGCAGCTGGGAACGCACGTTGGCTATACCATCTTCACCGGCGTACGCGACCTGTTCCAGAACGGGCTTTGGCCACTCGGCGCCCTGATATTCTGTACCAGCATCGCCATTCCATTCGGCAAGATCATTGCGCTCGGCTGGTGCGTTGCGTCCGTCTGGCGCGGCTCGAGCGCGCACCTGCTTTCCAGAACCAAGATCTCCCGCCTGGTTGCGGAGTTGGGGCGTTGGTCGAAGACCGACCCATTCGTCATCGTCTTTTTCGTGCCGCTGGTCGATTTTGGCGGGCTTGCCTCCTCGAGTGCCGGCTGGGGCGCAACGGCCTTCATGGCGATGTCAATTCTGACGATGTTGGCTTCGACCACCTTCGACCCACGCTTGATGTGGGATGTTGCATAGATGGAAAACGGCGTGGACGACCAGCCGCGTCCCGATGTCCGCCGCACGCGCGCCGAGGTTCGGCGCGGATGGTGGCCGGGGTGGATCTGGGCGATACCGATCGCCGCGCTGCTGCTGGTCGGCTGGTGGCTGTTCCGCACTTTGATGACCGGCGGCGCGGACATCACGATTCAATTCGCTGATGTGCACGGCATCAAGCAGAACAACACGAAAGTCGTCTTCCGCGGCATGAAGGTCGGACGCGTCGATAGCATGAGGCTAGCGAAGAACGGCACAACCGTCGAGGTCAGCGTCCACATCGAGCAGCAAGCTGTCGGGTTTTTAACCTCTGGAACCGAATTCTGGCTACGCGGCGCGAGCCCGCAGCTCTCCAACCTTTCCTCGCTTTCGGCGGTGCTCTCCGGGCCGACCATCGTGATGGACGCTGGCCCAGGCAAGAAGGCGAAGCATTTTGTCGGACTCGGCTACAAGCCCGTGATCTCCGGCGCACATGGCCCACCGCAGATCTATGGCGTTGCCCTTCAGGGCGCCGTCGGCGCACTGAAGCAAGGTGAGCCTGTGAAGCTGCGCGGCTTTACTGTGGGCGAAGTCAGGGATGTCGGGTTCCGCTACGATCCCGAAAGCGGCAATATCGAAACCCCGGTGACCCTGGCGCTCTATCCCAAGCTTCTCCACCTCGAAGGCGTGGGCGCGACCGATAGCGACGACGCGCTCAAGACTGCAATCGACCGACTGATCGGGCGCGGCTTGCGGGCCCGCTTGCAGCATGATCCGCCGGTGATCGGCAGCCCGGAAGTGACGCTCGATATGGTCCCGGGCGAACGCGGCACGACGCCAGTCACCGTCGGCGGGATACCACAAATCCCCGCCGCGCCGGAGGGAGGGTTCAATTCTCTTGTCGATCGCTTCAACAAGGTACCGATCGATCAGATTGCGCGGAACGTGCTCGAGGTCACGCAGCACGTCGACGGGCTGGTCTCCTCACCGAAACTGGATGATGCTGTCGCCCAGCTCGATGCGGCGCTGAGGCAAATTCACGAAGCGTCGACGAATGCCGGGCCCAAGATTACGGCGCTCGTGCGAGTGCTGAACAACACGGCCGTTCAGCTCGACGGCGCCGTAAATGCGGTCAAGCGGACGGCAAGGACGGCGCAGCAGACGGCGGCTTCGGCAAACAGGGTGCTGGGCGGCGAGCCCGGCCAGAACGACATGCAGAAAACATTGCGTGAGATCACCGAGGCTGCCCGTTCGGTCCGCGAGTTTGCCAACTATCTCGATCGCCATCCCGAGGCCCTTATCCAGGGTCGAGGCGGAGGATGACGATGCGACGCATCGCGCCGTTGCTGGCGTTGCTGCTGGCAAGCTGTGGGTCTAGCCCACCGACGCACTATTTCATGCTCGCTGTCGTCCCGCAAGCGCATGAGGAGTATGGCGCAATTTCCACTCCAATCATGGTAGCGAGCGTGAACGTGCCCCCATCGCTGGATCGGCGTTCGATGGTGCGCCGCACTGGAGTGAACACCGTCGTCGTCAGCGAGCAGGATCGCTGGGCCGCACCGCTCGGCGCCATGATCCAGCGTGTTCTGGCGCAGGATCTGGCCATGCGTCTGCCGACCGGACAGGTCGTTCTCCCAGAGTCGCCACCGCCACCACACACGAATCGCATCGTCGTTTCGCTCGCGCAGTTCGAGCCCACCTCACATGGCAACGTCGTGCTGAACGGGAGCTGGTCGTTGCTCGCGGGCGACCAGGAGAAAACCGCGTTGTATCGCAATATCGCCCTCGAGACCGGCCTTCCCTCCACCGACGCGAAGGGGCAGGCGTTGGCTATGAGCCGATTGGTGGGGCAGCTGGCCTCGCATATCGCTGAAACCTTGGCCACGACTACGCGACTCGGGCAATCCGGCACCAGCAGGAAAAGCGCGAAGCGCTAGCTTGAGAGAGGGGCCGTCAGGCGATGCCAGTTGATATCCCGTTTTCCCCGTCATCGCGAGCGTCCGTCGCAGTGACCTTGAGGCGCTTGCTCGTAATCGGCATGGTGCTCCTCTTCCTGTGGCTGCTCGGGCAGGTAGTGCTGCTCGTCTTCGCGGCCGCGCTGCTGGCGGTGCTGCTTTCCGTACCCGCGCGTTGGATCAGCGAACGCACCGGCATTGCCTATGGCTGGTGCCTGGCGTTCGTCGTTGGTTCGATTGTGATCGCTCTCAGCGGCACCGGGATCGCCCTCGCGCCGGAGGTGAACCGCCAAATCGAACAATTATCAGTTCAATTGCCACCCGCTCTGCATCACGTGGTTGGCAGTTTCGAATCATCGGCGATCGGGCGAACGCTCATCGGGCAGCTTCACGGCACCGGCGGCGCACGCGGCGCTGCGCTTGCCGCACCGCTGCTCGAATCCATCTCGTCCCTCGCCGTCGCCGTCGGCAGCATTGTGTTCGTAGTTTTCGTCGGCCTCTATCTCGCCGCGACACCTGCGGCTTACGAGCGCGGCCTGTTGCGGCTGATCCCCTCGGAGCGTTATGGGCGTGCCCGCGAAATCGTCGAAGCGATTGGCACGACGCTCAAATTGTTCCTGTTCGGTAGGCTGTTCTCGATGTGTGTCATTGCCGCCTGCTCGATGGCGGGGTTGTGGGCGCTCGGAGTTCCAGCTCCAATCGCACTCGGCCTACTGGCCGGCGGTCTGAGCTTTGTGCCTTATGTCGGTTCAGCCGCGTCGGGGCTAGCGCCGTTCCTGCTCGCCTATATGCGCGATCCCATCTCCGGGTTCTACGTCGTCATCCTCTATGTCGGAATTCATTTGCTCGACGGTTATATCCTGGTGCCGGTGGTGCAACGCCGGGCGGTTCATCTGCTCCCGGCCGTGACGCTCACGTCCCAACTGGTCTTGGGAATTCTGTGGGGGCTACTTGGCATAGCGTTGGCGACGCCCATGGCTGCGGCGCTGATGACGCTCGTCGAGATGTACTATGTCGAAGACGTATTGCGGAAACCGCGAGAGCCGCTCGGGCCCGACCCGCGACCTGGAGCCGCTAAAAGCGACGGCGGTTATTCAGATGACGACCGCAATGCAAGGATGTCCGCAGGCGTCCCGCCGCCGGATCAGGGGAAGAGGCCATATAGCGTCGAAATCAGCTTCGCCACGAGCGTCCTGCACTTTGCGCACGTGGATGAGCCCTTGTAGCGAAGGCCGCTTCATTTCGGTCGCTGCACGCATCGGGGATGACCGGATCGTCGGATGTGGTCCCGCTGCCGACGCCGTCGTTGAACCGGCTTTCACCGGCGATGACGGCCCGGAGGTGCTCCGGAGCCGAAACGCGCCCACGTATGCCAAGAGCCGTCACAGGGTCGGTCGGTGAGATCAGGGCACCGAAGGCGAAGAAGTAGAGCTCAGCGGCACGCCGCGCCCGAGCCGAGGCGAGATGCCCCAGATGCCAATCGTGGCGAGCGCTAGAATTGTCCGCCCTCGGGTTATGAGATATCGATCTTGACCTTGAGCACCTCAAAGGACCGCAGCAGCTCGTCGATGCCCTCGCGGGCGAGCTCCTACGCGTGGTTCCACCAGTCTCCCGTGACTTGCATCTGGTGTCGGCGCAGGAGCCGGCAGCAATGTCGCGATGAGGTCGAAGGCAGCGGGCATGGGGACCTCCACACCTGATAGCGGCATGCTATTCCATTCGCTCGCATCGCGTGTGGCCTCCGTGCTTCGTTGCTGAAAATCTCCTGCGCCTCGCGCGGCAATCGCTTCTGCTACGTCACCGGCACCGGCTCAAGGTCGAAGACGCGGTCGTGGAATTGCCGCAGCGTGCCGCGATGGCCGACGCTGATGATCGTCGGGCGCCACGGCAGGCTCCGCAGCAGGCGATAAAGCAGGGCCTGCCCGGACTCGTCGAGCGAGGCGGTCGCCTCATCGAGGAAGATGGTCGCGGGCTCCGCCAGCAGGACGCGCGCGATGGCGAGGCGCTGCTGCTCGCCGCCCGAGAGGCGCTGTGCCCAAAGATCGACCGTGTCCAGCTCTTTGGCGAAGCGGCCGAGCCCGACCCGCCGTAGCACCGCGGCGAGCCGCTCGGTCGGCACCTCGCGGCGCGTGTCGGGATAGAGCAGCGCCCGGCGCAGACTGCCGAGCGGGATATAAGGCCTCTGCGGCAGGAAGAAGGCGCGCCGCGGATCGAGCCGGACGTGGCCGCGACCGAACGGCCAGAGCCCGGCGATGGCGCGCAGCAGCGTGCTCTTGCCAGCGCCGGTCGGCCCCTTGATCAGCACCGCCTGGCCGGGCGCGACCTCAAGGTTGAGTCCCTCGCGCAGCCTTGCCCCGTTCGGCAGGTCGAGCGCGAGATCGGCGACCGCCATGCCTTCGCCGCTGCGCTCGACCACGATGGGTTGCGGCGCTTCCGCCGCGGCCTGGATCTCGTCCACCCGGTCACGGAAGGTCGCGAGACGGCGCACGACCGCGGCCCAGTTGGCGATGTCGTTGTAGGCGTTGATGACAAAGGCGAGCGAGCCCTGAAGCTGCACGAAGGCGTCGGCCACCTGCTGGATCACGCCGAGCGGCAGCCGCTCGGTGAAGTAATGCGGCGCCGCCACGATGTAGGGGAACACGACCGCCGCCTGGCCGGTGCCGAATTGCGCAAAGCCCAGCGTCCGCGTGCGCACCATGATCGCCCAGAAATTGTCGAAGACGTTGCGAAAGCGGTCGGCGAAGGTCTCGAGCTCGCTCTCTTCGCCGCCATAGAAGGCGACGCTCTCGGTGTTCTCGCGCAGCCGCACCAGGCTGAAGCGGAAATCGGCCTCGTAGCGCTGCTGCGCAAAGTTGAGGTTGATCAGCGGGCGCCCCAGCCGCATGGCGATCCAGGTCGCGAGTGCCGTGTAGAGCAGAACCGCCCAGAACATGTAGCCCGGGATCGCGAGCTTTCCCCATCCGCCCAGCGACAAGGCCAGCGGCCCCGATAAATCCCACAGGATGAAAGAGAAGGAGATCGCCTGCACCGCATTGGTGAGCAGGCCCAGCAGAAGGTTCAGCGTCTGCGCCGGAAACATGTTGAGGTCTTCGGAGATACGCTGGTCCGGATTGTCGGTGGCGTCGCCGGTGAGCTGCAGCCGGTAGTAGGTCTTGTCGGTCAGCCATTCGCGCAGATAGACCTCGGTCATCCAGCGCCGCCAGCGGATCTGCAGCATCTGCTGCAGATAGGTGCCATAGACCAGCAACAGGATGTAGGCGCCGGCGTAGAGGGCGAAGAGGCCGAGCTGGTAGAAGAACTGCGTCTCGTTATAACGTTGCAGCGTGTCGTAGAAGGCGTTGCGCCAGAAATTGAGCCTGACGTTGATCCACACCTGTGCCAAGTTCATCGCCAGGACGGCCGCCAGCAGCCCGCGCGCCACCCAGCGCTCCTCCGAGAACCAGTAGGGACGGGCGATGCGCCAAGCCTGCGCGATGATATAGCCCTTGCCTTCCATCCTCCGTCCTCCTGCGATCGGCGCGGTCTCGGGCAGCGCCAATGGCCCGCTCTGGCGGCTCACCCGCGATGAACGTTAGGGATAACGGCTGGCGTGCGTCGCCCTTCTGGTCGAGCTGAAGCATTGCGGCTACTGCTGCGCCGTCGTCCCAACTTTGCGCGATCGAGCGATCCGTCTATGGCGACGTCGACGGGGAAGGGTCGAGCCCCCTTACTCCTGAGCGCTGGCGCCGACGAACTCACCGGCGCCGTGGCGGTAGACGAAGAGCAGCACGTTGCCGGCCTTGGCGGCGTCCGCCAGATTGGTGCGCGCCTGCTCGGGCGAAGTAACGGGCTGGCGGTTGACCGAGGCGATGATGTCGCCAGGCTGCAATCCCAGCGCAGCGGCGGGGCTGCCGGGGATGAATCCTTCCACGACCACGCCTTTCACCGATTTGCCGGCGTGCAGCTCCTGCTTGAGGTCTGGTGTCAGAGGTTCGAGCGCCAGGCCGAAAGGCCCGACCCGAGCTACCGGCGGGCTCGTGCTTCCCGAGGCCTCGGCGAGCTGCGCTGGCGACGGCATCGCTGCGACAGTGGCCTCTTCCGTCTCGGTCTTCCCGGCGCGCCCAAGCGTGATGTGAAGCGTCCGCCCGACGCGGGTGAGTGCCACGATCCGCGGCAGATCATGGCTATCGCGGATCGCGTGCCCGTTCACCTCAATGATGACGTCGCCGCGCTTGAGCCCGGCTTTCGCCGCGGGGCTGCCGGGGTCCACCTCGTCGACCAGCGCGCCCGTCGGATGGTGGGGGTCTTCGCCGAAGGATTTGGCGATGGCGGGGGTGAGCGACTGGATCGACACGCCCAGCCAGCCGCGCTCGACATGGCCGGTAGTTTTGAGCTGATCGACGATGAGCCGGGCGAAGTTGGCGGGGATGGCAAATCCGATCCCGACCGAGCCCCCGGACGGCGAGAAGATCGCCGTGTTGATGCCGACCACCTCGCCATGGAGATTAAAGGTGGGGCCGCCCGAATTGCCGCGATTGATCGGTGCGTCGATCTGCAGGAAATTGTCGTAGGGCCCTTCGTCGATATTCCGCCCGCGCGCAGAGACGATGCCAGCGGTCACGGTGCCGCCGAGGCCGAACGGATTGCCCACGGCGACGACCCAATCGCCGACTTTTACCGCGCTGCTGTCGCCCCATTGCACGAAGGGCAGAGGACGGCTCGCGTCGATCTTGAGGAGGGCCAGATCGGTTTTTTCATCACGGCCGATCAACTTCGCCCGATGGCGCGAGTTGTCCTGCAGGATGACCGTGATCTGCTCCGCATTGGCGATGACATGGTTGTTAGTGACGATATAGCCCGAAGGGTCGATCACGAAGCCCGAGCCCAGCGCGATGACCTCGGTTTCGGGCTGGGCCTCGTCGCCGGGGTTGGGGGACCGGC
>Ga0335072_10007135_pt1 | contig 16313 bp, 16 predicted proteins | sample Lox_Sample_21_FD_206725 | JGI IMG/M metagenome (GOLD analysis project Ga0335072, IMG submission 206725) | Soil microbial communities from Loxahatchee National Wildlife Refuge, Florida, United States - Lox_Sample_2.1 | ecosystem: Environmental > Terrestrial > Soil > Wetlands | place: USA...
GCGCCGCGAGGCGAGCGAGGAGCGGCCCGGCCCGCGCCGGGCGACGATCAAGGACGTGGCCGGGGCGGCAGGCGTGTCAGTTGGCACCGCGTCCAAGGCGCTCAACGGGCAGGGCAAGCTGCGCCAGGAGACCATCGACCGGGTCATGCAGGCCGCGCAGCGGCTGGGCTTCGCGCCCAACACGCTGGCGCAGGCCCTGCTGGCGGGTCGCTCCTTCACGGTGGGGCTGATCACCACCGACAGCTTCGGCCGGTTCAGCATCCCGGTGATGCTTGGCGCCGAGGATGCCCTCGGCACCGGCGAGGTCTCCGTGTTCATGTGCGACACCCGCGACGATCCGCAGCGCGAGCGCCGCTACGTGGAGATGCTCTGGGCCCGCCGGGTCGACGGCCTGATCGTCACCGGCCGCAGGATCGAGCCGCGTCCGCCCGTGCAGGCCATGGCGGGCATCCCCGTCGTGTATGCGATGACGCAGCCCGCCGGCGGCGGCGCGCCGGCCGTGCTGCCTGACGACGAGGGCGGTGGCCGCGCGGCCACCGAGCACCTGCTGGCCATAGGACGCCGCCGGATCGCGCACGTCGCTGGCCCCGAGCGCTTCCTCGGGGCCAGGCTGCGGGCACGCGGCTTCACCCAGGCCCTCGTCGCCGCCGGAGTCGAGCCGTGCGCTGACATCTGCTACGGCGAGTGGAGTGAGCACTGGGGCCGGGAGGCGGCCGGATTGCTGCTGGCCAGCCGGCCAGACGCGATCTTCTGCGGCAGCGACCAGATCGCCCGCGGCGTCGCGGACACGCTGCGTGCGGTCGGCCGCCGCGTCCCCGACGACGTCGCCCTCGTCGGCTTCGACAACTGGACGCCGATGGCCATGGGCGCGCTGCCCCCGCTGACCAGCGTAGACATGTGCCTTGAGGAGGTCGGCAGGGTCGCGGCTGAGCGCCTGCTCGCGGCGATCGCCGGGGACCAGGACGGGGAGGCCACCCCGGTGTACACCGTCCCGCCGCGGCTGGTCGTGCGGGAGTCCACGGGCGGCTACTCGCAGAAAGTTGGGGGTTGACGGCTGCCCGGTCCCTTCCTACGGTTTAGGAAAAGGATTTCCTTGCATCTCGTTTCACGCAAGCGACACCGGGGCTAAACCCCGCGGCCTGATGTCCGCGGGGCGGCCGGGCGTCGCGAAGCAGGCGTCATCCAGTGAGCCATCCTCCCTGGCACCCAGCCACTCACTTAGCGAGAACAGACAGGCCAAGGCAATGAAGCTCTTGAGCGGAAGAATTTTTACCGGCGTAGCGGCCGTCTTGCTACTGGCCGCCGCGGGTTGCTCGTCATCCGGATCTTCCTCCCCGACCCCGACGTCAGCTTCCTTCGGCGTCAACGCGACGGGGACCGTCCAGTTCTGGGCCCGCACGGTCTCCAAGACCCTGGCACAGAAGCTGGTCAGCGAGTTCAACGCGACCCACTCCAACCTCAAGGTCAAGCTGACCCTCACGTCGATCAACGACGACGTCACCTCGCTGGCCACCTCAATCAGGGCAGGGGACCCCCCCGACGTTGTCGGCCTCAACGACATCGACATGCCCACGTTCACCCGCAACGGCTCGTTCATGAACCTGACCGCGGAGATCAACAAGCTGCCCTACAAGAGCGCCCTGTCCCCCGGGCACGTCGGCCTGGCGACCTATAACGGCCAGCTCTACGGCGTCCCCTACTGGGCCGACCTTTCCGTGCTCTGGTACAACAAGACGCTGTTCAAGGAGGCCGGGCTCAACCCTGACGACCCGCCGACCACCTACGCGGAGATCCTGTCCGACGCCCAGGCGATCAACAAGCTCGGCCACGGCATCAACGGGTTCACGTTCGCCGGCGACTGCCAGGGCTGCCTCGGCTTCACCGTGCAGCCAGGCATCTGGGCCGACGGCACCCACCTGACCAACGGCGGCATCGACAACCAGACCGCCACCATCACCGGCAACGCGCCGCTGCAGAGCGCGCTGGCGCTCTACCGGAGCATCTGGTCACAGCACCTCGTTCCCGACAACGACCGCACCGACGACGGCACGACCTGGGGCCAGGACTTCGCCGCCGGGAAGATCGGCATCATGCCGGGCGGTTACGGCCAGCTCGTTGACCTCGTGAAGGCCAGCCAGCTCGGCACCGAGTTCATGGACACCCCGCTGCCCGGCTCCAACGGCGGCTACAGCACCTTCGACGGCGGCGACGACTTCGCCATCCCGACGGCGGCCAAGAACGCCTCCGGTGCGTGGGAGTTCATCCAGTGGGTCATGCAGACACAACAGCAGGACCAGTACCCGGCCCTCGGGGCCACGCCCATCCGCACCGACGTGCTGACCCCTTCCTTCTCTACCGCGAACCCGGAGGACGCCGTCGCACTCAAGGCCCTGGCCAAGGGGTACGCGCCGGTCACGCTGGTCTATGACCAGATGTTCAACCAGGCGGGCGGCCCCTGGTTCCAGATGTTCACCACCGCCGTCTACGACGGCAACATGAGCCTGGCCCTCCAGCAAGGGCAGTCGGGACTGACGCGACTACTCCAGCAGGCCTCCTCGTGATCGGACCTGATCAGGCGCTCGCCCGCCCTGCCACCGCGGCCCCACCCGGGCCGCGGGGTGCGGGCGGGCGCCGCGTGCGCTGGTGGCACCTCAGCATGTCCAGGCGGCGGGCGCTGACCGGCATGGGCCTGGTCGCGCCATCGCTGGTGATGGTCGCGGTGTTCGTGCTGTTCCCGCTGGGCTTCGCCGTCTACATCTCGCTCACCAACTGGCCGCTGATCGGCCCCTACCACTTCATCGGCGGGCAGAACTACAGCCTGCTCATCCACGACCCCCAGTTCATCCACTCCGTGCTGTTCACGCTTCTGTACACGGGGATCGTGACCGTGCCGATCTTCGTCCTCGGCTACGCGATGGCGGTGCTCGTGCGGTCCAACCGGCGGGGCGCCACCTTCTTCCGCACGGCGTTCTTCCTGCCGTTCATCATCGGCCTGGCCACCGAGTCGTTCATGCTGCTGCTCGAGCTGCAGCCCGACTCGGGCGCCGCCGACTACGTGCTCTCCAAGATCGGCCTGGCCCACCAGAGCACCGCCTGGACGGTGAACTACGGCCTCGCGCTCGCGGCCATCTGCGTCTTCGTGACCTGGTTCGCCTCGGGCCTGACGATGATGCTGCTGATGGCGGGCATGCAGGGCATCCCGACCGAGCTCTACGAGGCCGCCGAAGTGGACGGCGGAACCTGGTGGCAGAAGGAGGCCCGCATCACGCTCCCGCTGCTGCGCCCCAACATCGCGCTCGCGCTGATCATCTCGGTGATCGGCTCGTTCCTGGCGTTCAACCAGTTCTACATCCTGACCGAGGGCGGCCCGGGAACCTCGACCCAGCCGGTCGTGATGTGGATCTACGAGGAGGCCTTCGTGCAGTATCACCTGGGGTACGCGACGGCCGGCGCCATCGCCCTGGTCGTCGTGATCGCCATTATCAGCGCCGCCCAGTTCTACCTGCTGCGCGACAGCAGCAGCCGGGCCGTCCGGTGACGGCGGCGACGGCTACCCGGCCGACCCGGGCCACCGGTCCGGCCCGCCGCGACGCGCGCGGCCGGGCCGGCTACGCCTTGTACCTGACCGGCGGCACGCTGGCGGCCTTGCTGTTCCTCCTGCCGCTGGTCTGGGCCGTGCTCCGCTCGTTCATGCCCGATAGCCTCGTTACCCAGGCGCCGTCCGGGCATGACTTCGCCCACCTGACCTTCGCCAACTACAGCGGCCTCGTCAAGGCCAACGACATCTTGCACTACACGCTCAACAGCCTGCTCGTGGCCATCGGCACCGCCCTGCTGACGGCCGTCATCGCCACGATGGCGGGCTACGGCTTCGCCCGCTTCAGGTTCCGCGGCTCGGGGATCGTGTTCGCCCTCGTCCTGGTCACGATGATGATCCCGTTCCAGGCCCTGCTGACGCCGCTGTTCCTGGAGATGCACTCCCTCGGCCTGACCAACAGCCTGGCCGGCCTCGCGCTGTTCTACACGACCTTCAACCTGCCGTTCGGCGTGTTCGTGATGCGCAATACCTTCCTGCAGATCCCCTGGGAGCTGTCGGAGGCCGCCTCGGTCGACGGCGCGGGACTGGCCCGCACGCTCGTCTCGGTCTTGCGGCCACTGATCCTGCCCGGGATCGCCACCACGGTCCTGTACGCGTTCCTGTTCTCCTGGACCGAGTTCGTCGGCGCGCTCACCTTCCTCACCTCCAACAACCTGTTCACCCTGCCGCTGGCCCTGCTCAACCTGGAGTACGGCAGCGTCGGCCAGGTGAACTTCGGCTACCTGGAGGCGGGCGCGGTCATCGCGATGATCCCGTGCGTCCTGCTGTACCTGGGCCTGCAGCGCTATTACGTGCGCGGCCTGATGTCCGGGGTGATCAAGGGGTAGGGGCTTCATCACGCCGCCGGCCGCCGTCGTTGCGTGCCCGCTCCCGGCCCTCTAGAGTAAGTGAGTAAATACTCTCTAAGGAGCGGCCGGGCCACGCCGGGCGCGGGAGGAGCTCACGCGATGGGCGAGGAAGCTGGACCGGCCATGCTGTGCGAGCGGTACGCGGTCGCCGACGCCGACTCGCACATCATCGAGCCCGCCGACCTGTGGACCTCCCGGGTCAGCTCCCGGTGGGGTGACCTGATCCCGCACGTGCGGTTCCACGAGCGGCGCCAGGAGGACATCTGGTACGTCGGCGACAAGAAGCTGTACGGGGTGGGGGCGTTCGCCCAGGCGGGCTGGCCGGAGTTCCCGCCGTCGCACCCCCGGCGGCTGGCCGACGCGCTGCTCGCGGCGATCGACCCGGTCGAGCGGCTGAAGTACATGGACGAGGCCGGGATCTACTACCAGGTCATGTATCCGAACATCCTCGGCTTCCACAGCCACGTCTTCCTCAACAAGATGCCCCGCGAGCTGGCCACCGAGTGCGTCCGCGCCTACAACGACTGGGTCACCGAGTTCTGCTCGGCCGACGCCCGCCGGCTGATCCCGATGATGATGCTGCCGTTCTGGGACGTGCAGGCGTCGGTGAAGGAGATGCGCCGGGCCTACGAGCTGGGCCACAAGGGCGTGCTGTTCGCCGCGCGCTACGACAAGGCCGGGTTCCCCCGCCTGATCGATGACTACTGGGAGCCCGTGCTCGGGCAGGCCCAGGAGATGGGCCTGTCGATGAACTTCCACGTCGGCTTCCTGGCCACCGATGACGAGCTGGCCGGGGCGGTCGACCAGTCGGCCAAGCTCGACTTCACCAGGGAAAGCTCGCTGGTGCTCCTGGGCAACGCGCACAACATCACCGAGGTCATCACGTCCGGCGTCTGCCACCGTTACCCGGACCTGAAGTTCGTCTCGGTCGAGAACGGCGCCGGCTGGCTGCCGTTCCTCGGCGAGGCCATGGACTGGCAGTGGCTGAACGTGGGCGCGCACAAGGAGTACCCGGAGCGGCTGCTGCCAAGCGAGTACCTGCGGCGGCAGGTCTACGGCATGTACTGGTTCGAGAAGAAGTCAGTCCGCGCCGTGATCGACGAGCTGGCCGACAACCTCATGTTCGAGACGGACTTCCCGCACGCGACCTCGCTGTCCCCCGGTCCGGCCTCCGAGTCCCCCAGCCCGCGGGTGGTCATGGAAGAGTCCCTGGCCGGCATCTCCGAGGACATCGTGGCCAAGGTCTTGCAGGGCAACGCCACCCGGCTGTACAACCTCGAGCCGCCCGCCCGGGCGTGACCGGGGAGGCTCCGGGCGACGCGCCGCTGGCGGGTGTCCGAGTGGTCGAGGTGGCCACGCACGTGTTCGTGCCGATGGCCGGGTCCGTTCTGCACGAATGGGGCGCGGAGGTCATCAAGGTCGAGCATCCGGTCACGGGCGACCCGTACCGCAGCCTGTCCACCTTCGGGCTGCATAACACCTGGCGCGGCCTTGACCCGTTCTTCCAGGCGGCGAACCGGGGCAAGCGCTCGGTGGGCATCGACCTGCGCCTGCCGCCGGGCCGCGCGCTGCTGTCGCGGCTGGTGGCGACGGCCGACGTGTTCATGACCAGCCTGCGGGCCGGCCCCAGGGCCCGGCTGGGCATCGACGTCGACGACATCCGCCGTGATAATCCGCAGGTCATCTACGTGCGGGGCAGCGCCTTCGGGCCGCGTGGCCCGGACGCGGGGGCGGGTGGCTACGACGCGGGCGCGTTCTGGGCCAGGTCGGGCATGCAGCACCTGTTCACCCCGCCCGGGGCGCGGTGGCCCGCGCGGCTGCGGCCCGCGGCCGGCGACAACGCGGGCGCGCTGGCCATCGCCGCGGCGGTGGGGGCCGCGCTGTACCGGCGGGCCGTGCGCGGCGAGCCGTCGCTGATCGACGCGGCGCTGCTGGCCGCCGGCCTGTGGCAGGTCCAGCCGGACATCGTCAACGCCGGCCTGGAAGGCGAAGGGGGCGGCGAGCCGGGCCCGCCGCCCAGCCGGGAGGACTTCTGGAATCCGCTGTGGCAGACCTACCGGACGGGCGACGGCCGGTTCCTCGTGCTGATGATGCTGGCCTCCGACGAGCACTGGCCCGCCTTGTGCGCCCGCCTGGACCACCCGGAACTGGCGGGCGACCCGCGGTTCGCGGACATGGCGTCGCGGCGGGACAACTCCCGGGCCTGCGTGGCGGCCCTCGATTCCATTTTTGCCGAACGGTCCCTCCCCCAGTGGCGGGCAGCCCTCGCCGGCTTCGAGGGGCAGTGGGCGCCGGTCCAGACTCCGGCCGAGGCGCACGCCGACCCGCAGGTGGTGGCGAACGGCTTCATCGCCGCGGCTGAGATGGCCGGCGGCGCGGCGTTGCCGCTGGTCGGTCCGCCGGCCCAGTTCGACCAGCAGCCAGCCCGGCCAAGCCGCGCACCGGAGGTCGGAGAGCACACCGAGGCCGTTCTGGTCGAGGCGGGACTTAGCTGGGAAGAAATCAGTCGCCTTAAGGACGCGGGCGCGATCACCTGACCAGCGTGGCTCAGGTCCCGGGCGGCGGGGCCGGAGCCTCGCAGCCGATCTTCGCCGACAGGGTCGCGTGACGCCAGGTGATCGTCCCGGTCGCGCCAAGGCAGCCGTCGTGCGGGGTGATCACGTCGGTGTAGATCGGCTGCTGGAGCAGAAGCCGGGCGGCGTAGGCCGACGAGGTGCCGTCTCCCGCGATCACGGCCACGTCGGCCAGCGTCAGGCTCATCCCGGCGGCCACGCCCGCCGGGTACAGGTACAGCCGGGCCCACCCGGCGTGGCAGCGGCGTGAGTACTTCAGCTCCAGGGCGCCGATTTCCTTGCCCGCCGCCACCACCGGTTCCTTGTCGACCAGGATGGCGTCCGGCGTGCACCCGCTCATGGTGGGGTCGCTCCCGTCGCTGGCCGGGAAGGTCGGCTTGGAGGAGGCGGCCTCCGCGGGCGGCGTCGACGGCGCCGAGCTGGATGCCCTGGCCGTCATGAAGCCCGTACCGTAGACGCACGCGGCGGCCACCACGACCGACCCCGCGGCGATCAGCTGGCGACGGCGGCGCGCTGGCCGCGGGCCCGGGGCGTCATCCGGCGGGAGCGCGTCATCCGTCGGGGGCGTCTCGTCGGCCGGGGTCTGGTGGACCGCGGCCAGCCGGGCGGCCCAGCGATCGGGATCCTCGCCGCACGCGGCCGCGAAGGCGCGGACGACTTGCTCACTGGGCAGCCGTCGCCCGGCGGTGGCCTCCGCCAGGGTGGAGACGGAGAAGTGCGCGCGGCGGGCCAGCTCACGGAAGCTGGGACTGCCAGCGCGCTCGCGCATAAGGCGTAGCTCCGCGGCAAAGGCAGCCTTGGCGGAACTAACGGAGGGACCCTCCGGCGAATGGGCGGACTCGCTCATGCGCGAAGTATCCCATGTCTTTGCATTAAACCGTTCTGAGGTGTTCGGATTTCGTTCCGAACGCCCAGCTCTACGGCCTTACAGCACGCCGAACGCCAGATGCGAACACATCGTCCTACCCGGCTTCCTGATGTGTCGCCTTTCATTAGTGGTGCCGGCCGACGCCCTCACTCTGACCATCAGCGACTGCCGGGCAATTCAACTATCGGCTGATTAGGTCGACACCCAGGCTTACCGCAGCGGCGGCACCGTGGACATCCCGCCGACGGTCCTGGCTAGGGTCTTGTCCCCCCGGCCGGGGGGACAAGACCCTAGACTCTGCCCATGGCCAGGTACTTCGACATCCACCCCGATAACCCGCAGCGGCGCTCGATCACCCAGGTCGCGGAGATGGTACGCGCGGGCGGCGTGATCGCCTACCCCACCGACTCCTGCTATGCCCTGGGCTGCCAGCTCGGCAACAAGGAAGGCATCGAGCGGATCCGGGCCATCCGCAAGCTCGACGACAAGCATCACCTGACGCTGGTGTGCCAGGACTTCGCCCAGATGGGCCAGTACGTGATCGTGCCCAACGCGATTTTCAGGTCCATGAAGGCCGCGACCCCGGGCAGCTACACCTTCATCCTGCCGGCCACCAAGGAGGTGCCGCGCATGCTGCAGCACCCCGGGAAGAAGACGGTCGGGGTCCGCATCCCGCGCCATGTCACCACGCAGGCGCTGCTGGCCGAGCTGGGCGGGCCGCTGGTCTCGAGCACCCTGCTGCTGCCCGGCCAGGACGAGCCCATGACCCAGGGCTGGGAGATCAACGAGGAGATCGGCGACGCCGTCGAGGCCGTCCTTGACTCAGGCGACTGCGGCCTCGAGCCCACCACGGTCATCGACTTCTCCTCCGACGAGCCGGAGATCCTGCGCTACGGCGCGGGTGACGCGTCCCTCTTCGAGTAGCCGACCTTTCGCGTCCGTGCCGTCGCTGGCTGTGCTCGGGTTACCAGCCCAGCTGGTGGAGTCGTGTGTCGTCCAAGCCGAAGTAGTGGCCGACCTCGTGGATGAGGGTCCGGCGGACCTGGTCGGCGACCTGCTGCTCGGTCTGGCACAGCGCGCAGATGGCCTTCCGGTAGATCGTGATGACGTCCGGTGCTACCAGGCCGTACGCGGTGCCGCGCCGGGTGATCGGGATGCCCTCGTACAGGCCGAGCAGGCCGACGGGTCCCCCGTCGTGCTCCACCATCACCGCGACATTGCTCAGCAGCCGCCCGAATTCCTCGGGCAGTCCGTCGAGCGCGTCGCCGACCATCTGCTCGAACCATGCCGCATCAACCTCGACCACATCCCCATTGTCCACCTCAACCTGCTTGAATGGGCACATGACGACAGGGCAGGAGGAACCTCGCGTGGTGAGCGCGAGCCGCCAGATCGCCGCCGAGCCCGCGCGGATCTTCGAGTTGATCGCCGACCCGGCCGCCCAGCCACGCTGGGATGGCAATGACAACCTGGCCCAGGCCCCGGAGGGACAGCGCGTTCGCGGGGTGGGCGCGGTGTTCACGATGACGCTGACCAGCGGGTCCATCCGCGAGAACCACGTGACCGAGTTCGAGGAGGGCCGCCGGATCGCCTGGACGCCCGCCGAGCAAGGCCGCAGGCCTCCCGGGCACCTGTGGCGGTGGGAACTGGCCGCGGCCAGCCCGACCGGCACGCTGGTCACCTGCACCTACGACTGGACCATGCTGACGGACGCCAAGCGCCTGCCTGTTGCCCGCGCGACCACCCCCGACCGGCTGAGAGCATCTCTTGACCGCCTGGCCGCGCTCGCCGAGGGGTCCTGACCGGGTGCGGGATGCCCTTCAGGGCGACGCGCCCGTCATCGCCGGGCTGCAGGCGGCGGCATTATCGCGGGGCGCTGTCCGACGCGTTCCTGGACGGCGGGGTGGACGAGTTCCTGCGGGCGAAGTGGACCTCCCGGCTGGCCAGCCCGGACCCGGCGGCCCGCACGATCGTCGCCGAGAGCGACGGCGTGGTGGCGGGCTTCGCGCACGTGCTGCTCGGCGAGGACCCCACCTGGGGCTGCCTGCTCGACAACCTGCACGTCAGCTACGAACTGAAGCGAAGCGGTATCGGCACCCGGCTGATGGCCGAGGTCGCCCAGGCCGTCCTTGACTGGTCGCCGTCCTCCGGCCTGTACCTGTGGGTCCTGGAGCAGAACCTCGGTGCCCAGGCCTTCTACACGGCCCGCGGCGGCACCTGCGTGGAGCGCGCGGCCGACGAGCCGCCCAACGGGGACCCCGCCGTGCTCAGCGGCACGGTCATGGTCCTGCGCTTCGCCTGGCCCGACCCGTCCAGGCTGCTGGAGCCGTCGCCGTGAATGTCACGGTGCGAGCCACTCAAGATCGTAATGCGGCGGGCCGCCCGCGAGGCTAGCATCGTTCGCCATGAGATCGATGCGCGGCCTGGCTGGGATGGGCTTGCTGGTCATGGCCGGTGTCACCGCGTGTGCCGGCGCGCCTACGAGTGCGGTGACGGCGGCCACCCCGAGCGCGCCCGCGCCGGGCGCCCCAGTCGCGGTCGCCTCGGCCGTAGTCCCGGCGATCAGCCCGACGGCACCCGCACCGCGCTCGCCCAGTGCCTGGCATTCCGCCGCGCCCGCGCCGGCCACCGGTCCGGCCCCGGGAAATCCGGGCGGGGACGCGACCGTCCCGGCGGCGGCCCAGGCCGTCGACACGAGTCATCCGGACCACGTGATCGGGGACGGCACGGCGGCCAGTTGCACGTCAGCGGCGGTCGTCGCGGCGGTCGCGGCGGGCGGAGTCATCACGTTCAGCTGCGGCCCGGCCCCGGTCACGATCACCATGACCGCGACGGCCACTGTGCCGACGACCAGTCACCTGGTGGTCCTGGATGGCGGCGGGAAGGTGACGCTCAGCGGGGCCGGGAAGACCGAGATCCTGTCCATGAACGCCGGCTGGCAGCAGCAGTGGCCGCAGCTGGTCGTGCAGAACCTCAGGTTCACCGATGCCTACTCGGGCACTCAGCAGGTCGCGGGCAGCTCGGTCTACGGCGGAGGCGCCCTCTTTGACGAGGGCGGGCAGCTCAAGGTGGTCAGCTCCGCGTTCCTCGGCAACAGCTGCTACGCCAGTGGCCCCGACCTCGGGGGCGGCGCGATCCGGGCGGTCGGCATGGACCCGGCCAGCCCCGTCTACATCACCGGCGACACCTTCAGCGGGAACAGCTGCTCCAACGGTGGCGCGCTCAGCGGCCTGTTCGCCAACTTCGACGTCATCAACAGCTTGCTGACCGGCAACAAGGCGATCGGCTGGGGCGCGAACCCGGCCGCGGCCGGCACCCCAGGCGGCGGCAGCGGGGGCGCGATCTACACCGACGGCAACCAGTACGACCTCAGCATCGCGGGCACCGTCATGCGCGACAACACCGCCCGTGAGGGCGGGGGCGGCATCTTCTTCGTCGTCAACTCGGGCGGCGGGACCCTGCGCATCGACTCCTCCACCCTCCAGGGCAACCCCAGCGGCGAGTTCCAGAACGCGCCCGGCATCTTCGACAGCGTCAACGGCCAGGACACCCAGCCGGTTGTCGACAGCTCCTCGCTGAGCTAGGCCGGATCGCGCTACTCTCAGGTCATGCGGCTGGCGAAATGGGCGGGCGCGGCGGTGTGGGCTGGCTCGTGGTACCTGATGTACCTGGAGATCACGCGCTGGCGTCACGTGAAGCCGACGCTGGCATTTAACTCCGACCCGCTGCCCGGCAGTGGCATCAGGCCGCGCCCCGGGCTTCCGCTGATCTTGCTCTACATCGCGTGCGCGGTGTCCCCGGTCGTGGTCGCGACCGCAGTGGTCCGTGAACGGCGGCTGGTCAGCGGTGGTAAGGGTTAGGCAGGTCGACGGTCAGGGTGAGCTGGTCGAGGCCAGGAGGCTCGATGAGCTCGTGCTGCTGCGGTGCTCCTGAGTCGAGGGTGAGTGACACGATCCCGCATCGCTTGACCCCGAGCGTCGGCTGGGTGCCGTCGGGGAGCACCGCCCAGGTCGTTGGCGCCCATAGGTGATCGGTGCCGTCGAGGCGGAGCAGCCGGTACTGGTGGACGTGACCGCTGATCACCAGCTCAGGGGGTGAGCCGCCGAGTAGCCACGTGAGCCGGTCGCGGGCCTGGGCGGGCCAGAACCGGTAGTGCGGGGCCGCGGCCAGTTCCGCCTCGGCCGCGGCGACTGGCTTGTGGGTGATGAGCGCTAGCGACTGGTGGCCACGGTGCCCGGTGAGCTGTTCTTCGAGCCAGGACCACTGCGCGGCCTCGGCCGGCAGGCCAGAACCGAGCAGCTGCGCGTTGACGGCCACCAGGGCCCAGTCGCCGACGGTTGCCGACCAGTAGTCGGCGCCGATGATGTCCAGCCACCGCTGACGGCGGGCGGCATCGACGGCGCTGTCCGGCCGGGCGCCCGGCCACGGATTATCGCCGATGTCGTGGTTGCCGGGAACGGCCCGCCACGCCACCGGCAGCCGGTCGAGCTGGTCACGGCCATGCCGCAAGTCGGCGACGTCGTGTGCCCCGTCCAGGCTGAGGTCGCCCAGGTGAATCACCAGGTCAGGGGCCGATGCACCGACATAGCTGATCACCGCGTCCCAGTTGGCCCGCGCCTGCGGCGCGACGGCGGATAGGTGGGTGTCTGACACCAGGATCACGCGCGCCGTAGCCACACCCCCAGCCTACGGCGAACGCCGCCGGCTGGGGCTCCTGTCATCTGCTCGGCTACCAGCCGAAGCTGATATTCGCACCGTCGGACGCCGGCAGGGAACGCCACCCGGCGCGGCCGTCAGGCCTGGGGCGGGCCGGGCGGCGCCTGCGGGTCCTGCGGAACCGCGGGCGGCTGGCCGTAGGACTGCCACTGCGGGGATCCGGGCGGTGCGTACCCCGGCTGGGCGTACCCCCCGGGCGTCCCGTATCCCGGTGCGGCGTATCCGGGCGCACCGTAGCCTGGTGCGGCGTACGGGTTGTAGACCGGCCTGCGCCGGGACAGGGAGACCGCCTCGTAGTACCGGCTGGCGGCACCCTGCCAGAGCAGAATGATGGTCGCCAGCCCGAGCAGCCAGTCGACCACGCCCAGCGCGGTCAGCCCGGCCGGAATGTCGAGCCGCGGCACGGCGACCGTGGTGCCGCTGGCGGTAGTAATAGTCGAGGGCATCGTGGATATGTGACCGCCCGTCAGCAGCTCCGGGAGGCTCAGGCAGGACAGGCCGAAGAGCACGGTGGCCATGATCCGCGCCCAGTTACGGCCGGCCCTGTTCTTCCACGCCATCCAGAGCCAGATCAGCACAGCCACGACTCCGCCGACGATCAGGCTGACCAGGACGACGGCCTTGATTGCGCCGGTCGGCACCTGGGTGCCGGACCCGGACGTGTCCGCGGCTTCGATGGCGGTGAAGAACGATGACATGTAAGAGCCGAGCCACTGCCCCTCGGCCACCGCGTACACGATCTCGACAGCGGCCGCCACGTACATCAGCCAGACCGCGATCACCAGCGGCTGGGGCCGCTCGCCGGGCGGCGCGGGCGGCTGCTGGTAGCCGGATGCCGGATACTGACCATAAGCCGGTCCTGGGCCAGGAATCCCGCTCTGCGGATACTGTGTCACGCCTGAATGGTACGGGCCCGCCGCCACGATCGCACGAGGGCACCGGGTAGCAGATCCGCAACGTTGCGGCCGGCCTGCGACCCGATCGCGACCGCCCGGGCCGCGGGGGAATCAGGCATTGCCGGGTTGATACAACCAATGATACAAAAGTGTCGTGGCGCTGCTTGCTCTAGATCACGCCGAGGCCGTCATGATCGTCGGCCATGAGGCGGAAAGGGCCATCGAGCCGGGCTGGGCGGCGCGGCCGTGAACTTGACGGGGCATTTCCTCGGCGCCCTGATCGCGGCGGCCATAGCGTCGGTCGTCGGCGTGACCATCCTTGGGCTCGACAAGCAAAGGTGGGGCAGCCTGGCCGGCAGGCTGGCCGCGCGGTCGGACATCGCGCTGCCGGGGCCGCTCGCCGGCCGGGTCGCTCGTTTCCTCCGGGGCCAGTTCGTGGTCGGGCAGCTCGGGTACGCGCTGGTCCTTCCGCTGGCGTGGACAGCGGTCTTCAACGGTGATGAGCCCGGTTTCTGGGCGGCCTGGTTTCCCTGGTTCCTGGCCGGCGTGCCGCCGATCTCCGCCGTCGTTGGCTTCGTCGGAGGGCGGTGGCCGCGCTGGCAGGCGTCCGGCGAGTACCGGGTCACGCACCTGGGCACCTTGTCGATCCGACAGGCGTTCACTCCCGCTGAGGTCACCGCCCTGGTCACCGGCGTGGGCTGCGGTGCCGCAGCCGGTGCCTGGGGGCTGTGGTACATCCGCGCGCCGGCCGCATGGTGGCTGGCCTGCACGGCCGCCATGGCCGCAGCGGTTGTCACGTGGCACTACGCGGCCGCGGGCATCATGAAAAGACCGTCCAGCGCCAGCAACGCCATCGAGCTTGGCTGGGACGACCTGCTCCGATTCAGGCAGGTACGCGAGATGACGGCTTACGTAGCATGGACGCCGCCGATACTCGTGTACGTAGCTGACTGCATGATGTCGTCGGCGTTCTTTCACACCACGCCAGCACCGGGCATGGTCCCGGCCGATTTGCTCGCGTGGTTCCTCCTCCTGCCGGTCGTGATCGCTGGGGTGCTGGCCGTCGTGTTCCGGCGGGGACGTCACCTGTGGCGGCGGGCCTGGATGGAAACAGGCGGGGGCGGCTGACCGCCGCTGGCCGCGTTGCTTGTGATCTCGTGGTGGGCCCGCGGGATTACCGTTGTGACAGGTACCGCAGGCCCTTGCGCATGTAGACCCGCGGATTTGTGTCGAGTGCTCGCGCCCAGGAAGGATCCTTCTCGCCACGAAGGTGCGCGTAGTAGGCGAGCGAGTAGCCGAATAGTTCCTCGCCGAGGTAGCCCAGGTGTGATGTCCGCCAGCCGTACTGGCTCTTTGAGAAGTCGAATGCGGCGTTCGCCGTGAAGACGCCAAGGCCGAAGAAGACCGTCGTCAGGTCGGTCAGCTGCTCGTGGTCCTTGCGAGCCGGGTCGACCCGCCGTTCGGTCAGCAGGCGCACATGAGCCAGCTCGTGCGCCAGCGTGGCCGTCAGTGCCACCGGATGGCGCAGCTGACGCCGCCTGAGCGCCACGACGGGCACTCCCCGGTCCCACTGGAAATGGCCCGCCGCCCCGCTGAACTGGCTCGCGATCGGCACGCGCGGCCCCATATCGGGAATGTCGGGGTCATCACTGAGGTCGACCTCGATCGCATCGATGTCGACGCCCATCCGGGCGCACAGCCGCCGCAGTACCGGCCGAAGGCTGGCCTCGGTCCCGGAGAAGCTCTCCGGCGGGAAGACCGACGCCGGCAGCACCACCTCCCCGTTGAGCGCATCGTCACCGAACTCCCCGAGCAGCCACTGAAGCGAGTCCTGAATCCACCGCTGGGCCTCCGCCGAAACCGGGCACCTGACCGTGAGCCAAGCCACGTCCGCCTACCTCCGCGCCGAGCTTCCTCACCCCGCACCAGATAGCGGGATCGACTTGCATCATAGGGAGACAAGCCGGCCAGGCCCACTCGATGCGGGCCGACGCTCGCGCTGGCGGTGGCGCTCGGGCTGGCCTTCGGTGCCTGCGGGTACCTGACCGCGCCGCTCGGGCCGCGGGGGTCGGCGGGCGTCAACGCGGTGAACCCGTGGCTGCCGCTCTCCTGGGCCGGCGCTATGACGGCCGTCGACTGGGCGCTGCTGTTCGCGGGGCCGGCGGTCCTCGGGCCAGTCGCGGGACTGTGCTTCCCGGGGCGCGGGGACCGCCGGTCGCTGGCCGGCCGGCGGGAGGCCCAGTTCCTGTGCGCGGGCCTGCTGTCGGGCGTGATCGCCGTCCTCACCGCGACCATCGCGGGCATGGCGACGATCGCGGTGGCGCTAGAGTCTCCCGCCGCGGCGAACTGGCTGGACCACGGCGCGGGCCTCAAGGGAACGGCCGCCTACCTCTGGGGGCTGACCGCGGCCGGCAGCGAGCCCGCCTACCTGATCATCTGCGTCTGCGTCCCGCTGGCCGGCGGGGCCTCAGGTGTGATCGGAGAGCCATCCGCGGGCCTGTTCCTGGACGTCTGGCGCTTGGGGGTGGGCGTAGAACGCGAGGTGCGTGCCGTGCCGCATGATGACGAGCGTGCTGTCAGGCAGCGCGTCGCGGGCCGTGTAGCTGAACTCGGGGATCACGTCGGTGTCCGCGTCGCCGTGGATCAGCAGGACCGGGCATTGCACGCGGTCGAGCTCGAGGGAGTCGATGGCTCCGTAGTTGGCCACGTCGTTGTCCCAGCCCGCCTTGCGGGGCGCGGTCCAGCCCACCGTGGCCGAGACGGCCAGGACCGCGTCACGCTGCCCGGGGTCGGCCATCACGCTGGCGATGAGGG